>Ga0197142_1004210_pt1 | contig 11725 bp, 14 predicted proteins | sample GBS60_MetaG_FD_148614 | JGI IMG/M metagenome (GOLD analysis project Ga0197142, IMG submission 148614) | Sediment microbial communities from Great Boiling Springs, Gerlach, Nevada, United States - GBS 60_MetaG | ecosystem: Environmental > Aquatic > Thermal springs > Hot (42-90C) > Sediment... | reverse complement strand
TTTGAAGCAAGTTCTTTTATGTGTTGAATAAGATCATACTCCGTTAATGGTTCAGACAAATTTAATTTTTCTCTAATTCGAATATTTTCAGGAATGGTTTCATCAACAAGTTGATCAAGGGAATTGATTCCGATTGTTTGTAAAAGTTGTTCGATTTCTTTATCACTTGGACCAATGTGGCGGTTAACAAATTGATCGAAGAGATTTTTGGTGTCCATATGATTGCCTTTCAGAATTTTTGCTAAAACTTTTTTCAAATATAAGAAAGGTTTGAATCAAAGATTTGGTAAGAAAAATTAATCTGAATTGCTTTTTTTAATTTTTTTGATAGCCTCTTTTGCTGCTAACTGTTCTGCTGATTTTTTAGTTTGACCTTTACCAGTGCCTAATATTCTTCCATCCAATGAGACCTGAACTGTAAAGATTTTTGCGTGTTGAGGCCCTTCTTCTTTAATAACTTCGTATTTAGGAATTGAGAGTTTGTTAGCCTGAACATATTCAAGCAATTGACTTTTGAAATTTTCGTCTCCAAGTTTTGTAAGACCAATATTTGGCTTGATGATATATCTGGTTATGAACTGTTTAGCTTTTTCAAAACCTAGATCAAGATAAATTGCACCAATGAAAGCTTCTACGGAATCAGCCAGAATAGATTTCGCTCCTGTCTCAATGGCACTCGCTGCATTCTCATTCATAAACAAAAGTTTTGTCATATTTAATTTGTAAGCAACATTTAACAAAATTTCTTTATTAACAAAACGGGATCTTATTTTGGTCAGTTGTCCTTCATCTTCATCTTTAAATTTAGAAAAAATGTATTCGGTCACAACAAGATTTAAAACTGAATCACCTAAGAACTCTAATCGCTCATTTGAGACTTTTTTCTTGAGAGGTGAAATATTTATTCCCGAACGATGGGTGAGAGCTTCAAGATAAATGAATGGATTATTTAAAGTAGAACCGACTAATTTTTCTATTCTTTTTAGTCGGTTCTCAATATCTTTAGAAAAGTTTTGCTTCGCTGGTTTTTTAACTATCGATAAAAAAGAAGTTTTAATTTTTCGTAACAATTTTACTGAAACTTTTTAAACAAAAGTGAAACATTATGACCGCCGAAACCAAAGGCGTTGCTAATTGCATAATTGACTTTTCTTTCAACCGCTTTGTTTGGAGCGTAATTCAAATCACACTCTGGATCTGGTTCTTCGAGATTTATTGTTGGTGGAATAACATCATTCATCAAAGTTAAAACTGTAACGACAGCCTCTAAAGCACCAGCAGCACCCAGGAGATGTCCTGTCATGGATTTTGTCGAAGATACAATTAATTTATAAGCATGTTCACCAAATAAAGTTTTAATTGCTTGGGTTTCACTTTTATCGTTATAAGGAGTTGAAGTCCCATGTGCATTGATGTAGTCAACTTCTTCAGGTTTAATATTAGCATCTTCAATGCAGAGTCTCATAGAACGCACTGCACCTTCACCACCTGGAGCTGGGGCTGTTAGATGATAAGCATCGGCAGTAAAACCAAATCCTACAAGTTCTGCAAGAATTGGCGCCCCTCGTTTAATTGCATGTTCATAATCTTCTAAGATTAAAGTTGCAGCACCTTCACCCATCACAAAGCCGTCACGATTTTTATCGAATGGGCGACTTGCTTTTTCTGGTTCATCATTTCGTGTTGAAAGTGCTTTCATTGCATTGAAACCGCCAATACCAATTGGACTTATTGAAGCTTCACTACCACCAGCAATAACTACATCAGCATCACCCCTTTCGATATGCATTGCTGCGACAGCAATTGCATGTGCTGATGTGGCACAAGCAGAAGTGGTGGCGTAATTTAACCCTTTGAACCCGTATTTAATGGCAATCTGTCCAGCTGCAATATCACTGATCATCATTGGAACAAAGAAAGGACTGATACGCTGGTGACCACCATTATTGATTGTATTGAAAATACTCTCCCATGTCCACATTCCACCAATTCCAGAACCATAAACAACGCCAACTCTGTTTTTATCTATCTGGTCAATTTTAAGTTGAGAATTCTGAATAGCCTCTTCTGTGCTCACAAGTGCAAATTGAGTAAATAGATCCATTCTTTGCACACTTTTTTTATCGAAGTACTTGAGTGGATCAAAATTTTTTACTTCACAGGCAAATTTTGTATCAAAATTACTCGCATCGAAACGAGTAATGTAAGCAGCTCCACTCTTACCTTCAATTAAGTTCTTCCAAAATTCATTAATATTAAGACCGATTGGGGTCACAGCCCCAATACCGGTCACTACAACCCGTTTTTTCATAACTTAAATTTAATTGGTTGTTAATTATTGTTTTAATTTTTCTTCTAAGTATTTATAAACATCACCGACGGTTTGAATCTTTTCTGAATCTTCGTCGGGAATTTGAAGATTGAATGCCTGCTCGAAAGCCATAACCAACTCGACTATATCGAGTGAGTCGGCTCCTAAATCATTAATAAAAGAAGCTTCTGGAGTAATTTGTGATTCCTCTACTCCTAATTTATCCATAATGATTTCTTTTACTTTAGCTTGTATGTCCATTTTTATCTCCTTTTTTGGTTGTTAATATAACATTTTTTGACAATTATTAGTAAAGATAAAAAACTTACATCACCATCCCACCATCGACACAAAAGACCTGACCAGTAATGTAATTGGCGTCCTCAGATGCAAGAAATACAGCAACACGAGCAATATCTTCTGGTTTTCCAATTCGTTTAAGTGGGATGAGATTTATAATTGCCTGTTTTTGTGTATCGGTTAATTTTGCTGTCATATCAGTTTCAATATAACCTGGTGCAATAGCATTAACATTAATGTTTCTACTGGCAAATTCTCTGGCAAGTGATTTAGTTAAACCAATAACTCCAGCTTTTGCGGCAACATAATTTGCCTGACCAACATTTCCCATAATTCCAACAACTGAACTGATATTAATTATTTTTCCTTCTCTTTGGTTCATCATTGGTTTGATCGCAGCCTTTGTATAATTAAATACGCTTTTAAGATTTGTGTTTATTACTTCATCCCAATCCTGTTCTGTCATTCTCAGAAGAAGGTTATCCTTTGTAATTCCTGCATTGTTCACAAGAATATGAAGCCCATTAAACTTATTCAAGGTAAATTCGACAGTTTTTTGAGCATCAGAAAAACTACTTGCATCCGCTTGAAAAATTCTGCCATCACCACCAAAAATTTTAATTTCATCCAGAACAATCTGAGCTTTATCAGGCGACGAATGATAAGTTAAAACAACTTTAGCGCCTTCTTTGGCAAGTTCTTTTGCAATGGCAGCACCAATTCCACGAGAACCTCCAGTTACAATAGCAACTTTATTTTGAAGTTTCAACTTTATTTTCTCCTATTATTTGATTTCGATATTCAAGTAATTCATTGTAACCATCTTCACCTAATAAATATTTTAATTCTTCTGTTGTTGCATCAAATACAGTTGATATTTGATGTCTTGGTTTACTACAGTAATGGAGTCTTGCAATGTGTTCATCATCAACAGTTAAAGTTCCATTGTAAATTGTCAAAGGGAAAATCACACAATAAATTGGTTTAAATTTCCACTTATGCTCACCTATATCCATCGCTGCTTTTTGAAGTGAACAATATCCATTCTTATCAAGAAAAACACATTTATGATTATAAATCTGAGTACCTGCGCAATATCCCGATTCAAAATCAGAATCTTCTTCCACTTCTTCAAACCACTTAGTTTCATCCTTTGTCTGTGTCTCATCCATATATTGTTTAATTAATTCATTATACTCTAAAATTAAATCTCTTTCTTTCAAATCTGTATAGACTCCGTACCAGCAACATTCACCCGAACACAAACCGATATTACATCCAGGAACAAATGGAAAAGTAAAAATCAATGGATCAATTTTCAATCCTTTAATTACCTTTTCCATATTCTAAAAATTTCTTTAGTTCCTCTGATGTACCAATGTTAATGACTTCAACATCAGGATTAATTCTTTTTATCAGTCCAGTTAAAACTTTTCCAGCACCTATCTCAACAAAAGTCTTTATCCCATCTCTAATCATATTCTCAACTATTTGTTGCCATTTTACTGGACTAATAATCTGCTTCACAAGTAATTCTTTTATTTCTTTCACATCACCAAATTTTTCTGCGGTTACATTTGAATAAACTGGAAATTTTGGTTCAAAAAATTCAATTTTATCAAGTTCCGATGCAATATTTTCATAAGCATAACTCATCAGTGGTGAATGAAAAGCTCCACTTACAACAAGCTCCTTTGCAAGTTTTGCACCACTTTTTTTAGCTTCTTCAATAGCTTTTTTAACAGCGTCAACATCGCCAGAAATGACAATCTGGCCTGGAGAATTAAAATTAGCTGGTTGAACAATTCCTGTTTCTTTCACACTCTCACAAATCTCATTGATTTTTTCAATTGGAAGTCCTACAATTGCGGCCATCGTTCCTGGATTTCTGACACCAGATTCCTGCATAAGCTTTCCACGCGTTCTAACTATTTTTAATCCATCTTCAAATTTAAATACACCGGCAGCAGTTAATGCTGAATATTCTCCTAAAGAATGACCAGCTGCTGCAGAAACTGAAAAATCCTTAAGCAATTCAAAAATCGCAATACTATGAACAAAAAGAGCAGGTTGAGTATTTTCAGTTTGTTTTAACAGTTCTTCAGGACCTTCGAAACAAATTGATTTTAGATCATATCCAAGAATTTCGTTTGCTTTATCAAAAACCTCTTTACATATGGGAAAATCATGATATAAATCTTTTCCTATACCGACAAATTGAGAACCCTGACCAGGAAAAACAAAAGCTATCATCAGTGAATGCTCCATTTTAGATAAATACCGCCCCATGTAAATCCTGCACCAAATGATGCAAGAATTAAATTATCACCTTTTTTAATTTTTCCTTCATCGTAGTAATCAACAAGACAAAGTGGGATGGTAGCCGCAGTTGTATTTCCATACTTGTGAATGTTAACCATTACTTTTTCAGGCGGGAGTCCCATTCGTTCTCTTGTTGCATCAATAATTCTTAGATTAGCTTGATGAGGAACAAGAAAAGCGACATCCTCTGGTTTTAAATTATTTCTTACCATAATTTCATATGCAACCTCAGCCATTCCGATCACAGCTACTTTAAAAACTGCTCTACCATCTTGATAAATGTAATGCATTCTTTTCTCAACAGTTTCGTGTGAAGCGGGATTTAAACTGCCACCAGCAAGCATGTAGAGATGATTTCTACCACTACCATCACAATACAATAATTCGTCTAAAATTCCATCATTTTTATCTTCGGTTCTTTCAAACAAAGTACAGGCTGCTGCATCACCAAATAAGATGCAGGTATTTCTATCGGTGTAATCAGTTATTGCGGACATTTTATCTGCACCGACAACAAGGACTCTTTTATAAAGCCCGCTTTCAATAAATGCGCGTGCGGTGGAAGCGGCAAAAACATAACCTGAACAGGCTGCTGACAAATCAAATCCCCATGTATTTTCCATTTCAAGTTTATCCATTATCACGCATGCAGTTGAAGGAAAAAACATATCAGGAGTAACAGTTGCGACAATCATTACATCAATTGTATTTAAATCAACATTAAATCTTCTGACCATATCTTTAATTGCTTCTACCGCCATATCGGATGTGGCTCCATTTTCCAGAATTCTTCTTTCCTTTATTCCAGTTCTGGTTGTAATCCACTCATCAGTTGTGTCAACAATTGATTCGAAATATTTATTATCAAGTACTTTATCAGGAACATATTTACCAAATGCAACAATTCTTGCATTATATTTTGATTCTCGATTAGTCATATCAGTCTCCTTTATAAATTATTGAGATGAAATCTCTGAATAGCCTCTCTTATTCTATCAACGATTCGATGTTCATAAGTTTCATAAGCTCTGAAAATCATATTTTTAATCGCAAGTTCAGAGCTTGAACCGTGACCGATGATTGTAATTCCGTTTATACCAAAAAGAGGAACGCCACCATATTCTTGATAATCGAAAACTTTAAGAATATCTTTTAAAACCCCTTTGGAAATTCCAATTTTCAATTTATTAATAAAACTTTCTTCAGCTGACTCTCGAAGTTTTTTAACCAGAAAATGTAAAAAGCCTTCCGCAAATTTCAATACAACATTTCCAACAAAACCATCACAAACAATTACATCAACATCGCCCTTTAATACATCTCGACCTTCAACATTTCCATAAAAGTTTAATTTTGAATTTCTTAAAATCTTATTTGCAGCTAATGTTACTTCATTACCTTTTGAATCTTCTTCACCAACGCTTAAAAGTCCAATTCTTGGGTTATTGACGCCAAAAATTTCCTGCATGTAAACACTTCCCATTACAGCAAATTCAAAAAGATTGCTCGGTTTTGTATCTACATTTGCGCCAACATCAAGAACAAGACATTTATTTTTTAGAGTCGGTACTATTGTCCCTAAGGCTGGTCTATTAATACCTTCAATTCTTCCCAATCGAATTGTAGCTAAAGCCATTACAGCACCTGTATTTCCAGCACTAACAAAAGCATGAGCTTTACCCTGATTTATTAAATCCACACAAACAGCCATTGAAGAGTCCTTGCTCTTCAATGCAGTAGTTGGAACATCATCCATTGCAATAACTTCAGAGGCATCAATTATATTCTGAGGAGGGAATTGAAGATTTTCTTCTTTGATGATTCGCTCTATCTCAAATTTCTTACCAACGAGCAAAATATCAAATCTGTTTTGATTTTCCTTTAAGGCTTGTGACGCACCCCTGACTGTAACCAGAGGTGCATTGTCACCACCCATTGCATCTAAAGCTATAACACATTTACTTGATGAATTTTCCAAAACTAACCCTTAGATTAGTTTACGATGCCTTAGGAACAAACATTGTTCTGCCCTTATAAAATCCGCAGTTAGGGCAGGCACGATGCTGCAATTTTGGTTCACCACAATTTGCACAAGTTGAGAGTGCTGGTGCAGCAGCCTTAAAGTGAGCCCTTCTTTTTCTGGTCCTTGATTTTGAATGTCTTCTCTTCGGATTTGGCATTTTTATCCCTTTCTTTTCATTATTGTTTAAATATTTCTTTCAAAGCTAACCATCTTGGATCAATTTCTTCTTTTTCACAGGTACAGCTTTCTACATTCAAATCTTTTCCACATCTTGGACAAAGTCCTTTACAATCGTCTTTGCAAAGATTTTTCATCGGAATCGAAAGCATTGCATATTCCCGAACATCATTTGAAATATCGATAAAATCCTGATCATTTCTTATCACCGTAACAACATCTTCATCATATAAATCTTTGTTTCGAATATCGTGAATATAGAACATATGATATTCGTTATAAAACTCTCGATCATATTGCTTTAAGCATCTATCACATTCACAATGTTTATGAACACTCAAAGATGTTCTGATTAGAATATGCTCTTTCGTTTTTTCGAGAAGAACCTGAACCTTTACTCTACCAAAAAATTCTGACGGAAGGTCAAGCTCTTCTACACTCGCATCCAGTTTATAAAAATGCCTCCCTTCGGAGAGGGAGGTAATTTTAATTTTCATTTTAACCTGACTAAAACAGTTGCAAAAATATTTAAAATTTAATTATTTATCAATGTTTATTTACTATTGAAAATTATTGCTTACCTTCTTTGTAAACTTTCATTATATAATCAGCAACCGCTTCAGCCTCTGGTGGTATGAGTCCTTGAGAAGGCATTGGCGGGTAAGCAGGATCTACTTTTACTGGATTAAGAATAAATCTAACCAATTGATCTTTTTTATCCTCGTATTTACCAAGTACTAGATTGTAAGGTGGACCAACCAATTTCTGGTCAAATGTATGACAGGCTGAACATTTTGCAATAAATATTTCTTCGCCATTAATAGTCACTGTTTGGATGTTAAGTTTAGTTTTAAGATTCTCTTCATATGCAACAAACCTTTGAGAAATTTCTACAGACTTGGGTTTGAGTACATTTGCAAAAGCTATAACATCCTTCATCGAAATGAAAATAACTACAAAAACTACAAGATAAAAAGAATAATTAAGATATGACTTTAACGATTCTTTTCTATAAGCATTTAACTGATTGGCTATCAAAAATAAAAGTATTACAGAAATTCCACTTGTAATAAAAACCCAGTATGAGAGACTATTTTTTGGTAAAATAAATACATCAATTAAAATTAAAACAGGTTGTATTAGTACGGTTATGAACGCGCCGCTCAGAGATTTCTCTTCAATAAATTTTGACATTCCTTCTGAATCATCAAATCTTAAACCTTCCCATACTAAATTCAAAAATAAGCTTATAAAAAATGTGACAGAAAACGATAGAACTAAATAAAAAACAAACCTAAAATAAACATCAAACTGGAATAAATATCCAAAGAAATCAAATCTATAATCACTCTGATTATATTCAAGTTTACCGACATTTAGTATGGAGACCAGAAGCAAAGTAATTAGAACTCCAATTACACCAACAAGGGCACTTCTTTTATGATTTTTCAGATTGCTTTCCATTAACCCTAAATAATCAGGTGATTCTTTCTCTATAACCGATTTATGCAAGAGAGTTATTAAACCAAAACTAAACTTATAGTAGTAAAGCGCAAGAATTGAAATACAAAAGATTATAAAAGTTATTAAAGTCCAATTATGAACTGGATTAAATTCTTCGCCTTTTAACCAAATTAGATCAAGAGAATAAATAACAAGAAACGGGATCAAACCCAGAACAAGTGGAAATGAAAATTTTTTCAATGGTAATTCAATCAATCTTTTTGCGAAATATGTAGAAGAATCATTTCGTTTTATAAATTCTAAATAAAAACTATACAATGCCGTTCCAGCCAACCAGAACATGTAAAAATAAAACATCGAGTGGGCTATAACTGATACTGATTGTAGAACTTTGGTGTATTCGTAACTAAAGGGTAAAGTGGTTTCCATCAATAAGATCATTTTTTCTCTCCCTTTTACAAAAGTTTATCTATTGAAAGTTGAAAAACGATTAATAACATGAAAGTATTTATAGTTCTAAAGCCTGAAATGACAATTAATCTTTCTTCATTTTTCTTTAAGAGCTTTGTTGAATTCCAGATAAACCAGATAGCTGTTAACAACAAACCATAATTAATGACAGGATGCTGAATCAGATTAAATAAAGGCATCGTTAAGGATGCAACAGCAAGGGCAATCATCCAGATAAATGTTAATCTATAAATTTGTTCTTTAGAAAAATAATTAGTTAAAGTTGGATACCCAGCAGCTTTATAATCTTCATCAAAGAATAACATTAGTAACCAGAAATGAGGAATTTGCCAGATAAAAAGAAAGAACGCAATCATTAAAATTGAGCTATCGAATGGATACCCCCCAGCAGCAGTCCAACCAATCATTGGAGGAATTGAACCAATCAAGGAACCCGGAACTACCGCAAGAGCAAATTTTCTTTTTAGTGGTGTGTATATGCCATTATACCAGAGTAAAGCTATTAATCCGAGTATTGCAGAAGAAAGATTATAACCAAAAGATAAAATCAATAAACCACCGACACTAAACAAGAGACCAAGTAAAAAAGCTACACCTGCATTAACTTTTCCGGATGGTATTGGTCTGTTCATCGTTCTTTTCATTAATGCATCATATTTTCTTTCCTGATAATGATTAAAGATTGCCGAGCCTGAGGATAATAGCAGAACTCCTATCAAAACACCAATCAGATCAGTTTTTAATTCATTTGTAAAAAGAATATAACCCAGAAAAGTTGTAATGGTAACGAATGAAGTAATCTTAAACTTAGTCAGCTCAAGTAATATTTTTATTAACTCAAGAAAATTTTTCATTACTTATTTACCGTTGTATCAGGTTTGCTCTTATACCATTCATCAAATTCATTTTGATGAATTGCATAAAGTTTTGAATACATATAAGAATGTCTTAAACCACAATACTCAGCACAGGCTATATCATAAACACCAGTTTCTTCTGCAATGAACCATAGATAGTTGTCTTTATTTGGTATTGCATCTTTCTTAATTCTAAATGCTGGGATAAAAAATGAATGATTTACATCAATGGATTTTAAATTAAGTTTTATTGGTTTATTGATTGGAACAACCAGTGTATCGGTTTTAAGACCATTAGGGTAATTAAATTCCCACTGCCACATTTTGGCAATTACATTTATTTCAAATGAATCTTTCGGTGCGGCAGTCATCTTTTTATAACCATACCAACCATAATAAAACATACCAACTACAAGTATTGTTGGAATTACTGTCCAGATTATCTCCAGTGCTGTATTACCTTTAATATTTCTTGGACGAGGATTTTTGGATCTGTTGTATTTAATAACGAAATAAATCATCAAAAAAGTAATTAGTATTAAGAGAAATACAGAAATTCCTAAAATGAAAAGGAAAACTCCATCAACTTCTTTTATAAAATTTGATGCATTTGACAACATAATCTCCTACCTTATAAATGAGTAATCGGAAAATGTTAGGACTAAAAATATTGCTAAAGTTAAGAATGCGACAAATACAAAAATTCTAAACATCCGATCTTCAAATTTTAAGTGCATAAATACAAGCAAAACAAGTAATCCTTTAATTGAAGCAATCCCCAGGGCAATTACAATCGAAAAATTTCCCAGATCAAAACTTGCAGCCGTAACTGTTAAAGCAGTCAAAGCCACAAGAGTTAACCAGACAAATATGTATGTTCCATAACCTACAATGTGATTGTGTGAATTTTGATTATCCATTCTTCACCTCAATGTATTAAATAAAACAATGGGAAAAGGAAAATCCAGATGATATCAACAAGATGCCAGTATAAACCAGAATTTTCCAGCATGATATAATAATCTTGAGTGACTTTTTCTTTCCATACGAAAACGAACATAAAAACTAAAATTACGATACCAATAAGTACGTGTAAAGCGTGCAATCCAGTCATAACATAGTATAAGCCGAAATAAATAATCTCACCTCTCGGCAGAGTTAGTAACTCATTCGAACCTGGAAACAATCCATGTTCAAATTTTGCTGACCATTCGAAATATTTATTAACTAGAAATAGGAAAGCAAAGAAAATAGTAGAACCTAAAAATACAAGTGATAATTTTTTATCGCCTTTTCTCAAAGCGGTGATAGACATTGCCATTGTTAAGCTACTGGTTAAAAGTACGAGCGTATTGATTAATCCTATAAACACATCAAGTTCTTTGGATGCAAGCGCAAAAAAATCTCTATAAGTAAATCTATAAACAGCATAAACGATAAACATACCACCGAATAAAATCAATTCGGTGAAAAGAAAGAGCCACATTCCAATTTTTGCACCAACATCATCACTATGAACATGAGAGTTTATTGTTGCTTCAGCTATCTGATTCAATTTTTGACCTCCTCTTCTAATTCATAATGAGAATAGTCGTAAGGTTCTTTTTCAACAACTGGAATTTTTTCAAAATTTTCATGAATTGGTGGCGATGGAATTGTCCATTCGAGAGTTGCTCCACCCCATGGATTTGCAGGTGCTTTTTCACCTTTTCTCAAAGCATGAATTAAATTTACCAACATTATTATTAAACCAATAATCAAAATCCAACTTCCAACAGTTGAAATAAAATGATAAACATG
>Ga0197142_1004209_pt1 | contig 11727 bp, 10 predicted proteins | sample GBS60_MetaG_FD_148614 | JGI IMG/M metagenome (GOLD analysis project Ga0197142, IMG submission 148614) | Sediment microbial communities from Great Boiling Springs, Gerlach, Nevada, United States - GBS 60_MetaG | ecosystem: Environmental > Aquatic > Thermal springs > Hot (42-90C) > Sediment... | reverse complement strand
GGGCAGAACCCATAGTTTGGCCGTCCCCAGACGTTCGGGTTGCAGGCCGATCCCGGCCTGGGGACGGGCAAAGGCCAGGCGATAGGCGCCGATACCGAGGATGGCAACGACGCGAGGACGGTAAGCGTGGATTTTGGCGGCCAAAACGGTCCGACCGGCCTGCAACTCGGCCGCGCTCAACGCAGCGGCCCCGGCCGTAGGCCGCTCTACCAGGTTGGTCAGACCATAACCCCAGCGCAGGAGGCGGGCATCTTCGCCGGGGTGCAAACGTTCCGGAGTAAAACCGGCGGCATGGATGACCTGCCAGAACCGATTGCCGGGCCGGGCGAAGTGATGGCCCGCCCAGGCCGAATAGAGACCGGGGTTGATGCCGCAAAACCACAACGGCAGATCGGGGGCCAGGATGTCGGGGACAAGGCGGTCGGCAGCAGCGGCCAGGGCTTCCGGGGTGGGGCGATGGCTGGACATGGGGGGATTATAGTAACCGGCAGGCGGTAACCGGTAACCGGGCCCCTGGGGAAAGAAGGCATCCTTATTTGGGACACGGATGACACCGATCCCATGGACAGGAACGGACAAAAATCCGTGGGCGCAGCCCGTGTTTATCCGTATCCTATGCCCTGGTCGGTTGGAGGTGCAGCTTCGCCGGGCAGTTCCGGCGAAAAAACGGGATTCCCTGCGACGGCGCTCAGGGTCGCTGCGGCCGCTTCGCGGCTTTCGCTCCTCAGCATGACATGGGGACGCCAAAATAGGACGGCCACCCCAACCCTCCTCCCAGTTGACAAAGCCGGGAGGAGTCGGTATGCTGGCAGCCGCTCCCGTCGCCGCTCGCGAAGGTGGCAGCTCTCGCTTATCTCCCGGCATTCGGCAATGCTGCAGTATTGGCTTGGTTTCAACAAGGTTCCCGGTATCGGGGCCAGGCGGCTACGCAGCCTGATCGACACGTTTGGTAATGTCGAAGCGGCCTGGCAGGCCTCGCCGCAGGCTCTGGCTGCAGCCGGCCTCGATCGTCGCGCCCTGGACAATCTGCTGCGGCTACGCCGCACCGTGGATCTGGAGGCCGAGCTGGAACGCGTCCGCCAGGCGGGGCTTTCCGTCTTGACCTGGGAGGATCCTGCCTATCCGGCCAATCTGCGCCGCATCGACGCACCTCCTCCCGTGCTTTTCGTGCGCGGCACGTTGATCCCTCAGGACGAATGGGCCGTGGCCATCGTCGGCACCCGGCGGGCTACCACCTATGGCAAGGAATGCGCCCGTCGGCTGGCGACCGATCTGGCGGCAGCGGGCGTGACCGTTGTCAGCGGTCTGGCGCGGGGGATCGACGGTATTGCCCACGAAGCGACGCTGGCGGTCGGCGGTCGTACCCTGGCCGTTCTCGGCAACGGGCTGGACCAGATCTATCCGCCTGAACACCGGCGGTTGGCCGATCAGATCGCCCAACAAGGCGCTCTCATCAGCGAGCAGCCCCTGGGCATGGCGCCGGAAGCGCGCAACTTCCCCGCCCGCAACCGCATCATCAGCGGGTTGAGCCTGGGCGTCATCGTCGTCGAGGGCGATTGGTCATCCGGCGCCATCATTACGGCGCGCCAGGCCCTTGAACAGGGCCGCGAGGTCTTTGCCGTGCCCGGGAGCATCCTCTCCCCGAGTAGCAGCGGTCCGAACCGCCTCATCCAGGAAGGCGCCACGGCCATACTTTCGGCTAACGATGTCCTCGAGGCGCTCAACCTGACCCGCGCCGTACAACAGGGCCAGGTCCGCCAGCTTTTGCCCACCGAACCGGTGGAAATGCAACTGTTTGCCCTCCTATCCGACGAGCCGCAACATGTGGACGAGTTGGGGCGCGCCGCCGGCCTGCCCATCGGCGAGGTGACCAGCACCCTGGCTCTGATGGAGCTGAAGGGGCTGGTGCGTCAGGTCGGCGGGATGCAGTACGTCCTTGCCCGCGAAGCCGGTCCTGTGTATCGTATTGAATAGACGCGGGCCATCATCGACGAGCCTTCAAGGAGCATGAATGGAAGCCTATTGCCTGAGCTGTAAGACCAAGCGCGAGATGAACGCGGCCACGCCGGTGTTTACGGCCAAGGGCGCTCCCGCCACGCGCGGGACCTGCCCGGTCTGTGGCACCACCCTTTTTCGGATGGGCCTGACCCCTGCCCACGCCGGGCTGCCTAAACCGGCTGCCGCTGCCGGAACCGTAGCCAAAGCACCGACGACGTCCAAATCGGCCAATACCCCGGCCCGTCGCCCAGGCCCAAAGCCCAAGACGACGACCCCGGCCGCCGGATCCAACCGCAAGACCGCCCGAACCCGAGGCCGGGCCGATGACGGCGGAGGCGATGGCAAAGCCCCGCGCTACAGCGGTCCCCGGCGGGGTAAGCTGGTCATTGTCGAATCGCCGGCCAAGGCCCGCACCGTAGGCCATTACCTGGGCCGCGACTACACCGTACGCGCCTCCGTCGGCCATGTGCGCGATCTCTATAAATCGAAACTTTCGGTGGACATCGAACACGATTTTCGGCCTCTTTACACCATCCCCAAGGAGAAGAGGAAGGTAGTCGCCGAGCTGACCGAAGCCGTCGCCCGCGCCGAAGAGGTCTACCTGGCCACCGATCCCGACCGCGAGGGCGAGGCCATCGCCTGGCATGTGGCCGAAACCACCGGATTGGAACCGGAACGGACCCGTCGTGTCGTTTTCCATGAGATCACCCGCCAGGCCGTGGCCGAAGCCTTTGCCCATGCCCGCGCCATCGACCAAAATCTGGTCAATGCCCAGCAAACCCGTCGCATCCTCGACCGTCTGGTCGGCTATCAGATCAGCCCTCTGCTCTGGCGCAAGGTGCGTCGGGGCCTTTCCGCCGGCCGCGTGCAGACCGTGGCCCTGCGCCTGATCGTCGAGCGCGAGCGCGAGATCCAGGCCTTTGTGCCGGAGGAGTACTGGTCCCTTACGGCCGAGCTGGCCAAGCAGGAGCCGGAACAGCGCCGCTTTCGCGCCCGTCTGGTCAAAATCAACGGCGAGGATTTTCGCATCGCGACCGGCGAGGAAGCGCAACGTCTGGTGGCCGAGCTCGAACAGGCCGTTTGGGAGGTCAGTAAGGTCCAACGCGGGGAACGGCGCCGGCGGCCGGCAGCGCCCTTCACGACCAGCACGATGCAGCAGGAGGCCGCCCGGGCGTTGGGTTTCACGGCCAACCGCACCATGCGCCTGGCCCAAGAGCTTTACGAAGGCATGCCCCTCGGCCCCGAAGGCGCCACGGGTCTGATTACCTATATGCGTACCGACAGCACCCATGTGGCCGCCGAGGCTCAGGCCGAGGCCCGCGCCTACATCCGGGAAACGTTCGGCGCCGAGTTTTTACCCGAAAGCCCACCCGTGTATCGCACCCGCACCCGCTCGGCCCAGGAAGCCCATGAGGCCATCCGGCCCACCTCGGTGCGGCGCACGCCCGAACAGGTCCGACCGTATCTGGATAACGACCAGTACCGCCTCTACCGGCTGATCTGGCAGCGGTTTGTCGCCAGCCAGATGGCCCATGCCGTGTACGATACCCTCACGGTCGAAGTCGAAGCCGGTCCCGCCTCCGGTCCCCGGCCCTATCTGTTCCGGGCGACGGGCTCGTCCGTTCGTTTCCCCGGCTTTCTGGCCCTTTACGAAGAGGCTCGCAGCGAGGACGACAAAACCGAGGACGATCTGGGCATTCAGTTCCCACCCCTGACCGTTGGCGAGCGCCTCGATCTGCTGCAACTGTTGCCGCAACAGCATTTCACCGAGCCGCCCCCGCGCTACACCGAGGCCACGCTGGTCAAAGCCCTGGAGGAGTACGGCATCGGTCGTCCTTCGACCTATGCCACCATTATCTCGACGCTGCTCGAACGAGGCTATGTGGAACGTCAGGCCAAGCGCCTGCATCCTACCCAGCTCGGCTTTGTGGTGAACGACCTGTTGATCGCCCATTTCGACAACCTCTTCGAGGTCGGTTTTACGGCCCGCATGGAGGAGATCCTCGACCGCATCGCCAACGGTGAGGAGGATTGGGTCCAGGTGCTGCGCGAGTTTTACGGTCCCTTCGCGGAACTGGTAGCGGCTGCCGATGCCACCATGGAACGCCAGACCCTGCCTGTCGAGATGCTGGACGAGGTCTGTCCGGAATGCGGGAACCCGCTGGTCGTTCGCGAAGGACGCTACGGGCGTTTTGTCGGGTGCTCGAACTATCCCCAATGCCGTTATACCCGGCCGTTGATGGCCGATACCGGGGTGCGTTGTCCCAAAGACGGCGGCCGGCTTGTGCAAAAACGCAGTCGTAAGGGTAAAATCTTTTACGGTTGTGAGAACTGGCCCTCGTGCGACTTTGTCACCTGGAATGAACCTATTGACCGGCGTTGTCCTCGCTGTCATAGCATCCTCACCAGGGTTGGCAAAGGTGACCGGGCCGTAGCCCGCTGCGCCGAGTGCGATTACAGTGCACCGCTGCACGAGGTCATGGCTACGGTCGCACCGGCCTGAACCCGGCGGCCATCGCAGCCGGACTTCCCCGGCTTCTCTGCACGCTCCTACCCGTCTTTTATGGAAGCCGAGTTGCGGCGTTTTTTGCTCTATCTTGAGCTTGAGCGTGGGGCCTCGCCGTACACGTTGCGCAACTACGGCGCCGAAATCGGTGAGTTCATCGCCTTTGCCCGATCACGCGACGTCCACGATTGGGTTCAGACCGATGTGCCGCTCATCCGCAGTTGGCTGGCTGCGCTTCACCGCCAGGGTTATGAGGCTGCCTCGGTAGCGCGACGACTGTATGAACTGCGTTCCTGCTATCGGTTTTTGCAACGTCAGAAGCTGGTGACGGACAATCCCGCCGCCCGCGTGCGGGTGCCGGCCGTTCCCCGGCGGTTGCCCGATTATCTCACCGTCGAACAGGTCTTCGAGCTGCTCGAGGCACCCGATCCCGATGACCCCCTGGGCATGCGCGACCGGGCGATTCTGGAGCTCCTCTATAGCGGCGGGCTGCGTCGGGGCGAGGTCCTGAGCTTGCGCGTGCAGGATGTGGACCTGGCCGCCCGGCAGGTGCGCGTATGGGGCAAAGGCAAGAAGCAGCGCATAGCCCTGCTCGGTCGTCCGGCAGCCCAGGCGTTGCAGCGCTATCTGGAGATGGGACGACCGCAGCTTCTGGCCGCCGATCCGGAGGCGGCCGCCCGGCCGCCCGTCGCCCTGTTCCTGAACCGTCGGGGTCGCCCCATCGCCTCGGCCCGTACCCTGAACACCATCCTTAGCCATTACGCCCGCCGGGTGGGGCTGCCATCCTCGGTTACACCCCATACCCTGCGCCATTCCTTCGCCACCCATCTCCTCGAAGGGGGGGCCGATCTGCGGGTGGTGCAGGAGTTGCTGGGCCACGAGAGCGTGCAAACCACCACGGTCTACACTCAGGTCACCCTCAACCATCTTCGTCGCGTTGTGACTGCCGCCCATCCTTACGGCGACCAAGCCTGACTGCAAACACGTCCTTATGCAGGCTTCTTCCGTTTTTCAACGTCTGCGCTCGTTCACCGCTGCGATCGGCGGTTTGGGCCCGACCCTGACCTATCTGCTGGTTTTTCTCGTCGGCCTGTTGATCGGCCTGGTCGTCCTGGGATGGGTGGTGTTTCCGGTGCGATGGACCCAGGCTTTACCTGCCGATCTGCGGACCGACTATCGCGATGATTATCTTCGTCTGGTGGCCGACAGCTATGCCCTGACGGGTGACCTCGATGCGGCTGTGCGACGGCTACAGTTCTGGAAACCGGCCGATATGGTGACTTTGTTGGGGCAGTTGAGCCTGGAGGCCGAAGCCCAGGAGGACACGATGGCGGCGTTGCGCCTGCGTCGTCTGGCCGAGGATGCCTATGCCGCACGTAGTCCTCGTGGTCAGCCCACCGTCCCACCGGTTCCCACGCCGGAGGCAGCGTCCGGTTCGGCCGCGACGACGTTGACGTTGTCCCTTTTGCTTTTGGCGGCGCTGGTTGTGATGGCCGTTTTGCTGGTATTCAGCCGTGCCTTGGGCATCTGGCCGCAACAGGCTGTGTCTGCTCCGGTCACAGCCCCTGCTGGGGGCGAACCGCAAGCAGCCGAGGACGAGGTGCCTGTCTGGGAGGAGGTTGACACAGGTGAGGCTCTCGTGGCTGTCGTCGAGGAGGATAAAACGGGCGCTTTGGAGGACGAGGCGGAATTCAGAGAAGATGAGGAGGGCGAGACGCCGTTGTCCCTATCGCTGCCGGAGCCGGGGACAGCGCCGGCGACCGTTGTCGTCCCTCCTGCTCCTTTACCCATCACGGGGGAAGTTTTGCGTTTTGATGGCAACCCTATCTACAACGAGACCCGCTCCATTACGGACAATCAGGTGTATTTGGGCGAATACGGGATGGGAGTCGGTCAGACGAACCCCAAATACCCCGATTGGGTCTATTCGCTGGAAGTATGGCTTTTTGATAAGGGCGATATCAATACGGTCACGGCCGTCTTACTTCATCCCGATGTCTATGCCGATGAGGAGCTGCGTCAGCAGGCGGCAGGGCAGCACGAGGCGGTGCCGTTGCAGCCCGGCGCCCCTATTCGTCTGCGCACGAAGCGACTGCGGCTCGACGGTCGCGTACGGCGCGTGGAGTTTGGTCCGGCCGGCCCGGAGGGTATTCCCATTCGGCTGGCCGAGGTGGAATTGTCCGGCGGGATTCTTTGAGGGGTGAGTGGTGAGTTGGGCCATCCCGCTCACCAACCACGCCGGCCCATTTCTCAGAGCGCTGTGCCGGCGGCCGCGACTGCATATCACTATCGGCATGGCCAGCGGCCTCCACAATCACCCGTCCTGCAATCCGCGTCCCAGGCCGTCTCCAGCCAGTGGCCGCTGGGGTCGGTGTAGTATTTGAGGGGGTTGTTGTTAACGTACGCGTAGCGGTTGAGGCTCTGGGGGTTGCCCGGCTCCGGCACCCCCCGTCCCCCCTGTGGGGGGATAGCCCCCCGGCACGGGGGGCAGGGGGTCCGCTGCCGTTGGTGGTGATGGCCGTGGAGCCCAGGCCTGTCCTGAACGTAGCGAAGGATGGTCCGTCAGCAGATAGTACGGAGTGCCTCCTACCCGCATGGCCACCCGCTGCCCGTTGGCGTAGTAGCCTGCCCTGAGCGTAGTCGAAGGGTACTTGCGGACGGTGCTCCCCGTCTGCTCGTAGTAGTCCCCGATGTAGACCGTGGTGGTGCCGTTGACCGTGGCCTTCACCCGCTTTCCATCCCCGTCGTAGACGAAGGTGGCGATCACGCTGCCGTTTTTCTTCACCTGGGTCAGCCGGTTCTCGGCGTCATAGGTCAGGGTGTAGGCCGTGCCGCCTACCGTCCGCCGCACCATGTTGCCGTTGCGGTCGTAGCAGTAGGTGTTCGTCCCTGCCGTGACCACCCCATGCGGTTTGGTGAGCGCCCCATCGGGACAACCGGCACTCTGCGTGCCGTAGGTGTAGTTGGTCGTCCCCTTCCTGGTCAGGTTGCCGATTTTGCCCTCGTTGCCGCTGTACTCGTAGCTCTCGCTATACAACCCACCACTACCTCCGCTGACACCGGCACTCAACAGCCGATCCAGGAAGTCATAGGTGAACGTCTGCGTCTGGGACCCACCCACCGCCACCGTATCGGTGATGGTCAAGGCGTTGCCCACGTCGTCGTAGGTGTAGCTGATGTTCTGGTGGTTGTTGTAGTTGGAATTGGTGCCGCTCTTGAGCGCGGTCAGGCGGAAGTTCTCCGCCGCCGTGTAGGTGTAGAGCTGGCGCAGCCCTCCCGTGGTGGAGCCCAGCCACCGCTCCGTCACCTGCCCCAGGGCGTTGTACGCGGTCGCACCCACGTAATAGTAGGTAGGCGTGGGACTGCTGCGATAGATTTGCTCCACCAGGCCCTGGGGATTGTAGGTGTAGTTCACCACCTCGCCCCCCGGATAGGTCATGGTCTGCACCCGGTCCATGGCGTCGTAGCTCCACCGGGTCGTGAACGTGCCGCCGCCGTGCCGTTGATGGTCTTCGTTTCGGTGAGCACCCGCCCCCGTTCGTCGTACACCCAGCTCGTACTGCCCGACGGGTCGCTCATCCCCGTGCGCCGGCCGATGCCTTTATTGCCGTTGGCCGTGCTATCGTAGCTGTAGCTCACGTTCAAGGTCGGGTTGTTGGTGGGGCAATTCGTATCCGTCCGGTAGTGCTTGCCCGTCAGGCGGTTGAGCGTATCGTAGTAGAAGCAGATTGTCTGTTGGAACCGAGCCACGGGGCGAAAGCAAAAGACGATGGATGTTGGACGGCGAACGGCTGAAGCGTAGTACCCTTATGACGCCTGGCTTCCCACGGCGCGTTACCATCGCCCTCGCGTTTTGCTATTCTCCCGAGCTTGTGTATAATAGCTTTGTTGGACGTTTTCAATGCTGTTCCGGAGTGCGCATCAAAGCATCGCCAGGCTTGAACGTCAGGCGATGCTTTTTTCGTTGGGGGACGGTTAGACGTCCAACGCCGTATCAACCTAACCCCATTTGTTTTCCAGGAGTGATGTATCCCATGAGTACCCCTAACAAGCGCGAGCGCGGTATCGTTAAGTGGTTCAGCGATGCCAAGGGCTACGGCTTTATCGCCCGCGAGACCGGTGAGGACGTCTTCGTCCACTTCTCGGCCATCGAAGGCACCGGTTTCAAGACCCTGAAGGAAGGCCAGCGCGTCGAGTTTACGGTCGAGCAAGGCAAGAAAGGCCTCGCTGCCGTCAATGTCACCCGTATCTGAGCAGTCATCATGAACCATTCTGCTTTGTCTATTAGCGACGGCATGGTCGTCACCTTCCGCTACACGATGAGCCTCAATGACGGCGAAGTCGTGGGCGGTACCACAGGTCCGGAGACGATCACCTATCTGCACGGCGAAGGTGCCATCCTGCCCGGTCTGGAAGAGGCCCTCTACGGCCTGAAGGTCGGCCAGCGCAAGCACATCACCCTTGCGCCTCACGAGGCCTACGGCGAGCTGGACGAGGATGCCTGGGAGCTGGTTCCCCTGAGCGAGTTCCCTCCCGACCTCGAACTCGAACCGGGCATGGCCCTCGAGATCCACGACGACGAGATGGACGAAGTCTACGAAGCCTACGTCGCCCAGATCAGCGATGAGGGTGTTCTTCTCGATTTCAATCATCCCCTTGCCGGCGAAACCCTGCATTTCCAGATCGAAGTGCTCGATGTCCGCCCGGCCACTCCCGAGGAACTCGAACACGGGCATCCCCACGCCCATTGAATCCCCATCCCTCGCCACAAGCAACGCCCAGGACGCATCTCCTGGGCGTTGTTTTTTGGCTTCTCTCCACCCAGACTGGATAATCACAAGGACGTATGGGATTCTGCATTACCCATGCCACCGTATGGACTCCTGACCAACGGCTGGACGATGCTGCCATCCAGATCGTGGACGATCGCATCGTCGCCCTGGGGCCAACGGCCGAGTTGCCCTGTCCCTCCGATGCGACCGTTTTCGATGCCACCGGTCTCATCGTCACCCCCGGGCTGATCGACCTGCAGGTCAACGGCGCTTGCGGTTACGATGTTACCGCCGATCCCACCGGCATCTGGGAGGTGGCGGCCCGCTTACCCCGCTACGGCATTACCGCTTTCCTGCCTACCATCGTCACCTGCCCGCTCGAACGCATCGCCGCAGCCCAGGCGGTCGTTGGGCAAGGGCCGCCCGCCGGTTTCGCCGGCGCCACCGTTTTGGGGCTGCATCTGGAAGGTCCTTATCTCAATCCGCAGAAGAAGGGCGCCCATCATCCGGCTTACCTGCGGCGGCCGGAGCTGGCCGAGATCGCAACCTGGTCGCCGGCCCAGGGAGTGCGTCTGGTGACGCTGGCGCCGGAATTGCCGGGCGCCTTGGACCTGGTGGCGGCGCTGGTCGCGCGCGGGGTCGTGGTGGCGGCCGGCCATTCGGCGGCTACCTTTGCCGAAGCCCGGGCCGGCCTGGATGCCGGCATTCGCTATGGTACGCATCTCTTCAATGCCATGTCGGCCTTGGGCCATCGCGAGCCGGGCCTGCCCGGCGCCTTGTTGACCGACGAACGGCCGGTGGTGGGCCTGATCGCCGACGGCATTCACAGCCATCCGGCCGTGGTGAACCTGGCCTATCGTCTGTTGGGCCGGCGGCTCAATCTGGTCACCGATGCCATCGCCGCCCTGGGCATGCCGCCGGGACGCTATCGCCTGGGTGATTTCGACGTATGGGTGGACGGACAAAGCTGCCGTCTGGCCGATGGCACCCTGGCCGGCAGCATCCTCTCGGCCGATGCCGCCCTGCGCAACCTGATGACCATGACGGGTTGCGGCCCGGAAGCCGCGCTGGCGGCGCTGACGACGACGCCGGCCGATCTGTTGGGGCTGGGTCACGAATACGGCCGCATCGCCGTGGGCCGGCGGGCCGATCTCGTGCTGTGGTCGCCCGCCTGGCGCGTGCAGATGACCCTTGTCGGGGGCAAGGTGGTGGCGCAGGCTTGAATGGCCCCGACGCATGGCCCGGCGGCCTTATCCTCCTGTTTTTGCTCGCTGCTCCCTCGCCTTATGACTTCCCTGACGACCTCCCATCTTTACCGTGAAATCCACGAACAGCCCGAGGTCCTGGCCCGGTTATTGGCGAATGGCTGGGATGTGGCCCGGCGGCTGGCCGCGGCTATACGCGAACGTCAGATTGAGTATGTTGTCATCGCCGCTCGCGGTACCAGCGACAACGCCGCCCGCTATGCCCAATACGTCCTCGGTGGTCGCAATCGGCTGCCGGTGGGCTTGGCGACTCCCAGTCTCTTTACCATTTACAAGACGCCCCCGCGTTTCGGCCGCGCCCTTGTCCTGGGCATCAGCCAGAGTGGTCAGAGTCCGGATATCGTCGCCGTGCTGGCCGAGGCGCGGCGCCAGGGGGTTTTGACGGCTGCCCTGACGAACGCACCGACATCGCCTCTGGCCCAGGTGGCCGATGAAGTGCTCGATCTGGCGGCCGGTGCCGAACACGCCATCGCCGCCACGAAAACGTACACGGCCCAGCTCGCCGCCGTGGCCCTGCTCAGCGTGGCCCTGGATGGCGATGAGGAGGCGATATCCCTGCTCAGGCGGGTGCCGGATTGGGTGGCGCAGGCACTCCGGGTCGAGGAACAGGTGGCCCGCGTGGCCGAGCGCTATCGCCATAGGCAGGCCTGCGTCATCATCGGCCGCGGGTACAACTATGCCACTGCGTTTGAGCTGGCTCTGAAGCTCAAAGAACTGACGTACACCGTCGTCGAGGCCTACAGCAGCGCCGATTTCCTCCACGGACCCTTTGCCTTGATCGAACCGGGCTTTCCCCTCATCGTCATCGCTCCCAGCGGTCCCATGATGCCGGAGATGCTGGCTTTTATGGCGAAAGTGACCGCACGCCAGGCCGAGCTTCTCGTCCTCAGCGATGCGCCCGCAGCCCTGGCGCCGGCGCAGATGGCATTGCCGCTGCCGACCGGTGTGCCCGAGTGGCTATCGCCGCTGACGGCAATTGTGCCGGGTCAATTGCTGGCCCTTTATCTGGCCCAGGCTCGCCATCTCGATCCCGACCGTCCACGGGGGCTGCGCAAGGTGACGGTGACGCGCTAGCCCGCCCCTCCATCCCCGGCGCGCAAGAACGATGACCGACGGCGTCGGGGGAGAACGCCGTCGGTCCGTCTGCGGGGTGGATTTCAGCGCAACGGCGCCAGGGTCAGGACGC
>Ga0197142_1004207_pt1 | contig 11731 bp, 13 predicted proteins | sample GBS60_MetaG_FD_148614 | JGI IMG/M metagenome (GOLD analysis project Ga0197142, IMG submission 148614) | Sediment microbial communities from Great Boiling Springs, Gerlach, Nevada, United States - GBS 60_MetaG | ecosystem: Environmental > Aquatic > Thermal springs > Hot (42-90C) > Sediment... | reverse complement strand
GCCAAGGGGCAGGGGTATTGATCGAGCGTCCCAGGCGCAGAAAGCACAGCGCCAGCAATTCCCGAAACTGGGCGATGGCACTCACCCGCTGCCGCAATTCCGGGCGCCAGAGACTTGCCCAATCCTCGGGTTGCCAGGTCAATTGGTCCCGGCGGTACGCCAAGGCGGTCGTGCCCCAGCGGTAGGGCACCCACCAGAGCTGGTTTTGGGTAGAACCAACCTTCTGCCATTGGGGGGGGAGTTCGCGCCAACGGGTCAGGTTCTTCGGCTGCCAAGGACTTAACTTCCGCTCTGCCTGCACCTGCGGCAGCCACGCCAGGCCCAAGGTCAGCACATCGGGGGGGTCGGTCTTGTCCAGTTGGGCGCGCAAATCGGTCTGTTGGGGTTGGGTGGTCACATCCAGGGCATGACGGCGGCGAAAACGGCGCACCCACACCGAGGGCACCGAATTTTTCAAGATGTGTAAGCGCAACACAGTGGCTGCCCGACAACCGGCCACCAGGCCCACGCCCGCTGTGAGAATTGCCCGGCGTGACCAAAGTCGTTGGCTGCACAAGTGCATTACCCCTCAGGCTTTTCCAGCAGTGACGGTTCCATTGGCATGAAGCAACAGCAAAGCAACCGCAATCGCGTAGGGAATAACCCGCCGCACCAGTATTTTCTCACCGGATCGTACAGGGTATTTCCTGCCCCTCAGGAACCCCCACTTCCAGGTCAAACCCAAATGTTTCCCCCAGAAGGCACCCTGAGCGTAACCCTCGTGCGCGTAGAGAGATGGCCCTGGAACCCCGGTTCTTAAACCGGTTAGGATAACTTTATCTTACCCTTACTAAGGGGGTTCCCTGGGGCAATGATGCTGCACGTACACGTGAAACCCAATTCCCGCGTCTCCTTGCTTGAGCAAATGCCCGATGGTCATTGGCTCGCCCGCTTAAAATCGCCGCCTGTAGACGGCAAAGCCAACGCCGAACTCATTGCTTTAGTCGCCAAACACTTTGGTTGTCCTAAGTCGGCTGTGACCATCAAATCCGGGCAATCTGCCCGCACCAAATGTTTGGTCATTCACCCACCCGCCAGTTAGCTGAGTCATATCCCCGCAAACCAACGGGTATGAATGAACGGCGGGTATTGTTGACGCGCAGCTTGCCACAGAGCACACATCAGGATAGCTTGGTAGCCCCGTAGTACGGGGAGGAAAAGCCCTTAAGCAACGTAAGTTGCTCAATGGCTATCATTGTTGGCGAGGCGTAGCGTTTCCAGGCAAGCAGCCAACTACGGTGCAAAACCCGACCAATGACAAGCAGTCTGGAACTAGGTACGTCTCAGATAAAGTAAGCAGAACCTTGGGAGTTGATTCCAAGGAACGGTGTAGAGGCGTCTTGACAGTGCCTTTACGAGTCCGTTTGGGAACGGCGTAAGAACCCCCCGCCTGAAGGCAGGGGAGTGTCAATCAGCGGCGGCATATACGGAAATGTTTTTGAAAATATTTTTCATGGAGATATTGGCGACCGCCAATTCATGAACTTTTGTTGCAGGGTTCAACGCTGCGGCCAGGCAACCGCCATCCCTGGAGAACTTCTTGGGTACAATTGACCCAAACACCAGCGATGATATTGACAAGACGGTGGCGCGAATGGCACGATGCAGCGATTGCTTCGAGCGATAGGGGGAAACAACGAAGGGAGCGATGGTGTGGGGATTTGGGTGTTGGAAAGGGGCGTTGCCGCAGCCAGCCAACAAGAGCCAACGCCAGGTAAGGGCATGGCCCAGGCCTTGTACAGGGATTTTTGAGCGACTGGGATGCGACGCCGGGCAGGGTTAATCGGCTTGGGAACGCTTGGGCTGGCGGCCTGTAGTCGGAAGCAAGCCCCGGCGGTCATCACCCAACCCCAGGTGCGTTGGCGGTTGGCGACCAGTTGGCCGACATCCCTAGACACCCTCTTTGGCGGGGTGCAGGCCCTGGCGGCGCAGGTGAAAGCCCTGACCGACGGGCGGTTTACGCTTACACCCTTTGCCGCAGGAGAGATTGTCCCTGGGTTGCAGGTCTTGGATGCAGTGCGCTCCGGCACGGTGGAGGCAGGGCACACCGCCAGTTACTACTACTTGGGGCAAAACCCGGCTTTGGTGTTTGGCACGAGCGTTCCCTTTGGGTTGACGGCGCAGCAGCAAAATGCCTGGTGGTATGCCGGAGGTGGGTTGGCCGCCATGCAAAAGCTCTACGCCGACTTTGGGGTGCTCACCTTTCCGGCGGGGAATACGGGGGCGCAGATGGGGGGCTGGTTCCGGCGGGAGGTGCGTAGCCTTAGCGACCTCAAGGGCTTAAAAATGCGCCTGCCAGGTTTGGGGGGCAAGGTCATGGCCCAGATGGGGGTGAACGTGCAGGTGCTGCCAGGGAGTGAATTGTTTTTGGCGCTGGAGCGGGGCGCTCTGGATGCGGCAGAATGGGTCGGCCCCCACGATGACCAGCGGTTGGGGTTGCCCCGGGCGGCCCGCTACTACTACTACCCCGGTTGGTGGGAACCAGGGCCAACTTTGGAATTGCTCATTAACCGCCGCGCCTGGGAACAACTGCCCCGGAGTTATCAGCAGGCCCTGGAATTGGCGGCGCAGGCCACCAATCTGGCCATGCTCTCCCAGTACGAAATGCGCAACCAAACGGCGCTGCAACAACTGCTCCAGGGGGGCACCCAATTGCGGCCCTATGGGGAGGACATTCTCCGAACCGCCTGGCAGGTGACCCAAGACCTGTTGGCCGACCAAAGCCGGGCGTCACGGGCGTTTCGCGACCTCTACCAACCCTGGCAACAATTCCAAAAAGACAGTTTGAAGTGGCTCAAAACCGACTCCCTGGCGACCATCCGCCGGTTTGTCCCCACTTAACCCTTCTGCAAACGGGGCGCCGCTAAGCCATAATAAACCTGAGGTTTGCCCTGGTGCTCTCCCATCGCCGCCTGTCGCCTTCCAAGCGCGCTGCCGGCAGGAATGCCATTTGGCCGCCGGGGAAGGGACGTTCGGAAGGCGATGGCGGCAAAAGGGTACCAAGATAAGGGCCTGCCTAGACCCTGGCGCAGATTGTGGTCAGCAAGGGGAGTAAATACGTGCTGCGCAATGTCCTACAAGTTTTGCTGCATCTTGGGGAGGTAGTGGGTGAGTTATGCCGCAAGGGTAGGCTCGGCAGGGGGCCCTACCCCACCCGTTCTCCATCTGCGCCCATGACCTGTAGGTGGCCGCAACCGCTGGTGCCGGGGTGTGTTTGGGGGGATGACCAGCACGTGGGCCTGTCCTACGCAACCGCCCCGGCCACGATTGACAAAGGCATGGCGCGGTTGGCTGCCTATGTAGCTCAGCTTGCCCTGCTGTCGGTGGGGGAAGGGACGCGGTAAAATGGATCACAGTTTGTGCGCCCCCGACAAAGGACCGACGCCTGTGCCCCCCGTGCCAACGGTTGCCGATACCAAACGGGCTTTTTACACCTACCACCCCCGTCCGATTCATGCGGTGTACCAGCGGGTGGTGGAGGAAATGCTGGTGGAAATGCACCTGCTCCAGGTGAATGTGGCCTATCGCTATCATCCCCTGTACGCGCTGGGGGTGGTCACCAGTTTTGATACGCTGATGGCGCACTACCGACCGACGGCGCAGCGGGACTCGATTTTCCAGGCGCTCTGTCGGGCGTTAAACCACGACCCCCAGCAGTTGCGGGCCGATGCCCAGCGGTTGCTGACCCTGGCGCAGGGAGAAAGTGGCGCGGCGTTGCGCAGTTGGTTGGCCCAGCCGGATACGCCCCTGACGGCGCAGGACCCCTTGCAGCGGGAATTGCTGACCTGGTTGACCCCACCCCCGCCCAAGTACAGCCGGTTGGTGGGCATTGGCCTGTTGACCTTGGTGCAGACCCTGTGGCCTGAGGCGGAATCCCAGTGGCCGACGGCGGTACGCACCCTGGCGCAGGCGCTCCAGCTCAACAGCGAACGGGTCGAGCGGGATTTGGACCTGTACCGGAGCAGTTTGGAACGGCTCAAGCAGGCGCAGGCGGTGATGGCGGATATGCGCAAAGGGAGCAAAGCCAAAACCAGCGCCGCGCCGTCAGAAGTGCCCGCTTCCTGAGCCGGGGGCAAGTGTGTGTATGGGAGGAGACAGACGATGGCTACCAGTCGCCGGGTGGAACGGGTTGCCGAACTGATCAAGCGGGAAATCAGTCAACTGTTGCTCAGCGGCATCAAGGATGAGCGGGTGGGGCAGGGCCTCGTCAGCGTGACGGCGGTGGAGGTGTCTGGGGATTTGCAGCACGCCCAGGTGTATGTGAGCATCTATGGCTCCCCGGAAGTCCGGGCGCAGACGATGGCCGGGCTGGCTTCTGCAACCGGCTATGTGCGTTCGGTGTTGGGGCAGCGGGTGCGTCTGCGGCGTACCCCGGAGGTCATCTTTCGGGAAGATACGTCCTTGGAGCGGGGCAGTCGGGTGATCGCCCTGTTGAATCAAATCCGGCAACAACAGACCCCCAACCCCGAAGCGTCGGCAGACCGACCATGCGGATCGGCGTGATTGACTACGACATGGGCAATTTGCATTCCGTGGTCAAAGCCCTGCGTTATCTGGGGGTGGGGGGGGAAGTGACGGCTGAAATTACCGATGCCTACGATGGGTTGATTTTGCCGGGCGTGGGCGCTTTTGACCCGGCGATGCGGCAGTTGCGCCAACGTCAACTGGTCGCGCCCCTGCAGGCCTGGATTGCCGCCGATAGACCGTTTTTGGGCATCTGTCTGGGGTTGCAATTGCTCTTTAGCGGCAGCGAAGAAGGCCAGGAACCGGGGTTGGGCATCATCCCAGGGCGGGTGCAGGCCATTCCCGCAAAGCCAGGGCATCCCATTCCCCACATGGGTTGGAATCAACTGCATTTCACGCAACCGGATTGCCCCCTGTGGCAGAGTTTGCCCCCCCATCCTTGGGTGTACTTTGTCCATTCCTACCACGGGGTGCCTGCGGACCCCCATACCGTTGCCGCGACGGTGACCTACGGGGCACAGACCCTCACGGCAGCCATTGCCCAAGGAAACTGTCTGGCCACCCAATTCCACCCGGAAAAGTCCGGCGCGGTGGGCTTGACGATTCTAAACAACTGGCTGACCGGCTGCGTGTCCCGGCCGGCAAGCGTCTGAAGCAGCAGGGGGAGACGGCCAGGTTTGGTGTGCCCGGCTGTAGGTGGCGGTGAGGGTGGCCAATTTGGCGGCCAAATCGGGGGTGAGGGCTGCCGGTGGGCAACGCCATTCCCAGTTGTGCGCCGCTTCCCCAGGGGCATTCATGCGTCCTTCCGGCCCCAGCCCCAGCACATCCTGCAGCGGCACGATGCACCAGCGGGCCACCGAGGCCATGCCCAAGCGGATCAAATCCCAGTGGATGCCCTGGGCGCTCAAATAGCCCAAGTAACGGATCACGCGATGTTGCGCCGCCTCATCCAAACTGGCGTACCAGGCCACCGTCGTCGGGTTGTCGTGGGTGCCGGTATAGACCACACAATGGGGGGAAAAATTGCAGGGGCGGTAGGGGTTATCCGGGTTGTCGTCGAAGGCAAATTGCAGCACCTTGGTCCCTGGGAAGCCCAAGCGGTCCCGCAGCGCCTCTACCGCCGGGGTAATCACTCCCAAATCCTCGACGATGATGGGCAATTCCCCCAATTCCCGCTCCAGGGTGCGAAAGAAGGCTTCCCCAGGCCCCGGCACCCATTCCCCATGCATGGCCGTTTCCGCGCCGGCCGGTACCTGCCAAAACGACTCAAAACCCCGGAAGTGGTCAATACGAATCACATCCACCCACTGCAACAGATGCCGGAGCCGTTGCACCCACCAGGCAAAATCTGTTTGCGCCAGCGCCTGCCAATCATAGACCGGGTTGCCCCACAGTTGTCCTGTGGCACTGAAATAATCCGGCGGCACCCCTGCCATCAAAGTCACCGCCCCCGTGTCCCGGTCAATGGCAAACAGTTCCGGGTGCACCCACACATCCGCGCTGTCATGGGCCACATAAATTGGCAAATCCCCGATGATCCGCACCTGGCGTTCCTGGGCGTAGCGGTGCAGTGCCTGCCATTGTTGCCAAAACAGGTACTGCAAAAACTGGTGAAATTCCTGCTCCGGGCGCACCCGTTCCTGCCAGCGGGCCAACGTCGCCGGTTCGCGCCAGGCCAACCCCCGTTCCCAGGCATACCAAGGCTGTCCCCCATGCGCCGCCTTCAGCGCCATAAACAGGCTAAAATCCGGCAACCAATGGTGCTGTTGGGCGACAAACTCCTGCAAGGCGGCCATCCCGGCGGCATCCTTTTGGAACTTGGCCCAGGCCTGCCGCAGTTGCGCCATCTTGTACTGCGAAACCCCGTCGTAATCCACCCGTTGGCTCGGCAAATCCGGCAGCAGTGCTTCTGCCGGGAGCCACCCTTGGGCGCGCAGCGGTTCCAGACTAATCAGCAGCGGATTCCCCGCCATTGCCGAATAGGACAGGTAGGGAGAATTGCCGTAGCCCGTCGGCCCCAGGGGTAAAATCTGCCAGAGCCGCTGTTTTGCCTGCGCCAAAAAATCCACCCAGGCCCGACTCCCAGCGCCCAAATCTCCGATCCCTTCCGGCCCCGGCAGGGACGTAGGGTGCAGTAAGATGCCACTACAGCGCGGCCAGAACATGAGTAACAGACTGTAACGAATATTCCGATTTTAACCCGCCCGCCCCAAACTTCCTGGCACAATGAATACGAAGACATCATCCATCTGTGGCAAATCCATGACCAGTACCAGCGCGATCACCAACACCCTCGAAACCATGCGCAAATTTGCCGAGACCTATGCCCAGCGGACAGGCACCTATTTTTGTGTGGATTTGGGGGTAACGGCCACGGTCATCCAAGGCTTGGCCAAGCACAAGGAAGAACTGGGGGCGCCCCTTTGCCCCTGCCGCCACTACGAAGACAAGGAAGCCGAGGCCAAACAAGGCTTTTGGAACTGCCCCTGTGTGCCCATGCGGGAGCGCAAAGAGTGCCACTGCATGTTATTTCTGACCCCAGATCACGATTTTGCGGGCACCCAGCAAACGATTGACCCAGAGTTCTTGGCAAATTACACTTGATGGGGAGGGGGGGGGTAGGTAAGGGTTGCGTTCCTCTGCCCCAAGCAATCCTGACGAGATGCCGGTATGCAAGGGTGGCGGCGCAGGTGGCAGTTGGGCTGGGTGATCTTTTCGATTGCCGCCGCAACGGTGGTTTTACCCATCCCTGCGGGGATGGCCCAAACCAAATGGGTTTCCTACACGCCACCGGCGGGCTGGTTTGAGGTGGAAATGCCGCTGACCCCCACCGCTTCCCAGGTGCAGGAGGCTTCACCTGTGGGCCCCATCACGACCTATATTTTTTCCGTGCAAGAGGGTGGGGTAAGTTTTTCGGTGAGTTGTTCCGACCTGCCGCTGTTGGCGGTGCAATTTCTGGGAGCTGATGGCCTGATGGGGCAAGCCAAAGCCTCGATGCTACGCCAACAAAACGCTCGGGAACTGTCTTTTGAACCGGCGACCATGAATGGTTTGGCGGGCAAGCGTTTGATTTACGAAACAACTACCGATGGGAAAAAACGCACAGGCCAAGCCTTTTTCACAGTGAGTGGTTCTCGCCTGTATGTTTTGGATACCTTGGTGCCGGAAGGTTCCGAAGCACTTGTCCAAAAGTTTTTTCAAAGTTTTCGCTTGCGGAATTAAAGCTGCCGGGCAAAGGATGTTTCCGGAACCGAAACTGACAGCCACCCCTTGGCCATCGCCAGTTGAAGTAGGCTGTTGCTCCAGATAGGATGACCCCAACAACTCAATTTGAAAAAAAAACAGAATATAGATTCTCTTTTGCAACACCAATTGAAACAGTAATTTATAGTAAATTATAGTAAATTTATGGTAATTTTACAGAGAAAAGAAGTGCCTGAGCCTCGTTGTAACGCCATCGCAATCCCCATGATTAAAGCAAGCCCAGGTGCAGGGCGACAACCCCTATTTCATGCTCGTTGAGGAAGGCTGTAGTCATGCTTCCTGTGACTCTGATGCAGCGCGGCAATATCCGATGCCAGCAACTTTGCAGGGGTTTAACCCTAATTCTCATCCGGATCGCGTTGCCTCGCGTAGCGAAGGTGACCGTTACCACCGGCAAAACCCTATTGACGATGGGTGCAACTTTACTGCTTTGGCAATGCGGTTTTGGCATTGGCGTGCGGGTCATCCGGTACCGATTCTGGGAACTTGGGTAAAAGGTGGGGGCGTCCTTAGCATCAAAACCCCCGGCGAAATGGCCACACTTTTGCCCTGGGCATCCGCAAAGTCTTTGGTCAGGAACTGCTCAATCATGCCGTCCCATTGCCATTGAAGCCTGCTGTCAGTGGTATCATGCTCTAGTAACTTAAAAAGGCTGTGCATCCAATCCCTATGACCCAACTGCCCTTGGAGGTGGTCGTGCCGCCTAGCCGTCTGGATACCACGACCAAAGATGCGTTGACCCAACAGGTCAAACAGATTGCCCATCAAAAAGCCGCCCTCGTTTTGCTGGACTTGAGTCAGGTGGAATTTGTGGATAGTTCGGGGCTAGGTGCGATTGTGGCCGCTTTGAAGAGCTTACGTTCTGCCGGTGGCGAACTTGCCCTGTGTCAACCTTCTGAACAGGTCAAAACCCTGCTCGAAATTACCGGTCTAGAACGCATTATCAAAGTTTATCCCAACCGGCAAGCTTTTGACCAAGAATACGGCAGGTGATACCATGGAGAAAGTCCATTTTTGCGAGCAGGATTTATCCGCAGAACTTTTTGCCCATTATCAGCAACAATCAGTCTTAGGTGTAGATACGGAAACGATGGGGCTAATTCCGGCCCGCGACCGGTTGTGTTTGGTGCAAATTAGCGATGCCGCCGGGCAAGCTACCCTAGTAAAAATTGCTCAAGGTCAGCGGGTGGCCCCCCATTTACAACAATTATTAGAGGCGCCGAATATCCTGAAAATTTTTCACTATGCTCGGTTTGACCTAGCGACATTGCGCTATCATTTGCACATTCATGTACAGCCGATTTTTTGTACGAAGATTGCCAGTAAACTTGCCCGCACCTATTCCCCCAAGCATGGCCTGAAAGACCTTGTCCAGGAACTCTTAGGGATCGAATTGGACAAACAGGCACAATCTTCCGACTGGGGACGACCAGATGCGCTGAGTCCCGAACAATTAGCCTATGCCGCCAACGATGTCATTTATTTACCCAAAATGGCCGAACTATTGACCGCGATGCTCCGGCGAGAGGGACGCTGGGAATTGGCGCAACAGTGTTTTGCCTGTGTCCCGACGCTGGTCAGTTTAGATTTGTTGCATTACCAGGCCGTTTTTGAACACTGAACATTGCTGCTGTTTTCTGAAGTCGGGGGCTTAGGGACTTCGTTCTGCTGACGCGAAGATGAGCGGGTCAAGTATTGCAAGGCTGTTACAGAAAGGGGCAAGCGGGGGAAAACCGTGCTACGATGCCGCCCATAGGTAGGTGATTGGGTAGGATACGGCGGTGACACTTCGCGTAGCAGTGGTAGGGGGTGGCCCGGCGGGGGCTGCAGCGGCAGAAACGCTGGCCAAAGCGGGGATTGAAACCTATTTATTCGAGCGCAAACTGGACAATTGCAAGCCCTGCGGCGGTGCGATTCCCCTGTGTATGGTGGATGAGTTTGACCTGCCCCCGGAGATCATTGACCGGCGGGTACGGCAGATGAAAATGATTTCCCCGTCCAATCGGGAAGTGGATATTAAGTTGGAAAACGCCCAGGAATATATTGGGATGTGCCGCCGGGAGATTTTGGATGCCTTTTTGCGCAATCGGGCAGCGGCTTTGGGAGCGCAGTTGATTCACGGCCTGGTGCAAGCCATTACCCTGCCGCAAACAACGCAAGAAAGCTATCTATTGCACTACAACGACTTGAGCGATGGGGGGGCCAAAGGCAGGCCCAAAACCTTGGCAGTGGACCTGATTATCGGGGCGGATGGGGCCAATTCCAAGGTCGCCAAGGCGATTGACGCCGGGGAGTACAACTATGCGATTGCCTTCCAAGAACGCATCCGTTTGCCCGCCGAACAAATGCGCTATTACGAGGATTTGGCGGAAATGTATGTGGGGGATGATGTCTCGACGGATTTTTACGCCTGGGTGTTTCCCAAATACGACCATGTGGCGGTGGGCACCGGCACCATGAAGGCCCACAAGGCCGACATTCGCCAATTGCAAGCGGGGATTCGCACAAGGGCGCAGGCGCGGTTGCAGGGGGGCGAAGTGATCAAGGTGGAAGCCCATCCGATTCCTGAGCATCCCCGGCCCCGGCGGGTGGTGGGTCGGGTAGCGCTGGTGGGGGATGCCGCCGGCTATGTGACCAAATCCTCCGGAGAAGGCATTTATTTTGCGGCCAAATCCGGGCGGATGTGCGCCGAAACCATTGTGGAAGCCTCGCAAGGGGGGCAAAAAATTCCCACCGAGCAAGACCTGCGCCAATACCTGCGCCGGTGGGACCAAACCTATGGCCTCACCTACGCGGTACTTGACCTATTGCAACGGGTGTTTTACCGTTCCAACGCCACCCGCGAAGCCTTTGTGGAAATGTGCAGCGACCGGGATGTGCAGCGGTTGACCTTCAATAGCTATCTCTACAAAACCGTGGTTCCGGCCCATCCCCTGGTGCAGTTGAAAATTACGGCCAAAACCATCGGCAGTTTACTCCGGGGTCATGCCCTCGCCCCTTAGGGCCGCGAGTAACTGTTGGTTTTCTGCGGCCAAGCGCACCGCTACCCGAAAATAGCCCGGCCCTAATTCGGGATAACTCAGCGTATCGCGGATCAAAATGCGGTGGTTGACCAGCAATCGCCGCTGTAATTCCGGGGCAGGAATGGCGGTTTTTACCAGGATAAAATTGGCGGCGCTGGGGTAGGGTTCCAGGCCAGGGAGCAAGGATAACCCCTGATACAAAGGGGGATAATGGGTCTTCAACCAATCCCAGGTGCGTTGCTGAAACGCCCGGTCCTGCAGCAAACGTTCCCCCAAAACCGCCGCCAAACCATTCACACTCCAAGGAGCATCCCATTGCCGGTAGCGCCGAATCCGCTCCGGATGCGCCACCACATAGCCCAAACGCAACCCCGCCAACCCGTAAAACTTGGTAAACGACCGGAGAATCACTAGGTTTCGGTGCCGGGGCAGGAACGGAATCAAGCTCTGTTCCCGTTCCGGGGGCAAAAAATCCATAAACGATTCATCAATCACCACCAAGTCCCAGGCATCGAGGACCGCGGTCAATTGCGCTTGGGAGAAGAGATAACCGGTGGGATTGTGGGGATTACTGAGTACCAAACCGCCCCCGGATGCCGGTAACGCCACTTCGCGGTGGGTCCAGGGCAACCGCCAGGGTTGGATTTCTGCCCCAAACGCCTGCAAGGCCCGCCAGTGGTCCCCAAATGCCGGAGTCACCAGGGTCACCGCGCCAGTAGCCGCCAAATCCCGCCCCAACCAGGTCAGCAGATGCGCCGCCCCATTCCCCACCCATACCCACTCCGGTTCCACCTGATGGAACGTCGCAATCGCACGCCGCAGGTATTGGTAGTCCGGGTCGGGATAGGGCGTTATCCGGTGGAAATGGTGGCGCAGCATTTCCTCCACCCACGCCGGTGGCGCCAGGGGATTGAGATTCGCCGAAAAATCGAGAATCGCCT
>Ga0197142_1004206_pt1 | contig 11733 bp, 5 predicted proteins | sample GBS60_MetaG_FD_148614 | JGI IMG/M metagenome (GOLD analysis project Ga0197142, IMG submission 148614) | Sediment microbial communities from Great Boiling Springs, Gerlach, Nevada, United States - GBS 60_MetaG | ecosystem: Environmental > Aquatic > Thermal springs > Hot (42-90C) > Sediment... | reverse complement strand
TTAGCCGAATGAAGCAAATCGCATCTCCCCTGGTGGGAGAGGCCGGCCTGGCCGAAGGCCAGGCCGGGTGAGGGGGATTTCCAAGGCATACGAAGCCTGGATTCCTGCTTGCGCAGGAATGACACATCGCCTCCTTCAATCGGCTAAAGTGTTACTAGGTATCTGCGCAAATCGTAGAGACTGCCAAAATCCGTTGTTTTCCGTGTTATTGTGTGTTCCTTGGTTTTGCGTAACATTTTAGCCGAATGGAGGGGCGTGCTTGTCAGGCCTACCCAAGGCAGATACCCCCAGGTATTGGACTTGACAAGCAGGTCCCTCCAAGGGGGTCTTCATTCGGCTAATTTGACTGTATCTACCGGAACCGGCCCCACCAGATGGAGGGGCTACGAGTCGGCCCGAACACCACAGATAGGGGGCAATTAGGCCCGTTAGATACAGTCAATCTAAAGTGTCCGGTTTTACGAAGATCCATAGGAAGCGGCCGGTAGGGCCGCCTCCTCCACCGCCACCACGGCCAACCGTGCCTGATTGGCCTGGCGGAGAAACTGATCGTGTTCGACCAGGATAGTGCGATGGGCTTCGACGGCCAGGACCGCGCCGCCAGCCGCCCGAATGCTTTCCAGCGTGCCCAGGCCGATCGTTGGGACATCGAAGCGCATATCCTGCTGGGGTTTGGCTACTTTGACGACGGTAAAACCGCCGGCCGGGCAAAGTTGGCCTGCCCGCCGGATGCAGGAGTCGGTTCCTTCAATGGCTTCGACGGCCAAGACGGCCTGGTCTTTGACGACCACCGTTTGGCCGATGTCCAGGGCGCCCATCTGTTTGGCCAGTTTCCAGCCGAACTGAATATCTTTCCATTGCCAGGGGGTGGGCGCCCGGTCGGTCAGTTGGCCGGGTCCCAAAAGCAATTCCGGCGCCAGTTCGGTGGGGGGACGGATTTGGATACCTTCGGCGGCAAAGGCGTCCACCAGGGTGCCCAGGATGCTGTCGTCCCGGCAATCTTTCCGGCGGGTGAGCAGATGGGGTATGAACAAACGTATTGTTCGCCAATCCGGAAAATGCCGCAGCCAGGACCACGGCTGGAACAGGTGGGTTTTGTGCACTTTGCCGGCCAGCAGGGCCTGTCGGACGCTGTACTGGTGGAAGAAGCGGATGGCCTGGCCAAGTTTGCCCAATCCCATCCATTGAAACTTGTCGCATATTTCGGCCAGCGCCGGGTCCGCCTCCCCCCATACCCCCACACAATAAACCTGATACCCATCCCGCTGTAGCGATTGGGCCAACAAGACAGGATACCGCCCCCAGCCAGCCACCAACCCCAAGCGCTCTCCCGTCCTGCTGGATTTGGATTGTGTTGGTAAATGCGCTGCGGTAGCCATCGGCGTCGATTTTTCTCCCTGCTTCAAACGGACGGTGCTCTGCTGGCTCTTTGGATCGGGTAACAGTTCCGTCGAGTGAATACTCTCCAGGATGGCGGAGGTTTCGTCCACATCTTGGTCGGCAAGGCAGGCGCCCACTCCCTAGCCAGGCACAATACCAGAGAATATCAGGGACCGGGTTTCGGCGGAACGGTTCCGGAGCCTTTTGAGGATTTTCAAGCCACCGCCCGATCGGAATCCGTAGGTCTTTGGTTGATCATTTGGCGAAGGGTTTCCAATTGTTCGGCCAGGCGAGCCACCGTGGCTTGCAGTTTTTTGAACTCCTGGCGCATTTCCGGCAGTTTGGTCCAGGCGACCTGTTTGAGCCGTTGTTCCCATTCCGGCGTGGCGGGGATGCCTACCATCCGAGCCCCGGCTGGTACATCGGCAATAACCCCTGCCATAGCTCCCAGGACGGCACCGTCGCCAATCTGCACATGGTCTTTGACGCCCACCTGCCCGGCCATGATCACATGATCCCCGGTAGTGGTGCTACCAGCAATGCCGACCTGGGCGCAGATCATGTTATGTCGTCCGATCCGGCAATTGTGGGCAATCATCACCAAATTGTCGATTTTGGTGCCCTCTCCAATGACGGTAGAACCGTAGGTGCCTCGGTCAATCGTACTGCAGGCGCCGATTTCTACGTCTGGGCCAAGAACCACATTGCCCAACTGGGCCGCCAGCCGATATTGACCCTCCTGGCACACGTAGCCGAAGCCATACGCTCCAATCACCGCACCGGCATGGATGATGCACCGGGGGCCGACGACGGTATTTTCGTACAATACGGCATTGGGAAAGATGGTAACCTCCGGCCCGATCTTGACCCCATCCATGATCCGCACCCCGGCGTGAATCGTCGTGCCCCGGCCAATTTCCACCTCCTCGCCAATGGTTACATAGGGGCCAATTTCCACATCCTCGGCCAGCCGGGCGCTAGGCGCCACGACCGCCGTGGGATGAATCCCCTTCCGAGCACGCACCCGGGGAGGCCGAAAGTAGCAGATGATCTTCGCAAACGCCGCATGAGGATCGGCGACCACTAAAAGAGGCAACGGACCTGCAGGACAACCTTCCGGCGCTACGGCGGCTGCGGCGCCGGAGTGCCGGGCTGCCTCCATCCGTTCCGCTTTATCCACCAGGGTAATGTGGCCGGGACCGGCCTCGGCCAATGGGGCGGCCCCGAAAATCATCAGCCCGCTCGGATCCATCCTGCCGTCGGATTCCACCCGGCCTCCGACCAACTGCGCCAGTTCCCCTAACGTAGCCGCCCGGCTGATGGAATCCCCTGCCATGATCTCCTCCTTGAGTACCTCTAGCTTTCTGGAACGTGGGTTGAGTTTTATCCAGAGGGGATTGGATTTCTAAACCCCCACAACCCCATTGGGTGGAAAGTTTACCCCCTGAAGACAGAGTGCCCTGCCTGCTCTTTGGGGGCGTCGGATGATGGAGGCAAACTGTTAGTTTGACTGTATCTACTGGAACCGGCCCCTACCAGTTATAGGGGCTACGAGTCGGCTCCAACACCACAGATTGTGGTAATTGGGCCCGGTTGATACACCTCACAATTTAGGAATCGGAACTATTCCCAGGAACCTAGCCCCTGCTGCTCCTCAAACGGAGCACTTGGAAGGAGCGGATGGGGGAACCAACTAGTCCCTGCCGGGGCCTCCTCCACGGCCAATAAGTTATGTCGATTGCCTATTGTGACTGTATCTACCAGAACCGGCCCCTACCAGATGTAGGGCTAAAAATCGGCTCGAACACTACAGGTTGTGTTCATTGAGCCCGATCAATACAGTCAACCTAAACTGGTCCTAGGAATCTATCCGATCCTCCCCCGGGAAGCAAGATCAGCTAGCCTTCTCTGGCGTTTGGGCGTTTGGTTTGCGGTGGCATTTTAGCGGCAAATTGCCTCTCCCCTGGCCCTTGGGAGGCCGAAGCGAAGCGGAAGCCGGCTGAAGGGTGTCATTACCGCGAAAGCGGGAATCCAGAAAGTATCCAAAGTATTCCAGGGTTCCCGCTTGCCCGCTTGCCCATCAGGGTGTGAGCGTCCAGTTTATGGGTGGAAAATGATTTTGGTCCAAAGAGGCTTGTAGGAGAAGGTTTGCCCATTTTCCAAAGTTTATCCATTTTCCAGTCGAAAAGGCCCCAAGAAAGCCCCATCCCATATTGCACCCTCCATTGCATTCTCCAAAGTTTTATCCACTTTCCAGTGGAAAGGAGCTTCCTGCTGGGAGTCGGTCTGGTACCCACCCATCCAATTAGCCCGCTACCCACAAACTTGACGTTCACCCCGCTTGCCCATCAGGCTCCTGGGACAACCACAAAGCAGCCTGGACTGCTGCTTACGCGGGAATGACACATTCGTCTGCCTTCATTCGGCTAAAATGTTACCATTCGGCTAATTGGACTATATCCACCCGGCCAGGCCTCTACGAATTGTAGTGGCTAAAAATCGGCTTGAACACTACAGATTGTGGTCATTTGTCCCAGTGGAGACAGGCAAGCTAACGTGTTACGCCAAAGGTATGTTCGGTATAAACGATCCCTCTGTTAGAATTTGTGTAAACACCCTTCTGGGGGGTTTGGTAGAGAGGTCTAGGAAAAATTTCCGAAAAATTTGGGTGTTGAACGGCAGCGTGCGATTCCCGTCCAACTTCAGCCGGTGAAAACAGGTGGGGGGGACCGAATGAGAAAGGCGGCCTCTGACCGCTGCAAAGCCGGCGGAGGAGACTGAAAAAGGCATCATGATCTGGTAGATATGATCTGGTTAATCTCGGCAGATCCCCTCTATCCCACCCTATTAGGGGGGCAGAGGAAAGGAAAGAAGCACCTCGTCCGTAAAGGTTACGGATTTGCCAAGGAGGTGGCCGCCCGAAGGCATAATAAGAGGCTGTCCCGAAATTCCGTTGTGAGCCGGAGGGTACCACCACCCAGCAGCCCCGGGACTGCCAAAAACCCTAATAATAAAACGGGCATTTTGGGAACCTAAGGGATTTGGAAACGGTGGAGTACCACCCGGCTGCCCATTTCGGGACAACCTCTCAGATCGACTTTTGCCATTTTGGGGTACCCGGCATCGGGGCAATGCCCTAACTCTTTGTGAATCTTGGATTTAGGAAAATGCATGAACAAATGCGGTATGGTTTGTAACTTTCGATAACACAAAGAGTTACGGAAATTGGCCAAAGTCGAGTTAAGAGCCCATCCCAAAATCAGGTTTGGTGTAAGGTGGGTAGGATTTATCTTGGCCTTTGAAACCTGCCTGCTTTGAGAGATCGGGCAGGGGTTCGGCATTTTGGGATAGGCTCTAAGCCAAGATGGGTGGAATCGCTTTGGGCTTTTGAGAGGCTAAAGATTACCAAACGATAAACTTAATCCAATCAACCCCTCCCTCGAAAGGTTCCGGTGTGTCGGTTTCCCTCAGCGCGCTGATGCCTGTCCGAAATGTGCAGGCTGTTTTGGAAGCTGCTCTTCTCAGCCTCCTGGATACCCTGGCAGAATTGACCCGATCGGTGGAGTTGATTGTGGTGGACGATGGTTCGACGGATGCCACCATCGAAGTCCTGTCGGAAATGACCGTCCAGTATCCCCAAATTAAGGGGTTCCGCTTTGGCCAGCCTAGGGGGTGGGCCGAGGCCATCCGCACCGGCCTTGCCGAGGCGACCGGCCAAATTCTGTTTTTCGAGGAACCCGGCTGTCTATTGCCCTGGGAACAAGTGTCTGTGGTGTGGAACCTCGCTCTCAAGCATCCGGTAGTGATCGCCCGGCCTGCCGGGGCCGGGTTGCAGATCGGAGGCCTGGGCGGGGGCAGCCCAGACGGCCAATCAGGCGCCTGTTTATCCACGGGCACCTATCAATTGGTCCGCCGAGCTACGATGCTCCGGTTGGCCAGTCGGCTTACCGATGGGGTTTCTTTCCGCCACGTGCTTTTGCAGGAAGGGATAGGCTGGCAGGAGCGGATCTTGTCAGTCCGCGCTCGCCGAGAAAAGGAAATTTTGTACCCGTTGTCCCGGCAAGCGGAGTCCCTATCGGCTCGGACGGATCGGCCCCAGCCGCAAGCTAGCCCACCCAACTACCTGGTCCACCTTCTGGAAGAAAAGGTATCTTAATTTTCACTCTAACAGGCCGGCCTTCCTTCGGGGCTCCGCTGGGGGTGTTCCGCCGTTGCCTTCCTGTTGGGATGAGTGGGAAGGCTTGGGGACAGGACGGGCCTTTCGGGCTTTGTGATAGGATACCAGGCTCCTCCTCGGACCCGGCCTATTGAGCTTCGCAAATGGTAGAAACACGAACATTTCCTCGTTTTCGGCCCCGTTGATGTCCCTTGGTTTTGCGAAGATCGAGAAGTGGATAACCAGCGGTAAAGGCGCTATTTCCGGATTTTCGTTATGGGATGCAAGGGGCCATGCTCGGTTTAGAGAGAATGGTACGGAGTTCTTGTTCCACACGGGCGTAGGAGAAGTAGCGGCGTCCGATCTGGTAATTTTGTTCCACGAGCGGTTGCCAGGCGTGCCGATCTTCCAACAGTTGCCGGACCTGGGTCACCAAGTCCTCGGTCAAAAAACCGTCGATCAGGAAGGTCTTAAACCCGCATGGCTCGATGTCGGTGCGATAGATGGCGTAGCAATTGGCCAGGATCGGTTTTTTGAAATAGATGGCTTCCAGGAAGGCGTTGCCGAAGCCTTCGTAGGTGGATGGGTAACTGACCAGATCGGCGTTGTGGTAGGCGTCCCAGATGGTATAAAGCCGACGTCCGTCCGGCGCCACACCCCGCCGATGTGCAATCCAGGAAGAGGCATAGTACACCGGCACAGCCAGCAAGCGGGCATACCGCTCAATCCACCGAGGATAGGCATCCCCCTCATCGCCCGCATCATGGGTAATGACCAGTTTGACCCTGGGATCATCCAAGAGGCGGACCAATTCAATAGCATGTTCGATCCCTTTGCGGGCTACGATCCGGGTCGGTTGCAAGATCAAAAAGTCCTCCGGGCCGATGCCCAACGATTCCCGGAACGACAAGGCATAGGCGTCCGGCGGCTCGGGCGGATGGTCAAAGTCCATCACATTGGGGATGACATGGCAGGTCAGGCCGGTACGTCGGCTAAACTCCCGAGCTGCCTGCGAGTTGATGACTACATGCTGAATTTGCGGCAAGGCCGGGGGAAACGCAGTTCGCAAATAATCCTCCGCCGCATTGACCAAATACCGCTCCCGCTCCCAAACAAAATCATGATGGTGGGCGATACAGCCGATGCCCGTTTCCATCACCAGTTCCACCAGCGCCAAACCCAACGGAATGTTCATTGGAATGGTCAGGCAGTTTTCGGCAATGATCAGATCCAGCTCAAAGCGTCGAATGGCCGAGTGCAGTTTCTCCTTGATCACCCAGGTCATCTCCCGCACTTCGGAGCTAATTTGGATGGTGCGGCGTTGGCGGCCGAACAGTTGGCGCTGGATCTCCACGATCATCGGATGCTTGAAATGGGCTTCCCGGATCAGTTGGGTGCGTTCTTCGGGCCGGTCACTCTGCCCGGCAATATAAAAACACTCGTGGCCCATCCGCTCCAGGACCTCGGCCCATTTGGCCACTTCTAAGCTCACGCCATCCGTGCCTGCTAGCCGGGTGGACACAAAACCAATCCGATGGGTCGGACGCTGCGGATCGTAGTTCATCGTGGGACTCAACCACCGAAGAGGAAGAAAAAGGTAAAACTTTAGCGGAAGGAAGCACGACTGAAGGGACCTGCTTGTCAGGTCCGCCCCTCCAGGAGGTATCTGCCTTGGGGTGCCGCTTTTGCGGGCACGACGAGCGTGCCCCTCCATTTGGCTAAAATGTGTTCCATTGCTTCAAACGGCTAAAGTGTTACTGAAAAAAGAAGGCCACGGCCTTCAGCATCTTGGGAAGGAGCCTAAATGAGTCCACAAAATGCCGAGTAACACTTTAGCCGAATGAAGCATCCCGCCTTGACCCCGGTGGGAGAGGCCGGCCAGCCGTTCAGGCAGCCGGGCGAGGGGGATTTCGGCGATCCAAAGAGGCTGGATTCCTGCTTCCGCAGGAATGACACATAGCCCCCCTTAATTCGGCTAAAATGTTACAATGCCGAAAGTAGTTGGCCTCCTGGCAAGTGCGAAAACGAAGGTATTGCGCCCCCAGGGACCACTTTCGCAATTATGTGGATCATGCTACCTCCACCGCCTGAGCACCGCATAGCCGTTTTGAGATAGTTTTCTTAGCTCGACTTTTGCCAATTTCCGTAACTCTTTGTGTTATCGAAAGTTACAAATCATACCGCATTTGTTCATGCATTTTCCCAAATCCAAGATTCACAAACAGTTAGGCCATTGCCCCGATGCCGGGTACCCCAAAATGGCAAAAGTCGAGCTTAGAGGCTGTTCCGAAATTGCCAAATCCGGGTGTTGGCCGACATCCCGGCGCACCCTCCTAGTTGGTAAAACCCTAAAAAACAGGGTTTTTCCATATCTTCTGCCATCGGGTAGAACCGGTCGGATGGGGGAAAAGATGGCATTTCGGGACAGCCTCTGAGTGCCCGGAATCGGCAGGAGCCTTGGTGGCCCCCGATCCGGCGAGTTCCCTGGCCGGGGAATCAACTCGCCTATGATTGTAATCCGGTAGGTGAGAAACACAAGAGATTTTTGGTAACACTTTAGCCGAATGAAGCACGACTGGGGGGACCTGTTTGTCAGGTCCGGCCCTGCAGGAGAAATCTGCGCTGGATCCCCGCTTTTGCGGGCACGACGAGCGTCCCCATTCATGTGGCTAATTGGCTCATAATGCGTTCCATGGGTTCAAACGGCTAATTTGACTGTATCTACCGGAACCGGCCCCTACCAGATGTAGTGGCTACGAGTCGGCCTGAACACCACAGATTGTGGCAATTAGGTCCGGTAGATACAGTCAATCTAAACTGTTACGATTTTCGGCGTAGGGCCGGATATCCCAGAAGGGCGGGAGGAAAGACCACCCAAGCCACCGGAGGGGCACGCTTGGCGTGCCCGTCGTCGGACCTGACAAGCAGGTCCCTCCAGCTCCGTCATCGAGTTGCGCACCCCGTGAACGGTTACGCCGAATGTAGTAAATCTGCCATAACCTTTCATAAATAAACAACTTAGATTTTGCCCCTGCTGGGGCTCGCCGTGCTAGCAAAAGACATATCCAACGATCAGTCTATGAGCTATGGCAAAAGGCTCCCGGATTACTTCATACGGCTAACTTGACTGTATCCACCGGGAGCAATTGCCTCAATCGGTGGAGTTCCCGCCAGTTTTTTCCCTAATATATGGTGGTGGGCGGATATATGCTGGTGGCCGGACCGGGTGGATACAGTCAAACTAGTGGATACAGTCAAACTATACGAATTCCGGAAGATGGCAAAAGGCGAGGCAAGGAGCGATACCAGAAACAGTTCAACCGCTTGTGAAAAAGGCAGCATTGGGAAAATTAGGAAAATTGGGAAACATAGGAAAACTCCGGAACGAGTCGTACTTTTTCAGATCAACTTTTGCCAATGGGGGGTATCCTCCCTGGGAGAAATCTCCTAACTCTTTGGTAACTATTTAGCCGAATGAAGCAACTCGCCTCTCCCGGGCCGTTGAGAGGCCGGCCTGGCCAAAGGCCAGGCCGGGTAAGGGGGAGAAAGAAGGCGGCTGTCCACATTATTTTATTCCCCCTCACCCTACACTGTCCCGCCGGGGGGAGGGGACTGGGTGGGCACAACAAGTGTCCCTCTCCATTCGGCTAACATGTTACACTCTTTGTAAATCTTGGAGTTGAGGAATTATATGAACGGGAACCTCTGAATAATTCGACGTGGGCAAAAAAGAAGTATTTCAGGAGATTTTTCCGGAAACCCCATATCTTGCGCTGCTGTCAATGCTAGCATCCCATACGTTGTAACTGGACCGACTAACCTCCGAGATCGACGAAATAAACAAAAGTCCATATAGTTCACTATATTTTCAGGATTTTTCGGAGGTTCCAACGAAATAAGAGCTGTTTGGTAACTCTTGAAAAGACAATGCGTTAGGGGAATTAGCCAAAGTCGAGCTTAGTAGGGAAACCGTTCATCCAGGGGAGCGGCGGAAAGTTCTAGCAGAAATTGCGCCAAGCGATCCACCACCACTTCCATCATGCGATGGGCTTTTTCCGGAGCGGCAGCCGTCGGATTGCCCACACCGGCGTTTTGGGTAAGTAGGTGCCAGGGCCGAGTAATCGACACCCAACCCCGGTTAATCGCCTCAAACCGGGTTTTTGCCGGCGGACTGAGATCGGCCGCCAAACTGCCGTCCGGATTCCGAGCCACCAGTTCCGGACAATACGCCAAGGCGAACGAAGTTTCCATCTCCCCGGCATGATCGTCCGGCTGCTGAAAAATCTGGGAATAGAGGTCCTGAAAAATTGCATACCAATTGCACAAAAACAGATGGGCCTTCGTCTTGCCGTACATCTCCCGCAAAACCCACTTGAAATCGTTGCCGCCGTGGCTATTTAAAAGCACGATTTTCAGAATCCCATGCTGCTCCAGCGACTCCACTAGATCTCGGACGACAAGAGCCAGCGTGGAGGGATTCAGGTTCATCGCCAACGGAAACGCCATCTGGTTGGTTTGGGTGCCGTAGGGGATCGTCGGCAGCAGGACGACCTTGGCGCCCCGGTTCCAGGCCGCTTCGCAGATTTTCTCTCCGACGATTTCTGCTTCCAGGGTGTCGATTCCATAGGGTAGATGCAGGTTATGCGGTTCAGTAGCTCCGAAAGGAATTACCGCCACTTCATAATGGAGATTTTTGACCGTTCCATAGGTGGTTTCTGCCAGTTTCCATGGACGCATCGCCATATTCCCCACAATAATACGCCCTAGCGTCTCAACAGTTGGACTGTATCCCCCGGGCCAGGCCCCTATGACTTGTAGGGGCTAAAACTCGGCTCAACACTACCGATTGTGGTAATTGGTCCCCGCGGATACAGTCAAGATAGGGAACCTCTTACTCATTCAATGTGGACGAAAGGGAAGCATTTCAGGAGATTTTCCGGAACCGCTAACTATCGAGCTGCTGTCGCTGCTAAATAGGTCCCCACAATGCCGGAAGTGGTTGGACTACTGGAAAGTGCGAAAACGAAGGGAGTTCGCACAGGTGGACCACTTTCGCAATTATGTGAATCTATTTAGCATACTCCATTGGGGACCTTTCGGCAACTCAGAGACCGACAGCATAATCAAAAGGCCACCTAATTCACTGGATTTTCAGGATTTGGAACACTTTAGCCGAATGAAGCAACTTACCTCTCCCCTGGCGGCAGGGGCCGATTGAGGCGAAGCCGAAGCCGGGTGATGGATGGCATCCCCGCAAAAGCGGGAATCCAGTAAGTATCTCAGAATTCCCACTTGCCTTGCAGGAACACCGTAGCAGGCCCAAAACAGGCGGGATTCCTGCTTCCGCAGGAATGACACAGGGTTTTCCTCCCTTTGGCTAAAATGTTACTCAAACTGTAAACGGAAACGCCAGCTTTTGGCCATAACTTCTTGCAAAATAAGGAGTTTCTTGCGTTCTACCGGCGGATCGATTCCTTCGGTTCGAGAGGGCCGAATCGGTCGTTTTTCTGCTGGTTTTTCCTGGGGTTGGGCGGTTTCATTTACAGGTTGAGAATGTTACGGATATGGTAAAACGGATTTTCGGGACAGCCTCTCAGCTCGACTTTTGCCAATTTCCGTAACTCTTTGTGTTATCGAAAGTTACAAACCATACCGCATTGGTTCATGCATTTTCCTAAATCCAAGATTCACAAAGAGTTAGGCCATGGCCCCGATGCCGGGTACTCCAAAATGGCAAAAGTCGAGCTAAGAAAACAGCCTCTAAGAAAGAAGTCCGCCAAACTAGCGTTGCGTGGGGAGGGAAAATTGCTGGCTTCCCGCCTTACTGGGAAAACCGAAACCTCCGGAAATCGTTCTTTCCGCCGTGCAAAATGTCCCTTCCGCCAAACGACCCGACATGCCCAGAAACCCAATCGCTCTCCGTTCCCCAAGCAAATGATATAAATTGAGCTTAGCCGGCGGGGATTCTGGGGAGGTAGAATTTCCCGGAGTAGCCGGGGCACAGGCTTTATGAATTGGTTGAGGCACGAAACTTCGGAAAGGAGAAACCCTATGAAACGCCGTGAATTCCTTCGTTCCGTGGGTCTAGGCACTATGGGCCTCTGCTGCCCAGGTGGGCTGATCGGCGTAGGCTGCTCGTCCTTCGCCGGAGAACCTACTCTGGTTTCGGCCAGTAAAAAGGCAACCACCACGCCCCG
>Ga0197142_1004205_pt1 | contig 11735 bp, 10 predicted proteins | sample GBS60_MetaG_FD_148614 | JGI IMG/M metagenome (GOLD analysis project Ga0197142, IMG submission 148614) | Sediment microbial communities from Great Boiling Springs, Gerlach, Nevada, United States - GBS 60_MetaG | ecosystem: Environmental > Aquatic > Thermal springs > Hot (42-90C) > Sediment... | reverse complement strand
TCTTGCAGGGGAAAGGGGTTGGCGCCCAAGCAACGGCATGGCTAAGGTGAGCCAAGCGGAAGCTGCAGCAGCTTTCCCTCGGCAAAAATCTGCCTCACCAACGTTGGGCCATGGTTCAACCTGCTTCCCCCTACCCCTCAACTGGAGCTGGGACCATCTCTCCCCTAGTTGCTCTGCAGGTAACCTTGCAGCGGATGCGGGAGCAGAGGGATGCCAATGCCCTGATTCAGCTCACGCTGGAGTATGTTAAGGCGGTGTTTGGGGCGCCGCTGATCTGGCTGGCCCTCTATGACCATGCCAATCACCAGTTGGTGGGCCAAGGGGGGGTGACCCTGCGGGAAGAGGATCAAGCGCTCTTGCAAGCCGGGTATCCCCTGCAGCCGGGGGAGATCCTGGAGCAGGTGGTGATCGAACAGCGGCCCATCAGCGTGGCCGATCTCTCCCAGGAGCCGCGCATGGGCCTTTGGCAGCGGGAAGCCAAGCGCCTGGGCGGGATTCAAGGCTGCTTCATCTACCCCTTCTCAGCAGTAGGGCGGCGGCGCTGCCTAGGGATCCTGATGCTGGGATCCCAACTGTGGGGCGTTACTATCCACGAGGAGGAAAAGGCGCTGCTGGGGATTGTGCTGGGGCAGTTGGCCGCCTCTTTGCAGGAGCTGGAAAACGCCTGGAAACTCCAGGCTGAAAAGCGCCTGCAAGAGTCGCTCCTGAAGTTGGGGGCGGCGATGAGTCAGGCAGGATCCCTGCAAGAGCGGGTCAGCCTGGTTACGCAGGAGCTGCAGTCTTGCCTAGGCGCTGTTCACATCCAGGTGTACTGGCACGAGCACAGCCAGGGGTGCTTCGTTCCCCATGGAAGTGCCTCTAGGCCCACCCCCCCTGCCAAAGGGACCAAAGCTGGGGGGATCCCGACTGGAGAGGGCAGCCTTGCGCTGCGGGAGTTGGGAAACATGTACTACACCCTTGCCGCAGGCCAGGTGGTGGTGGGCGGCCTGGGGACAACCCGCTCCGAGATCCCTCTCAAGCTAATGCAGCAGTGGCGAGCCCAAGCCGCCCTGGCAGCCCCCATCCTCCTGCAAAAGGATTTGCTGGGGTTTATCTGGGTGCAATCGGAGGTGCCCCGCACCTGGCAAGCCCCCGAGCGCCAGTTGGTGGCTGCTGCTGCCCAGGGGCTGGCCTTAGCCGCCCCCCTGGAAAATCTGGATCGCCGCATTCGCCAGTTGGCCGACGACCGGGAGTTTGTGCAGCAGGTGGGCCGTTCGCTTTACAATCCGGCGGAGCTGCCGCAGGCTCTCCAGCAAGCAGTGGTTGGCCTGGGCCAGCGTCTGCAAGCCGGTGCGGTGGCCCTCCTGACGGTAGATCCCGATAGGCCAAGCCCCCGCCTCTTCTCCGAGTACCGCCGCGAGGGCAAGCAGGCTCTGCCGCCGCAGCTTAGCCCGCTGAGTGAGCAAGACTGGCAGGAGCTGCTGCGCAGCGACGTGGTGGTGGCGGAAAACTACGACCAGGATCTGCGCCTCCTCTCCTGGCGGCAAGACCTGGCCCCTTTGGGGGTGCGCTCCCTCCTGCTAACTCATACCGGCAGCAGCGGCACTGCCACCCCCGAAGGGCTGATCCTAGTGCTCCACCCGCGGCCAAGGGCTTGGAGCCGAGAAGAACGGCAACTGCTGCGGGGGACTGCCCAACAAGTGGGATTGCTCCTGCAACAACTTCGCTCTCAGCAACGGCAGGAACGGCAAGAGCACTTGCTCAGCGGCCTGATTACTGCTTGCCTAACTTTGCAAAACCTGGCCACCCCTGCTGCTCTCTACGCCACCACCGCCCAACAGGCGGCCCAGCTCCTCCGGATCCCTTTGGCGCTGGTGGTCAGTTGGCAGCCGGGGGAGAGCCGGGCCTGCTTGCAGCCGCCCTTTGCCGCTGCCCCTGAGTTCTGCCCCAGCGGCCCCACGGAGATCAATCGGCAGGATCCCTTGCTGGCTGCTGCGCTGCGGGCAAGAGGGCCCCTCCCGCTTGCCCAGGAACAGATCCCGGCTGCCAGCCGCGCCTGGCTCAATGCCGCGGGCCTGGGCTCCTGGCTGCTGGTGCCCTTGGGGGAGACGGATCCCTCGCTGCCGGAGCCCCTAGGGGTTTTGATCCTGGGAGCAGAGGCGGACAGAGTCTGGGAGGCGGAGGAGCAGGCGGCTGTGACGTTAATTGCCCAAACCTGTGGCTGGACGCTGCGGCGCCTGCTTTGGGTGCAAACTTTGCAGGAGCGGCAGGAGGTGCTCAGCGAGTTGAACTGGTACAAGCACCGCCGCCTGCTGGATATGCAAAATACCCTGCTGGACGGCCTGCGCCGCCTTGGCCAGGTGCCGGACATCCCGGGAGAGGAGGCCAGCCGCTGGCAAAAGGTGGTGGAAATTGCCAGAGGGCTGCAGGAGCTGGCCGTCTCTACCAGTCCATTGTTGCAGGCAGAAACCTGGCAGGTGCAGCCGCAGTTCCAGTCGCTGTCTTTGGCTACTTTGGTGCGCAAAAGCTTGCGCCGGGTGGAGGGCCTGATCCAAAAACGCAAGCTGTGGCTACGCGCCCACGGCGACCTCAGTCTCGCCGTCCAGGGCGATATCGGGCGATTGGAGATGGTCCTCTGGGAGGTGCTGCTGGCTGCTGCCTTGCGCAGCCCGGAAGGAGGCCGGCTGGATCTGTGGGGCCAAGCCACAGAGGGCTATGCAGAGCTGCTGGTGGTGGATCAGGGCCACTTTGATCCCTACCTGCTGGCAGCCCTGCAAGGGGATCCCCAGCAGGTTATCTACGCGGATCCCTTGTTCCAATCACCGCTTTCGGTCAGCCCCGGCTTGGAGCTGAGCCTCTGCCAGCGGATAGTGCAGCGGCTAGGGGGGCAGCTCTCCTTCTACGTGTCCTCCGATGGGCGCTCTGTTTCCCAGCTGTTCCTGCCAATGGCTAGCGGGGAGCTCCACCCTCCTTCCTAGCGCCACTTCTTAGGGTGACAAAGCTCTCAGCAGCCAGAAGAAAGGCAGGAGGGCCAGCGCTGCACAATCCAGCCGCTGGAGCTGCAGGCGGTGCCAGCGCAGAGGATGGTCGGGACCAGTTAGCCCGCGAGCTTGCATAGCCGCCGCCATCTCCTCCGCCCGCAGGAGCAGGTTTTCAAAAAAGCGCTCCACCAGGGCCAGCAGGGTTTGGATCCCGCCCCGGAAGCTGAGGGATCGCCAGCGCACATCGCGAGTGCGCACCGCCCGCACCAAGTTCTGGACTTCCTCCATCACCAGCGGCAGAAAGCGGAGGGCCAAGGTAAGGGTGAGAATCACCTCCGCAACCGGCCAGCCCCAGCGCTTTAAAGGCTGTAACAGTTGGCCGATCCCTGCCGTAATCTCCTCGGGGGCAGTGGTCAGCAAGAACAAATTGGTGGCATAGAGCAGGGTAAAGATGAGGGTACCCAGCCGCAGGGCCACGGAGAGGGAACGCCGCGAGACTTGAAAAGTTCGCCCCAGCAGGGTAACCTGCAGCAAGCGGTAACGGTAGGCAGTTGACCAGGCACGGGTTTGGCGCTGCCAGGCCCGTTTGGCTGCTGCTCTCTCCCCCCCCTCCAGGGTAGGGCTGGCGAGGAGCCCGTAGCCTACCACTTGCGCGTCCTGCCGCTGGGGCTGAGGGAAGACCCCTAAGCCATCGGGGGCGAAGCTGGTGATCCCAAAAGCCAGCAGGCTAAGGGCCAACACCAGCGAGAGTTGGCCCGACCAGACCCGGCGCGGCAGACGGGCTGCTACCGTCAAGAGCAGGAGAACTGCCACAACGGCCAGGCGCCAGCCATTGCTGGCCAAAATTGGGCTGAGGAGAAAGCTAAGCAACCAAGCCAACTTCACGCGTGGATCAAGACGGTGCAGCCAGGTGCGCGGCTCTTCCAAGTAGATCCCCAGCGGGGCATTGCGTAGAATATCCACCACAGGAAAGCGGGAAACAAGCGGGGCAAGGCCAATAGCAGAAAAGTTAGAGTCGCTCTACCAAGCGAGTTGAGCCGGATTGAGCAGCAATCCACCCTCCTGGTGCCCCCTCTCGCTCGATGCGCAACCAGACAGGCACCTGTCCTTCGCCAGCCTGCACCTCTACCACCCGCAGCAGAGCTTGGCGCGGGGCGGCCCCAACAATAGCCCCGGTTAGGCTAGGCTGCTGGCGAATGTTAATGCCCTCCTTGGCAATCACCCGCACCTGTTGCACACCCCGCCACTCGGCTAGAGGGCCGGTCAATTCAGGCTCAGGCGTGGGTTCCGGCTGGCCCGGATTGTCGATGGCAACCGGTGGCTGCTCCAGTTGTACCTGGGGCTGTTCCAGGGGCGGCGGGGGAGTGAACAGGCCGCGCAGCATCTGCCAGATGACGAAGAGGGAAAGGATGACCCCACCAGCCACGGCAGCCAAGCGGAGGTTGAGGAAAGGGGCAGGATCCTCAGTCCGGCTGCGTCTTGAACCCAAGTGGCTGCGGTGGTAACGCTCCCCCTCCTGCAACCCCCTCTTGTGGATCTGAAGGCTCCCTTCTGCAAGGAGAGAACTGGCTGCCTCCTCACTCCCCCAGCGGGTAGATCCCTCGGACAGGCGCGATGGCTTGGGGAAATCTCCCTGCTGGAAGGGAGCAGGTGGGGGAAGCCATTCCTGAACCTTAGCACCCCCCGCAGCAGGCACTTGGGACAGAGGGAGAGCAGGAGGTGGAGACAACCGACCCGCTGGCAAGCTCTCGCGGCTGGGCATCTCCTCTAGGTAAGCCTGCACCTGAGGGTTGTCAAAGTAGGCTTTGAGGCTGGCCTGGGTGGTGTTCAGGGCGTAAAACTCCGGGAAGACCTCCTCCTGGAACCACTTTTCCGTAAAGCGACAGAGGCCCGGCAACAGATCAGGGGATCCAGTGGAGTGCTCCTCAATAAACTGAAGGGCTTCGGTTTCCTGACTGGCGCGCAGATGGCTAAGGGCTTCCTCAGTTTGCCCTAACAACAAGCTGCAGATAGCTTGCTCCAGGTGCACATCTTGCCGCTGGGCTAGGCGGACCAGGTAGCCGCGCGCCCGCCGCACTAAGGCTGGCCGTTTCTCCAAGTAGCCTGCGGTCAGCAGCACCTGCGCAGCTAGGTAGGACGCTACCAAGGAGGGGCGCTCTGCCTCTTGCTCAAATAGCTCCTGCTGTTCTTGCAGGGTGAGGTAGCGGCGCACTCGCTGGATGAAGCGTAAGAAATCTTCCGTACTCAGGCCGGAGCCATCCTGTCCACTTCCCTCGATGCCACCTCGCTCGTCAAGCATGGCTTTGAGAAGGGCCAGCCCCTGCTGCCGCGCCAAGGCAGGATCTGCAAGCGCTCCTTTGCCCGTTGGGGCTGGAGCAGCAGCATTGGGGTCAAGGAGCTGCAAGATGCGGTAGGGGCGCAGCTTGCCCAGATCGATGCGGAGCTCTGCCTGCAGCTGGGGAAAGGCCCGACATTCCTCCAGTTCTGCCAAGCCTGTCTGCAAAGAATGCGCTGCTTCCTCGTAGGCTCCCTGTCGCCAGGCCTCCCGGCCCAGCTGCAAACGGGCCACCGCCCGCCCTAAAATGGCATCGGAACGGGCGGGGTGGCCTTGCTCGAGCATTTGCTGAGCCAAGCTTAAAACCGCTGGGTACTCTCCAGCTTCACAGCCCAGGCACAGCACTCCCGGCAGAAGGGCCTCGTCCACCGTTAGGGTGGGATGCGCTAGGTTCAGGTGCTCATCGTAGCTACGCCGGGCCTCGGGGTTGAGCAGGACGGAGGCAGCCTCCTGAATCAGCTGGGCCCGAGCCTCCAAAGCCTGCGGTGAGAACCCCAGCAGCCAAGAATGTTCGCTTGACTTGAGCTCGCGGCGCTCCTGGTAAGCCTGTTCGACCTGATGCTCGTCGGCCCGTGGCGACAGCATCAAGATTCGGTAATAGTCGAGGGGCACCCGCACCGTCATAATCTCTTTTTGTTCTCCTCTTTGCCTCAGCGGGGCGGCGTCTTTGGACACCTGAGCCGCATTGACCTTAACTGTAGTCCTTTTCTTGACAAAAGGGATCCCCCTGGAAGCGCTAGGGCAAGGAGCTAGGGACCCAACTTGAAGCACCACCTCGCTCAGCCCCTCAGCGCTCTAGTTGCCTAGGCCAGCTAGGCAGAAAAGGTCCTTGATAGGGGCCGAGGGGAGAGCAAGCCGGCCCTAGGTCAGGGCTTGCCACGATAACAGGAACGAACTAACCAAAAGCAGGGATCCCAACAGCCGCCGCCAGCCCCCATAGGGAATTTCCGCCAAGACACCGCCAGCGCTCAGGCAGAGAAAGGGCAGGGCCACTAGGCCCCAGCGGGCGCTTTGTTGCAAGAGGTACAGGGGCAGCTCCCCCACCTCCCAAAGCCAAGCCGCCAGCAGGCCCATCCAGAGGACATGACCCAAGCCGGCCAGGCTGAGCAAAGCTTGTTGGCGTTCTTCCCAGGGCCAGCCCAGCCGCACCAAGGCCAGCCCCAGGGGCAACATCAAGGTAGCCAGAGCAGGTAGACCACTCGGGCTGGTGAGCGAATAAGATCCCCCAGCGGTAGAGAGGGTTTCTGATCCCGGGAAGCCAGTGGCAAGCCGCTCGACTTGCCCAAGCCAGGAGAGGCCCATCACCAACAGCAGCAAGGTTGGCCCCCGCCATCGCCGCTGCGTCCGCTGCTGGCTACTCCACAGCGCCGCCCAGAGCAAGGCCAAGGGCCAAACGCGGTAGCTTAGAGCACAGGCCAGCGCCAGCCCCTCCCAGCGCAGGCGGGATCCCGGCCTAATGCCGCTGCTGCCTAGGAGGACCAGCAGGGCCAAAATCTCGCTACTTGGCTCCAACCCCTGGGTCAGCACCCAGGGGCTAAGCCCCCACAGGCCAGCGCTCCAGAAATTACCCCACCTCCAACACCACAGCAGGATAGCCAGACAGGCCAGGGCCGACACGGTTGCCAGCAGTTCCTGCCGCGGGATCCCGATTTTTTGCAGCAGCCAAGGCAAAAGTCCGTCTGCCAGCCAGTGGTAGAGAGGGAGTTCTGGAGGAGCAGGGGATCCCTCAGAGTTACTGGCAGGCAAAACGCGCCACCACACTGCCTGAACTGGCCCTTCTAAAAGGCGAAGCCGCTGCCCCAAAAGCAGTCCTATTCCCCCGCACAGTAAGCAGGGGCCCATCCAACTCCAATTGGCCGGATGCCGGCGCCGACGAGTGCCTGCCGTGGGCAGGCCTAGGGGAAAGGAAGCAGGACGGAGCAGCCGCTTGCCCTGAGGAGGCATGGCAGGAGGAAACCTCACGGAGAAGAGGATCTAGTCAACTCTAGATCGCCGGCTAAGGGACACCCAGACTGCTGCCAACGGCGGATGGCTTGGGCCGTAAGCCCGTGGGTAACATCGCGAATGGGCATCCCGGCTCCAGTTACTTGTAGGCGCACCAGCTGCCAGGGATCCCCTGGTCTAGCCCGCAACACATAGGCCTCATAGGCCAGTTGCAGGGTTTCGCTGCGCCGCCCCGCCAGAGGGTTGTCCTGCCGTGGTGGCTGCTGGGGCAGAACCAAGCGGCGCTCCAGCGTAGTGAAATAGAGGCGAAAGCCCTGGAGAGGAGAGGGGCTATCCGCCAACTCCTCGGCAGCAAAAGACTCCACCTGGGGCTGGCCCACCAACACCACCTGAAACTCGGAGCGGGAGCGGCTTAGGGCCAAATTGAGGAACAAAGGCAACTGCGCCGTCAGCGCCTGGGCCCAACTTTGGGGATCGGCGGCGCAGACTGCTCCCCTGGCTGGCGCAGCAGCTAGGCTGGACAACCCCCAAACCACCGCTAAACCTACGCCCCACCTTCCTTGAGCAGCTCTTTTCCCCCCCTTGCTTCCCTCCACTTCCACTCCCCTCAGCCAGCCGTCTCCACCAGCACTTGGAAGCGTTGCCAGGCGGCTAGGGGATCGGCAGCTGCCGTGATGGGGCGACCCACCACCAAATAGTCTGCCCCTGCCCGCAGAGCTGCTGCCGGGGTGCAGACCCGCCGCTGGTCGTCTCCCACCTCTGGCTCTCCGAGGCGGATCCCTGGAGTTACCAGCAGAACTGCTTGCCCCAGCGCCTGGCGCAGCCGCCCTACTTCTTGGGGGGAACAGACCAGCCCAGTTAGGCCCTGCCCCATGGCCAGCTGGGCCAACTGCAACACATAGTCGCCGGGATCCCGCTCAATGCCCAGCTCCTGCCGCACCTGGTCAGGGCCAAGGCTGGTTAAAAGGGTAACTGCCAACAGGCGACAGGAACTGCCCTGGGCAGCAGCTGCGGCTGAGCGCAGCATGGCGCTGCCGCCGGCGGCATGGACACTGAGCAAATCCACGCCCTGCTTGACTGCCACCTCAACTGTCCGCCCCACCGTGTGGGGAATATCGTGCAGCTTGAGATCCAAGAAAATGCGCTTGCCCCGCTCCTTAAGGCTTTGCAGGATTGGAGGACCAACCGCCGTAAACAGCTCCAGCCCCACCTTCCACCACTGCACCTGGGGTAAGCGCTCCACCCACTCGAGAGCCTGTTGGAGAGAGGAGGTATCTAGGGCAACAATAAGGCGGCCATCCTGCATACCCACAGCTCCCAGCCTAGCTAACGCGGAGGGTTCTCCTCCCGCCGCTCGTAGTGGGGACAGCCTTGGCAAGGACCATAGGGGTTGACGGCACAGCGCAGCTGCGGGGAAAGGGCGTTGTAGCGACAGGTGGGATCCCCAATCCAGCCAGGTGGCGAAGTGATATAGGTATAGACAACTATGCCCCCAAACCCCAAGGGGCTGATGAAAAAGCGGCTGGTGCTAAAAGACTGCCCCCCGGCAGGGTTAAACGCTTCCTCTGGGGCCTCCCGCTCGGGCTCCAGCCGCCAAAAGGTTTCCCACTGCCTAAGGGTTTGCTCAAAGGGTGTGGCCAGGTGTTCTCCCAGCTCCCTCAGGGCAGCTTCAAAAGCAGCAAGGCTTGCCTCTGCCGCCTGGGTAAAGGCCGCCACCCATTCCTCCAAGAGCTTCTCAAAATCCATGCAGCCGCAACCTAAGGTCTTCCCTTAAATACCTTACCGCTTGCCTTGGCGATACCGCTAACTTCCCCCCTGGCAAACCGCCTCCACCAACTCTTGGGTTACCAAAGGAAACAGCTCCGCCAGTTCTTCGGTAGAGAGGTGACCAGGGCAGACGTTGGTGCGGATGTGCCACTCCGCCCACATCTGTGCTGAGGGAGCGGTGGGATCCTGGCCTTCCTCTAGAGGTGCACCCTTCATCGGCCTCGGAGCCAAGCCCCGTCCCGACCCAAGGTTAAGTTGCCGTACGCTGTCGCGGTTGATGCCTGTCAAAGAGGTTTGGGCATAGGCTTCGCCGGCCCAGGCAAGCGATAGAGACAAAGCCATCCAAGCCAGTCCCCAAAAGGCAGCACGGTACATCACGGGATCCCTGCTGTGGTGGAGGGTTGAAGGCAATTATAGGGGCTGTCTTTGGCAGCCAGCCCCTTGCCCAAAGCCGCCTTTGGCAGCCCAATTCCCGACCACTGCACGCAGCGACGGCCCTCTTTTTCTAGGGATCCCTCGCGGCGATAGGAAAAGAAGTCCTGGGGCTGGCCAAAGGTGCAGTGGGGACTGATGGCAATGTTCTCGGGCGGGATCCCTTGCGCTTGGGCCTGGGCAGAGTTGACCCAGCGCAGATCCAGGCGAACTTTGCCAGGGAGGGGATCGGGCCAAAGGGCAAGTTGTGGATCCACCCCTGCAGGCAGCGTCTGCAGCACCTGGTCAGCCACGGCTTGGGAAACCTGGTAGGCTGGTCCAGAAATGGCTGGCCCTAAGGCAATGCGGATCTCCTCCGCAGGGATCCCCCCCTGGAGAAAGACCTGGAGCACCTTAGGCAGGATGCCTGCGGCCGTCCCCCTCCAGCCGGCGTGAACTGCTGCCACCCACTGGCGGCTGGCAACCAAAATCGGCACACAGTCGGCAGTGCCAACCCAGGCAGAGTCTTCTGGGCAGCGGGCAATGACGGCATCGGTTGCAGGACGCTGAACCTCGCCTTCTGTCTTCTCTGCCCGGATCCTGGTGAGGGTATCGGCCCACCTCCACTGGCAGCCGTGAACCTGGCGGCCCCAAGCCGCCCGTTCGGGGATCAACTGCAGTTGCTCAGCCAGTTCAGCCGGCTGATAGAAAGAGTGGCGCCGGCAGCCAAAGGCATGCGGCCAGTCTGCTAAAAGCTGACACTGCAGCCATCGCCACCCCCCTTTTTCTTGCCAAATCCAGCCGTTAGAACCACTCATCGGCCCGCCGCGCGAAAAGAGGATCTCTGGGCGTGCAGATGTCCTACGTGCTCCTCTAGGCAAAGCCGCAGCTCAACGGGGTTAAAGAGCATGGGTAGAAAATGGATGCCTCGGCTTTCCCGGAAGAAAAAAAGAACAGGGACAGGTCGCCAGAAAATCTGCCAATCCTGCCACTCGCTGTAGGGGAACTCGCGAATGCGCTGGGAGCCGCTATAGACTTGCAGGGCCCTGCGGGTAAAGGCCAGCCCGATGAGACAGGTCTGCACTAGCAAAAACACGCCAAACAGACCCATCGCCAGCCCTACCCAAAAGGAAAGCCAAAATAGCGGCCCTGCCAAAACCAACACTGCCAGGCTGAGGCGAAAGTCAGGGGTCAACAAATGGGCAGAGTAAGGTTTGATCACGCCTTGCTTCTCCTTTCGATCCCAGGCCTATTCTACGCCGCTGCCACTTCCCTTCCCAACCGGGCTTTTTCCATGGCTTGGGGAGAGCCACCTAGTCTCCAAAGAGTTTGATGGCGGGCGGCCTGGGATCAAAAACCCCGTTGGGATCTACCCGCGGGCGCTCCACCCCTTGCAGGGGCGAGAGAGGGCGACCGGTGTCGAACTGAAAGAGATAGATGGGCAACTGGCTGCTCCCCAAAGCCAAGAAGGCCAAGGTATCGATCTGGGTGAGAGCGTTGCGGCTGGCCGGTCGGGTGAGGTTGAAAGCGGCGATGCGGTCTTCTAGGGGGGTACCTGCGGCGGTGCGTCTGCCCAGGCCAATGCTAAATTGCTGATTTCCCTGCTCGTCCACCCCCAAAACCTGCACATCCCCCAGCTCCACTGGGGGCGTGCTCTCCGGCAGGCCAGCCACCACCGGCGGCGCATCCACCGGCGGCTGTGAGGGCAAAAAGCGCAGCTGCACCCCCTCCGGTAGGATGCGGTAGTCCTGGTAGTCGTGCCGGATGGCAAGGGATCCCCTGAACACACGGCGGGTCAGGCCCTCCAGCGTCCAAAACCCATAGCCCACATTGATACGGGCGCTCTCCGGCAGCCAGTAACGGGCGCCTCCCTCAAGAGCAGGCACCGCCGTAAACCCCATCAGGACATAAGCCTGTCCCCACACCCCTGACAAAAACAGCAACACCTGCCGCGGCAGCCCCGACTCCGGATCCAGCCACAGCTCCCGCAACTGGCCCCCCTGCAGGGGCTCTAGGCGCAAGTGCTGGACAGGGGATCCCGCCAGATCCGCCCGTTCTGAGGAGAGGACGCGGTAGCGGCTGGGATCAGCCTCTAGCTCAAAACTCACCGAGGGCAGGAGCGCTTCGGGCCGGCTCACGTACACCGAATACAGCTTGAGCAGGTCCGATTGGTTCACCACCTCCAGTTGCCGCGAATCCAACAGGCGAATGCGATCCCCTTCGGCTACCCACGCCTGCCAACTGCCGTCGCGGCGATAGAGCACATCCAAGGTAGCTGTGAAAGTTTGGGATCCCTCCACCCGCACCTGCTGGCGGTA
>Ga0197142_1004201_pt1 | contig 11738 bp, 13 predicted proteins | sample GBS60_MetaG_FD_148614 | JGI IMG/M metagenome (GOLD analysis project Ga0197142, IMG submission 148614) | Sediment microbial communities from Great Boiling Springs, Gerlach, Nevada, United States - GBS 60_MetaG | ecosystem: Environmental > Aquatic > Thermal springs > Hot (42-90C) > Sediment... | reverse complement strand
TGGAGCCAACCTGCGGGCCGGCCCGGGCTTGGAGTATCCCGTCATCGCCGTGCGCAACGCGGGTGAGCCACTCACCATTTGGGCGCGCGATGCCTCCATGCGCTGGGTGCTGGTGGAAATGGCGGATGGGCTGCGTGCCTGGGTCGCCGTGACGCAGATCAGCGCCACGCTCGACGTGCGGATCGTCCCCCTAGCCTCCGAGACACCTACCCTTGCCCCCACCTCCGGCGGATAGCAAGGGTCAGCACATTTAGCGCCATTAAATCCCGCACCGACTTACCCCTTGTTACATGCGGAGGTAGGCGAGTTACAGCTTCATTACACTTCGCCCTGCCGGGGAGTTTCCAGACCTGCGGATGCTCTATAATGAAGCGTGGATGGACCCGCCTGAAGGGAGGGACAGAAGGTGACCAAGCCGAGAACCAAGACCATGCCGAACCGCATGCCCGATAACCGCAAAGTGATAGAGGCGTCGCCGTTCAGCGTACATCAGGCGGATCTGCACTATCAAGTTGTCCCTCAAGACAGCGCACGGCACGGGGACGAGGTTGCCGTGTGGCGCGTGATTCTGGCTCCGGTGAACATTGCCGCCGACCCCCTCGCGCTGGAAATACACGGCGATGTAGTAGTCGGCTCAGATGAGGATACCGAAGGTGCGCCGGATGTAAACCTCGCAGGCTGGGAAGGGTATCAGCACGGCGTGAGCCGCCGCCACCTGATGCTGCGTCCCAGCCGCAACAAGCTATTCCTCATGGACCTGCGCAGCACCAACGGCACACAGATCAACGGTCTGCCGCTGGGTGTAGGCTGGGCTTATGCCCTGCAGGACGGCGATCTGGTCAGCCTCGGGCGGTTGCACCTGCGCGTGCACATCGTCGCACGGCCTGAAACGTAAGCACCCCGCTTGACACTTGTCCCCGCCTCTCTCTGCACCTATAATGTAAGATGTACCTTGACGGTGTGGGGAAAATCGCCCCAATAGCCCCCAGCCGTCCCCTCCGCATTCAAATAGCGTCGGTTAGCCCCACTGTTGCGAGGAGAGTACTGCACCATGATCAGCAAGCCCCTTAACGATGCGCTCAACGCCGAGATAGGGTTGGAGTTCTTTGCGCATCATCAATACGTGGCTATGGCCGTTTACTTCGCCTCCCGTAGCCTAGACAGGCTGGCGGATTTCTTCTACAGGCAGGCCGAGGAGGAGAAGGAGCACGGCCTGATGATCGTCAAATACCTTACCGAAGTGGGCGGCGAGGTGAACATCCCCGCCATCCCGCAGCCCAAGCAGGACTTTGCTTCCGCCGAGGAGCTGGCTCAGGCATTTCTCGATCAAGAGAAGCACGTCACAGAACAGTTCCGCAAGATGGACACGCTGGCCCTGCAAGAGGGCGACTACATCACACACAACTTCTTGCAGTGGTTCCATGCCGAACAACGCGAGGAGATAGCCACCGCCACGAAGCTGCTGGACCTGGTGCGCCTGGCACAGGGTAACCTACTGCTGGTTGAGATGGCAGCAGGCAGCCTCTTTGAGGCGCAGGCCAGCGGCGGGGATTAGGCGTTTCAGGCACATCTTCTGAGTACAAAGAGCGTGGAGAACGCAGAGCTTATGGCATTTCCTCGACCTCACTCCCTGCTTTTTCTCTCTAAATTGGAGAGGGAGCAGCGAGCGCGGCGAGACAGGGATAAAGGTCTGGGAATAATACCACTTGCATCACAAACGGAGGGCAGACGTGAAAGGCAACGACCGCATGATCGCAGTGCTCAATCAACTTCTGGCGGATGAACTCACTGCCATCAACCAGTACATGGTGCACTCCGAGATGTGCGCCAACTGGGGCTATGAGAAACTCCACGAGGCGATTGAACATCAGGCCATGGACGAGATGCACCATGCCGAGTGGCTCATCCGCCGCATCATCTTTCTTGAGGGCACGCCCATCGTTTCCCAGCTGAACCCCATGAAGATCGGCCAGACGGTGGAGCAGATGATCGCCTACGACTATGAAGCCGAATTGGGGGCCGTGCGTGCCTATAACGAGGCCATCCGTCTGGCACACGAGGTGGACGATCAGGGCACGGTGGACCTGCTGACCGAAATCCTCAAGATGGAGGAAGGGCACGTGGACTGGGCGGAAATGCAGACCGCTCAGATCGAGCAGATGGGCCTACAGAACTACCTCAACAACCAGACCGAAGGAGCGACTGCGGATTAGCGCAGTACGCTGCGGAAACGGCAGGGGGCGACCGAAATGGTCGCCCCCTTGTTTTTGCGAGGCACATCTGCGCTAGGGGATGCTCCCTCGTAGATGCCCATGATGGTGTCGAGGAACTTGACGGCCTCATCCCAGGGGCGCTGGAAGCTATTGCGCCCGATGATCGAGCCGAAGCCGCCACCATCGCGGATGGCGCGGATTTCGTCGAACACCGCCGCATCGTCCTTGGCCGGGCCACCGGAGTTGATGACAATGCGCTTGCCGTTGAAGGCCGCCTGAACGATGTAGCGCACGCGGTCGGCCAACGTCTCAATGGGGATGTTGTACTTCTGGATGGCCTCCGCCGACTTCTTATCCCAGATGTGGGCGCTAGGCAGCTTCACCTTGATGATGTGCGCCCCCAACTGCGCCGCCAGATGTGCCGCGTAGGCTACCACATCCAGTGCCGTCTCATCCTCGGACTTCATCGAGCCGCCGCGCGGATACGACCACAGCACCACCAGCAGGCCGTTCTCCTTGGCCTCCTCGGCGATGGCGCGGAATTGCTCGTACTGCAAACGGCGGTCCTTTGTGCCCGGATAGATGGTGTAGCCGATGCCCACACAGCCCAGGCGTAGCGCATCCTTCACCGAGGCCGTCTGCCCGCCAAGGGGGTCCACCTCGTCCTGCAGGATGTCATGGCTGTTGAGCTTAAGGATCAGCGGAACCTTGCCCGCAAATTGGGCGGCCCCGGCCTCCAGAAAGCCCAACGGCGCAGCGTAGGCGCTGCATCCCGTCTCCACCGCCAGCCGAAAGTGGTAGAGCGGGTCGTAGGCAGGAGGGTTAGGGGCGAAGCTGCGCGTGGGGCCGTGCTCAAAGCCCTGATCCACAGGGAGGATGACCAGCTTGCCTGTGCCGCCCAACCGACCGTGCATCAGCACGCGGTACAGGTTGGTCAGCACACCCGGGTTCTGGCCCTCATACCAGCTCATGATCTCATCAACCGTGCGGGTTGGTGCAGCAACTTTGTTAACCATAAGGGTATCCTCCATCCCTTTCGATTCAGCGGGGTTGCGATCGGAACAAGTATACCCCACCCACGCCTCCAGAGGGAAGGACATTCCGGCCTACGGTGAGCGAGCAATGTCACAATCCAAGCCTCACGGCGCGACGCCCACCAGCTCCACCGCGTCAATCTCGCACCAACTGGCTGCGGGTCCTTGATCCAGATAGAGGATCACACCTTGCACGGGGAAGTCAATCCCGCTTACCGGAACCTCAAACGTGCGCGGGCATTGGTCGACCAAGCTCGGCGTCCCTTCATACACGACATGCGTACCGCCATCCAGATCGACCACCTCCACGCGGTAGACTGCACCCGGGTTGTACGATTCCACGATGTTGATCTGGGTGGGGATGACAGGCGTGAGGTAGTTCAGCTGCAGCCATTCCATCGTACCGCCGCTCTCGCTGGCCCAGGCATTGGGATCGTCGCCGCAGGCCGCAACGTCCGGCGCGCCGGTGGCGCGTGAGGCGCTCCACGAGCTGGAGGAGTACTCCGTACTGGCGAATGCCGTAAAGGCCCACTGTCGCACCTCTTCACTGCTGGGTGCAGCACCGCCCTCCACGAGATTCACCGTGATGGTGTAGGAACCTTCATCCCACGTGTCCATGCGGACGGTGTACAGCCCATCGGCGGGCAGCACGGTGCTGATCCACGGATCGTATTCTCTGGTATCGTCCTCCTCCGCCAGCACCTCGCCGTTGGGGTCCAGCAATTTGGCGCGGGTATCGGTCCCCTCTGCCCCACCGCTGATGACGATCTCTACTGCCTGCCCGGTCCGACCCTCAAAGAGCCAGTTATGAGCCTCAAAGAGGCTGGCAAAGGTTGCCGAGGCCGTCTGGCCGAAGGCAATGCGCTGCACCAGTGTCGTCTCGTAGCCGTCATCGGCGGTGAAGACGGGCAAGCTGGGATCGACCAACTCCCCGCTAGGAGGCGGGGCCTGCTCAATGGTCGGCATGATGACAGGGCCTTGCTGGGTCAGTTGGGCCTCAAGTGTGGGCAGCCCCTCGCCGATCTGGGTCGCCGCTGCTTCAAGGGTAGCCCGGGCGCCGGTCAAGGCGCTGAGCGGACCGCAGGTGCAGGCCAGCGCTGCTAAGATCAACGCTCCCAATCCTACCATTCTCAACGTCGGGCGTGCTTCGAACACCGTTTTCCTCCTCCTACAAACAATAAGCAAGGATTTGATGAAGGACGGCATTACCTTCCTATGCCTTACTCTCACCGCACGACGATGCTATACTCCCCTGTCACGAGCATATCCACCCGCGCTGTGTACACACCGTTCAGCGGCAAAGTGAGCGTTATTTCCGCGCTCAGGTCGCCTTCTGCCACATTGTCATTCTCGGCGATGACGTTGCCTTGTGGATCGATCAGCCGCACGCGAGGGTCGCTGCCCCCGACTGCATTCACGCGGATGGTAACCTGTTCCCCTGTCACGCCCTCAAACAGCCAGTTGTGAGCAGAGTAAAAGTCCTGTAGGGAGGCCGTGCGCGTCTCGCCAAGGGCGATGTGCTCCACAAGCGTCGTCTGCAAGCCATCGCCGCCGTCGTAAACGGGCGGTTGCAATGTGCCGACCTGCGTCATCACAGCGGCAGCGGTGGCAGCCGCCGCCGTTTCCATAGCGATCACCGTGGGGCCAAGGAGCGTTGCCGCCTCGGCTACTTGGGTGGCCTCTGCCGCCAACGTCGGGCCGAGCTGGGTGAGCTGCGCCTCCAACGTGGGGTAATACTCCTCCACCGTGCCGCCGAGCGCACCCAGCGTTCCCCCGGCAGCCCCCAGAGTGCCCTGCACATCGGCCAGCTGACCCAACGGCAGGCACGTGCAGGCCAACGCGGCCAGCATCAGCGCAGCGGTGGCTGTGGCAAATGTTCCCCCCGTACTCCGCATAGACCTAACTCCTAACCGCTACATCTATTGCAACGTGATCTGGTAATCTCCGGTGGTATACACGTCAATGCGGATGGTGTACGTGCCAGAGGTGGGCAGGGTGGCGATAATGAGCGCGTTCCAGCCGCCACCGCTGTCGTCGTCCTCGGCGATGATGTTACCGCTGGGGTCAAGCAGCTTGATGCGCGGGTCGGTCTCACCGAGGCCGATAGCGGTGATAGTCACCGTCTGCCCACTGGTGCCTTCGAAAGCCCAGTTGTGCGCCTCAAAGATGCTATCCAGCCTGCCGCCGACGCTCTCACCTACTGCGATCTTGCCACCGCCGGTTGTATCCAGCCCGTCTCCCCCGTCAAAGGTGTTGGGGACACCGCCTGCGCCACCCCCACCGGGCAGGAGGTTGCCCAACGGGCCGCAGGTGCAGGCCAGCGCGACAAGCGCCAAGGCGACCACAACAACACTCATGAAGCGTATACGACGACCTCTCAACATTTCTCTTCTCTCCTAAAGGGTTGAAACAGAGTCAATTGCCGCTCTCGCAAAGCGTGCTACACTCGCATTGTACTCATGTCGACAAAAAGGGCTATTGAGCCGTCGGAGCGCTCCTTCCGGCGCGGAGGTCAGAGTTGACTGCTTCACTGCTTCCACCCGATCTGGATCGGGCGGCGCTGGAGGCCGCCTTGCATACCCTGCATGCAGGTTCGGATTATGCACGGGGCGTGCTGGATGTGCTGCGCTTGCTCGGGCTGATCAGCGGGCACGATGCCCCTTCGGACGAGGTCGCGGCGATGTTTATCGAGAGCCTGCGTGCCCATTTGGCGGATGGCGTAGTGGTGGGCCTGCGCTGGGGCGATCTGGACGCGCAGGGCCTGCGCGGGGTGGACATCCTACGCGCCATCGAAACGGCGCGTGCGGCAGCCGTGACATCGCCCACACCTGCTCGCACGGTGCGCATAGCGCAGGCGGTGATCAAGGGGCGGCGCGGCAGCGAGGACCTCTACCTGATGCAGTATGATGCTCACGCCGGGTGCTATCAGCCTTTGGGCGGCAAACAGGATGCTGGCGATGCTGACTCCGCCGCTGCCCTGCGCCGCGAACTGATGGAGGAGCTGAGGCTTGATGCCCTGCCCGGCCCCGACCTCTGCACCCTGACGTTGCTGCGTGCAGACTGGCAGAAGACGGCGCCCAGCCCCACCTACGGCATCCTCACGCGCTACAGCGCCGATTTCTACACCGTGAGCGCCATCCGCTTCCCCATCGCCCTTACTGGGGGGACACGCTGGATCGCGCGGGCGGAGATCGCCGCCCGGCGCACCGCCGATGGAAAAGCCATCACCTCTCTCTTCGAAGAGGCGCTGGGGTGGGATGTACTGGATGCCATCCCTCCGGCCCTCAACCTTTAGCCGGCCCAGGGTGCGCTCAACTCGGGAGCATTGACGATCGCACCCATCCGGTTTGGCCTTTTGCGCGGGATCACTACAATAAAGCCCACCAAGATCGGGTGCACGGGGGAGACAATGCCATGAGCGCCGAACAGCCTCTCTCTAGCGGGCCGCGCATAGCGGAACTGCGCATCAATGCAGGCCGCCTGCTGACCGACCTCGCCGATCTGGCCCGCATCGGGGCAACGCCGGAGGGCGGCGTGCATCGCCCTGCCCTCTCCGAAGCCGATCTGGCGGCGCGGGCCTGGTTCCGCGCACGGGCCGAGGCAGCGGGCCTCCTGGTGCGTCAAGATGGGGCGGGCAACCTCAGCGCGGTGCTCCCTGCTGCCGATCCCGCCGCGCCAACGGTGATGTGCGGCTCGCATCTGGACAGCGTGCCGCACGGCGGTCGCTTTGACGGCTCGCTGGGGGTAGTAGCCGCATTGGAAGTGCTGCGCACCGTCCAGGAGGCAGGGCTGCGCCTGCCCGTACACCTCGAGGCGATGAACTTCACCGACGAGGAGGGGACATGGTGTCCGCTCTTCGGCAGCCGAGCGTTAGTGGGCTTGCTGAACGAGGAAGACTTCGAGGCTGCACGCGGAGGCCGCGAGGCGTTCGCTGCACGGCTGGCCGCTGCCGGCCTAACGCGCGAAGGTGCGCTCGCCGCCCGCCGCTCCCCGGACACGATCAAAGCCTGGGTGGAGGTGCATATTGAGCAGGGCACACGCCTGGAGGAGGCTCACGTGCCGATCGGCGTGGTGACGGCCATCGTCGGCATTGCTTCCTATTGGCTGACCTTCATTGGGCGGGCTGATCATGCGGGGACGACGCCGCTAGAGCAGCGGCTGGATGCGTTGCGCGGCGCAGCCGAGTTCGTGCGCCAGTCCCGCGAGCTGGTCGCCAAGCGTTTTCCGCACGGCGTGATGAACTGCGGTGCTGTGGAAGTACGGCCGGGCGCCTTCAATATTGTGCCGGAGCGTGCACGGTTGGCTTTGGAGTTCCGTCACCACGACCCTGCCAAGCTGGAAGCCATGCGCGAGGCACTGTTGAGCCTCGCCTTGCATGTGGTGGAGGTGGAAGGGCTGCGGTTGGAGGTGGAGCAGGTAAGCATCCACGCTCCTGCCCCCACCCACCGCGATGTCATCGCCGCCATTGAGCACGCCTGCGAGGGGCTGGGGCTGTCTTCTATACGCCTACCTTCCTACGCCGGGCACGATACGCAGGTGATGGCCTCCGCAACGCGGGCGGGGATGTTTTTCGTGCCCTCGGTGGGCGGCGCCAGCCACTCCCCATGCGAACTCACACGCGAGGAAGACTGCATCCACGCAGGGAACGTGCTGCTGCATACGGTGCTTGCGCTAGCGGAGATGGAGAGCCGCGCCTAGGCGTCGATCACCAGGCCACGTTTACCCTGCCCCCACCAACATCTTGGCGATGTGCACGGCTTCGGTGGCATTCTCGCCGTAGGCATCTGCGCCGATCTCCTCCGCCCAGCGAGGGCTGGTCGGTGCGCCGCCGATGAGGACCTTGACGCGCTCGCGCAAGCCCGCCTCCTTGAGCGCCTCAATCACGTTGTGCTGGCTGATCATGGTCGTCGTCAGCAGTGCGGAGAGACCGACAAGGTTGGCGTCCGTTTCACGCACTGCCGCCACGAATTGCTCCGGTGCGACATTCACACCTAAATCGCGCACCTCAAATCCGGCGGCGGTGAGCATGATCCCCACCAGCGACTTGCCGATCTCGTGAATATCCCCCTGCACCGTGCCGATCACCACACGCCCCAACACGCGGCGCTCCTGCCCCACCTTGAGGGCGGGTTCTAGCACGGCAATAGCCGCTTTCATGGCCTTGCCGCTCATCACCAGATCGGGGATAAAGGCCTCACCGCAGGAGAAGCGCTCGCCGACAACATCCATGCCCGGACGCAGGCCCTCCTCAATGAGCGTGAGAGGCGGATGCCCGGCCTTCAGCCCTTCTTGCGCAAGTTGGGCGGCACGGTCGGGGTCGCCAGCGATGACGGCTTCACCGAGTGCTGCAAGTAGCGCGTTGAGTTCCATAGGCGGCTCCTTGAGAACCATCAGCGGTTAGCCCAAAGGGACTGCTAATGGCTAACTACCGGCAACGATTCCATCCCTGCCTTGCGGGCAGCGGCGAGCGTGATGCGTTCCAGCTCGGTGACCACCTCCGGGGATAAGGGGGGTGGTTGCCAAGCAGCCAACAGGGCCGGAATGCGCTCATGGGCACGTTGGGCGGCGTCGTGAGCGCCTTTGGCCTCCCATTCACGGCGGAAGTCGCGGTCCACTACGGCGCTGGGCAGGATCATCTCCTCACGGAACCAGCGCCGCGTGGAAGGATGCTCCAGAAAACCACCCGCATGGCCAACGGCGCGGATGATGTCCAGCGCCAGCGGGTCGGTGCGCGGCTGCATGCCGGCGATGAGCCGCTTGGCCATGGCGATGATCTCGGCGTCGATGACCAATTTCTCCAGGCTGAAGCAGCTCTCAAAGTCCAACATGCCCGCACCGGAAATCATATTGACGCCCGCCAGCGCGGCGAGCACCGCCCCAATACCCGATTCAAACCCACATTGAGCATCCACCACTTTGGCATCGCTCATGCCCATATAGGCATGGGTCGGCAGCCCCAACGTTTTGCCAACCTGCACGTAGGCCACATCGATCATCACTGTCTCGATCGCCCCCATGGGCGTCGTTCCGGTACGCATGTCAAAAGCGGCGGGCGAGCCGCCCCACACGATCGGTGCACCTGGGGCGGCCAGCTGGTGAATGACAATGCCGCTCAGGGACTCGGCAGCATGTTGCACCACTGCGCCGAGCAGCGTCACCGGCCCTGTAGCGCCCGTGAGCGGCATGGAGACCAGCTCCGCAGGCACACCGTTGAGAGCGCAGTCTATGAGGTTCTCGCAGGTGATGTCACTCCACAGCAGGGGCGGCGAGGGGCACACGTCAAAGATGGCGAGGGGTTTCTCGCGCAGCGCGGCGGCGCTGCCCGCCACGGCGACAAGCATCTCGTGCATCACCGACCACGTCTGGATGGCGAAAGCGCCGGTAACGATGGGCTTGCGCGAGTTCAGCAGCACGATGAACAGCCGATAGAGATCGCTGATAGGCTTGGGTACATCCGAACACACCAAGCATGTGCTGACGGCATCCAGTTGGGGCAGCACATCAGCGAGGCGCGTGGCCCTCATCAGGTCGGTAGTGACGGGCGCACGCGAGGCGGTCGTGCTGTGATCGAGGACCTCAATGGCTGCCGATCCGGGATCGAAGTGCACATCGTCGCCGCCATAGTGAACGACGGGGTTGCCCTCCAGATCGTAGAGAGAGAAGGAACGCGGCACGCTTTCCAGCGCCCGCTGAACGAGGTCGGCGGGGATGCGGGCAACGCGTACAGCGCCATCCACCCGAGCGCCTGCACCGTCCAACAGGGCCAGGGCGCGGTCGGAATGGACGCGCACGCCGGGGTCCTCAAGCAGGGCATAAGCCTCGGCGAGGATGCGGTGCACCAGCATCTCATCCAGTAGAGTCAGCGTTGGGCGGATCAAAGGGGACTCTCCTTGGTGCCGAATAAGCGACAGAAGGGTGGGAAACGTCTAGGGTTGCTTGCCGTCTCTCAAAACATCGCACGCTTACGCCGATGAGCAGACCGCGCTGCACTCTACCATACAAAAGGCGTGTGCACAATTCGCCTCAGCATGGGTAGCCAAGCCGAATCGGCAAGGCAGCCACCTCACCTTGAGGCCGCTATACGCTGCCACAGGCTAGGATAATTCACCACCAGCCCGAAGGCATCCACCTCTAGCTCGGCGCGGTAGCCGCTACCGCTCTCGTAGCGATAGCGCATCTCGCTCAAGCGCTCGTAGCGCTGGGGCAGCGGCTCAACAGCCAGCGAGGGGAAGCGCACCCATGCCGCACGGATTTCGGCGCTTTGCCCCACAGCGAGGTTGAGCCGTCGGATGGCCAGCGTGTTTGTGATAGGCGAAAAGGCGAGGTCCACGTCCACACAGCCCGCCAGACGGCTCAGGTCGCTGCCGCCCAGATAGTCCACCCATTCACCGGTGGGGGCCAACCCGATGCGCAGTGTGCGCTCCTCGCAGCCCAGCCACAGTGTGATATTCATCATACCGATGCGCCAAAAGCGGTCGCAGCTGATACGGTAGATGATCTTGAGAGGCTGACCATCATCCAATGCGCCCAGCAGCACGCCGTCAAATGACCAGCCCGAACGTGTGCCGCGCACAAAACAGTGCTCCAAGCCGGGCGGGCGATTTGTCCGCCACAGAATAGTGTGCTCGCGTGCGTTCATGCCGTAAGTTTACCACAGCACCAAGGGTGAGGTAAGACAAGGGCAGTGGAACACCCAATCGGTGCAGGGCGTTACAATTGTAGGACGTCCTGACCACCACTAAAGTGGATTGTGGAGAGCCTTGCCATGCTGCAGAGAACAGCCCTCTGTCTTGTGCTGGCCGTCCTGCTGACGGCTTGTGCGCCGCTGTCATCCATCCACGAGCCGATCCCCCGTACCGAGATGGTTGCATCCCCCACCCCCACGTCCACACCACCCTCCGCGTCGACTGTGCAGCCTCAGCGTCCAGTGACTGATATCCCCGTGCCGACCTTCCCGCCACTGACACTGCCCGTCCCCATCCAGATGACACCCGCTGCCCCGCAGAGCTTCGACGTGCCGGCGGACGATCCCACCGTGCAGAAAGCGGTCGCCGATCTGGCGGCGCGGCTGGATATCTCCCCTGACGCCATCACGGTGCTGAGCGTAGAGGCAGTTACCTGGCCCGATTCGAGTATGGGCTGCCCCCAACCCGGCATGGTCTATCTGCAGGTATTGGTAGAGGGGCTGCGCATCCTGTTGAGCGCCGAGGGTGCGCTGTATGAATATCACAGCGGCTGGGACCTGGACCCGTTCTTGTGTCAGCCCAGCCAGCGCGGCCTTGGCGCCCCCATTTTCGTGCCCACTGCCGGCCCCTATCCCCTCCCCCCGCCGGAAGAAGGCAAGGACCGGTAGAGGGCTTCTGCGCAAGGAAAGCGCTCTGCCGCTCCCATGCAGTGGTACTTCCGTACTGGCACGCGGGTAGAGTCGCTTGTTAAACTAGGATTCATGAAGCGGCACCCGACCCCGGCCAGCGTGTTGGCTGCTGCAACC
>Ga0197142_1004200_pt1 | contig 11741 bp, 8 predicted proteins | sample GBS60_MetaG_FD_148614 | JGI IMG/M metagenome (GOLD analysis project Ga0197142, IMG submission 148614) | Sediment microbial communities from Great Boiling Springs, Gerlach, Nevada, United States - GBS 60_MetaG | ecosystem: Environmental > Aquatic > Thermal springs > Hot (42-90C) > Sediment... | reverse complement strand
GGCCGAGATGCAACGATGCCCACATCCTTCTTTCCTCAACTCACCGTCCAACCAGAGGCACAAATGATTTGATCGGGGGCTGTGTTACCTCCACTGCCAACGAATTGCTAAAGCTGCTACACACGACCTCGTTACAGGCCCGTAGACGCAATACGTAACGGCCCTGGTCGAGCAGCACGCTGTTGTTGGCTAACAGAAACAGCCACGTCAACCCATCAGCGCGCCGCGCTTCAACCTCATAACGCACAGCACCACTCACCGCCGTAAACGAAAGCTGAACAAGCGGCCCACCGGTGCTGTTTAGACCAAGCAGCGTTGGAGTTTCGAGACCGGCCGATGGCGCAGCAGAACCAAACTCAAACGATCCAAGATCACATGCACCAACCCGTGCTGCCCCACGCTGGTCGGTCGGAGGGCAATCGGCCCCGACGTTGATCGCCGGACTACCGACCAGCAACGCCAGGGTTGGTAACGGCCCGCCATGCATCGCAACAGTTGCATCGAGCCGAGGATCGGCTTGCTGAATACCATTGACACATGCCCGTCCGACAGGGGTTTGCAAATTCCGACTGCCGCGCAATGTTCCGAAACATTGTACCGAGTCGTGTGAACTGCCAAGCTGGTTGCCAGCAATAATAACATTACGCAACTCGACATCGGCGCTGTTGCTCGAGGTGTTGTATACACCACCCCCTAAACGGTCGGCGTAGTTGTATGCAACGGTCACATTGACGACCGTAACTTGTCCTCCATTGAAATAAAGGCCACCACCGTTACCCTTGTCAGTATTTAGAGCGTCCGCTCGATTCCCAACAACGGTCAGATTGCTCAACGTGGCGCGATTCCAGCCAGGTTGCAACGTTGTCTGTGCAATCAGGATAGCGCCACCGGCATCTTCGGAACGATTGTTTACGAAGGTCGAGTCGCGCAGCGTCAGTGGCCCGTTATGATGCATTAAGGCGCCGCCACTGGCCCGGTTGTTGCGGTTAAGATAGACCATGTTATCGGCGAAAAAGCTACGCTCAATTTCGGAGCTATCAGGATAATAGAGATACGAATAAACTGCACCTCCGAAATTGCGTGCTTTATTACCTGTGAAAACAGTATCGCGGATAATAATTTGACCGCCAATACCTTGAGGACCAGCACCATCATTGTAAATAGCGCCACCGAACCCAAAGTTCGCAACAACACCGCCGTGCGAACTATCATTATTGCGAAAAGTCGAACGCAAAACGGTGATCGGGCAACGGAGATTGTAAATAGCCCCACCGTTGATCCCGCGATTATTCTCGAACAAGCTATCTTCAATATGCAACCGACCGAAGTGCATCGAGATTGCCCCACCACCCTCCTCATCGGTACCGGCAGTGCTATCGTTGTTGCGAAAGATGCTGTTGTATACAAAGACTTGGGCATTGAGACCGGCGGAACGGATTGCTCCCCCTTCGACACTCCGCCCATCAACGAGTGTGAGATTGCGGACGGTAAGCTTCGCATCGTAGAGCCAGATAATTCGGGTTCGCCCACCACCGCTCAGCGTCACTCGCCCCCCCTGCTGAGGACCACCGCCGTCAATTTCAGTATCCTGACGCACTTCCAGTTGATCGGAGAGTGTGATGGTTACCGGTTGAGGACCACAGTTAAAGGTGACACGACCACCACCAGCGATGGCAGCGCGTAGAGCAGCTTCGGTACAACTCGACGGAGTGCCATTGCCGACCACGCCAGCGGCTTGAACGGGTGTTGCTGTCCAGAGGAGAACGATACCGATCACGATCAGCCAGCGTACCGAATATAACATTTTTGTCATTTTTACCGCTCCTTGATCGGGTTGAGATGAAATTTCGTTCATCTCGAAGATAGCCGATCCCCTCTTTTGCGGTCTACATGACTTTTTGGCTATATATGTAGATAGTACCCCTGTAAGAAGATGACAAAATTGTCATCTATTTAACCACGATGTGAATGGAGTTATTCCAAATACGAAATACAAATGAGGCGGGTTTGTAATCCGCTCCGAGATGACGTATGTGGGCGCAGCGATGCTGCGCCCCTCTATCGTCTCAGAATCGGGGTCCTACCTTCTCGCGGTCTCCCCAAGCTACGCTTCTCTCGTGGATCATGTCGTCAGCGAATGGTCGGGGCAGGTTCCCAACCCCGCCCGCAGCCGGAGCGGTGTTCCGCATCACCCGCCCGTGCCCGCAACGGTCGGGGCGGGTGTCTAACCCTCAAGCAGGAGGAGGTGGGGGGCTAGGACCTGGCAGGAGGATGATATGCTGATGCGCCAACCGATAGGTTTCCCTCCGTACACCGCACATGCGGGCCGGAGGCCCGCGCACCCAGGCAATGGCGTGATTCGGAAGTCATCGGCAGCGGATGGGCGAGATTCGTCGGTGTTCCACCGCTGGTATATTCGTCTGGTCATCGAAGGTGACCCGAAGCTAAAAACCCCTAGCCCAAAAACGCCAGGAGTGACCAGCAACGCTTACCCGGTATGACCCCCATTCGTCATCTACATACTTTCCGCATCGAACTCTTCAGCCTGCCGATCTAGTTCGGCACGTTCAAGAGCACTGCCAATGCTGAAATATTTTGCCTCTGGATGATGCACCACGATTGCTGCTGTACTCTGCTCAGGCACCAGTTGAAATGCTTCGGTAAGCGTTACTCCAATCTCCTCACCAGGTAAAATGCGCCAGAGTTTAGCATGCTCTGAGAGATCAGGACACGCCGGGTAACCCCACGAATACCGCTTCCCGCGGCGCTCATCTAGCCCCAGCCCTTGCCGAATAATACGGTTTGTGTACTCGGCCAACGCCTCGGCCAGGCTCACACCAAGACCATGAATATAGTAGCTACGGCTATAATCACCTCGCTGTTGTAGCGTATCAACCAGCTCATCAACAGCACTCCCCATTGTGACAATCTGAAAGGCGGCAAGGTCATACTCTCCGCTGTCAACACTTCGGAAGTAGTCGCTAATGCAGAGGCGTTCACGTGCTGGCTGGCGTGGGAAAACGAAACGAGTCAGCTCACGACGGCGGTCAGCCGGATCGTATACGATCAGTTCGAGACCATCGCTCTGCACCGGGAAATAACCGTAAATCACCCGTGGTTGGAGCCAGCCATCGCGCTCGGCTTCGGCAATCAGTTCGCGCACCTTCTGATCAAACTCTGCCCGCAGTCGTTCCCATTCGGCGCCTTTCGCATTCTTTGCTCCCCATTGTAAGCGGTAGAGACTGTTACGATCGAGACACGCTACTACGTCGCTCAGGCGAATACGGCTGGTCGCTCGCCAACCCCAAAAAGGCGGTACCGGCACCGGTACGTCGGTACGCACTGCTGACCGCACCCCTTCGGCCCTGCTTCGTGACGCCTCGCCCAATTCGGTCAACGCAACCCGCCCGGTCAGGCGTCGGTGCAGTACGTTGGCCGCTTCACGAATAGTCTGCTCGATAAACTGATCCCGCGTGGCCGGATTACTCAAGCGATCCATTGTCTCAAGACCTTCAAAAGCGTCCTTGCAGTAGAAGACACCGGCAGGGTACGGCTCTTCGTCATCGACGAACGTGATACGTTGACCATACTGACGATTGATTGCCGCTCCACCTACCAGCACCGGAATGTGAATTCCACGCCGGTACAATTCTTGTACACATAGCGGCATCTGTTTACTGGTACTGACCAGAAGTGCCGAGAGACCGATTGCGTCAGCGTTAACTTCGAGCGCCTTCTCGATAATGGTATTGATCGGCACCTGTTTGCCAAGATCGTATACGGTGTAGCCGTTGTTCGAGAGAATGGTATTTACCAGATTCTTCCCGATGTCGTGGACATCACCATAGACCGTAGCAAGTACAACTTTGCCCTTGCTCGCCCCTTCAAGACGGTCGAGGTAGCGTTCGAGCCGCGCAACCGCTTTCTTCATTGCCTCGGCGCTCTGCAAGACGAAAGGCAGAATGAGCTGACCAGCCCCGAAGAGATCACCGACTTCCTTCATGGCCGGGAGTAATACGTTGTTTAGCACATCAACTGCTGCCTGCCCTTGTGGGGAAGCACCGTGCTCATTACGTAGCGCGGCAGCCGGATCGCTCAGGCGTAACCCTCTGGCCTGAAGGCGCTGATCAACCGCCTGATCAATATCGTCTTCAATTCCTTCTTTCTTTCGATGCAGAATCTTCCAGTGCAGACGCTGATCAACTGTCATCGTCGCAGTAGGGTCTTCGCGCTCGCTATCCTGCGTGGCGGCGTGCTGTTCAAAATAGGCAATGAAGCGAGCCAGCGCATCTTCACGGCGAGCAAAGATCAGGTCTTCGCACACTTCACGCTGCGCGGGATCGATTTCGGCGTATGGCATCACGTGGGCCGGATTAATGATAGCTGTATCAAGACCAGCGGCGACCGCGTGGTAGAGAAACACCGAATTGAGCGCAGCACGGGCATGCGGAGCCACGCCAAAGCTCAAATTACTGACTCCGAGTGTGGTGAAACAACCGGGAATTCGTTCTTTGACCAGACGTATCGCCTTGAGCGTCTCCACAGCCGAGTAACGCAACTCTTCCTGACCGGTGGTAATCGGGAAAGTCAACACATCGAATACCAGTGCTTCAGCCGGAATGCCGTACTCGTCACGAGCGATCTGGGCAATCCGTTCGGCAATCGCCACTTTCCGCTCGGCGGTGTGCGCCATGCCCTCTTCATCAATCGTCATTGCGATCACTGCCGCGCCATACCGTGCGGCAAGTGGCAATACCTTGTCGATCTTGGCGCCACGGCCACCTTCGAGCGACACAGAGTTAATCAGCGCACGACCCGGATAGATCGATAAAGCCGCCTCAAGAACGTCAGCTTCTGTCGTATCAATCACGAGCGGCAACTCAATATTCAAGGTCAGCTTCTTGATCAGGCGCACCATCTGCTCTTTTTCATCGTTACGCTCGGTCATTGCTACACAGACATCGAGCATGTGCGCGCCACTCTCAACCTGTTCGCGGGCCACTTCCAATGCACCGTCATAATCATCACGCAGGAGCAACCGCTTCACCTTACGCGAACCAAGGGTATTCAGTCGCTCACCAATCATGGTCAGGGTCGCGTCCTGTCGTAGTGCAGCGGCACGGATCCCAGAGCTAACACTGGGAATGTACTCGATCTGTCGCTCTTTGGGCTTGGGTGAGTCACCTAATATCTGGCGCAACCGTGCGATATGGGCCGGACGGGTACCACAGCAGCCACCGACCACTGCGACACCGTAATCATGCACAAATTCCCCTAAGATGGTTGCAAACGGCTCTGGCTCCATGGGGTAAACAGTACGGCCATCAACTTCGAGAGGCAGACCGGCGTTGGGAATGCATGAAATCGGTTTGCGGGAATGTGCAGTCAGGTACTGAATTGCAGCCCGCATATGCTCGGGGCCAGTGCTACAATTCAGACCAATGACATCGACCGGCATTGCTTCGAGGGTCGCAATCAGAGCTGGCACATCGGTACCGAGCAACATCCGCCCGGACAGATCGAGAAAGACTTGCGCTTGCACCGCAATATCAGGACGATTGAGATCAATCTTTGCCCGACGGATACCGTCAAGGGCAGCCTTAACTTCAAGAATATCAACACTCGTCTCAACGAGGAGCAGATCAACACCACCCTCGATCAAGCCGACCGCCTGCTCGTAGTAAATGTCCGAAAGTTCGGCAAACGTAATATCACTCAATGCCGGGTCATCGGAAGAAGGCAACTTCCCGGTTGGCCCCATCGAACCGGCGACATAGCGTGGTCGGCCATCACGAGCCTCAAACCGATCAGCGACCCGACGAGCCAGCGCAGCGGCAGCCCGGTTAATCTCGATGGTGCGATCGCCCAATCCCCATTCAGCCAGACGCAGCCGCGTACTCTGAAACGTACACGTCTCGAGTACATCACAGCCAGCTTCGAGAAACGAGGTATGGATCGCTTCGATCACATCAGGACGGGTAATGACCAGATAATCACGGCACCCAAAGGTGGCTTCGCCACCGTAGTCGGCAGCCGTCAGATCAAACGTATCAATAGAGGTGCCCATGGCACCATCAAAAATCAATACCCGTTCGGCAAGCGCCTGTAAATAAGTTGGTCGACTCACAGTTCCCTCGTCTAGCCTATCAGTATTAGGTGCCAATAATAACGCGAGATCATCTTCATATCAGATCGTTTAGCCACACCCGGCACGGGTCTCCATCAAGCGCGGCGGTGCTTTGTACCTTCCCCCAGCCAATCAGGAAGGGAGCTTCAGAAATCACAGCGCAGACGATGATCGAGATAACTTCCGCCACAAAAAAGCACCGGTAATCATCCTATATAGCACCGGCGCTGCTCATTCTATGAGCAATAATACCCGATATAGGGTAGGATTTCAAAGGGACTATTGACCGCTTTCTCACCCTATGCTGTCATCAGCCAGAAAGAGGATACGCAGCCAGGCTAAGAGAGGAGCGTTCCAGCAACTCTCTTGATCAACATACTGATATTAAACGCGATCACCCAACTCCGTCAGAAAGCCAGCCTACCATCAATTAAGCGTGGTCTGACTACTCGTCGCCAGATAAATCACCCGTTCGCCAATGTTTGTTGCCCGATCTGCGGTCCGTTCAAGCGCATGCACCATATCAAGCAGATCGATTGCCGCTTCAAAGCGTTCAGGGTCCTGGCGCGCATCGGCAATAATCAACGCACGCAACGTATCTTCGAGTTCATCAACCCGTTCATCATACGCGGTAAGTGAACGGGCCAGATCAACATCCTGACGTAAAAAGGCTTCAAGACTGGTGTTCAGCATCTGCAACGCCAGTTGTGCCATCTCTTGCATTTGCGGTGGTGGGGCGACAAACGCTGTCCGACGAGCAGCGCGCCGTACTCGTTTGGCAATGCTGTTCGCATAATCGCCAATCCGCTCTAACTCACTAGCAATCGCCGACACCACACTGGTCAGGCGCAGGTCGGAAGCCACAACTGGCTGCTGGGTTGCCAGCACATGAATCACACTTTCTTCAAGTGCGCGCCATGCATCATCGATCTGTCGGTCATCGTTCATAATCTGAGCAGCAGCGATGGTATCCCACGTTTCCAGACAACGAATTGCGCGCAGAAGCTGCTGCTCAACCATACTGAACATGCGCAGCAGGTCTTCACGAAGGGCGCCGATCTGGCGAATATAACGCTCGCGAACCATTGAACCTTCCTTCTCTAGCCGAGTGACAGCAGAATGATCGTTGCGCCACAATGCGGCATAACTCCACGTCGAGTTATTACTGTTCACTAGTAATTTGCTTCATTATACTTGAAACCTCGCATAATTTGGGAAGAATAGCAAGATATTCATCACGATTTTGCGCATAAACGGTGAAGAGGTTATATCAAACTGGGATAGGAACCGGGCAGATGAATGGAATTGAACGGGATCGATGGGATGGAGCGGCACCGGTCCATCCCGCCATCACGTCCCCACCATCACCTCGCCTCCGCGCCGCCAGATTAGGCACGACCAGGATGCGACGGTGGTATTCCCCTACAAAGACGTATGGAATACCCATCGCTGCCCAAACCTGGTCGCAGATTACGGGATGGGGATCGTTCGGAAGCGTACCGAATCTAATGAACAGGCACAGTCAAAACCTTCTGTCTGTAGTTTTTCGTCGCTAAAAACCAACTCAATACCCTTGACTGGCAGGTAAAACTATGGTAAAATAGTGTCAGTTTCACACTAAACACAGGAGGAAGGTCATGACCGCAATCAAAGACCTGGCAACGCGCAGCGCCTCGTTCCTCACTTATCTCGAAGAGTGGTACCACAATCTACCGCACGTTGATCTGGCAACCATTGTTGATAAGACCCCCGAACGAGTCGCGCTCTGCTCGATTGATATGATCAATGGCTTTTGCAAAGAGGGACCATTGGCAGGGCCACGAGTCGGCGCATTGGTCGAACCGGTCGTGCGGCTTTTCAACCGCGCCTACGAACTCGGCGTCCGTGCATTCATTTTGACGCAGGACACCCACGATCCGAACACGCCTGAGTTTGCCTCATATCCACCGCATTGTCTGGCCGGTACTGCCGAAAGCCAGACCATCCGTGAACTGGCCGAATTACCATTTGCCGAACAGATGGTTATCATTGAGAAGAACTCGCTCAGCTCACACCTCGGTACACGCTTTGGCGCTTGGCTGTCTGAGCATCCGCAAATTGACACCTTCGTTTTGGTTGGTGATTGTACTGATCTGTGCGTATACAGTGCCGCAATGCACCTGCGTTTGGAAGCGAACGCTCTGAACCTCAAACGCCGGGTGATCGTGGCAGCCAATGCGGTCGATACCTTTGATACTCCAGTAGCAACCGCACGCGAGTTGGGGATTTATGCCCACGACGGTGATCTGCACCACGTCCTTTTCCTACACCACATGGCACAAAACGGAATTGAAGTAATGAATATAGTGTAGGCTGTCGAGGAAAGCGGAGGGGCAGTTGTACAGGCTGCCCCATACGTTTCAGGCGATCTTGCGCGAGCGCTTCGTCGCACGTGAAGGTGTCGGTGTAGACGATTCCTCTTTAGGTTTAACCGCTTCTGTCGATGGTGCTCCCGCCTGAGCCTCATCGAGCGAATTGGTAATATAGTCGCACTTCGGATAGCGCGAACAGCCATAGAAGGGGCGTCCAAACTTACCCCGCCGCCGCAGCAACTCTCCTTCACCACACTTCGGGCAGGTTACGCCGGTCGGTTCGGGAAGCGGCGCCGGTTTCCCATCACGGCCAATCCGACGTGTATTGGTACATTCAGGATACCCCGAACAACCGAGGAAGGGACCGAAGCGACTCTTCTTCACCACCATTGGTCGCCCGCAGACATTACACAAGACATCACTGGTTTCGGGGGCGCTGGTCTTGTCGATGACAATCTGACCATTCTCATCACGATGAAAATTACTGGTAAAGTCGCACGATTCACCTTCGCCATCGCGATTGTAGCGGGAACAGGCCAGAAACTCACCGTTACGCCCAAAACGAATCACCAGCTTTGCCTGACCACACTTCGGGCAATCGAGATCGGTCACAATCTCTTCGCGTTTGACATTGCGCATCTGGTGCTGAGCCAACTCAAGTGTGGATCGGAATGGGCCATAGAATTCTCGCAAGACCGGCACCCACTTCTTTGAACCTTCAGCAATATCGTCAAGTTGTTGCTCAAGCGCCGAGGTAAAATCGTAGTCAACGATATTCCCGAAGTGCTCAACCAGTAGGTCGGTAACAATGCGTCCCAGGGTAGTGGGAATCAGCTTCTTGTCAACCATCTCGACGTATTCACGCTCCTGGATGGTCGAGAGGATCGTCGCATACGTACTGGGACGACCAATCCCCAGTCGTTCCAATTCCTTCACCAGACTGGCCTCAGTATACCGTGGCGGCGGTTCGGTGAAGTGCTGAAGCGGCAACAATTCGACCAGTTGCAGCGTTTCACCCTCGGCCAAAGGCGGCAACCGGCGTTCACTGTCCTCGTCCTCTTCACCTTCATCGAGACTAACGTTATAAACGGCGAGAAAGCCGGGAAACTTGAGCACCGATCCGGTAGCACGGAAGAGATACGACGGTGCACCGGCAATCACCGGTGATGCTGCAATATCAACCGTTGTGCTATCGAACACCGCTGGCGCCATTTGCGAGGCAATAAACCGTTTCCAGATCAGATCGTAAAGCCGCCACAGATCACGTTCGAGCTTTTCACTTAGCAGCTCTGGCAAACGAGCACTGCTGGTCGGACGAATCGCCTCGTGTGCCTCTTGCGCACCTTTCGCCTTCGTTTTGTACACCGGTGGTTGATCAGGCAGATATTCGTTCCCAAAGCGCCGGGCAATAACTTCCCGTGCCTCCGCCTGCGCTTCTGCGGCTACCTGCACACTGTCGGTTCGCATATATGTGATGAGTCCAACGATACCGTCCTCACCACCAATATCGACCCCTTCGTACAGACGCTGGGCCAGCATCATGGTCTTCTTGGCGCTGAACCCTAATTTACGCGCCGCCTCCTGTTGCAGAGTACTGGTGGTAAAAGGAGGTGGTGGACTACGCCGCTTATCGCGACGTGTGACACGAGCAACGGTATAGGTTGCGCCTTGAAGTTCGGTGACAATCTCTTCAGCTTGCTCGCGACGCTCAATAGAGAACTTCTCCAGCTTCTTCCCACCACGCTCAATCAGGACCGCCCGGAAGAGATCACGCGGCGCAAGCCCGCCCTCTTTGAGCAGATCGGCCTCAATCGTCCAGTACTCTTGGGGTTGGAAATTCTCAATCTCGCGCTCCCGCTCGACAATCAGCCGCACTGCTACCGATTGCACACGACCGGCGCTCAGTCCACGCTTGACTTTATCCCACAGTAGCGGACTTAACTGATAACCGACCAGCCGATCAAGGACACGACGCGCCTGCTGCGCCTCGACCAGGTTCTGATTGATCTGGCGCGGTTGTTGTAACGCCTGTTGCACTGCATTGCGGGTAATTTCTTGAAAAACAACCCGATACACCGGAGTTTTTTTCGGGAGTTTTACTGCCTGCGTAATATGCCAGGCTATCGCCTCGCCTTCACGATCAGGGTCGGTAGCCAGATACACCGCATCGGCATTACGCACAACCTGACTCAACTCACTGACCACCTTCGGTTTTACGATCTCGTATGAAGGCGTGAAATCGTGCTCAATATCGATAGCAAGACCGCTTTTGGGCAAATCACGCACATGCCCCATACTAGAAGCGACCTTGTACCCTTTGCCCAGATATTTTTGAATCGTCCGCGCCTTTGCCGGCGACTCCACAATTACAACTTTGTCACCCATCGTGATTATTCCCGTGGTTGAACGACACCCAAATTATGCCAACATTCTTTTCTGCTTTCGCACTATACGCGGCACGTGCCAGCTTGTCAAGAAAAAGTTTTATCAATAGCTGCACAATTGGCGGTGGATGGGATCCCTAACCCGTGTGCTGATGTCGCTACAATCGGTTCCACTCGCTCATCCCAAGTCAGAGATTGTTAGACGTGCGCTCCTTCTCGGGCAAGAGATGCATTTTTTAGACACACACCGCAGAAATAGGGTATCATACGATTACCGGTATTAGTTGCGAAAAGGAGACGCACAATGCTCAGTGAAAAGATTCAACAGGCTCTGAACCGCCAGATCACCTACGAATATGCCGCCTCGTATACCTACCTGGCAATGGCGGCCTACTTTGAATCGCTCTCCCTGACCGGTTTCGCACATTGGTTCCGCGTTCAGAGTGAAGAGGAGCGTGAGCATGCAATGCGCTTCTTCGATTATGTCAATGACCGTGGAGGACGGGTCACACTCGGCGCCATTGAAGAACCGCGGAACGAATATGCCTCCCCGCTCGATGCCTTCGAGCACGCCCTGGCCCATGAACAACGGGTGACGGCTTCGATCCATTCTATCTATGCCTTAGCCGTGCAAGAGAATGACTACGCGACGATGAGTATGCTGAAATGGTTCATCGATGAGCAGGTCGAAGAAGAGAAGAACGCCGATGAGATCATTCAACACCTCAAACTGATTGGGAACGACGGTGTCGGCCTGCTGATGCTCGATCGCAAATTAGCCGAACGAAAAGAGGAAGAAGAATAGCAGGTATCTACGATGCTCCCTAACCGACATCGCCTGCTGGGGGTAGGAGTTTTCAGCGTTCTCAGCTTTTGGTC
>Ga0197142_1004199_pt1 | contig 11742 bp, 8 predicted proteins | sample GBS60_MetaG_FD_148614 | JGI IMG/M metagenome (GOLD analysis project Ga0197142, IMG submission 148614) | Sediment microbial communities from Great Boiling Springs, Gerlach, Nevada, United States - GBS 60_MetaG | ecosystem: Environmental > Aquatic > Thermal springs > Hot (42-90C) > Sediment... | reverse complement strand
TGGCCAGTCCTTCCGACCCGACCCCTATCAGACCATCGGCGCCGGCGCCGACGAGCTGGAGGTGTGGGTCAATCGGCCGCGGCCCTATGTCAATCTGCTCCAGCTCATGGCCGATGAGTCGTTTACCCCCCAGACCGGGATCCGCGTCAAATTTTCCATTATGCCCGACGAGGCCAAGCTGGTGTTGGCCAATGCCGCCGGGATTGCGCCGGATGTGGCTCTGGGCATCAGTACCCATATCCCCTACGAACTGGCCATTCGCAATGCCTTATACGATTTGCGTTCATTTGATGATTTTGACAGATTTATCCGTATTTACTCACCAGGTGCGCTTTTAAGCTATATCATCAACGATTCGGTCTATGCCATTCCGGAAACGCAGGACTTTTGGGTAACTTATTATCGCAAGGATATTCTCGATGCCCTGGGCATACCCGTTCCTCGCACCTGGAACGAAGTCATCGCCATTTTGCCGGAATTGCAGCGCTACGGGATGAATTACAACACGCCATTATCCAGCGGCAGTGGCCTGAAGGGCTATCTCATCACGGCGCCCTATCTGTTCAACCACGGCGCCGCGCTGTACAGCGAGGGCGGTTTTGCCAGCGGCCTGGAGAGCGAGGAGGCCATTGCCGCCATCAAGTTCATGACCGAGAGTTTCACGGTCTACGGCATGCCCCTGACCACGGCCAGTTTTTACGAGAGCTTCCGCTACGGGCTGTTGCCTGTGGGGGTGTCCAATTTCGAGACCTATATCAAGCTGACCATTGCCGCGCCGGAGCTGGAAGGGTTGTGGGGGATTGACCTCTATCCGGCCACGGTTTTGCCCGACGGCCGTCAGTATCGCTACGCGACGGGTTCGGCGCAGGCCTCGATCATGTTCAAAAGCACCGATAAACCGCGCCAGGGCTGGGAATTCCTGAAGTGGTGGATGTCCACCCCCACCCAGACCGAGTTTCAGGAGCGTCTGCTGCTGAATTACGGCCGCGAGTATCTGTGGAACTCGGCCAATCTGGAGGCGTTCCGGCGGCTGGACATCCCGGAAGCGCATAAGACGGTCATTCTGGAGCAATGGCAATGGCTGCAAGAGCCGGTGCGATTGCCGGGCAGCTATATGCAAGAGCGGGAGCTGAGCAACGTCTGGAATCGCATCGTCTTCGAGGGCGCCAATCCGCGCGTGGCCATTGACCAGGCCGTTATCGTGATCAATCGTGAAATTACCCGTAAAATGGAAGAATTCGGCTATCTGCAAAATGGCCGCAAAGTGCGCGAATTCACAATTCCTACCCTGGAAACCGTCAAAGGATGGATGGAAAATGCCGACTAGCAGTGCTTTGCGCAAATGGCTTTACCATGAAGGCAATGCTTATGCCTTTCTTTGGCCCTATGCATTGCTTTTTATAACGTTTATCGTCATCCCGGTAGCGGCAGCGATCGGACTTTCTTTTACCTTTTTCGATACGATCCAGGCCCCACGCTATATCGGGCTGCGCAATTACATCACTCTGGTCACCCAGGATGACATCTTCATGCGCTATGTGTTGCCCAATACCATCCGCTTTGCCGTCATCGTGGGACCGGGCGGCTATGCCCTGGCCTTTCTGCTGGCCTGGATGTTGGCCCAATTGCCGCGGCTGCCCCGCACCCTCTTCGCCCTGATCCTCTATTCGCCCTCGATGACCGCCAGCGTGGCCATGGCGGTGGTGTGGCGCACCCTCTTCAGCGGCGACCAGACCGGTTATCTCAACAGCTTTCTGATGGGCTTGGGGATCGTGCAGGAGCCGATCCAGTGGCTGCAATCGCCCCAGTACCTGATGACCATCATGATCCTGGTGACGCTATGGAGCAGTATGGGCATCGGCTTTCTGGCCATGCTGGCCGGGATTCTGGATATCAGCCCGGACCTTTACGAGGCCGCGGCCCTGGACGGCCTCAAGAGCCGCTGGCAGGAGATTTTCTACATCACCATCCCGGCCATGAAACCGCAGATGCTGTTCGGCGCCGTGATGGCGATTGTGGGCACCTTTCAGGCCGGGGCCATCGGCGTCACCCTCTCGGGGAGCAATCCCACGCCCCAGTATGCCGGCCAGTTGATCGTCAACCATATCGAGGATTACGGCTTTCTGCGCTACGAGATGGGCTATGCCGCGGCCGTTTCCGTGGTCTTGTTGCTGATGGTCTGGTTCTTCGCCCGGCTGGCCAATCGTCTGTTTCTGAGCAAGGATTGACGGCGAGGGTTCCGTCGTGAGCAGTTGGTACGCTTGCAGGAGTGGCCTATGAAGCGGAGTTGGTTTCGCCGTTGGACCGGTGTAGCCAATCGGGGGATCAATCCCCAGGGCTTTCATGTCAGCCAGATCCCCTTTTATCTGGTGTTGTTGCCGTTGTCGGTGTTCATGCTGTTGCCCATCGTGTATATCGTCTCCAGCGCCTTCAAGCCGCCCGACGAGCTTTTTGCCTATCCCCCGCGCTTTTGGGTGGTCAATCCCACCCTCAAAAACCTGCGCGATCTGTTCGCGCGCATGGCCACGGCCGGCATTCCGGCCAGTCGTTACTTGTTCAACAGCCTGATGGTCACGGCGACCATGGTGTTGGCCTCCATCGCCGTCGGCAGCACCGCCGCCTATGCCCTCTCGAAGAAGCGCTTTCGGCTCAAAGCCACCCTTTTTGCCATCAATACGGTGGCGCTGATGTTCGTGCCCATTGCCGTGACCATCCCGCGCTTTTTGATCATCGTGCGGCTGGGGCTTCTCGACAGCTTTTGGGTGCATATCCTGCCCGGTCTGGCCATGCCGGTGGGGTTGTTCCTGCTCAAGCAGTTCATGGACGCCGTGCCCGATGAGATTATCGAAGCCGCGCAGATCGACGGCGCCTCGGACTGGCAGATTTACCGGCGTATTATCCTGCCCATGGTGCGGCCGGCCATTGCCACCCTGGCCATTCTGACCTTTCAGGCCGCCTGGAACAACGCCGAGACCTCGGCCCTGTACATCAACAACGAGAGCCTGAAGACCTTCCCCTACTATCTCAGCACCCTGACCACCACCGCCACGGGGGCCAATGCCGTGGCGGGGCAGGGCATGGCGGCGGCGGCGGCGCTGATCCTGTTTTTGCCGAACCTGATCATGTTCATCATTCTGCAAAGTCAGGTGATGAGCACCATGTCCCATTCGGGCTTGAAATGAGACGGTTTCTCCTCCTGCTTTTGCTGGCGTCCCTTGTCCTGGTCACCGCCCCAAGCGAAGCCCTGGCACCCTATACCACCTGGGCCTTGGGGCCGGGCGGCAAGCTGTATCTGACCCAGGATGCCTATATCCCCGTGGCCGAAATCGATCTGCCCCTGGCCGGGCCTGAGGATATGGTCTGGGGGCCGGATGGCTTCCTGTACATCGCGGATACGGGTAACCATCGCGTGCTCAAACTGGATGCCGCTTTTCAGATGGTGGCGACGCTGGGCCATGAGGTCTTGCAGGCCCCTACCGGGCTGTTCGTGGACGAGCAGGGGACCCTTTACATCGCCGATGCCGGCAAGAATGCCGTCGTCATCCTGGATGGGGAGGGGCGGCTGCTGGCCGAGCTGGGGCGTCCGTCCGAACCGCTGTTCGGGCGGAGCCAGGAGTTTCTGCCCCGCAAGATCACCGTGGATGTACGCAAAAATCTCTACATCGTCAGCGAAGGCTCGGTCAACGGTCTGGTCCTGATGAACACCGATGGCCGTTTTATCGGCTATTTCGGCGCCAATACGGCGCAGATGTCCCTGAAGATGATTTTGCAGCGTCTGTTCCTGACCGAGGAACAACTGGCGCAGTTCATCAAAAACGTGGCGCCCTCGCCGTCCAATGTAGGCCTGGACCACCGCGGGCTGGTGTATACGGTGACGGCCGGCACGACGGCAGAGCGGAGCATCCGCAAGTTCAACATCGCCGGACGCAATCTCTTCGGGCCCATCCACGGCTCCACCACCTTCCGCGACCTGCACATCAGCGCCGACGGTTTGCTGGTGGCCGTTGACGCCAACGGCAAAATCTACGAATACGACCTGAACGGCACTTTGCTGTTCGTGTTCGGCGCCCCCGACCGGGGCGAGCAGCGCCTGGGCACCCTCCGCAATCCCACGGCCATCGTGCGCGTGGGCGATACCCTCTACGTCCTCGACAAGGACAAAAACGCCCTCTTGCTCTATCGCAGCACCGATTTTGCCCGCAAGGTCCACGAAGGCGTGCGGCTCTATATGGAAGGGCTGTATCAGGAGGCCAGGCCTCATTTCGAGGAGGTGCTGACCTACAACGGGCTGTTCATCATGGCCTATCAGGGCATTGCCGATGCCTGCTATCAGGAGGGCGATTACGGCTGCGCCCTGGCGATGTACCGTTATGCCGAAGACCGCCGCGGCTACTCCGAGGCCTTTTGGGAGCTGCGCAACGTCGTCCTGCAGCGCTATTTGGGCAGCGGGCTGATGGTGATGCTGGGGCTGGGCGCGTTTGCCGGCGTTTTCGGTCGGGTCGAACGGCGTTATGGGTGGTTGAACCCCTGGCGGGCCCGGCTGCGGCGATGGCGACGCCTCCGTTTGGTGGATGATTTTCTCTTCTTGTTTCGGTTTATCCGTTATCCGGCCGATAGCTTCTATTACATCAAGAAAGACCTGCGCGGGAGCCTGACTTTTGCCTTTCTGCTCTATGCCTGGGTCGTGACGGCGCGTGTGCTTTCCCTGTATCTGACCGCTTTCATCTTCAGCCCCTATGCCAATCCCGCCCAGATCCGGGTAGAACGCGAGATCACCTATGTGGTTTTGGCGCTTTTCCTGTGGAATGCGGCTAACTATCTGGTTTCCACCATCAGCGATGGCGAGGGACGTGTGCGCGATGTCGTCATCGGTAGTGCTTACAGTCTGTTTCCTTATGCCTTGTTTGCCGTACCTATCGCGCTATTTTCCAATGTTTTGACATTAAATGAAATTTTTCTCTATACGTTTTCCACACAGTTGATGCTTTTTTGGGTTGGTTTGATGCTTTTTATCATGGTGAAAGAGGTGCATAATTACTCATTATCAGAAACGATACGGAATATCATGATAACGTTATTTACGATGGCTATTTTCTTGTTGACCGGTTATATCCTCTATGTTCTCTTCGATCAGCTCTATGAGTTTATCCGGGCGATCGTCCAGGAGGTCGGGTTGCGTGGCTGAGCGCCGCCTTGGCCGCTGGGCGGTCGTGTTCCTGCTGCTCGTGCTGTGGGGAGCCTGGCCGGGCCGGGTGATGGCCGACGACGCGCCTCCCCTTCCGCCGGGCTACCAGGCGGTGGCCGAAAACGAGCGTTTCCGGCTCTATGTGGACCCCACGACGCTGGCCTTCAAGCTGCTCGACAGGCGCAGCGGTTATCTGTGGCACTCGGGCGTTGATGAGCTGGAGAAAGGCGATCGTCTCAACCGGGCCTGGCATGCTTTTGCCCGCAGCGGTCTGAGTATCGAGTATCTCGATGCCAAAGCGGTCAGCAAACGCGTGGCCATCGCCAATAGCGAACATAGCCTGGAGGTGACGCCTATCCCCCAGGGGGTGGCTGCGCAGGTCACGTTCCTGGAGTACGGCATTACCGTAGGGCTGCGCTTGCAACTGGAAGAGGAAGGGGTGCGGGTGGAGGTGCCTTTTGCCACCATCCGCGAGGAGAATCCGGCTTATCGCCTGGGGCTGGTGAATCTGTATCCGTTTTTGGGCGCCACACGCGGAGGGCAGACCCCCGGCTATATGGTCCTGCCCGACGGCACGGGCAGCCTGATCCACTTTGCCGATAACACCAAGGCCAAAACCATCTTCTACGGCCGCTACTACGGCCCCGATCTGGGGATGATCGCCTCGGTTCCTTTCGATCCGGAGGTCAATCGGCCCTATCCTCTGTCCTTCCCGGTATTCGGCGTGGTCCACGGCGAGGGCCAGAACGCCTTTATGGCCGTCATCGAAAAGGGCGCGGCCTACGGCGAGCTGGTCGTCCATCCCGCCGGCATCCTCACCAATTTCAACTTCATCCACAATGCCTTTATCTACAACGAGAGCTATTTCCAGGCCACCAACCGCGCCGGCGCCGGCGTGACCATCGTGCAAAGCCGGCCCAATGCCTTCGACGTGGTGGTGCACTACCGTTTTCTGACCGGCCCCGAAGCCGACTATGTGGGTCTGGCGCGCAGCTATCAGCGTTATCTGGTGGCCAAAGGGATTCTGCGCCCCCAAAGTGCGTCCACGCCGCACATCGGCATCCGGCTTGAGTTTCTGGGCGGCGATAAAGAGAAGGTCCTGCTCTGGCACCGGTTTATCCCCATGACCACCGTGCGCCAGATGGCTGCCATTCTCGCCGATCTGGAGGTGAACAACCCAGAGGTCGTCTACTACGGCTGGCAACCCCTGGGGGCATCGAGTATGCCGCCGACGCGGCTGGCGCTGGAGGAGGCGCTGGGCGATCTCGAGGCGCTGCGGGAGGTGGTCGCCGCCGTCACCGCCGCGGGCGGCCATTTTGCCCTCTATCTCGACCCGCAGGCGGCGCTCGCGGGCGAAAAGGGCTATTCCCCGCGCAACGACCTGGCCCTGGCCATCACGAACCGCGAGCTACGGAGCTATAACCGCAACCACGTCCACTTCCTGTTCACGGCGACGGCCCTGGAGCGGCGCTTCCGCAGCCTGGCCGCCGATGTCGCCGACCGGCTGGGGGCGGGATTGGCCCTGGACGGCATCGGCTGGACCCTCTACGGCGATTTTCGCAAGAGCCGCCCCCTCAATCGGGAGGAGACCATAGCGGCTTATCAGGCCTTGCTGGCCGCTTCGCCGACGCCGCTGGCCTTCTATCGCCCGAACGATTACCTGTGGGGTCTGGCACGCGCCTATTACGATATGCCGTTGGGCGATAGCGGTTACGTCTACACCACCGAGACCGTTCCTTTCCTGCCCATCGTTTTGGCGGGCTATCTGCCCTATTACGGGCCGGCCCTCAATTTCTCGCCCGATCTGACCGGGGATATCCTGCGCCAGGTGGATTTCGGCATTTACCCTTCTTATTTCCTCACCCACGAGCCGACGGCCCGGATGTTGACCACCCGTTCGCACTGGATTTATACCTCGTCCTCGGCCCAGTGGAGCGAGTCGGTGCGACAGACGTATCGTCGGATGAATGCCCTGCTGGGTCCGGTGCGGGGTTGGCCGATTGTGGCCCGGCAACGCCTGGCCGCAGGTGTCTTTGCCACCACCTATGCCAACGGCCGGCAGATTGTGGTCAATTACACCGATCAACCCTTTTCCTATGCGGGGATGGTGGTACCCGCGCGTGATGCCGTCTTGCAGGAGGTGGCGCCATGACAACCCGTCCTCTTCGGCGTTCTCTGCTCACCCTGCGCACCCGCGAGGCCCTGAACGGCTACGGATTTGTCCTCATCTGGCTGGTGGGTTTTGCCCTCTTTACCCTGTTCCCCTTGATCGAGACGTTTCGCTATAGTCTGCATCAGGTAACGGTCACCGCCGAAGGTATCCGTTTGCAGTTTGTGGGCCAGGCCAATTACACGCGCAGTCTTTTTACCGATCCCAATTTTGTCGAACTGGTTATCGGTTATACTATCGAAACTCTGGTTTCGGTACCGATCGTGCTGATTTTTGCCATGATCATCGCCCTTTTCCTTAATCTGGATTTCAAACTGAAGGGCTTGTTTCGCACGATCTTCTTCCTGCCGGTGGTGATCACCAGCGGCCCGGTGATCAAGGAGCTGGTGGCGCAGGGGGCGGCCTCGGCACCGGGTATTGCCAACATGCCGGCCGTGGTCGAGTTTCTGGCCCAATGGCCGCGGGCGTTGCGCAACCCGGTCGAGTATCTGCTCACGTCGTTCATTCTCATCCTCTGGTTTTCGGGGGTGCAGATTTTGATCTACCTGGCCGGATTGCAGCGCATTGACAAGAGCCTGTACGAGGCGGCGGCCATCGACGGCGCTTCCAGCTGGGAGATGTTCTGGAAGATCACGCTGCCCTCGCTGTCCACCGTGACGGTGGTCAATGCCGTGTATACCATCATCACCCTCTCCCATTTCTCCGAGAACAGGGTGGTGCGTTATGTGTACGACCGCACCTACGATGTCCACGGCGGCATCGGCTACGCCAGCGCCATGGCCTTTCTCTATTTCGGCGTGATGCTGGTGCTGTTGGGGCTTGTTTTTGTGCTCCTGACCCGCCGTGCGTCCAGGAGGTAAGCTCATGAGGATCGCTCTTCCTTTGCCTGCCATGCGTCGCTTGCGGCGGCCCGATCTGGATCGGGTGCGCTGGTTGCTCTTCGGCAGCCGTGCCCGTCACGGCCTGGTCTTTCTGGTCGTGCTGTACGCGCTGTTGGTGACCATCGGTTTTGTCTATCTCTACCCCCTTTTGTTTATGTTCGTCACCAGCATCAAAAGTCCGACGGATCTGCTCAATCCGATGGTGCAATGGGTGCCGACGGAACTGTACCTGGGCAATTACCTCAAGGCCTGGCGGGTGTTGAATTATCCCAAGACCTTGCTGGCATCGGTGCTGCTCAGTGTTATCCCCTCGCTGCTGCAAACGGTGGTCGCTTCGGTAGTGGGTTTTGGGCTGGCGCGGTATCGGTTTTGGGGCAAAAGGCTCCTTTTTGCGCTCATTCTGGCGACCTTTATCATTCCGCCGCAGAACACCGTGATCCCCCAGATGCTGACCTATCGCGAGCTGGGGTTGTTGGGCCATCCGCTGGCCCTCATCCTGCCGGCTCTCCTGGGCCAGGGCTATCGCAGCGCCATTTTCATTCTCATCTTCTATCAGAGTTTCCTGTCCCTGCCGACGGTGCTGGAAGAGGCGGCGCGATTGGATGGGGCTTCGGAGCGCCGGATTTTCCTCACCATTGCCGTGCCGGCGGTCATTCCGGCTTATATCGTCTCCTTTCTTTTTTCCACGGTCTGGTATTGGAACGAGACCTTTCTCACCTCCATTTTTCTCGAAGGCGGCGTCACCACCCTGCCCATGCAGCTCTCGCGCTTTGTCCAGGCCTACGAGCGCCTGTACCCCCCGGGCACGGTGAACATTTTCGATCGCCTGAACGAGGCCGTGAAGATGAGCGGCACGTTTCTGAACATCCTGCCGCTGCTGGTGCTGTACTTTATCCTGCAAAAGTGGTTCGTCGAATCGGTCGAAAGGACGGGTATTGCCGGTGAATAAGCGCTGGTTTATCTTTATAGGACTTCTGGTTCTGGCGGCGGGTTGCGGCGGCGGCCCGGGGACGCCATCGCCTGTCTTCATGCCCGTCGTGACGGCGCCCACCGTTGTCGCCACGCCGTCGCCTCCACCCACCCCGGTGCCTACGCCTACCCCAACGGCCACCATGCCGCCCTCGCCTACCCCAACGGCTACCATGCCGCCCTCGCCTACCCCAACGGCCACCATGCCGCCCACTCCCACTGCTGCGCCCGCCGATGTGATCGCCTTTGAGATGAAGGGCGCGTTCGCTTTCTTCTGGGAGCAGGCGAATACGGACCCGCAAAGTCCGGGCTACGGTCTGGTGCGCGATCGCTATCCCGGCTCGCCGGGGATTGCCAGCATCGCGTCTGTCGGTTTTGCGCTGACGGCCTATCCCATCGGGGTGGAAAAGGGGTACGTCACCCGCGAGCAGGCGGCCGAGCGGGTGCGCGGCACCCTGGATACCCTGCTGCGCCTGGAGCGAGAGCACGGTTTCTTCTATCACTTCCTGGACATGAAGACCGGCCGCCGCGCCTGGAACAGCGAGGTCTCGAGCATTGACACGTCCATCCTGCTAATGGGGGTGTTGACGGCCGGTGACTATTTCGGCGGCGACATCCAGGCCCGGGCCGAACAGATCTATCGCGAGGTGGAATGGCCCTGGTTTCTGGACCCCTCCCGCCAGATGTTCTACATGGCCTATTGGCCTGAAAGGGGGTTTGAGAGCTATTGGGATTTTTATGCCGAACAGCTCATGCTCTATGTGCTGGCCGCCGGTTCCCCCACCCATCCCGTCGACGAGCAGCCGTATTATCGCTTTAGGCGACGTGTGTCCCGCTACGGCGACGGCGAGCCTTTCATCCACTCGTGGTTCGGCTCGCTGTTCACCTATCAGTTCAGTCATGCCTGGCTGGATTTCCGCGGGACCGTCGACCGCGAGGGGGTCGACTGGTTCACGAATTCGGTGCGGGCCGCCCGCGCCCATTACGACTATGCCGTAGCCATGCAGCACAAGTTCAAGACCCTGGGCCCTCTGGCCTGGGGCCTCAGCGCCTGCGATGGTCCCAACGGCTACGAGGGCACCTACGGCGCGCCACCCTCCGGCTACGATAACAAGGCCCACAAGGTGGACGACACCGTCCCCCCGTATGCCGCCATCGCCTCCATCCTGTTCCTGCCCGACCAGGCGCTCCAGGCCATGGACAACTACTACCGTATCCCCAAGCTGAGAAGTCGCTACGGCTTTCGCGATGCCTACAACCTGAGCCGGAACTGGTATGCCACCGATGTCATCGGCATTGACAAAGGCATTGCCCTGCTGATGCTGGCCAATGCCGAGAACGACCTGGTCTATCGTATCACCATGAACAATCCCCACATCCGCCGTGGCCTGGAGCGATTGTCCATCGTCCCCCGTCGGTAAACCGCAAGCAGCAGAGACCCTCAAGAAGCAGCCTTTTCAGCCTTAGCCGTTTATCCCCATGACCACCCTCCGTGATGTGGCCAAACGCGCCGGTGTCAGTGTGACGACGGCTTCGTATGTGCTCAACCAGACGGGCAATATCAGCGAAGCCACCCGTCGTCGCGTCTGGCAGGCAGCCGAAGAGCTGAACTACCATCCCAATGCCCATGCCCGGCATCTCAAGAAGCGCAAAACACGAACCCTGGGCGTGTTCATCACCCGTTTTGGCGGCGCTTTCTATGAAGAAATCCTGGAGGGCATTCACAGCGTCATCCTGGAGACGGATTACGAGCTGATCGTCTCGCCGGAAACCCGTTCGGCGCGACGCATTCTCATGCACCGCCAGGTGGATGGCGCCATCGTCTTCGACAGGAAAATCCCCGATGAGGCCGTGCTCAAGCTGGCCTCGCGGCGCTTTCCCATTGTGGTGCTGGACCGCCTGCTGCAAAACGATCACCTCCTGCCGCTCTTGCTCGATAACCCCACCGGCGTGCGCGAGGCCTTTGACCATCTGTATCGGCAGGGCCTGCGCCGGATGGCCTTTGTCGCCGGCGCAGTCGATTCCTTCGACAATGCCGAGCGTATGCAGACCTTCCTGACCGAGGCAGCCAGGCACGGGCTGGCGGTGCCGGTCTATCAGGGCAACTTCACCGAAGCCTCCGGCTATGCCGTAGGCAAGGCCATCCTGCAAGACGGCAACCTGCCGGAAGCCGTGTTTTGCGCCAACGACCAGATGGCCATGGGCTTCTTGCGGGCCATGGGCGAACACCACCTGCGGGCACCGGAGGACATCGCCGTTATCGGCTTCGACGACATTCCCCTCTCCCGCTACATGCGGCCTTCCCTTTCCACCGTGGGCGCTTCCCGTTTCGAGTGGGGCGCCACGGCTACCCGCCAGCTTCTGGCCTTTTTGGAGGAGGAGATCCCCTTCCAGCCCCGGCGCATCCCCACCCGCTTTATCCCGCGCGAATCCTCACGACGGGTACCGGAGGCCGATTGAGCGGAGAAACGAGGAAACGGAGCTTCCTCTCCCCTCTCCCCTTGTCTCCCCGTCTCCTTGTCCCTGGTTTCCCGTTC
>Ga0197142_1004198_pt1 | contig 11743 bp, 7 predicted proteins | sample GBS60_MetaG_FD_148614 | JGI IMG/M metagenome (GOLD analysis project Ga0197142, IMG submission 148614) | Sediment microbial communities from Great Boiling Springs, Gerlach, Nevada, United States - GBS 60_MetaG | ecosystem: Environmental > Aquatic > Thermal springs > Hot (42-90C) > Sediment... | reverse complement strand
GGCCGCGCTGGGCCTATACGCGTTCTGGACGGGGAAGGCTAGGCGGCAGGGAGCGATCTTGCTACTTATTGGAGCCGGGGCATTCTGCATCTCTGTCTTCTGGCTCATTCCCTCCCTGATGGACAAGGCTTATCCATACTACGCCGCGTATCAGGGCTTCAATCCCTACTTCATCCCCGCGAAACTGGTCTACGCGATAAATATCCTGGGGCCATTTGCTTTCGTTCCGCTGGCAAGCCCTCTGGAATTGCTCTCAGCGGTTCCGCACGCGATAGCCTCGCTCGCGTCGGGCAACCCAACGCATTTCTCCATCCGATACCAGTATTCCGCGTCCCTGGTTCCTCCACTCATATATGCCCTGGTCTTCGTCCTGAAGAGGGCAAAAAGGCCCTCATCCCTGGCCGTTGGAATCCTTCTCTCCTCGGCCCTGTTTCACCTTTTCGTGTCCGCGTCGCCCCTGTCCTACGAGTTCTGGGCAAAACCGAAAAGCGGTTATCACTTCTCGCGCTACATACCTGATCAGAGGGACAGGGAGGTCAGGAACTTCCTGGAGACGGCCATCCCAAAGGACCCAAGCGTATCCGTATGCGTGTCGGATCAGCAGGGGGTCTATTCCTCTGTCATAGGCAAGAGATGGAAAATGAGGATATTCCCGCACGGGATAGGCGAGTGCGACATCATCGTGGTGGACACAGCAGGCGAGCCCTTGCTCTGGAGGGATTTTTACCCGGTCAGTGATGCCGCGGCCTTCCGGGCCGAGCTGGCCAGGGTTCGCGAGCTTTACCAGCCCGCGGGAGCCTGCCGGGGAGTCGTAGTCTATAAACGCAGATAGGGCCTGTCCTGATGAAACAAACCGCAGGTGTTCCGTGCAGGCCAAGCCTGTGCTTTGTTCTTAAGCCCTATCTCATCCTGATGACTCTCGCTGTGAGCGCGAGCCGGGAGTCCAGGCTGGCCCTCAGGAAATACACGCCCGGCGCGAGGCCGCCAAGGTCAAGGGATAGCTCCCAGCCAGCCACGCTTGACGCGGAGAGAACGAGCCTGCCCGAAGGATCATACAGACAGGCCTCAAGCGCGCCGACGGTGGGTCTGGAAAGCCTCAGGAAACTGCCGGCCGGATTGGAGGAGAGAAACCTCACGGATGCCTGCGGGGCCGTGGCCTCGTCTGCCCCAACCAGGGAGATCAACTCCCTCTTTTCGTAGGTATTGTCAGGAAATGGGTTGCCCAGAACGAACGCTACAGCAAGGGTGTATGCGGTGTCCTTTACCACGCAGTTTCCGGGGGACCACCACATGTAGGTGACCCGCTGGGCCACCACGGAATCCAGAACAGGGTTTGAACACTGCTTTATGCAAACGCGCGTGTCCTTCTTCAGCCTCCAGGTAAAGAATGTCCCGGCCGGAACACTAACTACCTCCGAATCCTCAACCGTGACTATCTCGCTCCTTATCTCCAGGAGATCATTGCCAGCGTAGCCGTCAAAATTGTCCCTGTAGGTCCCCTCTATGCCGGTTGACCAGCTGTCCCCCTTGGTGAAGGGCGTCCTCATGTGAAAGACATCCCGGGATATGGTATCAGAGACCCTTCCCCGTGCCATGAGCCAGGGCGCGTTGTTCCACGCGGAATCCGTGAATGTTGTGTCTATGTTGGTGCCGGCAGTGGTGTGGCGCTTGTTCAGTATCTTGAAGGCCTCGTGGCCGTTGTAGGTGAAGGTCTCGGTGACCCTCATGGTATCCTGAAACCGCGCGGTGTCGGTTCCTCCCGTGTAGCTCTCGTGGCGCCAACGGCCGGTGAAAACAGCCTCCTTGCCCACCGTTATCCCAAGATACACATTTGGGGTTTGCGCTATGGCCGTCCAGATCAAGGCAGTCAGCATAGCAGTTCTCCTCTGAGGGGATACTATGAAGCGAGCCGGCGCCGGATTTCAAGCCTCGCGCTATACCAGGGATTCCCAGGGCTTCAGCCCTGGGCTTTAGCTTTCGCAAAGTGAGGCTCCACCTGCTTCAGCAGGTGGTCTCCTCTTCTTTTCTCTTTATAAAACTATCTTGTTGATACCCCAGGATTTATCCTGTAACCGATTGCGGGGCCGGAAAGCCCCGCCTGGACTTATAATTCTCCTTCTTCCCAGGTCGGACTTGTAGGGGCAGGCCTATGTGCCTGCCCGACAACAGGTTGGGAAAGCCTGCGCTGAAATTGAACGGGCTGGTCAGGGCCCCCGCGCCCCGACCCCCCAGCGCGGGGGCTGGGGGCTAACCATAATAAAATATGGAGGCTGGGACCTAACCAAAATGAGATATGGGGCTGGGGCCTAACCGCGCAATTGATGTGGGGGCAGGCCTCTGTGCCTGCCCTGTATCCCTCAAACCCGTGGCCAGAAATAATGGTGAATTTTGCGCGAGAAACGGATTGAATCCCACGGCCCCTCAGCGCGGGTTGTTTCTCCCCCTGGGCCTCTCATATAATATCTCCTGAACGAGAAGGAGAAACGGAGATGAACTTTGAATTCACCGAGACCCAAAGGATGGCCCAGGAGGCCGCAAGAGAATTCGCAGAGCGTCACCTCAGGCCCATAGCGAGCAAGATAGACAAGGAGCACATGTTCCCCGCGGATGTCGTGAAGATGCTCGGAGAGCTGGGGTTCATGGGAGTTGCTATACCCGAAGAATACGGCGGGGCCGGCATGGACTATGTGAGCTATGTGCTCATAATGGAAGAAATAAGCAGGGTTTGCGCCTCAACGGGTATAATCGTTTCGGTCAACAACTCACTCGCTTGCCACCCCATATACACCTTCGGCACAGAGGAGCAGAAGAGGAAGTATCTCGTGCCCCTAGCCTCGGGCAAGAAGCTGGGCGCGCTTTCCATGACCGAGCCCGCGGCTGGTTCTGACCCTTCCTCGGTCCAGACCACATTCCAGGACATGGGAGATCACTGGCTCGTCAACGGGAACAAGATATTCGTCACAAACGGCCGGGAGGCTGACATCGTGGTTCTGCTGGGCACAGTGGACAAGAGCCTGGGTGCCAAGGGCCTCATAACCGCCATAGTGGAGAAGGGAACTCCTGGTTTTGAGGTCGGCAAGATTGAGGACAAGCTGGGGATAAGGGGAAGTTCAACCGCTGAGTTCATCCTTGAGAACTGCAGGATACCGAAGGAGAACACCCTTGGCAATCCCGGAGACGGCTTCAAGGTCTGTATGTCAACGCTGGATGCCGGAAGGATAGGGGTTGCCGCCCAGGCCCTCGGAATCGCAAGGGCATCCATAGAGGAGGCGATAGCCCACGCCAAGGAGCGCGTCCAGTTCGGCAAGCCCATCGCGGAGAACCAGGCCATCCAGTGGATGATAGCTGATATGACGACGGAATACGAGTCCGCGAGACTGCTTACATTGCGGGCCGCTTGGCTCAAGGACAGGGGCGAGCGCCACACCAGGGAGGCCGCGATGGCAAAGCTCAAGGCCTCGGAAGCCGCTTCGTTCTGCGCGACGAAGTGCCTACAGATACACGGCGGATACGGCTACACAACTGATTATGCGGCAGAACGCCACTTCAGGGATGCCCGCATAACCGAGATATACGAGGGAACCTCGGAGATAATGCGCATGATAATCTCCGGTTGGATGCTGAGATAGGGGCAGTCCTGGCGCCTGAGCTGTTTCATCAGTCGGAGACGCTGTATCCCGCTTCCTCTATTGCCCTTTTGATACTCTCTCTGTCCCCTCCCTTGACGGAGACGGTCTTCCCATCAAGGGAGACCCAGACCTTCTCAACCCCCTCCACCCCGGAAACGCAGGACTCAAGGGTTCTCACGCAGTGCTCGCAGGTCATATCCGGAACCCGTAAAACTACATCGGGCTTTGCTTTTTTGACAAGGATTCGCCTGGCGAGAGGTTCAACGACAAGCGCGTTGATCAGGAGAAGCCCCAACAGTGCCGCGAAAACCCACTCCCACCAGCGGATCCCAGAGTCCGCGTGAATGTGGTGAAAATGAATGGGAACGGCCGGAGAAGCGCTCGCCCAATCCATGGCGAGTCCAAGGAGAACCGAGCCAGCCATTATCGTTAACAAGTAAATGATAAGGCTCTTCTTGCCGAGGAGTTTGGCAACTATTCCGATGGTTATCGCGTTCGTCGCTGGCCCGGCGACCAGGAAAACCAATGAGGCGCCAGCCGAGACCCCCTTTGCCATGAGGGCCGCGGCAATGGGGATTGAGCCTGTGGCGCAGACATAAAGGGGAACAGCGATCGCAACCATCGCCGGATAAGCAATATAAGGCCTGGTCGCGAATCCCTCAATCCAGGAGGGATCAACGAGATAGGATATTATGCCTGCAATGACCAAGCCAATAACCAGCCATTTGCCTATGTCCTTTGGCAGGTCAACCCCTGCATAGACGAACCCGGCCTTGAACCTGTCCAGTATCCCGTGTCTGTGAACCCCGGGAAGGCCGCATACCGAGCACGGAGAGGCTTTTGTATCACGGTAACCGGGGGCTTTGTCCTTTTGGAGGTTTGCCAAGCCGCCAGATATGAGGCCGAGAAAGAGCGAGGCAACCAACCTGTATATCGTGAAGGGAAGGCCGAGAAGCCCGTATGTGGCGAGGATGGAGTCAACGCCCGTGGTCGGCGTTGAGACGAGGAACGAAAGAACAGCGCCTCTGGACGCGCCCTGTTCCCTGAGGGCCGCGGCAGGGCCTATTACCCCGCAGGAGCACAGCGGAAGGGGAACCCCCAGCAGGGCCGCCTTGAGGACAGAGCTGAACCCCCGGCCCCCGAGGTGCTTCAAGACGAAGGACACGGGGAAGATGGCCCTGAGGATCCCGGCGGTCGCGAAGCCCAAAAGGAGATAGGGCGCCATCTGCGCGGCAAGCGTTATGGTCTCACGGAGAATACCTATCAGAATAATAGTGAAATTATAAGGCTAGGGGGAGCACGATGGCAAGCTGAAGGCAAAAGTAGGGGCAGGCCCCTGTGCCTGCCCGACGGCAGATTGGAAAACCTGACCTGGGATGTGGCGCATGACGGGCCGAAACCCGCGCTGGGAAGGGAATAATGCAGGTTGATAAATCTGCCCACAAGAAGGTTCCCATGCGGGACTTTCCAGTCCCACAATGGGCCTATTACAACGAGGAGAGGCCTCATTCGGCTGTTGGATACAGGACACCCCTTGAGGCCTACACGAACCGATTTGGCCCGGAGGGACTAAACTTCATTCGGGCTAAGGGTGTCTCAAATGGCTGAGGCAGTACACAGCCGCACAATTTAACAATATTGATCTCAGAGCAGAAATAACGGAGCAAGCGGTGTTCACTCAGATTTTGGTCTGGGCGCTCCACAACTTTTACAAGTTGTGTTCTCCGCTTTCTGAGGTCTGCCACAATACGGACAGAACCAGGGTTCAGGAGGTTTTGATTCTGATTCAGTTTTTACTATCACGCTTACCACCGGTTGTGTCGCTACCGTAGGTTTTTTCATCGCTTCCTCTATTGCCATCTTGAATTGATTAGCGAGATTTTTGTCCTTGAATGCATACTCAAGGGTTATACCATCAAGTTGACGTGTTACCACGACATAGGTTGGATGAGCCAGCACAAATATAAGGATGCCCAAGACGACAAAAAGCACGCCACAGATTAAGGTTATCGTGTTACAAATAAGCAGAGAGTCCCATTTAATTTTGCTGTATAGAACCCAACCACCAATAGCAAGGCCGGTTGTCAGTAGTCCCAGAGTTAGACCTGATTAACCTGCTGTTGTGTCAGGTTTTTTGGTGGTCATTCCAACCATAGAAATTTTGTCTACCGGTATTACTGCATTCCCAATTCTGAGAAATTCAGTGGTAACCTCCAGCCTTTTATTAACATCCCTAAAAAGAACCCTGCTTGTCATCTTACCTCTCCTTTTCGCTCACAAGGTTCACCTCAGGCTCATATTTTGCTATCAGAAAGTGCTCAAGCAAAGCCCTTGTTTTCCAGAAAATATCGTCTGGATCATCGGGGATGTGCAAAACTTGGATTTTCAGGTTATTCCTCATCCAATCCTTCGCGTCCTTGCCAGGCTTTGCGAGTTTTTTGTAATAGGCGACCCACCTCTGGATAGGCTGACCGCCTAGGGTTTTCTCCTTGGATCCACCCCCTAGGTGTTCCGCCAGCCTTTTTCGCATGCATCTGGAGCCATTATCTGTGTGTTTGCCCGTTCTGCCGACATATATAATCCTGTGCAGGTTCTCGTCGTCGTTCTCCCACCACCAGACATAGACGCCTGGTTTGTCAAGATCCTCAAGATCTTTGTGCATTATCTCTGACGGTCTAAATTTTGGACTGTTTATAAGCTTATCCGCGAGCTCCTCAATCCTTTTCATCTTTCATCCTCCTCTTCATCTTGCCCTACATGGGGTTGTTCCCTGAAACCTCTGAAAAATCCTTCCAAAAGCCCTTTTCATTCACGCCGGTAAGTCTAAAGCTCCTTGTCAAGCTTTTGCAACTTCCGCGTCCGGATCCATAAGAATCCCCTTTCCAACCCGCGCCATAAACCAAATCCCGGAGCAGGTTTTCTAACCCGTTGTCGGGCAAGCACGATCTGTTCCTGTCGGACTAGAAAGTCCGACCTGGGAAGATGGAGAATTCTAAGTCCAGGCGGGACTTTCCAGTCCCGCGAGGGGTTTGCACCCTTCTAACCCTCAGATATCTCGTCCTTTTCCCAGCTCGCATCCACCGTTTGCAACTTTAATTGCAGGGCATAGAGCGCGCTCTTGGTCTTCTCAATGTTTCCAAGCGAATCGCGAACCTGCTTTTCAGCGGTGTTGAGGAACTTGAACGCATCCATCAGATCCCCCTCAAGAGCCTTTATGTTCCTTATTACCTGATCCACCCTGCAGGCTATCTCATCCCTCCGAATGCCCAGGGCCACCGTGGCCAGGTAAGCGTAGAGCGTGGTCGGCGAAACGGGAACAACCCTCCTGTCAAGCGCGTATTCAACTATCTCGGATTCCGATATGACCTGCGAGTAAAGCCCATCCGATGGGATGAACATCAGCGCGAAATCCGTGGTGCCCTGGTCAGGAGCAATGTATTTCGCTGTCTCGTTTATGCGGGCCTTCATGACGGACTTCAGCGAAGATCCAGGGCTTTCCAGCGCGGAGACCGAGAACTTTGCGTCTATGGGAACCCATCTGTCCCCCAATTTCACGATGCAATCAACCTTTCCGTGCCCATCAATGGCGTGCTGGAAATCCCTGTAAGGGTCGGGAATGATGTTCTTCACGATGTCCTCAAGCACGAACTCCCCGAACCTACCGGCCTTCTGTGAAGAACCCCGTAAGAGCTCAAAGAACTCGTTTATCCTCCTGGTCTCCTCCTTTATGTCCTGGGACATCCTGTTCATATCGCCTATGTGCCTGTCAAGCCTGGACATGCTCTCGGTCAAGGCATTTCTAACCACTTCCAGCGCGCCCGATGCCCTTGTGGTCTCGGCCTTGGTCTCCTCAACGGCCCTGAGCCTGACCAGAACGAACCAGACGAGGCCTGCTATGAGCAGTACCCCTATCACGACAACTGCGAGTATAATGACATCTATCATGGCGTTTCCTCCTGTGGATCAGCATCCATAATACTAACTAAAAAGGGGAGCAGGTTGGAGAACCCGCGCTGGGAACTTCCCCTCCAAAAATGCCCTTTTTGCACCCGGACCTCCTACCCTATCCCCACCCTCCCCTTGCCCACTATGCTCTCAAGCGCGGAAAGCACAGCCGGGTCGGGCGCTACCATGAACTCCTTGCTGACCAGCAATCTCGGCCTGTCGCAGAGCACCCGGAACGCTAGCGGCACATTCCCCGGATGCTGTCTCGCGCACGCGATTATGCCCTGGAGGATCTCCTGGCTCGTCAGGTCATCCGGGCTCACCTCTATCGTAACCCTCTTGGGGCGTTTCAGGACCTCCTCTATGGGCAGGGCGTCCTCTATCGCTATCTTCACATCCTTTTCCTCGCCATCCTCGTCATCGGCCTCCCTGAGCTCAACTATTACCCTTCCGGTGAAAAGATAAACCCTGTCCTCCCTGAGCAGGGAACCTATCTTCTTCAGGGGCTCGGAGAATATTATTCCGGCCAGCCTTCCCTCAGTGTCCTCTATGTTGACCTGCGCGAAGTAGTTGCCCTTCTTGCTCTTTTGGCGAGTTATGTCAAGTAAGACTCCGACCACCTTCACCCTTTGGCCGTTTTCGCATTCAATCAAACGGGACGAGGGGGTGGCATCAAGCATTTTCGCCAGGGGATAGCGGTCAAGGGGCGAGGAGGTAAGGTAGAAACCCAGGACCTCCTTTTCAAACTCCGTGTTGGCCTCGGGGTCCGGGTGGCCCACATCAGAGCCGTTTGACGGCATTATTCCAACGAAGAATCCGCCGTTTGACAGTCCGCCCGTCCTGCCGCCGGCTTTCTCGCACCTGGCGAGGAGGGCCTTGCGATCAGGATTGATCTTATCAAACGCGCCTGCCTTGATGAGGCTCTCGGTCACCTTCTTGTTGACCTTGGTGGAGACTCTCGCCATGAAGTCCTCCAGGGAGGTGAATGGGCCTTCCCTTCTCGCCCTGAGTATGTCCGCGATGGCAGAAGTCCCCACATTCTTTATAGCCGCAAGCCCGTAGAGTATCTTCTGGCCGTCAATCATGTTGAAGTAAGCCCCGGAAGCATTGATGTCCGGCGGGAGAACGCTTATGCCCATCCTCCTCGTCTCGTCAACAAGCGGGGGAATCTTTTCCTGGGTCTTCGCGGAATCAATCACAGCGTTCAGTGCGGCCGTCATGAACTCAGCGGGGTAGTTGGCCTTGAGATAGGCTGTCCAGTATGCCAGAAGGCCGTAGCTCGCCGCGTGGGCCCTGTTGAAAGAGTAGCCAGCGAACTCGTTCATCGCCTCCCAGAGCTTCTCAACCTCAGCGGGATCGTGGCCCCTCGCGACCGCTCCTTGGATGAACTTGGCCTTCATCCTCTCCATGAGCTCGGGCTTTTTCTTGCCTATGGCGTATCGGAGCACATCCGCTTCGCCCAAGCTGAAACCAGCGAGCGCGACCGCTATAGCGCTTATCTGTTCCTGGTAGACCACGACCCCATAGGTATCGCGCAGGATGGGTTCCAGCTCGGGGAAGGGATAACGGACCGGCTCCCTGCCGTTCTTTCTCTGGATGTATCTGTCGGTCATGCCGGCCTCCAAGGGGCCTGTCCTGAACAGGGCAACGACCGCGAATATGTCCTCTATGGAGGTCGGGTTGAGGTTGCGGAGTGTCCTGCGCATGCCCGCGGACTCCAGCTGAAAGACCGACGCGGTCTCGCCCCTTGCGAGAAGGGAGAAAGTTTTCTCGTCATCCAGGGGTATACTGTCAAGGGCCAGTGGTTGGCCCCGGGTCTTTGCCACGAGATCTAGACACCTCTCAACCACAGAGAGGGTCCGTAGCCCAAGGATGTCCACCTTGAGGATACCGATTTCTTCAAGGGATTTCATGTCAAACTGCGTTACAACAGCCTTATCACCGCTGGCGGAGTTCACCGTTATGAGGGGGACATGTTCCCAGAGGCGGCCAGGGGTTATGACAACCCCGGCCGCGTGAACGGAGAGGTTCCTTATGTGGCCTTCAAGCCTTTTCGCGGTCTCAAACACCCTCGCGTACTCCTCGCTCTCGGAGGCGATCCTCGCGAGCTCGGGTATCTCCCGAAGGGCCTCGGAAAGGGACATTCCGGGCGGAATGAGCTTGGAGACCCGCGAGTCCACCTCAGCGTATGGCAGTCCGTAGAAACGAGCCACATCTTTCACCGCGGCCCTGGCCTTCAGCCTGGAGTAAGTGACGATCTGGGCGACAGATTCCTCGCCGTATTTGCGTTTTATCGCTTCTATGACCCTGTCCCGCTTCGTATCCGAGAAGTCTATGTCCACATCCGGCGGGGATATCCTCTCCGGGTTCAGGAAGCGCTCAAAGAGGAGGTTGTGCCTTATGGGGTCAATCTTGGTCACATCAAGGCAGTGCAGGACGAGGGACGCGGCTCCAGAACCCCTTCCTGGGCCCACCGGAACCCCCGCTTTCCTTGCCATCTCAACTATGTCCCATATTATCAGGAAATAGCTGGCGAACCCCGTTTCCCTTATGACCCTCAGCTCGTGCTCCAGCCTCCTTCTGTATTCCTCCGGAGGAGAGTCTCCGAACTTGCGCCTGAACCCCTCCTTCGCGAGCCAGGAAAGGTAATCGTCAGCCGAGGAAAACCCCTCCGGTATGGGGAACTCCGGCAGATGCAGGGAAACATTTTCCAGATCTATGACCCGGCCCGCGCGCTCGGCTATCTCAAGGGTGGACCGGAGGGCCTCCGGGATCTCAGCGAACAGCTCCGCCATCTCCGCGGGCGTTCTGAGGTAGAGCTGATCCGTCTTTATATACCTCTCATCCTCTTGGGTTCTGTTGCTGTTCAGGGAGATGATTATCTCCTGAAGATGGGCTTCCTGCGGCCCCACATAGTGGACATCGTTGGTCGCGACGATTTTCAACCCGTGCCTTGCCGCCTGCTCCACGAGCCACCGATTGACCTGGTCGTATCCCTCAACGCCAACGCTCTGAAGCTCCATGTAGAAGTTCTCAGGGCCGAATATGTCCAGGTATCTCCTGAGCGCGGAGAGTGCGGCTGACTCGCCCTGATTCATGTAGACATAGGGGATCTCGCCCTTGGGACATCCCGAGAGGGCAACGAGGCCCTCCCGGTGCTCCGCGAGAAACCCGAGGTCCGTGCGGGGTTTGTAGTAATAGCCGTTGAGGTGCGCGTCCGTGGTTATGGCCATGAGGTTCCTGAACCCCTGCTCGTCAAGAGCGATAAGGGTCAGGTGAAAGTAGAGCTTGTCAAGCTCCTTGTCCTTCCTCCTCCTGTCCTCAAGGGCAATGTAGGTCTCAAGCCCAACTATGGGTTTTATCCCCCGGCTCTCCGCGGCCTTCAAGAAGTGCACCGCGCCCATCATGTTGCCGTGGTCGGTGAGGGCTATCGCCCTCATGCCCATCTTTGCGGCCGCGTTGACGATTTCGTCTACTGTGGAAACCCCATCAAAAAGGGAGTAATCCGAGTGCACGTGAAGGTGAACGAATTCAGGCTCAGCCATGGTTATATTCCTCCCGAGGGTTTGGGTAAAGTGCCCGCACTCAAACGGACTCGCCAGATTCCTGTTTTCGGAGCCTTCATTTTACTCACACCTTGAATAGCCGCAATCCCTGCACATATAACATCCCTCGGCCATGAAGAGGGGACCGCCGCACTGAGGGCATATCTCCTGAGCGATAGACGGGCCGTTTTCCGTCTCCAGGAGAACGACGGTCTCCTTCCTGTTCTCCTTGCCCTCTGATTTCCTTTCCCTGAGGAACCTGGCGAGGGTTTTTGCTATGGCGTCCGGAACCGAAAATACTACAGAGCCATCGGGTTGGCGGGTTGGGGATACGCTCTTTATCCCGATCAGCTGGTCCACTATGGCCCAGGGAGACACGGATGACCTCAGGGCCAGGGATATGAGCCTGCCTATTGCCTCGGCAAGAGCGGTGAGGCTTGAGCCGGGCTTACCGAGGCTCACGAAGACCTCAAGCGGCCCAATTTCGTCCTCGTTTATGATGACATAGGTGGTGCCAAGCTCGGTCTTCACCTTGTAGGTGCAACCCGTGACCTTCTCTGGCCTGGGCCTGGGTTTGATGTATCCGGGAAGGACGGCTCCTTTGCCGGCTGTTTTTTCCCCCTC
>Ga0197142_1004197_pt1 | contig 11746 bp, 10 predicted proteins | sample GBS60_MetaG_FD_148614 | JGI IMG/M metagenome (GOLD analysis project Ga0197142, IMG submission 148614) | Sediment microbial communities from Great Boiling Springs, Gerlach, Nevada, United States - GBS 60_MetaG | ecosystem: Environmental > Aquatic > Thermal springs > Hot (42-90C) > Sediment... | reverse complement strand
GGTCTCCGCCAGCTTCTCCCGGTCCAGCTTCACCTCGCCCAGGGGTTTCTTACGCAGACGGTGGGGGAGCACCAAAAGGGCCGCCTCCCGGACGTCCTCGGGGGTCACCCTTTCCCGGCCGTGCCAGGCGGCCAGGGTCTGGGCGCACTTGAGCATGAAGATGTCGGCCCGGTGGCCGTCCACCCCCTGGTCCAGGCAGATGGCGGTGATGAGGCGGAGCATGTCCCGGGAGTACCCCACCCGGGGAAGGCGCTCCCGGGCCGCCAGGATCTTCAGGCGCAAGCGCTCCTGCTCCTCCTCCCAGGCGGCGGCGAAGGCCTCGGGGTCGGCCTCGAAGGCCAGGCGGCGCTCCACCACGGTCATGCGGGCGGCATAGTCCTTAAGGCCGCTCACCTCCACGCACAGCCCGAAGCGGTCCAGGAGCTGCGGCCTGAGCTCCCCCTCCTCCGGGTTCATGGTGCCGATGAGGATGAAGCGGGCCGGGTGGGCGAAGGAGATGCCCTCCCGCTCCACCACATTCACCCCCATGGCGGCAGCATCCAGGAGCACGTCCACCAGGTGGTCGTCCAGGAGGTTCACTTCGTCCACATAGAGGATGCCCCGGTGGGCCGCGGCCAGGATCCCGGGCTCAAAGTGGCGCTGGCCGGTCTTCAGGGCCTTCTCCAGATCAATGGTGCCCAGCAGGCGGTCCTCGGTGGTGCCCAGGGGCAGGTCCACCACCGGCATGGGACGCTGACGCACCGGCAGGGTTTCGCCCGCGGCATGGCGCCGGCGGCAGTCATCGCACATCTCCGCCGGATCCGCCGGATCGCAATGGAAGGGACACCCCGCCACCACCGGCAGCCGGGGCAGAAGCTCCGCCAACCCCCGGGCCGCCGTGGACTTGGCAGTGCCCTTCTCCCCCCGGATGAGAACACCCCCCAGCCGGGGATTGACAGCATTGAGAATGAGGGCCAGCTTCAAAAGATCCTGACCCACCAGAGCGGCAAAAGGATAAACCGGTCGCTTGGGTGTCATGGTATGAGCGAGTGTTGGGGAGGGGGCTAAGGGCCGGTGGGCCCTTACCCCCTCCCCAAGCCCCTCCCCCCAACCCATAAAGGGTTGGGAGGGGGGTGTGGGGGAGGGCAGGGATCTGTGATCCCTGGCCCTCCCCCATCAGCCGCTGCACCCCGAGGGGGGGTCTTCTTTGCCTGGGGCGCAGATGTCCTCTTCGAAGCAGGTTTTGGAGAAGTCTTCTTCCAGGGGTTCGGCGTAGTCGCCGGTGAAGCAGGCCAGGCAGAAGCTTTGGGGGTCCAGCTCGGTGGCCTCCACCATGGCCTCCACGGAAAGGTAGCCCAAATAGTCCAGGCCCAGGTAGTCCCGGATCTGGTTGACGTTCTGGTGGGCGGCGATGAGTTCGCCCTTGCTGGAGAAGTCGATGCCGTAGTAGCAGGGGAAGCGGTGGGGCGGGCAGGAGACCAGAAGGATCACTTCCTTGGCTCCCGCCTCCCGGAGGGATTTCACCCGGGAGCGGGTGGTGGTGCCCCGGATGATGGAGTCCTCCACCACCACGACGCGTTTGTCCTTGAGGATTTCCCGCACCGGATTGAGCTTGATGCGCACGGAGAAGTCCCGCATGGACTGGCTGGGCTGGATGAAGGTGCGGCCCACATAGTGGTTGCGGATCACCCCCATCTCAAAGGGCATGTCCATGACGTCGGCGAAGCCCAGGGCGGCGTAGGTGCCGGAGTCGGGGAAGGGCATCACCAGATCGCCCTCCACCGGGTGCTCCCGGGCCAGGCAGGCGCCCAGGCGTTTGCGCACCTTATAGACGCTCTTGCCGAAGATGCGGCTGTCGGGGCGGGCGAAATAGATAAACTCGAAGATGCAGTATTTGTGGGGCTGGGGCGGAAAGGGCTTGTGGGAATGCAGGCCCTTGGCGTCCATGAGGACGATCTCCCCGGGCTCCACCTCCCGGAAGTAGTCGGCCTGCACCAGATCCAGGGCGCAGGTCTCGGAGGCCACCACCCAGGAGCCGTTGAGGGCGCCCAGGCACAGGGGCCGGAAGCCCCGGGGGTCCCGGGCGGCCAGGACCTTGTCGGCGGTGGCCAGCACCAGGGAGTAGGAGCCCTTCACCTCCGCCAGGGCCGCGGCCAGGGCCTCCACCAGGCCTTTGTTGTGATGCCGGGCCATAAGGTGGACGATGACCTCGGTGTCCATGGAGGACTGGAAGATGGAGCCGGCCTCCTCCAGGCGGCGCCGGATGGCCCGGGCGTTGGTCAGGGTGCCGTTGTGGGCGATGGCGATGGTCTGGCCGCCGTGCTGGACGATGAAGGGCTGGGCGTTGATGAGCAGGGTGGAGCCGGTGGTGGAATAGCGCACGTGCCCGATGGCCAGATGGCCGGTGAGTCGTTCCAGGATGTCCTTGTGGAACACCTCCGGCACCAGCCCCAGGCCCCGGTGGGAGCTCACCCGGCAGCCGTCCCCGGCCACGATGCCGCAGGATTCCTGGCCCCGGTGCTGCAGGGCGTAGAGGCCGAAGTAGGTGAGGCGGGCCGCCTCAGGGTGGCCGTAAATGCCAAAGACGCCGCATTTTTCCCGGGGCCGCGCCATGGGGGCGCCAAGCGGGGGAGTCTCACGGAAATCCTGGGGAGTCATAAAACTGGCGGGGTTCACCGCGTCCTGGGGGAGATCACGTCCTCAAATGCCTCATCTAAGCATAAACCATTTTGTATGACAAGTCGAACGGAAACGGATAACGGTCAGCAGGGGAGAGGCCGGGCCGCCCTTTCCCTCCGGGTGGTTGTCCCGGGGTCCCCGGTCATGTACAAAAACCCCAATTTTAAGCCAGCTTCTAAAAAAAATTTTTTCTATACCCCTATCGGAAAATGTGCTAAGAGGAGGATAAGGAATTTTCTGAGAGGGGGGGTGATTGCCAGCGTCTGTGCCCGTTATCCGCCAACCTCATGACCACGCAGAAAAAGGAGGGGACATGCACGATCGCCTGGAGTCCTTGCCCCGGAATTTCGGGGTCCTGTCCCGCCGGGACTTTCTCAAGTTCTGTGCCGTGGCCGCGGCCGGTATGGGCTTGCCCCTGAGCGCCGGCATCCGGATGGCCGAAGCGGTGGCGGAGGGCATGAAGAAGCCGCCGGTCATCTGGATTTCCGGCCAGGAGTGCACCGGCTGCACCGAAAGCCTTCTGCGCACCACCCACCCCACCGTGGAAAAACTCATCCTGGATCTCATCTCCCTGGACTACCATGAAACCCTGAGCACCCCCTCCGGCGAGCTGGCGGAGGCGGCCAAAAAGAAATCCCTGGAGGAAAACCGGGGCAAGCTCATCCTGGTGGTGGAGGGCTCCATCCCCACCAAGGATGGCGGCATCTATTGTCAGATCGGCGGCAAGCCGGTGTTGCAGATCCTGCAGGAGGTGGCACCTCAGGCCATGGCCCATGTGGCCATCGGCTCCTGCGCCGCCTGGGGCGGCATCCCCTCCGCCGGGCCCAACCCCACCGGCGCGGTGGGGGCGGCGGAGGCCCTGGGGGGCAGATACGCCTTCATCAATATCCCCGGCTGCCCGCCCAACCCCTATAATTTCCTCTCCACCGTCCTTTATCTCCTCACCTTCAAGAAGGCCCCGGAGCTGGACGACCAGGGGCGGCCCAAGTTCGCCTACCGGCGCCTTATTCATGAAGGCTGTGAGCGCCGGGCCCATTTTGACGCCGGCCGCTTCGCCCTGGAATTCGGCGATGAGGGCCATCGCCGGGGCTGGTGTCTCTACAAGTTGGGGTGCAAGGGACCGGAGACCTTCAACAACTGCCCCTCCCAGCTCTTCGGGGATGTGGGCCCCCGGAGCTGGCCGGTGGGCACCGGCGCCCCCTGCTTCGGCTGCTCGGAAAAGCAGGTGGCCTTCACCAAGCCCATCCCGGAGTTGGCCAGCCTGCGGTATTTCACCCCCGGCGGCATCCCGGTGGAGGAGGTGCGCAAAGGCGGCGGGGAACTGAGGGTGACGCCGCCGGTGGCCTTCGCCCCCATCGAGGCCCCCAAAGGCTCCGGGGTGAGCTCCGGGGCCGCGGCGGTGGCCGGCGCCGCCGTGGGCGCGGTAGTGGGGGCCGCGGCCGCCATGGCCGTGAAGCTGGGGCAAAAGGAGCCCCCCCAGGAAGGCGGCGGGGAGGGCTGAGCCATGGCCATCAGCCGCCGTTCTTTCCTGAAACTGGCCGCCGGAGCCGGCTTGGCCGCCGGGGCGTCCCTGGCCCCAGCCCCGGTTGGGGCCCGGCCGCCGGTGCCCCGCCTGCCGGAGGCCGTGGGCATCCTCTACGACGCCACCCTGTGCATCGGCTGCAAGGCCTGCATGTCCGCCTGCAAGGAATTCAACGGCCTCCCTCCGGAGCACACCGACCCCCGGGCCATCTGGGATGATCCCCTGGACCTGTCCCCCAAAACCGTCAACATCGTCAAGCTCTACACCCACGGCAGCGGCCTGGCCAAGGACCGGGAGGTGGATGGCTACGCCTACATCCGGCGCTTCTGCATGCACTGCGTGGACCCGGCCTGCACCTCCGCCTGCCCGGTGGGGGCCCTCTACAAGGACGCCCGCACCGGGATCGTCAAATACAACCCCGACGTCTGCATCGGCTGCCGCTACTGCCAGATCGCCTGTCCGTATAACATCCCCAAGTTTCAGTGGGATTCGCCCTTTCCCCGCATTGTCAAGTGCCAGATGTGCGATCATCTCCAGGCCCGGGGGAGTTTCCCCGCCTGCTGCCGTTTCTGCCCCACCGGGGCCTCCCTCTTCGGGGAGGTGCGGGAGCTCCTGCGGGAGGCCCGGCGCCGTCTGGCCCTCAAGGAAGGGGAGCCCACCTGGTTCCCCTTGCGGCGGGTGGACTCCGGCTCGCACACCTACCGGGCTGCGCCCGCCTATCTCCCCTATATCTACGGCGAAAAGGACGGGGGCGGCACCCAGGTCCTCATGCTGAGCAGCGTGCCCTTTGCCAAGCTGGGGCTGCCGGCTCTGGGGGAGGACTCCATCGCCAGCCATTCGGAGACCGTCTATCATGCCCTCTACAAGGGCATGCTCCTCCCGTACCTCGTCTTAAGCGGCTTGGTCTATCTGGTGTACCGCAACACCACCAAAAAGGACCTGCCCTGAAGGAGGGAGCCGATGGCGGAAGAATTCGTGCCTGTGCAAACCAAGGTCGTCACCAAGCCCTTTCTGGTGCTGGCCGCCTTGGCCCTCACCGGCCTGGGACTCATCGCCTACCGCTATGTGGCGGGCCTGGGTGCGGTGACCAACCTGAGTGACGGCTACCCCTGGGGCATCTGGATCGCCTATGACGTGCTCGTGGGCACCGCCCTGGGCTGCGGCGGCTACGCCATGGCCATCCTGGTCTACGTCTTCAACCGCTGGGAATACCACCCCCTGGTGCGCTCCGCCGTGCTCACCAGCGTGTTGGGCTACACCCTGGCAGCGGTGGCCATCTTCATTGATATCGGCCGCTACTGGAACGGCTATAAACTCTTTCTCCCCTGGCAGGTGAATTTGAGCTCGGTGCTGGTGGAGGTGGCCCTGTGCATCGGCGCTTATGTGGTGGTGCTGTGGATTGAGTTTCTCCCCACCCTGCTGGAAAAGCACCGGGAGCACCCAAAGGCGGCGGTGTGGCTGAGGCGCCTGAACCACGCCCTGCCCATCATCGCCGCGGTGGGCATCCTCCTGCCCACCATGCACCAGTCCTCCCTGGGCACCCTCATGGTCATCGCCGGGGGCAAGCTCTCGCCCCTGTGGCAGACCAGTCTCCTGCCCCTCTTCTTCCTGTTGTCGGCCCTGGCCATGGGCTTTGCCGTCACCGCGGTGGAGTCCATCGCCTCCTCCTACTTCTTCCGGCGGCCTTATGAGACCCCCATGCTGGCCAACCTGGCCCGGGTGACCGCCGGGGTGGTGGCGGTCTATCTGGTGCTGCGCCTGGCGGACCTCCTCTACCGCGGGGCGCCGGTGCTCTCCAGCGGCTGGTTGAGCGCCATGTTCTTCCTGGAGAACCTCCTTTATATGGTCCCCCTGATCTTCCTGGTGAGCCCCCGGGCCGCCCGGAACCTGCGGGTCCTCTTCCTGGCCGGCCTGGCCCTGCTCCTGGCCGGGGCGGTCTATCGTTTCAACGCCTTCCTCGTGGGCTTCTCCCCCGGCCCGGGGTGGCGCTATTTCCCGGCGGTGCCGGAGATTGCCATCACCCTGGGGCTGGTGTCCCTGGAGCTCATGGCCTACCTCTACTTTGTCAAACGCTACCCGGTGCTGCCGGCCCAGCATGGCTGATCGTCGCAGGAGGGATACTCATGGCCAAGAGAATCACCATTGACCCGATTACCCGCATCGAAGGCCACCTGCGCATCGACTGCGAGATCGACAATGGCAAGGTCATCAACGCCTGGTCTTCCGGCCAGATGTGGCGGGGGATTGAGATCATCCTCCAGGGCCGGGATCCCCGGGATGCCCCCACCTACACCCAGCGCATCTGCGGGGTGTGCACCACCGTGCACGCCCTGGCCTCGGTCCGGGCCATCGAAAACGCCCTGAAGCTGGAGGTGCCCCTCAACGCCCAGTACATCCGCAACCTCATCATCGCCGCCCATGCGGTGCATGACCATATCGTGCATTTCTACATCCTCTCCGCCCTGGACTGGGTGGACATCACCTCCGCCCTCAAGGCCGACCCCAGAAAGACGGCCCAGCTGGCGGAGAGCCTCTCCTCCTGGCACCGCAACCACGTCCAGGAGTTCAAGGCGGTACAGGACAAGCTCAAGGCGGTGGTGGACTCCGGCCAGTTGGGCATCTTCGCCAACGGCTACTGGGGCCATCCGGCCATGAAGCTGCCCCCGGAGGTCAACCTGCTGGCCGCCACCCACTATCTCCAGGCCCTGGAGTACCAGCGCAAGGCCAACATGATCGTCTCCATCCTGGGGAGCAAGACCCCCCATGTGGCCACCCTGGTGCCCGGCGGGGTCTCCTGCGCCGTCAATCCCGAATCCCCGGCCGCCCTTAATACCGAGCGGCTGTTTTATATCAAGTCCATCATCGACGACCTGGGGGATTTCGTCCGGCAGGTCTATCTGGTGGACGTCTGCGCCGTGGGCGCCTTTTACGCCGACTGGACGAAGTACGGCGCCGGGGTCACCAATTACCTGTCGGTGCCCGAACTCCCCATGGACACCAAGGGCACCGTCTTCCGGCTCCCCGGCGGCTACATCAAAAACGGCGACCTCAAGACCTTCACGCCCATCACCTCCTATCAGGATGACTTTTTCCGGGAGGGGGTGAAGGAATCCATCAAGCACTCCTGGTATGAGGGGGAATGGACCAAGCATCCCTGGGACGAGACCACCCAACCCAAATACACCGGCTTTCAGGACAAGGGCAAGTACTCCTGGGTGAAGTCCCCCTGCTTCTACGACCAGCCGGCCCAGGTGGGGCCGTTGGCCAATGTGCTGTGCATGTATGCCGCCGGCCATGCCCCCACCAGGAAATACGTGGAGCAGGCCCTGGGCCTGGTGAGCAAACTGGCCGGCACCCAGGTGGGGCCGGAGGCGCTCCACTCCACCATCGGCCGCCACGCCGCCCGGGCCATCCGCTGCGCGGTGTTCATGGACGAGCTCCAGGTCCAGTGGCAGGCCCTGGTGGATAACATCGCCAAGGGCGATCTGGCGGTCTGCACCCCCTATCCCATCCGGCCGGGGGAAAGCCGGGGCTTCGGCTTCCACGAGGCCCCCCGGGGGGTGCTCTCCCATTGGATTGTCATTGACAGCAACCGCATCAAAAACTACCAGGCGGTGGTGCCCTCCACCTGGAACGCCTGTCCCCGGAACCACCACGATGCCCCGGGCCCCTATGAGGCCTCGCTGGTGGGCAACCCGGTGGCCGACCCCGAGCGGCCCCTGGAGGTGCTGCGCACCGTCCACTCCTTTGACCCCTGCCTGGCCTGCGCCATCCACCTCCATGACCCCCGGGGCCGGGTGCTGACCCAGGTGCGGGCCCTGTAACACCTGAACCGGCGGGGGCCGGAAACCGGCCCCCGCCTCCTTTCCGGGAGGAGCATGGGCCGGCTGACGCTTCTGGGTCTGGGAAATATCCTCCTCACCGATGAGGGGGTGGGGGTCTGGGCCGTGAGGGAGGTCCAGCGGCGCTGGCGCCTGCCCCCGGAGGTGGAGGTGGTGGACGGGGGCACCGCCGGCCTGGATCTCCTCCCCTACGTGGAGGAGCGGGACTGGCTCCTGGTGGTGGACGCAGTGGAGTTTCAGCGGGAGCCGGGCTTCATGGGGTGGCTGGCGGGGGAGGAACTGCTGGCGGGGGGCACGGCCCAGGCCTCCCTGCATCACCTGGGCCTGCGGGAGGTGCTGGCCGCGGCGCAGCTTTTGGACCGCTCCCCCCAGGGGGTGCTGCTCCTGGGCATCCAGCCCCACCTCCTCACCACCGGGGTGGGGCTGTCGCCCTGCCTGGAGGCCCGCCTCCCGGAGGTGGTGCAGGAGATCGTGGCCCGCCTGGGGGCCCTGGGTTATCCACCCCTGGGGCCGGCGGAGTCCGAGGACTGAAGGGGCTTCCGGCCGGGAAAGGAGCCGGCGCGGGAAGCCTCGGGCCCCTGAAGGAAAAGGGGCAGGGAAAAGAAGAAGGGAAGGGGGAGGCGGGCTCCCCTCTTCCCTTACGGCGCTCGTCAAAGTCCCGGATTACTCCGGACCGGTGCCGCCCGGGACAATGAGGAGGGGCACCGGCAGGCCCCGATGGGTCACGTCCCGCAACACCCGCTCCGTCACCGAGCCCAACAGGTGCCGGGCCACATACCCGTGGCCGTGGGTGCCCATCACCAGGAACTTGATGGGCCCGGCCCCGCTCAGGTACTCCACGATGGCCTCCGCGGGGGATTTCTCCGTCTCCAGCAGGTGAGTCCGCACTGTGACCCCGGCCTGCCGCCCCCGCTCTTCCGCCTCCTGCAGGATTTTTTGAGCCTGAGCCTCGTGATCCTCTTTCAGGTGCCGGTCAATGAAGGCGAAATACCCGGCCTTGCGGAGCTGCACCACGTGCAGCACCTCCACCGGCCGGTCCATGAGCTTGGCCAGACTCAGGGCCGTCTCCAGGGCCTCCCAGGAGGAAGGGGAGCCGTCCACCGCCACCAGAATGGGTTTGGCCGGAGTCGCGCTCATCAATGGTGCCCTCCTTTCTTGAAGATGAAGCCCACGCCCAAGCCGGCGCCCATGGCCACCAGCACCGAGAAGATGCCGAAAAAGACGGGATGGTTCTGGGAGGTGTAGGTCAGCAAGTGTTCCAATCCCACCTTCCGGATTTCAATGAGGTCCCGGCCGTAGCCCACCAACTCCCCGTTCACGAAGGCAAAGGATTCCACCTGGTAGGTGCCCTCGGTGGCCGCCGGCGGGAAGCGGAAGTAGTGCTTGAAGAGTTTGCCTTCCTTCACCTCCAGGCGCCGGGGGTCGGTGACGATGTTGTAGAGATTCGCCTCCTCCTTGATCTTCAGCAGCCCTTGGAAGACCTTGTCGGCATCGTCCGCCGCAGCCTCGCCCCGGAGGAGATGCAATTTCATTTTCTGCCGGATGGCCTCATAGCCCAGCTCCAGCTCCCGGGCGGTCTCCGGGGGGATGATCTCCTCCAGGGGTTTGGCGGCGTGGATCTTGTACATGAAGGGCACGCCGCTCACCTCATACTGCTTCACCGTCATCCAGAAAGGGCCCACCCGGCCTTTGACGGAGAGCTTGATGTCCTCCTCCTTGGCCGCGGTGAGGCGCACCACCAGGTCAGCCCCCGGCACCGGATTGACCCCGAAAAAGGTGACCTGGTCCCCCCGGTAAGAGAGCCCGATCTCGATGAGATTTTTGGACGCCGCGGTGAGGACCTTCTCCTTGGCCGCTGGGGAGACGGCCACCGCCGGGCCGGCGGTCGCCAGCCACAGCCCCGCCCATGCCAGAACCGTTGCCAGTCGCCGCATCAGTGCCCCCCTCCTTTAGCCGGGGCCAGGCTCACCAGATCCGCCGGTGTGAGCACCAGATCCAAAAAGAGCTTCACCGTCAAGGACAGCACGATGATGGCCAGCAGGATGCGGATCTGCTCCCCTTTGAGACGCTTGCCCGCCAGGGCGCCGAACTGCGCCCCGATGGTGGAACCCGCCAGCAGAATGAGGGCCAACAGGAGATCCACCGTGCGGTTGACGATGGCCTGCTGCAGGGTGACGTTGGCGGAGGTGATCACGATCTGGAAGAGGTCGGTGCCGATGGCCACGATGGTGGGCATGCCGATGATGTAGATCATGGCGGGCACCATGATGAAGCCGCCTCCCACCCCCAACAGGGCCGCCATGATGCCCACGATGGTGCCGATGGAAAAGGGGAAGATGGCGGAGGTCTCCAGCCCGGAGCGGGCGAAGTGCATCCTCAGGGGCAGCCGGGCAAAGAGCTGGGCCAGCCTGGGCTGCGAGGGGGCCACAGCGGCGGAGTCGAACCCGGCGCCGCGGCTGCGCCGGATGGTGCGCAGGCTTTCCACGAACATGGCGCTGCCCACCAGACCCAGCATGATGACGTAGACCACCTTCATGACGAACTCAAAATTGCCGATGGCCCTCAGCACCTTCACCAGTTGCACGCCGATGGTGCCCCCGGTGATACCGCCCAGAAGAATGACCAGGCCCAGCTTGAAATCCACGTTGCCCAGGCGCCAGTGCGCAAAGGCGCCGGAACTGGCCGCGGCCACGATCTGACAGGAATCCGAGGCCGCCGCCACCGCCGGGGGGATGCCGATCATCATCATCAACGGCGTCAGCAGAAACCCGCCCCCCACCCCAAAGAGGCCGGAGAGGAACCCCACCAGGCCGCCGATGCCGATGACCAGGAAGAAATTGATGCTCATACCGGCAATGGGAAGATAAATCTCCACCTGCCCCTCCTATGACGAGATGATTTAACCCCTGTCAGACTATACCGCCGCGGCCGGGAGGTCAAGCATGGAAATCATCACTGGAAAAAGCCTCAGACCGCAGGGCGGTGACCCGACATCGGCAGCGGGGATTGAAAAGGGGCTCGGCGCTCAGGCCGAAGGGGCTTTCAGGGTCGCCAGTTCCCGCTGCATCCGCCGCCATTCCAGGGCCCGTTTCACGGTGATGAGAATGGCCTCCTTGCGGAAGGGCTTGGTGATGAAGTCGTAGGCCCCTTTCTCCACCGCTTCTTCCGCCGTCTCCAGGGTGCCGTAGGCGGTGATGATGACGATGGGCAGTTGCGCATCAATCTTCCGGATAATGTCGATGAGATCGATGCCGTCCACCAGGGGCATCTTCAGGTCGCTGATGACCAGGTCGTAGGACTTCTCCTTCAGCAGCTGGCTCACTTCCAAAGGGTTGTTGGTGGTATCCACCTCATAGCCGGTGCGGTCGGTGAGGATGGTTTTGAGGAGCCGCAGCATGTTGGGCTCATCATCCACCACCAGGATACGCTCCCTCATAATCCTTACTCCTCTGCGTGCCGATCCTGGGAAGTGCTCCCCGACCCCGGCCGCCTTACAGGCCGTAGCCCTCGGCCAACAGACCCAGCGGCTGCTCCTTGGCCTCCGCCTCCGGGGGCGCGGCGACGGCTTCGCCCACCACCGGCAGGTACACGGTAAAGGTGGTGCCATGTTTGTCGGGGTATTCCGAGGCGGGGAAACTGGTGAAGACGATGTTCCCGCCGTATTTGCTGACGATGCCGTAACTGGTGGACAGCCCCAGCCCGGTACCCTCCCCCGTCTTTTTGG
>Ga0197142_1004196_pt1 | contig 11753 bp, 4 predicted proteins | sample GBS60_MetaG_FD_148614 | JGI IMG/M metagenome (GOLD analysis project Ga0197142, IMG submission 148614) | Sediment microbial communities from Great Boiling Springs, Gerlach, Nevada, United States - GBS 60_MetaG | ecosystem: Environmental > Aquatic > Thermal springs > Hot (42-90C) > Sediment... | reverse complement strand
TGGGCCACCGCCCCCCCTCACCCGGCTTCGCTTCGCTGGAGCCGGCCTCTCCCGCCAGGGGAGAGGCAAACACCGGACCTGACAAGCAGGTCCCTCCAAGGGCATCTACATTCGGCTAAAATGTTACGTTTATTTATAAATGGTGATGGCAGATTTGCTACCTTTGGCTAAATAGTTACAGGCGAATAAGTTGACTGTATCGACCGGGCCCAAGAACTACAATCTGTGTCGTGGGAGCCGATTTTTAGCCCCTACAACTGGTAGGAGCCGGTTCAGGTAGATACAGTCAAAATAAAAGTTGAACAAGGTGAATAAAAGGAACTTGTCCGTGGGAGGATTCCTGGATTGGCAGGAAGGATCCCGCAGGGACATTGGGTCCACAGAAACTTTAGAGAGAGGTTTTTTTATCGGATTAGCATGAAAGGGTGAACACAGCGATGGCTACCGAAACGGCAACACGCGAGTACTCTCAAACCACCAAGGAATTGGGAGATCGGATCGTAAAGCTGACCTTGTTGGAAGCCAAGGAACTGAGCGATTATCTGGAAGAGGTCTATGGGATTAAGGCGGCAGCGGGCGGGGCGGCCATGATGGTCATGCCCCAGCAAGCCGCCGGCGCCGAAGCCGCTCAGGCCGAAGCCAAGACCGAATTCGATGTCGTCCTGGAAGCATTTGGCGACAAAAAGATCGAGGTGATTAAGGTGGTTCGTCAGATCACCGGCCTTGGTCTGAAGGAAGCCAAGGATCTTGTCGAAGGCGCTCCGAAAAAGGTCAAAGAGGGTGTCTCCAAGGAAGAAGCCGAAAAACTCAAAAAACAATTGGAAGAGGTTGGCGCTACGGTTTCGATCAAGTAGGAGCGGCTTCGCAGAGGAGGCCGTCTGCTTAGATCGGTTTTCCGGGTCCCTGCGAGGCACACTCGGCTATCCGATGGTCTGGAAGGCAAACGGTCAGTCTAAGAGGCCGTCCCGAAATTGGCAACCCCGCTGCGGTCCTGATCCCTTTCCAAACCGTTCTGCTTTACCACGATGCCGTTATCTTGTTGATGGAGTTCTGGGAGGGTTAGAGGGCGTCGGCTGGAGTGTATGCCGGTGAAAAATAGGCATTTCGGGACAGCCTCTAGGACAACCCGATTTGTCGAGGCTTGGAGTCTGGTCGCAATCTTGGGTGGATAAGTTTTCTTTAGCGGCTCGATCCTTATGTTCTGCATGGGAGGAGCACTCTTATGGCCGTCCCGGCCCAACGCCGTCTTCAGCCCAAAGAAGTTCGTTCTTTTGGCACTCGTCGGTCCGTTTTCCCCATTCCGGATCTGACCCGAGTGCAAACCCGGAGTTACGAAGCCTTCCTACAGGCGGATGTACCCTGGCAAAAACGAAAAAACCAGGGCCTGGAAGCCCTGTTTCGCGAAATCTTTCCCATCGAAAATTACGACAAATCGCTTCGGTTGGAGTACATTCGGTACGAATTAGGCAAACCGCGCTATGAGCCGGATGAATGTCGGCAGTTGCGGTTGACGTATGGACGTCCGTTGAAGGTCTGGCTTCGGCTGACCAAACCGCAACCGATCGAAGAGGAAGTCTATCTGGGCGATATCCCCATCATGCTCGGGGGTGGAGAATTTATCATCAACGGGGCGGAGCGGGTGGTGGTCAGCCAGTTGCACCGCAGCCCCGGTATGGATTTCATTACCGAGACGGAAGGCGGCGATCGGAAACTGCATATTTGTCGGATCATCCCAGAGCGTGGCAGTTGGGTGGAGATTAACGTCACCCGCCGGGAAAGTTTGGCGGTGCGGATCGATCAGAGTGGTAAATTTCCGGCCACTACCCTCCTCCGGGCCATGGACCCCAAATATAGCGACAATGCCTCCATCCTGCGGGCCTTCTATCCGACCAGTGTGGAAAAGATCGTCGATGGACGCAGTGCGGTCAAATTGGAAGGCAAGATCGCAGTAACCGATGTGGTCTATCCGGCAGGCAGCTCCCGTTCTGGGGAAATTATTGTCGAAGCAGGCCAGAAAATTACCAAAAATATGGCCGAAATCATCTGCACGTCGGGCCTGACGGAAGTGGAGGTCATGCCGGCCCCAAAAACCCCCCTGGTTCTCAACACCTTGACCGAGGACCCCACCGCCAGCCATGAAGAAGCCCTCCTTCGGATTTACCAGCGTCTTCGGCCCGGCAATCCCGCCCATCTGGAAAAAGCGAAACTCTTATTCCGGGAGAAGTTTTTCGACCCGAATCGGTATCGGCTTGGCCGAGTGGGCCGATTCCGCATTAATCGCAAATTGGGCCTCCAGGTGTCGGAAGATGAAATGACGCTGCGGGCCGAAGACCTGATCGCTGCAATACAGTATTTGCTGCGCCTCCGTACTAACGATCCAGATGCCCAATTGGACGATATTGACGATTTAGGTAATCGTCGGCTCCGAACAATCGACGAATTGGCGGGGGAAGAGATCCGAAAAGGGCTGCTCAAACTTCGGCGAACCGTGCAAGAACGGATGAGCCTGAAAGATGTCGAAGATATGACCCCCCGCTCGTTGGTGAATCCGAAGAGTGTGTCGGCGGCCATTGAATACTTTTTCGGACGAAGTGAGCTGTCGCAGGTGATCGATCAGACCAACCCGCTTTCGACCCTAACGCATGAGCGCCGTTTGAGTGCGTTGGGGCCGGGCGGTCTGAATCGCAAACGGGCGGGTTTCGATGTGCGGGACGTGCATATCTCCCACTACGGACGGATTTGCCCGATCGAGACGCCCGAAGGAACTAATATCGGGTTGATCTCCAGCATGGCGATCTATGCGGATGTGGATGAATATGGATTTTTAATCACTCCATATCAGAAGGTCGTCCATGGGAAGCTGACCGAGCAGATCGAATGGCTTCGGGCCGACCAGGAACGCGAAGTGGTCATCGCCCCCGCCGACGCTCCTATCAAAGACGGGAAGCTCGTCGGCGAGACCATTGTCGCCCGCTATAAGGGGGATTTTCACCTTGTTCCGGTGGACAAAGTTCAATATATCGATGTTTCTCCATGTCAGATGGTGGGCGTGTCGGCCAGTTTGATCCCCTTCCTGGAACACGACGACGCCAACCGGGCGTTGATGGGATCGAACATGCAACGCCAGGCCGTGCCGCTCTTGGTGACCGAAGCCCCCTTGGTAGCCACCGGCATGGAACCGGAAGTGGCCCGGAACTCCAGTATGGTCGTCCGCGCGCGGCGAAAAGGCATCGTCACCTATGTGGATGCCAACCGGATCGAGATTGGTTCGGATGTATATGAGCTGAAAAAATTTGCAGGTTTGAATGAACGTACTTGCCTGAATCAAAAACCGATTGTACGCGTCGGCGATAAGGTGGAAAAAGGCCAGGTGATTGCCGACGGAGCAGCCACCTACCAGGGTGAATTGGCCTTGGGCCGGAACGTCCTGGCCGCCTTCATGTCCTGGGATGGGTTCAACTTTGAAGATGCGATTATCATCAGCCAGGAGCTTGTCGAGTGCGATGCATATACATCTATCCATATTGATGAATTTGACGTGGAAATCCGAGAGACCAAACTCGGACGTGAAGAATTCACCCGTGATATTCCTAATATCAGCGAAAAAGCCCGCCGTAATCTGGATGAAAACGGCATCGTGCGTGTGGGGACGTATGTACGGCCCGGAGACATCCTGGTCGGCAAAGTGGCCCCCAAGAGTAAAACCGAACTAACCCCCGAAGAAAAACTTCTCCATGCCATTTTCGGCCGAGCAGGCGAAGATGTCAAAAACGAATCCCTGGAAGTCCCCTCCGGCGTGGAAGGAATCGTCATCGGCACTCAAAAATTCTCCCGCCGGATGAGTCTGAGCGAAAAAGAAAAAGCCGAATACGATAAAGCACTTAAAGACACCGAAGCCGAAGGCAACGCCAAAATTGCCTCCATCTTCCGGCAGATGATCGCCGAAATGGAATCGGTGTTGGATCGAAAACTGACCGACGAAGACGGCCAGCCGCTCCTGGGCGATCATGAACCTGCGTACCTGGTCGAACAGGCGCAAACCTTCCATCCGGAAAAACTGGATATTCGCAGTCCCCAACGTCGGGCCGAAGTAGAGCGAATCTACAAACAGTATTGGCCGGAAATCGAGGCCGCCATCGACGCGCGGGATCGTAAAATCAACACCCTCAAACGAGGCGATGAACTTCGCAGTGGGGTGTTGCAAATGGTGAAAGTCTATGTGGCGACCAAACGGCAGATTTCTGTGGGCGATAAGATGGCCGGTCGTCACGGCAATAAAGGCGTCATCGCCAAAATATTGCCGAAAGAAGATATGCCCTTCTTGGCCGACGGTACTCCAGTGCAAATCTTGCTGAATCCTTTGGGTGTGCCGAGTCGAATGAACGTCGGCCAAATCCTAGAAACCCACCTGGGATGGGCAGCGGCCCGACTCGGTTTCCGGGCCATCACCACGGTGTTTGATGGCGCCAGCGAAGAAGAAATTCAAAAGGTCCTGGAAGAAGCTGGTTTGCCGAAAAACGGTAAAGTGCAACTCTACGACGGCCGAACCGGAGAGCCATTTGAACAGCTCTCTACAGTTGGTTATATTTATATGATGAAATTGCATCACCTTGTGGATGACAAGGTCCACGCTCGATCCACAGGCCCCTACTCTTTGATCACCCAACAGCCGCTGGGCGGCAAAGCGCGTTTCGGCGGGCAACGATTCGGAGAAATGGAAGTCTGGGCGTTGGAAGCCTATGGCTCGGCGTACATCCTGCAAGAATTGCTTACCGTCAAAAGCGATGACGTGGAAGGCCGAACCAAAATCTATGAAACCATGGTCCAAGGTAAAAACACCCTCGAAGCCGGTACACCCGCCAGCTTCGATGTGTTGGTCAATGAAATCCGTGGCCTGGCGTTGAATATGCAATTGGAAAAGGCCCGGATGTAACTGCCCCTGAGGACACCCTTCGGGATAGTTGCGAAGGAGCGCCTATTCTCTATTGGCCCTCGGAGACCTATTGATCTTCGCAAATCATATAGACAACCGAAATTCCTTGTTTTCAGCTACCTTTGTGTCCTTTGGTTTTGCGAAGATCGATAAAAATCCCGTAACATTTTCGTTTGACTGTATCCACCCGGCCAGGCCCCTACGCCTTTAGGGGCTGAACATCGGCTCGCACACTACAGATTGTGGTAATTGGTCCCGGTGGATACCGTCAAGTTAGCCGAATGGAGGGGCGTGCTTGTCACGCCCGTCCAGAGCGAATTCAAGGCGGATACCTCCAAAGGTATCGGGCCTGACAAGCAGGTCAGGGTATCTTCATTCGGCTAAAAAGTTACAAAATCCCAAAAACCTCGATGGTTTGAAAACGGTTCTGGTTGTTTTCCTGCCGGCAAAGGAGGTCCTACGGTGAGCATCGGCGAACCCTTATACGACCGAATTAACGACTACGTTTCGGTCAAAATCAGCTTGGCCCGACCTCATGATATCCGCAGTTGGTCCTTCGGAGAAGTAAAGAAACCGGAAACGATCAACTACCGGACATATCGGCCGGAACGGGATGGCCTGTTTTGCGAACGGATTTTCGGCCCAGAAAAAGACTGGGAATGTTCTTGCGGCAAATACCGGGGCATGAAATATAAGGGAATGATTTGCGACCGGTGCGGGGTGAAAATCACCCACAGCCGGGTCCGACGTAAACGGATGGGCCACATCGAATTGGCCGCACCAGTCGTCCATATCTGGTTTTTCAAAGCGGTGCCTAGCCGACTGGGTACCCTGCTGGATATGAAAACCACCAGCCTGGAAAAAATTATCTATTACCAGGACTACGTGGTGATCGACCCTGGGGATACGCCGCTGGAGAAACATCAACTCCTTACCGAAGAAGAATATCGAGCTGCCCGTGCCGAATACGGCGAAAACGCCTTCAAAGCGGATATGGGCGCTGAAGCGATCCGCAAACTCCTGATCGACCTCGACCTGGTGAAACTCTCCCAAGAACTCCGAGCCGAACTGGCCGAAACCAATTCCAAACAGCGCCGTAAAGAACTGATTAACCGCCTGAAATTGGTCGAAGCGATACGGGATAGCGACAACCGCCCCGAATGGATGGTCTTGGATGTGATTCCGGTCATTCCGCCGGATCTCCGGCCTTTGGTGCTTCTGGATTCGGGCAATTTTGCCACCAGCGATCTGAACGACCTCTACCGGCGGATCATCAACCGGAACAACCGCCTCAAAAAACTGGTCGATCTCAACGCCCCGGAAGTCATCATCCGAAACGAAAAACGGATGCTCCAACAGGCCGTGGACGCCCTGTTTGATAACAACCGATGCAAACGGCCTGTGCTCGGCTCCAGTAACAGACCGCTGAAGTCACTGACCGACATGATCAAAGGCAAACAGGGCCGATTCCGGGAAAACCTCTTAGGGAAACGGGTCGATTATTCTGCGCGCAGTGTGATTGTGGTCGGTCCGACCCTAAAGCTCTATCAGTGTGGGTTGCCCAAGAAAATCGCCCTGGAATTGTATCAACCGTTCATCATCCGTCGGCTGAAAGAACTTGGCCATGCCGACACCATCAAAAGCGCTAAAAAGATGATCGAACGGAAAGACGAAGAAGTCTGGGAAATCCTGGCCGAGGTCATCGTCAACCATCCGGTCCTGCTGAACCGAGCGCCCACGTTGCATCGGATGGGCATCCAGGCGTTTGAACCGGTGCTGATCGAAGGAAATGCCATTCAGCTCCATCCGTTGGTCTGCAAGGGGTTCAACGCCGACTTCGACGGCGACCAGATGGCGGTGCATTTGCCGCTTTCGATCGAAGCCCAGGTGGAAGCCCATACCTTATTACTGTCCATCCATAATATCTTCAGCCCGGCGCATGGTGGGCCGATCATCAGCCCTTCTCAGGACATCGTCATGGGCTGCTATTACACCACCCTGGCTTTGCCGGAACGAAAAGGCGAAGGAATGATCTTCGCCTCGATGGACGAAGTGGAACTGGCCTACGCCCAGGGGAAGGTGGATACGCATGCGGTGATCAAGCTGCGCCTGCCTCCCGGCCGAAAGGTGAAGACCAGCAAAGACGATAAAGAAGAAGCCCCTCTATCCAGAATGATCGAAACCACGGTGGGCCGGGTTCTGTTCAATAGTATCCTTCCCCCAGGAATGCCCTTCTACAATATTCCGCTCAAATCGAGCGAATTGGCCATGGTCATCTCCGACTGCTACGAACTGCTGGGCCGAAGGGCTACCATCGAACTGCTGGATAGGATGAACCAATTTGGATTCCGGCAAAGCACCCGAAGCGGGCTGAGCTTTGCCACCGATGACCTCATCACCCCTTCCAATAAAGTCCAGATCATTCGAGAAGCCGAACGACAAGTCCTCCAGATCCAAAGAAATTTCAACCGGGGAACCATCACCGATCTGGAACGGTATCGCCAAGTGTTGGATACATGGTCCCATGCCCGTGAACGGATTTCCTCCGAAATGATGGAAGCCCTCAAAAATGACTACCGGTTCCCCGGCTATGTAAATCCGATTTACCTGATGGCCATCTCCGGCGCCCGCGGCGGCGAAGAACAGATCCGCCAGTTGGCCGGCATGCGAGGCCTGATGAGCAAACCCTCTGGCAAAATCATCGAAACGCCCATCAAAGCCAACTTCCGGGAAGGGTTGAACGTCCTAGAATATTTCAGCTCCACCCACGGCGCCCGGAAGGGATTGGCTGACACCGCCCTGAAAACCGCCGACTCCGGGTATCTGACCCGGAAATTGGCCGATGTCGCCCAAAACGTGGTGGTAACCATGTACGACTGCGGCACTACCCAGGGAATTACCAAAAGTGTAGTCTATCGAGGCGAAAAAGTCGAACGCAGCCTGGCCGAGGTCATTCGAGGCCGGGTTAGCCGAACCAATGTCGTGGACCCCGTTACCGATGAACTCATCGTCCGCGAAAACGAATTGATTACCCTGGAGATCGCCCGAAGAATCGAAGACCTGGGCTTAGAGAAACTTCAAGTGCGCAGTCCGATGACCTGCGAAGCGCCGTTAGGAGTCTGTGCCCTCTGCTACGGGATGGATCTATCGACTGGAGAACTGGTGGAAGAAGGCATGGCTGTGGGAATCATCGCTGCCCAAAGCATCGGCGAACCAGGTACCCAGCTTACCATGCGGACCTTCCACATCGGCGGCACCGCCACTAAGATCATTGAGGAAAGTGAATTGCGTGCCAAAAGGCCCGGGCAAGTCCGCTTCATGCGGCTCAGATCCGTGGTCAACGATCAAGGTCAGGAGATCGTACTGACCCGAAACGGCGAAATCCTCCTATTGGACCCAAAAGGACGAGAGATCGAAAAATACGAAGTCCCCGCCGGCGCCTTGTTGTTCGTTAAAGAAGGTCAACAAGTCCAGGCTGGCCAACTTCTCTGCCAATGGGATCCGCATAGTATCCCTATCCTGGCCGAAGTTAGCGGACGTGTCCGTTACGAAGACCTCATCGAGGGCGAAACCCTCCGGTTGGAAAAGGACGCTGCCGGTCATATCCGCCGGATGGTCTTGGAAGCCAAAAGTGATCTGTATCCCCAAATTGTCCTAGAAGATTCTACAGGAAAGACGCTGGACTGGTACTACCTGGGAGAACGAGCTTATATCGAAGTGGAAGAGGGGCAGCTTGTCTCCGCGGGCGATCTGCTAGCCAAAACTCCACGTGAAGTTTCCGGCACGCAGGATATTACAGGCGGTCTGCCCCGGGTAACCGAACTGTTCGAGGCCCGAAAACCCAAAGAACCAGCCGTTATTGCTGAAATCGACGGCGTCGTAGAAATCCTGGGGGAAAAACGCCGCGGCAGACGAACCATTATCGTGCGTAGCGAAAGCGGCATCGAACGGGAACACCTGGTTTCGCACGGCCAACGGCTCCGGGTCCATTCCGGAGACTACGTCAGGGCAGGTGAACCTTTGGTCGAGGGGCCGCAGGTCCCCCACGACATCCTCCGCATCTCCGGCGAAGAAGCCGTCCAACAGTACTTGCTCCGGGAAATCCAAAATGTCTATCGCGCCCAAAAGGTGGATATCAACGATAAACATATCGAAATCATTATCGCCCAAATGATGCGAAAAGTCCGTGTGGAAACCGTCGGCGACACCAACTTGCTCCCCGGTATCCTCATGGATAAGTTCGAGTTCCGCAAAGTCAACGAAGAACTCAACCGGTGCGTCAAAATCACCGTCAAAGGCGATAGCAACTTCGAAGTCGGCGCCATCGTGCCCAGGGAGGTCTTCGAACAGGAAAACGCCCAGATCGAAGCCCTCGGCGGCGAACCCGCTCAAGGGGTCAAACCGAAACCAGCCACCGCTAGCACCCAACTGCTGGGCATCACCAAAGCCGCCATCCAAAGCTCCAGCTTCATCTCGGCGGCCAGCTTCCAAGAGACTACCAAGGTGCTGACCGAAGCCGCCCTGGCTGGCAAGGTGGATCACCTAGTGGGCCTAAAAGAAAACGTAATCCTAGGCCACCTGATCCCCGCTGGCACCGGCTTCCGAAAATATCAACATGCGGAGCTCAAGATTCCACCGGAGGTCCTGGCCGCCTTGGCCGTTCCTCGAGAAACGGCCCCACGCCAAGATTTGCCCCCTCTGTTACGGGAAGCTCCCCCACCGCCAGGAGAATCTCAGGAACTGGCCCCTTCGGCCTCCCTCCCCTCAAATCCCTTGGATCTACCCGCTCCCGAAACCTCTTGATGCCGGTCCGGGTAGCTCTTGTTCGCCGATCACCAGCCCGTCTTTTGTGCTCGGAAGCAGACACTGGGCATACTGCGCACCCAGAGGACTTACTCCCTCCGCCCGAAATCTTCCAAGGCGGCATGTTTTTGGACGATCTGGTCTGCCAGGGCATTCAAACTGTCCAAGGTGTCCTGCCGGGGCAATCCCTTGCAAAGCACCGTACCCAGAAGTTCCACTTGCAAATTGGGGATAAGCTGGGCGATTTGTTCTGGTGCTTTGCCACCCCAACCGTAAGAGCCGATGATGGCGACATGTTTTAGCTTCGGACGGAGGGCGTTGGCCAGATTGGTGGCAGCAAAGACGCTGGGATGCGGCCCGCCATGTACCGTCGGCGTGCCAACCACCATCGTGGCCGCATCCACCAGGTCCATGGCCAGTTTGCCGATGTCAGTGGTCGTAAGTTCATATTTTTGCACCCGCACTCCCCGCTCCGCCAAGGCCGCCATCAGATAGTTGACCATCATCTCTGTGCTTCCGTGCATGGATACATAGACCACCAGGGCCAGATTGGCCGTCTGGTCCGACACCCACTGCTCATAAGCACCGAGAATCTCTTGTGGCCGATCGTAAATAGGCCCATGGCTGGGAGCAATGTACCCCAGGTCCAATGGACGCACCTTCTCGATATTCTTGGCCACGATTTTTCGGAACGGCATCATGATCTCGGCATAGTATCGCTTGGCAGCCTCCAAAACATAGGGAGCCTGCCCGGCGTAAAGCTGCGAGGTGGCCAGGTGCGAGCCGAAAAAGTCGCACGAAAACAGAATTCGGTCTTCGGGCAGGTAGGTGCACATAGTTTCCGGCCAATGGACCCAGGGCGTGTGCAGAAATCGGAGTGTTTTGCCGCCCAGGTCCAGTGTCTGGCCGTCTTCGACCGTGAGGATCCGTTCCGGTGGCACGTCCAGATGATCCACCAAAAGCGGCTTGGCCTTCGGTGTGCAGAGAAGCTGGGCCTCCGGATACTTCCGCAGCACCACCGGAATCCCTCCGGAATGGTCCTGCTCGGCATGATGCGAGATCAGGTAGTCAATCCGGTGGACATCTTCCAGTTGCCGAAGCAACACATCGATCATCGACGGATCCACCGTATCCAACAGGGCAGTCTTTTCGTTGCCCCGGACCAGATAGGCGTTGTAACTGGTGCCATCGGGCAAGGGGATCAAACTATCAAACAGCCGCCGATTCCAATCCACTGCCCCCAGCCACTCCACACCCGGAGCAATCGCACGTCGTTTCATCCGAAGGTTCCTTTTCCAACAGACCACCATCTTCGGTTCACCGATTAGACGATGTCGCTTTCTTCTTGAAGCGGTATCTGCGGAATTTTACCGGGATCTGTTTCTGAGACAATTCTCTTTTCGGATAAACGTTTTCCGGTTTTCCGGAACGGGAGGGTGGAGATGTCTTGACCGACCGGGGGGTTGGTTTTAGGATAAAAGATTCTGTATAGTCCAAAGGTGGGGTTATGAAGCCGGTCAAAGTCGCCATTATTGGGTTTGGTACGATTGGTTCCGGGGTGGCCAAGCTGCTTTTGGAACATGGGGAGCGGCTGGCCCGGCAGGTAGGCCGTCCGCTCCAGTTGGCCCGGGTGGTGGATGTCGATCTGAACCGGCCTCGCAATGTCCGTTTGCCCCCCGGGCTTTTGACCGATCAACTTGCTGCCGTCCTGGAGGATCCGGAGATACAGATCGCCGTGGAACTGATTGGCGGCCTGGAACCGGCCCGGACGATTGTGCTCCGGCTTTTGGCTGCCGGCAAAGATGTAGTAACCGCCAACAAAGCCCTGTTGGCCGAACATGGCACGGAACTTTTCGAGACCGCCCGAAAATATGGTCGATCCATCGCTTTTGAAGCTTCGGTGGCGGGCGGCATCCCGATTATTGCAGCCATTGCCGAGAGCCTGACCGCCAACCAGATCCAGTCCATCCACGGCATCCTGAACGGCACCAGCAATTTCATCCTAACCCAAATGGCC
>Ga0197142_1004194_pt1 | contig 11758 bp, 9 predicted proteins | sample GBS60_MetaG_FD_148614 | JGI IMG/M metagenome (GOLD analysis project Ga0197142, IMG submission 148614) | Sediment microbial communities from Great Boiling Springs, Gerlach, Nevada, United States - GBS 60_MetaG | ecosystem: Environmental > Aquatic > Thermal springs > Hot (42-90C) > Sediment... | reverse complement strand
GACATCCCGGGCCAAAGCTTTGGGATCATTTTCTTGAGCAACGATAGCCTCCAAGGTTTTGATGTGCCGGGCGAGCTCATCATTGGCTTTGTTCAGGGCAGACAATTGTTGTTCGATTGCACTGACTAGGCGTTGGACCTCGGCAGATTTATTCAGCTGTTCGCGCCAGCGATCCAGCTCCTCGGCGATGCTTTGCCCAGAAAGTTGGGCATTGCGATGGCCAGCCTTGGCACGGCTGAGCGCCTCCGCGTTCTTTTCTCTTTTGATCAGCTCACTGACAGCCTGGAAGCATATGGTCTGAGCATTTCGGGCATCGGCCACCCGATTCATCAGAGCCGCAACAGCTTGCAAAGCGCTGGCAGCCTCCACCCGCTGAGGGTCGGTCTCAAAAGGCAAGGTCACCACTTCCTCCGTAAGGATCGGCACCGGGAATTGATTCCCTGCCCCGGGTCCAACCGAGATGACTACGCAAGCCAGGTGGGCATAGGGTCTTTGCGAGCGGAACAGGCCATCCTGGAACAGAAAGGTGTCCCGCGGTGCCGGAGGAACTTGAAAACCAGACTCGTTAGCCCTTACGGTAATCTGTCCTCCCACACGCGGTCCGGACCCCTCGTTGCTGACCAAACGGATAGCCAAAGGTCCTTCACGGGTCCCGAGCTTGAGGCAACGATAACCCAAGGCGCGTCCCGTGGGCAAAGGTGTCCGATAGGCACTCAGCACCGTACAGCTGATGCGTCCCTCCTGGCCGATCTGGTTCACTCGCAAGTAGGTGTATGCGCGAGGACTGGCGGTCAGACTGACCGATCGGGGCGTAGAGGGACCTATCAACTTACCAGTAGCCGTTCGTAGAGGCGGGGGGGCTGGACGATCCGACTGGAATACCTGGGCCACGGCGAAGACATCTCCCACCTTGACCCAGCGTTCCCAGCCTCCCAACTGGCCACCCCTTATGACCACGGTGACAGTGTCCGCATTCCCTTCCCCGGGTCTTTCGATAGTCCCACAGAGGCCAAAGTCCTGCTCCAGGAGCAACCCAGCGACCCGTCCTAACCACTCCGCCGCGGGCACTCGCTGCTGACGCAGGGGTGAGACTAGACCTGTGAAGCCGTCGTGCTGACGTGCTCTCAGATAGTACGCTCCGTCCACATAATCGATCCGCAGAAAGTGGGTCTTGATCCCCGTCAGTTCCCGCACCGCTTCCAGTCCTGCAAAGCCTTTGTCCTCATAATGTTGCCATAGAGGTTCCCACTTCTCCCGTGGGGTCTGGGACAAGTCTACCACTTCGACGGTCCCCAATCGGCCCAAAGCCGGCTGCAGGGCCGCCAGAATATCCCGTTCGATCTGCTGGCGTACCACTCCCCCTAAAGCCGGGTGCTCAGCGGCATGTAACACGACACGCCACAGATAGGGCGTCTTGACCTCCGCCTCCAATGTCTGACCGCAAGCTCGGTCCACCCATCCCGTTACACCTGCAAGGATAACCAGACCAGTCCGCCAACGATTCATGGTCATCATGCTACCTCCACGTCGTGCACTTCCTCTTCCTCGAAAGTCTTGGATGTATCGTTATTATCCGTTGGATCTACGATGCCAAGCCCTGTCACGCTGGTTTCCGCTCTCCTGTGTCCATCCTATCACTGGCACGAAAGCATTACCGGTTTCTGCGGTCGAAGGCAAAGTTAAAGCAACGGGGCAGCTTGGGTGATACCCAGGGTGGCCAACCGCTTCTGCATGGTCCTTGGTTGTCCCCTGTCTGCTGGGTCCATGCCTGATGGGCTATCTCCAATCTCCGCTCCATGCCATAATAGTACTTACAGCATCGGCGGTACGCAGATAAACTCTCCATGGGCGACAACCAGTTGGCTAATCTCGGTGTGCCCGGAGGGAGGAGAGCGAAATATGCACCCTGTCCCTCGGTGCTGTCGTTTCTGGGTATTGGTCATCGGTATGTTAGGGCTGGGATATGGAACGATCCCGGGTCAGGAAAAGTTGTTCCTTCATCCCAAGCCTGTTACTCCGCCTAGTGGTGCGGTACGCGTGCGTATCGCTCTGACTGACGCGATGACGGGTTTCTGTCATTTTCGGGCGTATCTCCCACGAATCAAACGTCCTCCCTCCTCGAAGTCGTCCACGGACTTCTCTCCCTCTGAGGGAGCTGGCTCCGGAACTATTCCGCTTACAGTCATTTACGAGGCGCGTCCTGGACGCTCGATCGTCAGTGTGAAAAAATGGCGTCACTGGGGATTTGAGGTCCCACCGCCTGGCAAGAAGGCCACACTGCCTGAATTGCTGATCCCCGCTACTCAATTACTACCGCCACGCCAGCAGAACCAAGATGTCTGGATACGTCTTACACAGATTCCCCTGGAATTAGTCGATCTACCTGGGGATGGAGATACGATCCTCGGTAGTGACATGTTGCTGTCTGTCAGTGATCTGACGCGGCACGCCGAGCATCGTTGGCAACCTCATTTCCACCTCGGGGAACTTTATCTGGATCTTACCGTTCCGAACGGCCAGGTGCGTCCACGCGAGTCCCAGGAAGCAGGTCAGACGAGGCAAGTCATTCCCGAAACGAAACACATCATTCCTGACACGAAAAGATATTCGGCGGTAGCCGCGCTGATCAATCCTAAGGGTCTGCCAGTCTTCAGCTATGTCGCCCTCAACGGCAAAAGCCGCTATATCCTGCCCGATGGACAGATCATGCCCGTACGGGGTGTAGTGGCCTCGGTTCTTCATTGTCCCGGTGGCATTGCGATGACTTTGGGAGCGGCTCGTGGGTGCGGCCTGGACCTCCGCTTCGAGAAAGTTCCCGGATTGGGCACGAACTTCAAAACCACCCTTGCCAAAGCCCATCTCCAGGAACTACGCCTGGAAGTCTTTCTGGCTCCCGATTACACCACCCGCCGAGATGTTCTTCTGAAGGACTTGGATGTCTGGGTGGACTTGCATGATTCCGATCATCTCGTCTGGTTCGGTCCGCAATTCTGGCGGCACCACTTCGTCGAGCCTGTCTATGCCTGCGGTCCTGACGGTACCTGGAAACTCTACGCACGCACCGCTCCTCACCTCCTCGTCGATCCTACAACACGTCCCGAAAACAACCGCAAGTAAGTCGGCCCTATCCGAATATTGGGGCAGCCGTCGTGCTCTTGGGGCAGCCGTCGTGGTCTCCCCGACACCGCAGATGATCCGAGATGCCAATCTTTTGGATCCTTCCCATGGGGGGATTGTTCCACTTCCTCGAATTTCTAGGCGATTGTTCCAACACCCGAAAATGTTTCCAAGCCCATGATCCATGATTTGCAAGGTTTGGCAGTAAATATAATTTTCCACAGCGATCATGACGATCAGGCACTTTCCACACTCCTGAGCCATTCCAACATCCGAGAGACAAGAGGTGCACATGCCCGGGCAGAAACGTATTATTGTCGAAGTGGATCACGCATCAGCATTAGAGCGTTTATTGCAGCTTTTGTCCGTTCCAGGAATCACGGGTCAGGAGGAAGCTGTAGCTCGAACGATCGTCGAGATGTTGCGGGCTGCTGGTGTCCCTGCCGAGGCCATTCGCTTTGACGATGCCCATAACCGCATTCCCGAACCTACCCCGGTGGGGAATTTGATTGTCCAACTTCCCGCTCATCTGCCCCGCCGTTCCGCCAGCAAATATCGCAATAACCTGGTACCGATCTTGTTTGCTACGCACATGGATACTGTCCCTTTGTGTGCGGGAGCGGAACCGAAGGTTGAAGGGCGTCGTATCATCAACGTACACGAGGGCCGCACAGCTCTGGGAGGCGATAATCGTACAGGTTGCGCCGTTCTGGTCACCTTAGCCGCGGAACTGATCCGCCAAGAGTTACCTCATCCCCCGATTACTTTGCTCTTCACCGTGCGAGAAGAAAGCGGCTTGTATGGTGCACGCTATCTCAATCCTGCCGACCTAGGAGGAGTCGCTATGGGGTTCAATGTGGACGGACGTACCGCGGCAGAATTGACCATTGGTGCCATCGGAGCGGATCGTTGGAGTGTAGACGTGTATGGTAAGGCATCCCATGCTGGAGTAGCACCCGACAAAGGCATTTCTGCATCGATGATCGTAGCCCTAGCGATGTATGAGATCTATCGCAAAGGCTGGTGGGGCAAAGTTTCGCAAAACGGTCGGGAAGGAACCAGCAACATTGGCTACATCGGGGACGCTCAAGGCCGCAGTGCCGGATTTGCCACCAATGTGGTCACAGACTTTGTCCACGTCAAAGGAGAAAGCCGCAGCCACGACGCCCAGTTTGTCCGCGAAATCACAGCGGCGTACCAGGTCGCTTTCCAACGAGCAGCCCGTAAAGTCAAAGATTGTGAAGGGCGGACCGGACGTGTCGTGTTTCAATCTCGTCTCGACTATCTACCCTTTCGATTGGCTGAAGACGCTCCAGTGGTTCAACGTGCCCTTCGCGTCGCTCAAGCGATCGGCTTGGAACCCACACTGCGAGTGACCGATGGCGGATTGGATGCCAACTGGTTAGTCAAACACGGTATTCCCACAGTCACCTTCGGTGCGGGACAGAACGAAATCCACACGGTCCAGGAATACATCGATTTGAACGAGTTTGAACAGGCTTGCCGTCTGGCTCTGGCCCTAGCTACCCTCCCCTGACCCCTGATAATTCGCGATCCAGCGCGGCAGAAGTCTTCTACAGGGGTATAGGAGCCAGAATCTCAAGCACGTGGACCACAGGCCGCTCGTCAGTGTAAATGACACCGATACGTCCATAGCTTTGGCAACCTGCTTGCACCTGGAACCACTCAGCCATCGTAGTGTTCAACGTCACACGCAAAAACGCTTGGGGCTCGATACGTCGGAGCATCTTGTGCTCGATTAGAATCCGGCCCAACGGCACTTGTTCTGCGAGAATTGCCTGGCGAATGTTCTCCGAACATACCGACAGATCGATCCGGACCAGGCCGAACTGTACTACACGCTCTCCTGCCACAAGCAGAATCTTCCGGGCATAGTCCAGACCTTGCTTTTTCGCCTCCAAGACACGGACTTGCACAGGCACCCCATAGAATTCTTCCACGGTTACGGTCATGTGATGGGTATGAACAAGCAAGCGATGGTAAGGTTCAGGCACAACGTCAGCCGGAATTTCCTCGATCTGAGGACGATCCGGAGAATGTGGAAACGGCTGATACAAGTGCTCCAGCGTTTTCGCGGCGTGCATGCCCTGAACCTCGGGACTGGAATTCCAGAAGCAGTATCCGAACCTAGACGATTCCGGCGGGACTTTGTCAGAACTATACCACAGTCCTAAGCCACACATTACAGCCGCCCAGAAGGTTGGGATCGATCGGCGATGAAACTGTTCTCACTCCGAGGTAGGGTTAGCAAAATGGTGGATAACCAAACGTAGAGGCTCGCTTCCAACTCGAAGGAAAGCGGCTCTTATGGTAAAAATCTGGAGCTGGCTCTGGCAGGTTTGCTATTTGGGGGAGATGTATGGGTCAGCGGTAGGACCACGGAGGGGAATCAGTCGAAGAGTCCGCAAGATGTCTAACTGTGTTCCCAGCGGTCTTGAGGTGGACGACCCCGACGAGGAATACCGGGGTGTGGTTCCAACGACTGTACCAATGCCGCCAACTGTTGGAAGCCATCACCGTAGCTGGTGTACACCAGCCGGCTGCGAATTTCCGGAGTGAGTGCTTGCCCGCCGACGGCAATGACGATCCCACGTTTCTGCCAGTCCCGGGCCTGCTGATTGAACTCTCTCAGGAAGGCATCAGCATCGACCAGGTGGGTCGCCGAGAGCCAGACGAGTCGAGGGCTCAGCTCCACGACGGCTGCTTGAAACGCCGAGACAGGTGTATGGGGACCGAGGTTGACCGCGTTCCAGCCACAATCGAAGAGTGTAAGTTGAGCTAAGAGTGTCGGCAGTAGATAATGGTCATGTTCCGGTGCCCCTCCCACGGCACAGGGACGATGACGGTCGGAGGGCGGTCGCAACAGTTCCCGCAATTCGTACAGCACCGCGGCTACTTCTTGCGTAATACGATGCTCCTGCATGACATCGAGCGTTCCATTGGCCCACCCATGCCCAACCGCATGCATCAAGGGGACAATCACCTCATCGGCCAGTTGAGCCATCGATACCCCTTGGCTGTAAGCTCCGCGCAGTAGCGTCCTGAGCAGGGGACCGTCCAGACGCATCCCGGCCTGACGAACTTGTCGCGCTAGCTGCTCCGTATCGCTGCAGGTGGACTCGATACTATTCCCTAGCAATACAGACAGGTTCGGCTGAGGTAGCACACCCTGCCGGACCAGACGCAGGATCTCTCCCAACGGTAACTTCCGGTGTCCGCCGACAGTCCGCTGAGCCGGCAATATTCCTTGGTCCACCCACCGTTTGATTGTGGTAACACTGACTCCCAATGCTTCTGCCACCTGCTGCGTACTGACATACCTTTCTGTCAGCAGTTCTTCGTCCGCAGCGTCATGTTTGTGGGGCGTATTATTTGGACGATTCATGCGTTTTGCGTTCCCATGCTTGTCACTACCTTATTCGATGGAGCTTTACCGTGGACGTTCACAATGCCATTATAGTGGCCCCCCGATCGGTGGAAGCCAGAAATTCGTAACTGCCTGAAACACAGCCGGATACAAAAAAGCAGACCTCAGTCTTGTGATCCCATCCAAAAATTGTTCGTTTTGGACGTTTTTTGTGAAACATTTGCTGTTGGCTGCGGTATAATGAGACAGCAGGAAGGTCGAAAAACGTCCAAAACGTTCACAATTCCGGGAGAAAGCCATGCCTGTCAGCTCAGCCTCGACACGACGCGTGTCTCGTCGCCACTGCTTACCGGCCTATGTCCTCCATCCCTCGTTCCGGGAAAAATCGGCGGCTCAAAAGTATGATCCCACCCCTCTTTTACAAGACATGTCTGATGCTTCACAGCCCTTCATGCCGGATGAAATGACTCGGGAATTTGCCCGCCGGATGCATTATGCTGCCTACCGTGCTCATCAAAGTAGCTCTGAGTCGCTCCGCCGCCATTGGCTGGACGTCTATTACAAGCTGCGGGATCGGATCGTGCTCGGTAACCGTAAACTCATCTATCGGGCTGTGCGACGCCGGGTTTTACAAGCCACTCACACGGAAGACTTCATAAGCGATTGCTACATCGTCCTGATCCATGCGGTCGCTGCCTTCAATCCTTGGCTCAACATTCGCTTTAGTACGTATGCATACACTTGTCTGGTCCGTGCTTTGTCACGACAGAACCAACGGCTCGCTACCGACCGACTCAGTCAGGCCCTCTCATTTGATTCGCTCCCTGATGGTGAACCGAATGTTCCTTCCCCGTCCACGGCGATGGTTCACGAACCGCATGGCATGCCGCCGATCGATGAGTTCCTGCGTCATGACCATCCATTGCTTACAGACCGCGAAAAGGCCATCCTCAAGCTACGCTTTGGCTGGAACGACGAGGGCAGTTCCCCGACACTCGAGCAAGTAGGCCGGCACGTGGGGCTGTCCAAAGAACGGGTTCGTCAAGTCCAGGCCGTGGCGATCAATAAACTTCGGGCCGCTTTGATTCCCAGGTGATACCTCTACTCCGTTGGGTTGTCTCGCCTCGCTTCTGGCATTGTTAGTTATCTCATGACTCGCCTCCCTTTCTCGTTTCTGGAGAGGCAAGCCAGAGAATCGATATCCTGACTCCCGAAGCGTTTTTCAGCCTCAATGACCAGGCTTTTCTCAAGCCAGGTCTGCAAGGCAGAGAGCATGCCGTTGAGGCCGATATAGCCTGGCCTCTGAAAGTGGCGACAACATGGCAGAACCATCGCCAACTCCGAGTGCGTAAAGCCTTTCCTTAGACATGGAGTTGTCCGAATGTCGCTCGGATGACATGCGGGGGGAAAATACTGGTATTTTTGATGGCACCAAAATTCTGATCTTCTCTTCAATTTGCAACTTGATTTCTGAGCAGCTTCCGCCTACGATCATGCCCATCATCCCTGAGCGAATTTCAAAAAGGTATGGTTATTGGCTTAGGGAAGTATGTGTTTCGAGTCATAGCATCCCGTTTCTGAGGAGGCCGAATGAAACGCAAGGGAACCGGCACTACACGGCCAGGTCTGACTCGCGGACGCTTGATTCGCTTGTTCCGTTTCTTGAAGTTGGTCGAGAAGTCCCCGCAAAAGCGCGAACAGATCATGAAGCGATTGCATCTAGACATTCGAGGCTTCTATAGGGACTTGGAAACACTGCGGGAGTTGAACATACCTATCGACATCGGTGAAGACCATCGCTACTGCCTGAAGGGTACCCTGGAGGAAGCGTTGACACGGTTGCCCTTTCCCGACCCTCAATTGACCTTCCGCGATGTAGCAGATTTATCACAGGGGAGCGGGCCGGTGCACGAGAAATTGCGCAAACAGTGGGAGGCCTTAACGGGAGAGCGTATGGAAAAGACTTAGCACCACCTCTCTTGCTGCAATCGGCGGCGTAGTCCCCTTGTTCCTTTCCTGCATTCGTGCTCTAATTTCGCCGATCTTGGAATTGGTTGTCACAGGGAGGGTCGGCGATGGACACCGTCATCGTGATACCAGCACGATACGCTTCGACTCGATTGCCAGGTAAGCCACTGCTGAAGGAAACGGGCAAGTACCTCATCCAACATGTTTACGAACGTGCGGTGCGTGTTCGCGGTGTCCAAAAGGTGTTGGTAGCCACCGATGATCAACGCATCGCCACCGCGGTCGAAAGCTTTGGCGGCCAGGCTGTGCTTACACGCATGGATCATCCTTCAGGCACGGATCGCATCGCAGAAGTGGCGAGCCATCTGAAAACGGATGTCTTCATCAATCTCCAGGGGGATGAACCCCAGATCGAACCCAGCCATGTGGAAACGCTGATCGGATTGATGGAAACGTACAGCGATTGTCCTATGGCGACTTTGGCTGCTCCTCTGCGTAGTAATGAAGATTATTACAACCCTCATGTCGTTAAAGTGGTCTGGGATGGGCAAGGCCGCGCCCTATATTTTTCTCGAGCGCCCATTCCTTACCACCGCAACGGCTCGCCCGATTGGCAGCAACCGTCCTCATTCTACCTCCAACACTTAGGTGTTTATGCTTACCGACGGCATTTCTTGCTGCAATGGGCGGCCACCCCACCTCACCCTCTGGAACAAATCGAGCAATTGGAGCAACTGCGAGCCTTGGCCATGGGTGCCTCCATCCGGCTAGGAATCGTTTCCCAGGCTCATAAGGGAATCGACACTCCTGCGGACTATACTGAGTTTGTCCGTAACTATCGAACAGACCAAGAGCGTCAGGCGGCATAGAGGTTTGAGGTTCGGAAACTGGTCGCTCCCGACTGGTGACTCTCGCCCGCAGTCATATACTGGAGGTGTGGGGACAACGCGTTTTCTTCACGCCGCGTTCCCACTTTTTTCACGGGCGGGAACGCAAGACCATGACTAAACACATTTTCGTCACGGGGGGCGTGGTAAGCTCCCTGGGTAAGGGTTTGACTTCTGCGGCCATCGGTATGCTTCTCGAGCGTCGCGGCCTGCGCGTGCGCATGCAGAAGATGGACCCCTACATCAACGTCGACCCCGGGACCATGTCCCCCTACCAGCATGGGGAAGTTTACGTTCTCGACGACGGCGCCGAAACGGATTTGGACTTAGGGCATTATGAACGCTTCACCAACGCTCCTCTGAACAGAGACTGCAACTACACCACGGGCAAAATCTACCTTTCCGTGATCGAAAAAGAGCGGCGGGGGGAGTACAAAGGCAAAACTGTCCAGGTCATTCCCCATATCACCGATGAAATCAAAAGTTGCATCCGCAAGTTAGCTGGCCCCGATGTAGATGTCGTAATCACCGAAATCGGAGGCACGGTCGGCGACATCGAGGGCATGCCCTTCTTTGAAGCCATCCGACAGTTCGCCCTGGAAGTTGGCAAACAGAACTGCTTGTTCATCCATTTGACCCTGGTTCCGTATCTCAAAGCTGCCGGAGAGCTGAAAACCAAACCAACCCAGCACAGTGTGCGGGAACTCCGCGCGATCGGCATCCAGCCTGACTTGTTGATCTGTCGCACAGAGCGGGAAATTCCGGAAAGCGAATGTGAAAAAATCGCCTTGTTTTGCAACATCGAACGTCGGGCTGTCATAGAAGAAAAAGATAAGGAATACAGTGTCTATGAGGTGCCACTTGGATTCGCTGAGAAAGGCCTGGATCAATTGCTTGTCGAAAAGTTAGGTCTGACCCATGCCCAACCCTTGCAGATCGACGACTGGCGAGAGATAGTCAACCGCCTGATCCATCCCGAAGGAGAAGTCATCATCGGCTTTGTAGGCAAGTATGTCAAGCACCGTGACGCTTACAAGTCCGTGTATGAGGCTTTGGACCATGCGGGAATTCATCATCGGGTCCGAGTCCGGGTGGTACGAATCGACGCAGAGAAGCTGACCTCTGAATCGGCCGCAGCGGCGGCCCTGGCCTCTGTGGACGGTTTGCTTGTGCCTGGGGGATTCGACAAACGCGGTATCGAAGGCAAAATCGTTGCCATTCGTTACGCCCGCGAAAACAAACTTCCCTTTTTTGGCATCTGTCTGGGATTACAATGCGCGGTGATCGAGTTTGCCCGTCACGTGGTTGGCCTGACGGAAGCGAACAGCACCGAGTTCCAGAAAACCACCCCCCATCCCGTCGTCTGCCTGCTCAGCGAACAGGAGCAGGTGGTTCAACTTGGCGGTACCCTGCGGTTGGGTGCCTACCCCTGCCGATTGCAGCGTGGCACTCACGCCTTCGAAGCCTACGGCACAGAAATGATCAGCGAGCGTCATCGTCACCGTTACGAAGTCAACAACCGCTACCTGGACCAATTGGAGGCACACGGCCTGATTGTGGCTGGCCGAAGTCCTGATGGACACCTCGTGGAAATCATCGAACTGCCGGATCATCCGTGGTTCGTAGGCGTGCAGTTTCACCCGGAGTTCAAATCCAAGCCAACCCAAGCCCATCCCCTGTTCCGGGATTTCATCGCTGCTGCTTTGCGATACCGCCAAGCACGCACCAGCCATTGGACAGACAACCGGGAACGCGTCGTCGTCACGGTCGGTTGAATCTTCATGCTCCGTGATCGGGGTTGCACCATCATGTACGATGACACCAGACTGGTTCATCCCGTCTAGAATATCTCTCGCCCAATAACACCACTGCATCACCACCGTGCTGGGTCGATCGACCCTCAGGCCCGGTGATCCCAAAAATCAACCCTCAGGCCCAGTGATCCCAAAAAAAGACGAACCTGATGGTTCGTCTTTTCCACCCGTTCGTCATGTTCCGTGTTCGACGGAATGGAGTGGAAAGAATCGACCGGCAAAATCCGGACGATTCTGTTCCTAGGCTGGTGGGTCTATCGGGGTGTGATGTCGAAGACTGTCGGCTTGAGTTCGGTCACGGGGCTCTGGATGTCGATTTCCTGTCCGAAGCGACCAGCTGCACCCCCGAGAAATCCATTCTCATGCCAGAACACAATGCGGAATTTGCCGACCGGCGCGTTTTTGATCTCGAAGTACCCGTTTTCGTCGGTAACAGCCACGTAGGGGTGGTCGAAAATGCGAACATAACCGGTCATCCAGCCGTGAATCGTACAGGAATACTTGATGGGAGGGGACTCCCACTGCAGGGGTTGCGGCATGACCCATTGATCCATCTTGGGAATTGTCACGTTATAGTTACCGTT
>Ga0197142_1004193_pt1 | contig 11762 bp, 9 predicted proteins | sample GBS60_MetaG_FD_148614 | JGI IMG/M metagenome (GOLD analysis project Ga0197142, IMG submission 148614) | Sediment microbial communities from Great Boiling Springs, Gerlach, Nevada, United States - GBS 60_MetaG | ecosystem: Environmental > Aquatic > Thermal springs > Hot (42-90C) > Sediment... | reverse complement strand
GTCAACATCGCAGCAGGACAACCCAGTCAACATCGCAGCCCGTCTCGTACACACGCGCCAGCCCGCCTTACCAGGTACCAGTACGTTGCTACGCAGCGCAGGAGCCTGAGCACGAAGTCGGAGATCATCGCCCTGGCATCTGCCAGGGCGATGATTGTTAATGATAATATTCACGCCCTACGTCCGCTCACGAATCACCGGCAGACCGGGAACCCGTGTGCGAATGCGATAGAGCGATGTGCGCGCCGTGATGTAGAGAGTCTGGCGATCAGCATCGCCCCAGGCGCAGTTCGCCGGGCGCTCCGGCGTGGCGATTACCCCCAGCCACGTCCCATCCGGCTCGAAGACCCACACTCCGGTTGCGCCGGTGACGTACAGGTTCCCTGCGACATCGACCTTCATTCCGTCTGGTGAACCGGGTTGCGGATGATCCATATCGGCAAAGATACGCGAGTTTGCCAGGCGACCGTCAGGCAGGACATCGAACGCACGCACGTGACGCCGCGGGGAATCATCGATATACAGGATCGTTTCATCGGGTGAGAATGCCAGTCCGTTGGGGCGATCAAAATCATCGACCAGCAGTTCGACCGTTCCGTCGGGCAAGATGCGGTACACGCCATTCCACGGCTGTTCGCGCTCTTCCGGTGCAATACCGTAGGGGGGATCGGTAAAATAAATCGTACCGTCCGATTTGACCACGACGTCGTTCGGGCTGTTAAGGCGCTTCCCGCCATACATGTCTGCCAGCGTCACCGGTTCCGCGCCCGGCTCAGCACGTGAAACGCGCCGACCGCCGTGCTCACATGCAATGATGCGTCCTTCGCGGTCGAGGGTGAGACCGTTTGAATGACCGCTCGGTTCACGCCAGACGGATACGCCATGGACAGGATGCCAGCGGTACTGACGGTTGGCAGGAATGTCCGAAAAGATCAGAAAACCGTCTGGATGCCAGACCGGACCTTCAGTGAACTCAAAACCGCCAGCGATGCGTTCAGGATCGCCCGGTTCGATCAGCGCTTTCAGCTTCATGGCAGGCATATACTTTCATGCATGACGCGGTTCGCCGCTTATCGTAGCATGGATAGTCCGGACTGACAACGTTCGAGGCGTTTGCGCAAATCTGCTATAACCGTTAAACTCTGAAGATACAGTTGCGCGCCTGCATACCGGGACAGGAGCGACCCGCAATGCATAATGGCGCCCGCTGAGCGTATCAGGAACCAGTATCGTGACTCTACCTGTGAAAGACCAAATTGCCGAATTGCAACAGGAACTCGCAGCGCTGCGCATCGACCGGGAACGTAACCTTCGTGCGCTTGACATTATTCGCAACGTCAGCATCGCGTGCCTGGGACGAGTCAGCGCACGTGCGATTTTTGAAGCCATTCACCGTGAACTTTTGCCGGTGTTTCATTACGATGCCGCGTATTTTGCCGTTTGCGATCCTTCCAACCGCGAAACATTTCGGGCAGCGCTGCTCGTCGATGAAGAGAGCGTTGAGTATCTGGAGAATACGCCGTATGGACCGCTCACAGGTTTGATGGTGCGGGAGCGCAAGCCGTTACTGGTCCGGGATCTGGAGCGGGAGCGCGACTCGCTGGGTGTTGAGCCGGAGCGGTTTGGCAACCCGCAAAAGCGATCACGTTCCTGGATGGGAACGCCGCTGATCCTCGGCTACGAAACGGTTGGCGTCATCTCCGTTCAGAGTTACCGTCCAGGCATCTACGATCAGGATAGTCTTGATCTGTTGCAGCGCATCGGCAATCTGCTGGCGGTCGCGCTGGAAAATGCAGCGCTTGTCGAGCAGCAGCGTGCGTTGAGCGATGCGTTAACCGGACGCATTGCCGCCCGGACGCGCGAACTGGAGACGCTGACGGCGCTTGCAGAAGAACTGGCGCTCCAGCGACCACTCGATGAGTTGCTCAATCGTGCGCTGGCGCTGCTCACGGAACACCTCAGTATGCGAGGCGGGGCAGTGCGATTGCTGAGCGCGGACTGCACCGAACTGATCCTGGCTGCCGCTCAGGGCTTCCCGGAGGAGTACTCAGAACGCCTGACGCGCCTGCCGGTCGCTGGCAGCCTGATGCACAGCGTCATCGAAGAGCGTCGTCCGCTCATCATCGACGATCTGGCGCATAGCAGCCACTGGGAGCGCATTGGTCTGAACTATCGCGCATTGATCGCCGTGCCGTTGCAGATCGGCGATCGGGTGTTGGGAACCCTGCTGCTCGTTGATGATCGCCAGCGCGTGATCCAGGATCAGGAAATCGAGTTTGTGCGCGCTGTCGGTCACCAGATTGCGATTGCGATTGAAAATGCCCGGTTGTTTGCCGAGCGGGAACGTCAGGTCGCTGAACTCTCGGCGCTGAGCGACATCAGCCATGCTGCCAGCACAACGCTGGAACTGCGCACCCTGTTACGCCACATTGCGCGCGCGCTGGCGCGCTTCATGCGCGCCGATGTTTTCTCGGTGGTCGTGTATGACGCCGAACACGACATCATCAGTGATGGTCTGTCTATCGATGAGGGTGAAGAGCACACTTTCTGGCAGCGTCAACCCCCGCCGCCCGATTCGTTGACCGCATGGGTTTTACGGCACCGACGCGCGCTGCGCTTCGATAACCTGATCGAGGAAATCGAGCGTTTCCCGGAATTGAGCGTGCATATCATCGGTGCGGAGCGCACGGCATTATCGTGGCTCGGCATGCCGCTCATCGGGCGTGAGGGGCAACCGATTGGCGTGCTGATGGTGCAGGCGTACTCACCAGCCGCTTTCGACGCGCGCGACGAGCAGTTTCTGGCGGCAGTGGCGCGCCAGGTGGCGCTGCATGTGCAGAATGTGATGCTGTTTGCAGCGGAACAGGAAGCGCGACGCACCGCCGATACCCTGCGCGAAGTGGCGCGCGTGCTGAGCGCCGCGTTCAGTTCAGGCGAGGTGTTGAAGGTCATTCTGCGTGAATTGAAGAAGGTCATTCCGTATGACAGCGCCTCGATCATGCTGCGCGAGGGGCGCATTCTGCGCGCTGCCGCCGTTGCGCCGGAAACGATAGCGACGCGGCTGGATGCTTTGAACCGCCCGTTAGACGAACCCGGCGCGGCGGTCTGGGTGGTGAAACACAAACAACCGCTGCTGATCGATGATATCCGCACGTCGTCGATCTGGGCGCCTGAACCGCATATCAGCGAAATTGAAATTCGCTCGTGGATCGGCGTTCCGCTCGTTGTCAGAGGCGATGTGCTTGGCGTACTGAATATCGACGCAAACGAACGAGCGCGCTTCACGAAGCGCGATGTCGAAGTTGCGCAGGTTTTCGCCGACAATGCTGCGATTGCCATTGAGAATGCGCGTCTGTACGCCGAATCGATTGCGCGCCGCGAGCAGGAACTGGAGATTGCGCGTCGCATTCAGGCGAACCTGTTCCCGCGCGAACTCCCGCATCGGCAGGGGATCGCGCTGGCGGCACGCTGCCTTCCGGCGCGCGAAGTGGGTGGAGATTTCTTCGACTGCTTTGCCCTTGGCGAACGCAAGGCGGTCGCTGTCATGATCGGCGATGCGTCGGGCAAGAGTGTGGCGGGCGCATTGTTGATGGCGATGGCGCGCTCGGTCGGGCGCGCCGAAGCGATCGATCACGAAGAGCCGGCGCTGGTCTTGCGCGAAACCAACCGCAGTATGGCGCACGATGTGCCGCGTGGCACGTTTGTTGCTCTCTGTTACGCCACCATCGATCCTTCGGGACGCATGGCGGTGGCGAATGCCGGGCAATTGACGCCGGTGCTGGTACGCGCTGATGGCGGCATCGAGTATCTCTATCCGCCAGGACCGACATTGCCCCTCGGCATTCAGCCCGATATGGGATATGAGACGCTGGCGGTCGATCTCGCACCGGGCGACACAGTGCTGTTCTTTACCGACGGTCTGGTCGAGGCGCACAACGCATCCGGCGAGTTGTTCGGCTTTGAGCGGCTCGATGCGATCCTGTCAACGTGCACCTCGCTTTCGCCGCATGCGTTGATCGATCGCATTATCGCCGAGGTGCAAGCCTTCATGGGGAATGTTCCGCAGCACGACGATATGACGCTGGTCGTGGTGCAGATCGGCAGAGATTGATCGGCGTATTATCTAGCCGTTGTACACGATCCCGCCGCTGCGCAGATACTGGTCGAGCACGTCTGCCGCCTCGGCGCGGAGCACCTGGCGAACAACGGCGATGCCACGCCGCTCCAGGTACGCATACGACTCGGCAAACACCGGACCCTCATCAAACCCGATCCGCTCAGCATCATCACGGGTCGCGCCGCAAACCAGGCGCTGCACGCCGCTCCAGAGCGTGGCGCCCAGGCACATGGCGCACGGTTCGCACGATGTCACCAGTTCATACGGTGCACCGGCGCCGCGCAGCGAGTAGGACCCCACCCGCGCCTGGGCGAACATCAGCGCCACAACCTCGGCATGCAGCATCGCGTTGTTCAAGCGCGTGACACTGTTGACCCCTGCAGCCACCAGCAGACCGTCGCCAGCACGAAAGACGGCGGCGGCGAACGGACCGCCCGTGCCATGCGTGATATTCTCGCGCGCCAGGTCGATGACCAGGCGCATACGCGATTCGTCGTCATGGAGATGCACGGGCGTCGCCAGACGCCGTTGCAGCCAGTCGGGGAGCGTGATGGTCAGGACGTGTGCGTTTGTGTTCATAGTGTGCGGTATTATACGCCCCCTTCTCGATGGGCGCCAGAAAGAAGAGGGACATCAAAGGCGGCGAGGATCAACGGTCAGGGAGTGCCAGCCTGAAGCGCCAGCAGCACAAACAAGACAATCAGTGCAGCCGCAGCGGCGACGCGCAGGGAGTCGGCGATACGGCGCAATCGTGCGGCGCGCATCGCCAGCGGACCGGTCTCGTCCCACAGACGCGCTGCATTCGCCTGCATGAACAGACGGGCGTAGCCAGCGTGTCGCAGGCGATACTCGCGCCACTCCGGTTCGAAGCGACGCACCTGCCGGTCGCTGAAATCGAACGCGGCGGTAATCGATGTCGGCGGAAGGGTGGCGCCAGCGCGCAGCGCGTTGATCGCCTGAACCGCGAACCAACCGGCGAACACGGCGCAACCAACCGCAATCGAAGCGGCGAAGGTCAGCGTTGGACGCCACCCGCCTGCGCTTGCGTTCCAGATGAAGAGCGCAAAGATCAGCGCAGCAACCAGTGCAACCCCGGCAACGACGCCATACATTGCTGCTGTTGTGCGTAATGGCGAAGGAACGGGTTCGGCGGACGCTCTTTCCGCCATATGACGAGCGGCACAGGCAGTGCAGAACGGCACATTGATCGAAGCGACGTGGAAGGTTGTCACACCACGCGGCATATCAGTCGTAATCCCTCGACGGCGACGTTCACGGGCGAAGACGCGCTCGACGCGCAGCGTCACCCCGGCTGCCCCGCCACAGGAAGGGCAACGCGGCGGCAGCGTAATGTCACGCAACCGCCCGCGCACCCGGACAATCGTGACCTGTTCTGCCTCGGTCATACCGGTGCACGAATCAACCGCAGCCGACGCCGTACTTTCGACTGGCGATGGTAGCGGATTCCCAGTTCGTAGTACCCGATCAGTTGATCCATCGTCGCCTGCCAGCAACGGCTGCGCGCATGTTCGAGAGCGCCCTGACGCAACTGTGCCAGCAGCGCGGGTGAATCGCGGAGCTGTCGTACCCGTTCCCGGATCTGCAACGGATCGTCCGGATCGTAGACCAGCGCATTAACCCCATCTCGCAGCGTATCGACCAGCCCGCCGGTCAACGAGCCGACCACCGGCAGCCCGCACGCCATCGCTTCGAGCGGCGCCATGCCGAATGTTTCGCTGGTCGAAGGAAAGACCAGCACATCCGCCGACGCATATGCCCTGGCAACGTCATCGCCACGCAAATAACCGGTGAAGACCGTTCCTGTACCGGCGAAGTACGCCTGCATCTGTTCCAGTTCAGGTCCGCCACCGACGAGCGCCAGGCGCACCCCTTCCAGCCCGCAGATCGCATCGCGCAGCAGATGGACATTTTTCTCGCGCGTGATCCGCCCGACGTACACCGCCAGAAAATCATCGGGGTGACCGCCGCTGAGTCGCTCACGCATCGCAGCGCTGCGAAAGTCGGGGCGGAATCGCTCGGTATCAACACCGCGATGCCACCAGCGCACACGGCGATACCCGCGTTCGCGCACCTTGTGCAGCATCGCACTGGAAGGAACCAGGTTCAGATCGGCAAAATTGTGTCCGGTACGGAAGAGCCACCAGGCGATAGGCACGCCCCACGCTCCCACATAATGGGTCGTGTAACTGGTAATATCCATATGCGCCGAAGCGACGAGCGGAAGGTCGAACCATTTCGCCAGCGCAATACCGGTGGGTCCGAGAAATGCCGGGTTGACGACATGCACAACGTTGGGCTGAAATGCGCGGAGTTCGCGCACGATTTTGCCGCTCGGCAGGTTGATCCGCAGTTCCGGATAGAGCCAGAAGCGTGGTCCGCCGGTGCGCACCAGACGATGCCCGGCGTAGGTTTCGGGCATGTCGGGCGGACCGAACAGAAGAACCTCGTGACCCTTATCGCGCAGATGTTGGAGCGCCAGGCATAGAACCGAGACCACGCCATCGATCTTGGGCAGAAAGGTCTCCGTGAAAATGGCAATCCGCATAGAAGCATTCCATCACAATGAGGCTTACACGGATTATACCATTGTTCACGGATGCAGCAGCAACGCATCCTGCGGCGAGCGACAGGTCATAATATCAGGAAGCGTCGCGTTCAGGGAGGCAAGCGTGGCGGCGACTGCTGGCGTAATCCCGCTGATGGCGACGCGGCACCCGATCAACCGCAACCCCTGCGCGACCTGAACCAGGCTTTGCGCCACCGATGTGTCAACATGCGTCACCCCAGCAATATCAAGGATGACAAGGCGTGTCCGTCGATGCGCAACCGTTTCGAGCAGGCGTTTGTTCAGCGCCTGGGCACGGCGAGCATCGAGATTGCCCACCACCGGCGCGAGAAGGACGCCATCGGCAATCGCAATCGCGGGCGTTTCCAGATCCGATACGAGCTGGAGCAACCGCTCCTGTTCGGCATTGCGCTGTGCCAGTTCATCGGCGCGCTGTTGCGCCAGCGCCAGCGCTTCCGCCGTGCGCAATCGTTCTTCTTCAGCGATGCGACGCGCTTCCTCCAGACGTTGCGCATTGTCGACTGCCAGACGACTCAAGATCATACCGCCTGCAAGCACCCAGTACGCAACCAGGTTGGGAATCGAGGTGTAGATGCCGCTCCACCCGCCCCGGACAAGCATAATCACGAGAAAGAGAATCGCATTCAACAACAGCCAGCGCGGACCGGTGAGCACCAGCGCAATGACCATAGGCGCTGCGTGCAACAGATCCATCTGTTGCGAAACATATGGTTCATTGGTGAAGAATGCAACCGCCAGCATGATCGCAAGCGCCAGAGCGTGGCGCGCATACTCCCATCCGCGCTGATACGCAATCAACAACCCTCCGGCGCAGAGAGCGCCAACAGCGTATCCGATGCGCGTCATCGGATGCGCGTCGCGGGTCAGCACGCTGATAAGCGCCACCAGGGCGCCCGTCAGGATGAGGATAAACAGGAATGTGTTGATCTGGCGTTGCGTCCAGCCCATGGTTTGCTCGCAGTCGTCTTTTGTCTGATGTCCTGTATCGATTATATACAAAATCTCGACACCCGGTCAGTGTTCGCATTTCTCCTGGGCGCGAGGGCATCGTGCCCTCGTAGACGCGACGAGGGCGAGACGCCCTCGCGCCCAGGCGCGTGTGTTCCCCAGGTGTGAACAGTGACACACCCGGCTTGCTACCAGGGATCACACGTTGGATGTCCTGCATACACACGGGGACCATAGCAGTTCCCATGGTACAATGATATGAGTTTCGCCATTTTATCCGGAGATTATGGGTGTCAACGCAGCGCACGATCCTGATCACTGCCGGGCTGATGCTCAGCCTGTTTCTCGCATCGATGGAATCGACGGTTGTCAGCACCGGCATGCCAACAATCGTCAGCCAGCTGGGAGGTCTCGAAAGTTACAGCTGGGTCTTCACCGCTTTCATGCTCGCTTCGACGACGACCGTTCCGTTATACGGCAAACTCTCCGATCTTTTCGGGCGACGACCGGTGTTCGTCGCAGCCATGGCGATCTTTCTGATCGGATCGGCGCTCTGCGGTCTGGCGACGACGATGCCGCAACTGATCGCCTTCCGCACCGTTCAGGGGATCGGCGCCGGCGGGTTGCTGCCGCTGGTGTTCATCATCATCGGCGACCTGTTTTCACTGGAGCAGCGCGCCCGGTTGCAAGGGCTGTTTTCGGGAGTATGGGGCATATCGTCGATTGCAGGACCGTTGCTGGGCGGTTTTATTGTCGATCAGGCGTCGTGGCAGTGGATTTTCTGGATCAACATCTTTCCCGGTCTGGCGGCGACGGCGATTGTCTGGTTCGCCTGGATTGATCGCCCGCGCGCCCACGACGCGCCGCCACGTTCGATCGACTACGCCGGAGCACTGCTGCTGACTGCCGGAGCAGTTGCGTTGCTCATGAGCCTGACCGATCTGAGCGCGTCGTGGGCGCTGCCGACGCTGGCGGGGGCGCTGGCGCTGTTTGGGGCGCTGGTCTGGGTCGAGCGCCGCGCGAGCGATCCGGTGTTGCCGATTGGGCTGTTCCACGACCGGATGTTCCTGGTTGCCTGCGGTCACGGCATCCTCGCTGGCTGCGCTGTGTTTGGCGGTGCGACATTCGTGCCCCTGTATGTGCAGGGAGTGTTGGGCACAAGCGCAACCGAGGCAGGAGCGGCGCTTATGCCGATGCTGCTGGCGTGGGTCTTTTCGAGCATTCTCGGCACGCGGCTGTTACTTCGATTGGGATACCACACTATTGCACTTGCGGGCATGGTGGCGCTGGTTATCGGCGCGTTTCCGCTCATGTTCCTCGATACGCAAACCAACCGTCTACTGCTGATGACAAGTCTGGGGTTGATGGGATTCGGCATGGGCTTTTCGATCCCGGCGTTCCTGATCGCAGTTCAGAGCACCGTTGAACGCAGCAAGCTGGGGACAGCCACCTCGACCCTTCAGTTCAGTCGCAGCATCGGCGGCGCGTTCGGCATTGGCATCATGGGGGCAATTCTCAGCGCTATTGTGGTCACAAATCTGGTTGCTGCCGGTCTCGATGCCTCTACCTCACTCAACAGCCTGATCGATTCGCCGGGAAGCGACTCCGCAGTGCAGGCGATGCTGCGCGACGCGTTGAGCGCCGGTATCCGCGGCGTGTTCATTGTAGGGTTCATTGCGTCCGTGCTGGGATTGCTGGTGACGCTGCTTGCGCCACGCGGGCAGATCGCGCAGATGAGCGCCGAGCGTGAGCGTCGTGAGGGTGTAGTACATCCGGCAGCAGAACACGGAAGTTGATACCGGTGCAGGACATATCAGGGGCGCCCGGCGAGCACGGGGTGCAACAACATAGCCCCAACGTGGAAATGACCGTCGCACGAGATGTCCCGCTCAATCGGCAAAGATATCTCTGACCGCCACGCTGAAGCCCGGTAGAACATCATCCCCCGGCAGATCATCGTCAATGGTAAACTCGCGGACATCGGTAAGCGAGCGATATGCAAACACGCTCCGCGAGGACGGATTGACGAGCCACACCAGACGCACCCCTATCGAAAAGTACTCACGCAGCTTTTGTGTAGTCTCAGACCAGGTGTTGCCGGGTGAGAGAATCTCGACAATGAGATCGGGAGGAACGTCCAGAAACACGGTTTCTCCCCTCCGGTCATACCGATCCTGCGAGATGAAGAGCACATCAACGGCGCGAATGGTATCCGGATTCCGACGTGTGTAGACGCCGACCTCGCCTGAGCGCACTTTTCCGAGACCGTGCGCGCGCACGAATGAGAGCAGGATGCTGGTAATATTCGCTGCGTACCCGCCATGTTCATCGCTCGTTGGTGTCATCGGCACAATGCTCCCGGCAACCAGTTCACATGGTCCCGTATCATTCAGCGCTGCAAGTTCTTCGCCGGTCATCATCCGTTCTGTCTGCGGTGCGATCCGGGTTGTCATAGCCATTCTCCTTGTTCGCATACACTCCGCTCTGAACGTGCCGACTACATTATTATTATACGCATTTCACTCCGGCAGGACAGCACAGACCCGCACCGGCATACGCCGGATGTGCTATGATGATGCGCGCCATTGGCATTGATACAGGGACGAAACAATAACCGACTCTGCACGTACAGGTACGACGAGTTTTCCGAAGCGGGATAGTACAGCGATCCCCGACTGATCAACCGGTACGCCTCCGACGTTCCGCAGACACAAAGAAGGCAGGTATGACCGACTCGACTGCAACGATGACCGCTCAGGCTGAAGCGGTTGTCCGGCGCCACGCTGCGCGCAACTTCTGGCTCAACGTTCTCGATGGCGGCACATTCTACCTGGGATTGAGCATGGTGTCGCGTTTCACCGTGCTGCCGCTCTTTGTCGAGCGTCTTTCGCCTGATCGCTGGTTGCAGGGGTTGATCCCGGCGATCAACTATACCGGATGGTTTCTGCCCGGTCTGTTCATTGTGCCGCTGATTGCAGCGATGCCGCGGCGCAAGCCGATCCTGTTAACGGCGACATTGTTCGAGCGCCTGCCGTTTCTGATCCTTGGGCTGGTGCTGCTCTTCTGGAGCGATCTGCCGGGCGCCAGCCTGCTGGCGATCTTTTTTGGCTGCTATGCCATGCATGCGGTTGCCGCCGGTTTCGCATCCATTCCCTGGCAGGATTTCATTGCGCGGGTCATTCCGGGCAAACGCTGGGGGATCTTCTTTGGGTTGCAGAGCGGGCTTGGCGGATTGCTCGGCATTGGCGGCGCGGCGGTTGCTGCATGGGTGTTGACGGCATTTCCGTTTCCGCAGAGTGTCGGTATCCTGTCGCTGATCTGTTTTGCTTCGATGGTTGTGTCGTTTATCTTCCTTGCGGCGACGGTCGAACCAGCCCTGCCGCCGCAACCGGCGCAGCCGTTGACGGCATTCCTGCGCGGTGTGCGCCCGCTGCTGGATCGCGACGTTCCTTTTCGGAACTACCTGATCGGGCGGGTAAGCATCGCACTTGCGCTTGTCGGGCACAACTTCATCACTGCGCTGGCGCTCGAACGCTTCAACCTGTCCGGCGCGGAGGTGGGCGGATTCACAGCGGCGCTGCTGGCAGCGCAGGCGATCAGTGATCCCATTCTCGGTGGGATGGCAGACCGCTGGGGACACAAACAGGTACTGGAACTTGCGACAGCAGTGGGGCTGGCGGCGATCCTGATGGCGCTGGTTGCGCCGGCGCCGGTCTGGTTCCTCGTCATTTTTGTGCTGGTCGGCTTTTCGCAGGCGGGGTATATTCTCTCCGGGTTTACACTGGTCTTCAGTTTTGCTCCTTCCGCTCAACGACCCGCCTACATCGGCGTCTCGAACATTGTTATGGCGCCGGTCGCCGCCGCCGGACCGCTGATCTCCGGGTGGCTCGCCGAAATCGCCGGGTACGAGACGTTGTTCGTTGTTCTGTTGTTGATCGGCATCGCCGGGCTGGGGTGGATGCGCCTGCGCGTGCCGCGCCCGACCGTGACGGCATCGCTGGCAGAGGAGCGGGTGGGGTGAGGTGCGTTCTGATGCGTCTTTGCCCCCTCATCCCCCCTGCCTCCTTCTCCCACAAGGGGAGAAGGGGG
>Ga0197142_1004192_pt1 | contig 11764 bp, 9 predicted proteins | sample GBS60_MetaG_FD_148614 | JGI IMG/M metagenome (GOLD analysis project Ga0197142, IMG submission 148614) | Sediment microbial communities from Great Boiling Springs, Gerlach, Nevada, United States - GBS 60_MetaG | ecosystem: Environmental > Aquatic > Thermal springs > Hot (42-90C) > Sediment... | reverse complement strand
GGAGCTGAAAAAAGGACTGGTCGATATAGTTATTGGAACCCATCGGCTCCTTTCAGAGGACGTGAAATTTCGAGACCTTGGACTGCTGATTATCGATGAAGAACAGCGTTTTGGTGTGCGCCAGAAAGAAAAAATAAAAAAATTGAAGGCTTCAATTGATGTTCTGACCATGACCGCCACCCCCATCCCTCGCACCCTGAATATGTCTTTATGTGGCCTCATGGATATCAGTCTGATTGAGACGCCACCCAAAGATAGGCTGGCTATTCACACGGTGGTTTCTCCTTTTAACACAAAGCTTATAGCTTCGGCCATCAGGCAGGAATTGGCTCGGGGGGGCCAGGTTTATTATGTCCACAATCAGATTGAGGATATCGATCAGGTGGCCGAAATGATTGAGCGCCTGGTTCCTGAAGCAAAACCCGTGGTCATTCATGGTCAGATGTCAAGCCTTCAGCTTGAACGCCGCATGATGGATTTTATCAATCAGAAATATAATGTGCTCGTTTCGACCACGATTATTGAAAATGGCATCGACATTCCTCTTGTCAATACCTTGATTGTTGACCGGGCAGACCGTTTCGGTCTGAGCCAGCTTTATCAGCTTCGGGGCCGGGTGGGACGTTCCTCCCGTCAGGCCTATGCTTATTTCCTTGTTCCGCCCTTTTATGAGCTTACCCCTCAGGCCAGAGAAAGATTGAAGGCCCTTAAAGAGTTCAGTGAACTCGGTTCGGGTTTTCGCCTGGCAGCCCGGGACCTTGAAATCAGAGGTGCGGGCAATCTTTTAGGCCCGCAGCAGCATGGCCTTATGGAGGCAGTTGGTTTCGATTATTTTATGCAATTGCTGGAGCAGGCTGTCCGTCAGCTCAAGGGGGAGGAGATTGAGGAGTCAAAATGTGACATCAATATGAGGGTCGATATCCGCATCCCTGAAGATTATATCCCTCAGATGAACCTGCGGCTGAATTTTTATAAACGCCTCTCCTCACTCCAGAACCTTGAGGAAATGGAACTGATGAGGCAGGAAATGGAAGACCGCTTCGGCCCCCTGCCACCCACAGTCAGCAACCTGATTACTTATGGAGGGATTAAATATCTGGCTGAAAAATTAAAAATTAAATCCCTGGACAGGGTGGGTTATCGACTTCTCATTAACTGGCCTCTCCCCGGCGAAGATAAATTTAAAAAGCTACTCAGCTTACTGAAAGAGAGAGGTGGTTCCTTCTCTCCCCAGGGGATAGCCACTATTCCTTTAAAGGAAAATGATGATGGTGGTCTGCTGAGTGAAACCCTGACCATCTTGAGGGAATTATATTATTAGACTATAATTTATTTTAAGATTTGTCCCGTTAGGAGCAGAAAAAATCTTTAGAAGAAAAATAGTTAAATTTGTTTGTCCCCTTCTAATTTCATGTCTGGTCTCTTCTTTTGCCTGCCGTTATCTTAGAGAAAAGGTTCAATCTGATAAAGAAGAGATAAAAGGGGAAAGGATAATCCTCCGGGTTGAACACAGGGAATACACCGAGCAGGATTTTGGCCGCTATATAGAAAGGCAGGTAGGGAAGAAACCTGAGACCATTGAAGCCGCAGCCCTCAGCCGGTTGCTGGACCAATTTATAGAGGAAAAGCTCTGGCTGGAAGCAGCTCAGCAGGCAGGGATAGTTGTTTCCGGGGAAGATGTAGAGGCGTTGAAAAGGGCTGAACTTGCGGAGAGTGAAGAATCTTCTTCCCATTCAGAGGATGATGCCTATCTTATTGAAAAATTGATGATTGAAAAATATCTCCAGAAGCTGGCTGCCGAAATCGATGTTTCTGAAGATGAAATAAGAAATTATTATGAGCAGAACAAAAGGAAATTTCTCCTGCCGGAAAGAGTCAAGGTAAGTCAGATTCTGGTGGATAATGAAGCCATGGCTGTTCGTTTGCAGAATCAGCTTAAAGGGGGTGATGAAGCCCTCTTCCGACAGCTAGCCCGGGAAAATTCTCTTGGTCCTGAAGCTGATCGGGGTGGCGAAATGGGCATTTTCAAATTAAATGAACTACCTAAGGAAATAGAAAAAGTTATCTTCTCTTTGAAGGAAGGAGAAATAAGCCCGGTGGTAGAATCTCCCTACGGGTTTCATATTTTTCGTCTTGATAGCCGCCTTGAACCGAAATTGCTGAGTCTCGAAGAAGCTTCAGAGAAAATCAGAACCAGACTCTGGCAGGAAAAGATGGATATCCTGATGAAAAACCATTTAAAAGAAATAAAAGCCAGACTTAGCTGGGAATTTTTCCCCCAGCGGTTATCATTCCCCTATACAAAGGAAAACCAATGAGAAAAGTATCTTTCAGGTTGTTTTTATGGGCTCTTTTCTCAGTAATAGTTTTCGGTCAAACTCACGTCGTCGAAGAGATCGTGGCTATTGTTAATGATGAAATTATTACTCTTTCTCAGTACAAACAGCACTATGAATCCATGGTCCAGATGTTGAGAGCCCAGTATCAGGGTTCTGAATATTTTGAGCAGCTTGAGGAAATGAAAAAGCAATTGCTTGATATGATAATCAACGATATGCTTTTGCTCCAGATAGCCAGGGAAAATCAGATCAATGTCAGCGAACAGGTTAAACTCTATGTGGAGAATATAATCAAAGAGAATCACCTTGAATCCGAAGCTGAATTGAGGCGAGAGCTGGCCCGCCAGGGCATTGATTACAACGATTTTATTCGCCAGATTGAAGAAAATTTGCTCAAGCAAGCGGTTATTGCTTCCGAGGTGGATAGGACGATAGTTCTGGAAGAAGCGGAGATCGTTAATTATTATCGGGACCACCCGAATGAATTTACCGAACCTGAAGAAATTACCTTGAAGGCGATTTTCCTTTCTGCTGAAGCCCATTCCGAAGAGGAATGTGAGGCTAAAAAGAAGGAGATTGAAGAGAAGCTGGCTTCCGGGGAAAAATTTGAAGAGGTGGCGGCCCTGCTTTCCGATCCACCTTTGAATGAGAACAAGGGCGATCTGGGGACTTTTAAGAAGGGTGAACTCGAAAGTACTTTACAGGCAGCTGCAGATAAATTGAAACCCGGAGAAGTCTCTCCCTGGATAAAAGGGAAAAATGGCTGGTACCTGCTGCGCCTGGAGGAACGCCGGCAAAGCCGGCTGAAGGATTTTGAAGAAGCCCGGCGCGAGATTGAAGAAAAAATCTTTATGGAAAAAAGGCAGAAAAAACTGGCTGAATTTATAAAAAATATGAGAGATAAAAGCTATATCAGAATTCTTAAGCCCAATCCCCTGGGCTGAAAAGTAGAAATTTTTGAATAAAAGAAAATTTCGGTCAGAATAAGGCTGGAATTTTTTGGGGCTGAAATAAGAGAATAATCAGATAGGCGACTGAGCCTAAAAATTCATCTATTTCAAGCGATAAAAACAGCGGCGGCGATGGCTGTCGTCCAGAGTCCTTTTTGTCCGGTTGTGGTCTGGGTGATGTTAGTGGTTCTAACTTCAAGGGTGTCGGAGATTCTGAAAACCTTCTCCTGGGCGTCCCAGATTCTTGAAGTATCGAAATCTTTACCCAAGGTGGTAGCCAGCATATAGGCAGCCAGTCTTTCAGCATATTCACCCGCTTCTTTTTCGTCCTGACCGAAGCTATGATGTTCGGATAAATAACCATAATACTGGGCATCATTAGGTATAGCCAGACCAACCGAAGCTGAAATGAGACGATGACCCTCATCGGTTGAAATTTCGCTCATGACCAGGAAAACAATCTGGCCAGGACGAAGCAACTTCAACCCTTCTTCCCTGGGAATTAACTCACAATGCGGCGGGAAGATGCTTGAGGTTTTGACCAGATTAAAAGGGGCAATGCCTGCATCGCGCAATGCCTGTTCAAAGCTGGCCAGTTTTTCCGGATGCTGGCCACGACCCCTGGTGAGAAAGACCTTTTTAGGCACGATAGCTTCCATCTTCCTTTTATCCCTCAAATCAAGTTGATTTTGACTTCATTTTCGCTCGGTCAAAACTGACTAAATCTTCTCTACCTGGTTTTCAAGGCCGGTTAAATATTTCATTTTTTCTTTTCTGGATTGGTTTCAGGTTCTTTTTTCACTTCGCCCATGCCCACAGGTTCAGGTTCTTTGAAATCGATGGTTCTGGAAACATCCCATTCGCCCAGGGGAACATGAATGGAACCTTTAGACTGAACAAAGAGCCGGACAACCACCGGTTTCCAGTAAGGATTGTCTTTAAAGGTATCCAGACTTTTGCCTTCTACGCCATAATTGCTTTTCATGGTAATGACGTCACTGACCTGGCCGGGCATGATTGGCTCTTTTCTAATAGCCGCGAGAAAGGCATCACCCAGATTTTCCGTTTCGCCTTTGAATTTAAAAATGGCATTGAAATTAAGGTAATTAATGGGTTTTGAAGAGACATTTTTTACCCTGAAGGAGATACAGGGCACAAGAACCAGCTTCGGTGGCCAGGGTTGATAAGCCTTGGCTACCCACTTGGTTTCCATATCAACAATCTCAATCGAGGACCGAAGCTCTTCGGCGCTCGGCGGGCGCGTACAGCCAGAAAAAAAGATGATAAGAATAAAAGCAAGGATGTAAATATATCTTGCCACTTTAACCATCTTTACCTCCAATCTTAAATTTAAATATATAGCAATCGGCCTGATTATGCAATTAATCTTCTCGGGAAAGCGGGTGCGAAGATAAGCCTTTCTCTGGCAGTTTGTTTTCTGTCGGTAGCATTAGAATTTTTCAGGAAAATCATCAAGAAGGGTTTTTGACGCCCCCGCTGCTGGCTGAGTCTTAACTAAAATATTTTTCAAAGGGACGACAAAAGGAAAAGATTCAATCCGGTCTGATGATTCGCGAGATCGGAACAATCTTTATTCCTGCTCCTTCTATCCGGGTAATCGCTTCGGAAAGAAGACTCAGGGTTTCAGGATAGGGATGACCGATGGCTATGGCCCTGCCCCTTTGGTGGCAGAGATGAATGAGCTTCTCTATCTGGGACAGGATAGATTTTCGATTCGCCTCAGAGTCGAGGAAAATATCCCGCTGCCCGCAGGCAAGCCCCATTTGTCGGGCCAGTTTGAAGGCAATTGATTTTTCAGTCGTTCGGCTATCAATAAAGAAGAGGCCACGAGATTTAATCTCCGCCAAGATTATTTTCATTATTTCCTTCTTTTGGGTTATAAGCGAGCCCATATGGTTGTTAACTCCTTTGACCTCAGGCAGGATATCGAGACATTGCCTGAGAGTTGTCAGCACTTCCTCCGGGCTCATCTCAGATTTAATTTCAACCAAGTGACCGCCATCGTTACTTTCGGAGTTAATCGATTCGAGGGGAAGATGAAGCATTACTTCGAGACCATGCTCCTGAGCCATTTTCGCTGTCTCCCGGGCATAGTGAGAAAAGGGCAGAATGGCCACATCGAGAGGCCGGGAAAGGTTGATTATAGCCTGCAGAGCCTCAAGGTTATCGCCAAGATCATCTATTATTATGGCTATCATTTTCTCTTGAGGTTTTCTTTTTAAGAGGATTGAAGCAACCGGTGGCTCGGGAGAAAGCTCGGGTGGAGCCAGGAAAGTTTTGATTATGTTAAATGTAAGAGAGGCTTCATCCTTGCCCTTATCCCGGATTTGCCAGTCGATGGTCTTTGTCCTCTCATCTTCTTTCAGCACCTTAACTTCATACTCCGACCTCCGCTGAATCAATTTATCTTTCAACTTCGTGGCCAGAGGCTCATAATCACGTTCGGAAATTTCTATGGTCACCTTTTTGGAAATTCTATCAGTTTCTGGAACTCTATCAGCCATGGAAATTATTTTCAGGGAGGGCCAATCTGGCCGTTTAAAAAAGGGGAGAAGCTCCTGTTCAATCCAGGAATAAATAGATTCCTTTTTTTTTAATAAGTGAGAAAACAGGACAGAGTTATTTCTATCTCCGATTGATTGGAGATAATCAAGACCCAGAAAAGAGACCAGACTTATGATTAAAAGGATAAGTGCCGCTGGATAGGCCCGGGGAGACCTGCTTTTTAAGCTCAAGGAAAAATCTGTCCTTGGAGAGTCTTCTGAAGATAAATTGAGGTCTCATATTCATCGGGACCAAGCGTGACATCTGGCTCAACGCCCTTTTGCCACAGGAGTCTGTCGGGATAAAGTCCGCCTATAGCGGTCGTCAGGAAAAAAGAAGTCCCGTCTCTCAGCAGAAAAAATTCTCTCTTAGCCATGAGACCGGGTGTAGGGTGGCCGATAACAGGAGCTTTTTTCTTTTCCTGGAGGGCCGAAGCGACCAGCTCAGCCAGATCCTGAGTGGCTGGACTTACCCAGATAACGAGATTTATATCAGCCAGGGCAGGACGCTGCGGACAGCCAAAGTATTGAGAATCTCGGGAGCGACTGCGGTAAAAAGCTATCTTTTCAGCTGAGATAAATAGATTAAGAAAATGAAGGGCTTCGTCCAGTTGACCCTCTTGAGCTAACCTTAAGTCGACAATTAAGGGCAACTTGGTTGCGGGCAGGCGGGGAATAATTTTTTGATTGATTTCCTGAGATAGCGGAGAGAAAAAGCCACGAATTTCCAGCCAGCCCGCGGTTCCTGGTTGGGTCCGAAAAATATAAGAAGAAGAAAGCAATTTTTCTCTTTTCAGGGATATTATTCGAGTCTGCGCTCCCCGCAGTGTTTTCAGGGTGACGGAGCCATCCTTTTTGCTCCTCAAGAGGAGTCTCACTTCGGTTAGACTCAGGGGAGAAGTTGGGGCACCATCAATCTCGGTAATATAATCGCCCGCTTTTATATCCTGCTTCTGGGCTGGAGAATCAGGTACAAGACCGACAACCAGAGGGAAAAAACCGTACCTTTTCATTAAAAGAAGGCCGACATCATAAAAAGTATTGTCCTTCTGCTGCTCCAAATAAAGATGGGTCGCTTTATGGCTCAAATAGCCTGAAAGAGGATCAAGGGAGTTAACCAGCCCTCTGAGAGCCCCATCCATGGTTTCAAGGGGATTCTTTTCCTCTATATATTCGCTTCTGATAAGCCGGAGGACAGAGGAAAGGGGCTCGAAGGGTCTTTCAGCTGCCGGAGCCGGTCGGGCGCTGATAATTCCTTTATTATAGAAAAGAAGAAATGAATAAAAGACGAGAATAATGACCAGTAAAATTAAATTCAGCTTTTTCATATAAATAAATAGGTTTAAATTTTATCATTTTTTCTTTAACCATTGCAAGGGATCGAGGGCTTTAGTTTTATAACGAATTTCGAAATAAAGACACACTCCTTTTAAAGAGCCTGTGTCGCCCACGATGGCTATGGGCTGACCTTCCTTAACCCAGTCGCCCTTGCTTACCAGAAATTCAGCGCAGTGGCCATAAAGGGAAAAGTAATTCAAACCATGATCAAGGATCAACAATTCACCATAGCCATGAAAAGTGTCAGCATAGACTACCTTGCCCGCATGAATGGCTCTTACCGTCCGGTCCTGGCGCGTCGGGGCTATCTCGATACCATTATTGAAGGTAATTGTATTAAATCGGGGATGTCTTTGCAAACCATAGGAAGTGATGATTTTGCCCGAAAGGGGCCAGTTTAATTTCCCTTTCCTTTCATAGAAAGGAACAAAAGGGAAAGGAAGGATAATTTCCTGTTTGATGATTTTGTCCATTAAATTCTGGAGCTCATCAGCCCTTTCCCTGTATTCCTTGAGAGTCTGTTCATAAAGTCGCCGGTTCTGCTGGATGCGGGCTGAAAATTGCCTCAGGCTATTTTCTTTGGCCTCAAGCTCCTTTTTCTTTTCAAGCGCCTGCTGATAAAGCTTCTGCAATTCTTCCTGTTTGGCTGCCAGCTGATGAGTTAACTCTTTCAGGTGAGTCTCAGCTTTTTGATAGGCAGTAAGAAGACCATTCTGGTGTTCAAGGAGGAGCTGAAGACGCTTGCTTTCAGCCACCAGGGAAGCAAAGCTCTGAGCCTGAAAGAAGAAGCGCAGCCAATCCAGCTGACCGTATTTATAAAGAGAAACAAGAGTTTTTTCTATATTTTTTTTCTGATAATTTATCTGCTGTTGGGTTGTTTCTATCTCTTTTTTTAAAGAGGCAATCTCCCGATCCAGTTTCTGGCGTTCGGCTGTATTGAGATTGATTTGCTGGATTAAGAGTCTTTTTTCCAGAGAAAGCTGGTTGAGCTGGGCTAAAATGCCTGCTTCCTGTCTCCTTTCCTCTTTAATTTTTGTTTCCAGAGCCTTGATCTCTCCCTGGATTTTCTGAAGATGCTTCTCAATCTCGGAAATAGCCTGAGCCGGAAGCGAGGCTTCCAGAATAAAGGGGGTTATTAATAGCAGGAAAAAATTCCTGGCTTTTTTAAGGCTGATTCCTTTCTGGCCCTTCATTCCCTTCATTTTCTCAGTATATAAATTATACCTCCAATTATGCCCAGGATAAGAACAAAGGCCACATCAATCAGGGAAAAGGAAAAGGAAGTCTGGGGCGGAATGGAATAGAAGGTGAAGATCTGTATATAGGCTCCTTCCCTTAACCCCAGGCCATTGATGGTTACAGGGATGAGCTGAACGAAATGAACGACAGGAATGACCATAAAATAATCAAGAAAAGGAACAGAAAGTTTCAGGGCCTGGCCGATGAGAAAATAATAAACGATGACATTGATCTGAAGTCCAAGAGCCCAGAGCATCGCCAGATTGAAGGCCTTCTTCTGATGGCGGAAATTAATTATGGTTTGCCGGAAGGTGAAAACTTTATCCATAAAAGGCTTCAAGCGCTGACCTTTAGCGATTGGCCTTAAGAGGCGAGTCCAGGGAAGAATAAGGAAAGTAAGAATAGTGATAAAACCAATTGCGCCGGAGGCGAGAGCGACCCAAATGAAGGGTGACTGGTGAGCCAGGTCCAGACGAAAAAGGGCCGCCATCAGGGCGAAAAGGAAAAGGACAAAAAGGCCAGTTAATCTTTCGACGATAACAATAGCTGAGGATTTGATGAGGGTTCGGGAATAGCGAGCCCCATCCCAGATGCGCACTATATCGCCGCCAAATCGAGTTGGCAGGAAATTGTTGAAAAAAGTGCCTACGAGATAGGACTGGATGAGGAATTTAAGGGGTACCTCATCTCCCTGGGCCCGCGCAAGAATCTGCCAGCGAAGGGCGCTGATGAGGAGCCCGAGGCCGTGGAGGGAAAAAGCGACAATTAACCACCGCCAGTTAACCTGACGGAGAATCTGAAAAACCTGGCTCAAATTAGTCAGGCGTGTCAGGATATAAACTAAAATGCTCAGGCTGATGATAAATTTAATCAAAGTTAGCCAGGGATTTCTTTTTTTCGGTAAGGGCTCGAAATTTTTCATTGAGGATATTAATTTTTTATCATAAATTTGAAGAAGGCAAAAGAGAAGAAGCGAGAACTGGAGTTTTCCATGGGACAGGCTGAAGCCAGGAACCGGGGTTCGAATCAAAGCCGGAAATTTTTCGAAATGAAAGGTTTTCACCAGGCAGCCTCATCAGACGAGAAGGAACTCATTTTAGCAACTGAAGCCATCCTGAATTCCGCTCTGGCGGCAGTGGATCCCGCCGTTTTAATTAATCAGAGCCTGAAACGGGAAGGAACAAGACTTGAAATTATGGGTAAAGAAAGAAGCGAGGTGATTGACCTTGAATCTTTCCGTCGGGTCTTTCTGATAGCCCTGGGCAAAGCTTCACCTTTGATGGCCGGAGCCTTCCTGAAGCTCCTGGGAGATAGAATTTATAAGGGAATTGTTGTCTGCCAGCCCGGGGTTGAATTTTTCTGGCCTGGTGTGGAAAGGCTGGAAGCTCCCCATCCCCTGCCCGATGAAAGGAGCCTGAAGGTAGCTGAAAAGATTATTGAATTGAGCCAGGAAACCGGTGAGACTGACCTGGTCTTCTTTTTAATTTCAGGCGGGGCTTCAGCCCAGATGGCCATGCCTGTGAAACCGGTCACCCTGGCTGATAAAGCAAAGGTGACGAAAGCCCTGATGGAAGCCGGCTCTGATATCAGGGAATTGAATATAGTTAGAAAACACTTGTCTGAAGTTAAGGGTGGCCGCCTGGGAAGATTTTTCGGTCAGGCCACAATCATTAATCTTTTCATTTCTGATGTTATCGATGATGACCTGGAGACCATAGCCTCCGGGCTTACGACCTGGGATTCTTCAACCTATTCTGAGGCTAAGAAGATAATCGAAAAATATAATCTATGGGATACTGTTCCTGAGTCAATAAAAGAAGTCATGGAAAAAGGTGTGCGAGGGGAAATCAGGGAAACAAGGAAAAAAGATGAAGTCATTCAGACGAGGCTTTTTAACTTCATCATTGGCCATATTGAAGTGGCGATCGAGGCAGCAACTCAAAGGGCCAGAGAGCTTGGTTTTTGTCCCATTATTTTGAGCCGGAGGGAAACAGGCGAGGCCAGAGAAAGAGCTCGCCTCTGGGCCGGGCTGGTTCGCAGTCTCCATCTTTCGTTTCCCCTCGACTCAAAACCTTTAGCCCTCATATCAGGAGGAGAATTAACTGTTACGGTTAGAGGAAAAGGCAGGGGTGGCCGAAACTTAGAATTTTGTCTGGCTCTGTTGAAGGAACTGATGGAAGATCCTTTACCTGAAAATTTTAACTGGTGCGCCGCCAGCCTGGCCACCGATGGCCGTGATGGGCCAACTGAGGCTGCCGGAGCCATAATCTCTCCTCTGGTCATTAAAAAAGTCATGGAAGCTGGCCTTGATCCAGCTCTCTATTTAAACAATAATGATTCTCTAAGCTTTTTTGAAAAAACAGGAAGCTTAATCGTAACCGGGCCAACAGGTACTAATGTTATGGACCTGCGACTTTTTCTTTTGAAAAAAAGGAAGGGGTTCGCAAGACCTGAATCAGATTGAAAATGGATCAGGATGAAAAGACAGGGGAAAAAAGTTAAAATATGGCCAAAAATCAAGGGACAGGGATGAGAAAAAGATTATAAATTACCGGAGCGATGGCAAAAATTTAATAGATAAAAATTTATATAAGGAGGCTGGTTAAATGAAACCTATCGAGATCAGGCCCGGGATATTCTGGGTGGGAGTTAATGATAAAACAACAGATTTATTTGAAGGGCTCTGGCCCGTCAGAAAAGAGGGGGTCTCTTATAATTCATATTTGATCATAGATAAGAAAAAAGTAATTGTTGATCTTATCAAGCCTATAAAAACGGAAGAATATCTGATTGGCCTTGAAGCCCTGACGCCGATAAAAGAGATAGATTATATTGTGCTCAATCATTTAGAACCAGATCACGCCGGTTTATTGCTGACCTTTGCTCAACTGGCTCCTCAGGCCAGATTTGTCTGCTCGGCTAAAGCTGCAGAAATGATTCCTCGATTTTTAAAGGTTGAGGGTGGCAACCGGTTTCTGGTCGTGAAGGATGGGGATGGACTTGATCTGGGAGAAAAGAGTTTAAAATTTTTCTCCACGCCCTTCCTTCACTGGCCGGAAACCATGATGACCTATGAAAAAAGCCAGAAAATACTTTTTTCCTGCGATGCCTTTGGTGGCTTTGGAGCCATTCATGGGCGCATTTTTGATGATGAAGCTGATTCCCCTGAATTCTATGAAAGGGAGGCGCTCAGGTATTATGTCAATATAGTAGCTAATTATAGCCAGCGTGTTGTGGCGGCTATTGAAAAACTTTCGGCTGTGCCCGTCGAAATAATCGCCCCTTCTCACGGGTTAATCTGGCGGAAGAAACCGGGCAGGATAATTGAGCTCTA
>Ga0197142_1004191_pt1 | contig 11764 bp, 8 predicted proteins | sample GBS60_MetaG_FD_148614 | JGI IMG/M metagenome (GOLD analysis project Ga0197142, IMG submission 148614) | Sediment microbial communities from Great Boiling Springs, Gerlach, Nevada, United States - GBS 60_MetaG | ecosystem: Environmental > Aquatic > Thermal springs > Hot (42-90C) > Sediment... | reverse complement strand
TTTATCGTTTCCGCGATGCGCAGTATCAGGTGCTGTACGTGGGGTTTGAACCCCAGAACCTGCAACAGCGGTTGCTGGAACACTGGCAAAAACAGGACGTTCCTGATGCTCGCTACGTGAGCTACCTACCCGTGACCAGCACGGCGAAAGGCAAAGAGGTGCAACAGCGCCTCATCGCGCGAACGAAACCTCTGTATCAGACACCAGAAGGCAAAGAAGACCGACCGGAAGAAGACTCCGACGAGGAATAGCAAAGTGCCAGATGATGTTTCAGCTCTGTCGTTCGTGCACCGTTGAACGCACTCGGAACGATGCGCGGACACAGGGTGTGACCAAAATACGGTGTGACGTCCGTGAAAACAGACGGACATATGTGAGGTGTGCCGTGAGATATATGCATCTATTACTGGTGTTAGGTGCGCTCGTGCTGTTCAGCGCGTGCGCAAAGAAGCCATCTGCGCCCACATCGGGTGAGGCATCGGTGGGGGAGAAGAAAAAGTTGCGCGCGGCGATGGTCACCGACATCGCCGGCATCGGAGACCGTTCGTTCAACGAATCGGCTTGGCGTGGTTTACAGCGGGCGCAGAAGGAGTTGGGCGCGGAGGTGCGTTTCCTCGAATCCGCCAAACTGCCCGACTATGAGCAAAACCTGCGCTTGCTGGCACAGCAGAAGTACGATGTGGTGATTGCGGTCGGCTTTGCGATGGAAGACGCGCTGAAGAAGGTCGCTCCGCAATTTCCAAACGTCGTTTTCGCCATCGTGGACGGCAACGCCCCCGATTTGCCCAACTGCGTGTCGCTGAAGTTCCGCGAACAGGAGGGGTCTTTCCTTGTGGGTGCGCTGGCAGGCGCCATGACCAAGACCAACGTGGTGGGCTTTGTGGGAGGCATGGAGATACCGCTGATTAAGAAGTTCGAGGCGGGTTACCGTGCGGGAGTGATGACCACCAATCCGAAGGCGAAGGTGCTTGTCGGATACACGGGCAACTGGACGGACAGCGCCAAAGGCAAAGAGCTCGCCCTGTCGCAGTTCGAGCGGGGAGCGGACATCGTGTACCATGCCTCCGGGCAGTGCGGACTGGGGGTCATCGAAGCCGCCAAAGCGCGGGGCCAAGGACATTTCGCCATCGGCGTGGACTCTGACCAGGACTACATCGCGCCCGGCTTCGTGCTGACCAGCATGATCAAAAGCGTGGACAACGCCGTTTTCGAGGTGTGCAAGTCTGTGCAGGAGGGCACTTTCCAGCCGGGCACACGCGACCTGGGCATCAAGGAGAACGGGGTCGGTCTCAGCCCCATGCAATACACGAAGCATCTTGTGCCCCAGCAGGTGCTGGACAAAATAGAAACCCTGCGCCAGATGATAGCGGAAGGCAAGCTGAAAGTGCCTCAAAGCGAGGAAGAATTGAAGGCATTCCAGCCTCCCGCCCTGCCATAGGAGGGGGCAATGGGCATTCCAAAGTATCTGCCTCACTATACTTACGAGGACTACAAACACTGGGAAGGGCGGTGGGAGCTGATTCAGGGCATACCGTTTGCCATGAGCCCCCAGCCCTCGTTCCAGCATCAGCGGGTGTCCCAACGTATCGCGTATGAGCTGGAACGCGCTCTGGAGGGTTGCACACGATGCCACGCCGTGCTACCCGTGGACTGGAAAATCGCTGAAGACACCGTAGTGCAACCAGACAATATGGTGGTCTGCGGGGAGGTAACCAATCAGTCGTACCTTGATAAGCCTCCGGTGCTGGTGTTCGAAGTACTTTCTCCCTCCACCGAGCAAAAAGACCGCCTGTTGAAGGCGGAACTTTACGCCTCGCAGGGCGTCAAATACTATGTTCTGGTGGACCCGCAGCTACAACAGGCGGAAGTGCTGGAGTTGGAGCTTGGCGAGTATCAGAAGGTAGCTGTGTTACATGACCAGAAATGGCGTTTTGACCTGGAAGAATGCCAGATAGAAGTGGATTTTTCAGGATTTTGGAAGTAAAGTTGCGGCTAAAACCGTTCAATGCACCAAGGAGGTCACATTGACGGCGCTGGTAGGTGTACTCGTTCATGGGCTGCTGGTGACAATGGTTCTGAGCGCAGGCGCCTGGGACACCGGGAACGCGGGTTCGTTCCTGGCGGCACAAAGCGCCGACACTCAGGACAAGAAGGCGGTCTCGCTCTCGCCCAAAGAGTTATTGCGCCTGCCCAAACCGCCATACATCATCTGGTACCAGTGCCCATACCCCGACGACATGAAAAGCTGGAATCTGGATGCTTCGGTAGGTAATCTCTCGTGGGCAATCGAGAACCATCATCGTGGCGTAACTTCCCTGATGTGGGCGTATGGTCCTAACGCTCCCGGCGACGTTGCGCAGTCCGCTGATTGGTTCGAAAGTCAATTTGCTGGCATCGCGCAAGCGGGCTACGTGGGCGTTGCCGTAGACGAGTGGAACGTGCCAGACACCCACGAGATGGTGCCCCGTTTCGTCGAAGGACTGCGCCGTGCCAAGAAGCGATTTCCCAATCTGTTCGTTGCGGTCTGGGTTACCCATCCGACACCACTGTTCATTCAGTTGATGAGAGAGGGCACCATTGACCTTGCCATTATCCAGGGCTACACCTATGTCCCTGAGCATCCGGAGTGGGCTATCGCGTGGGACGACCTGATTCGAGAGCGCGTGGAGCGGATGAAGAAGGAGAGACTGCTGCACAAGACCATCGTCTGTGTGGGATGGGTGCTGGGTGTTCCCGACTCAAAGGGCAACCGCATGACACCAGAAGAGCTGTCACGACAGGTAGAGTTCTTGGCAAAGAGATATCCGCAGATGCCGGGTATCGCCTTTTATGGCGGTTACGCGCAGCAGGGCAGCATCATTACCGCGCTGGGCAAGCCATATGAAGACCCGGAGGGCGCTTCACGCACACTGGCTATCCTGGCAGACGAATTGGCAAGGAAGTGGTATGCGCGGCGTCACCGTGCTTCGCCGACAAAAAGGTAAGCTACAGTAACGACTAACGTCATTCGGTCTTAATATTGCTTAAAACTCTAGATGCAAGGAATCGAGTATGATAATACTGATAGCAGAACGTTCTGCAGAGGCGATGCGGCATGATTGTTGAAGCACGCAACGATACGGTCAACCTGCTGGGAGCGTTGACCAGAAACCACTGGCAGACGATTAAGGCGGCGGCAAACCTGCTGTTGAAACGCAACCCGTCTGGCATCATCATCAACTGCGCGGGAATTACCGAGTGCACGGAAGAGGGCGCAGAAACCTTTGCCGATGCTCAATCGTACATCCAGAGGCACGGTGCGCGCATCGTGCTGTGTGACATCCCAGACCATGTGATGGAGGTGCTGCGTCGCGTGCCTGGGGTGCGCTCGCAGCTGCCGGTTGCCTGTACGATGGCGCAGGCGCGGGCTTCTCTCGGTCTGCCCAGCACGTACGAAACTTCTGAAGCTCCCTCCGAGAGGATTGTGCTGCTGCCCGTATGGGAGGGGATGAACGCGCCGTATGCCGCCCAGCACGCCCTGCACATGACCAAAGACCAGCACGCGGTGCTTCACATCGTGTACATCCTGCTGGTGCCTCAGAAACTGGCTCTTGCCACTCCCATGCCCGAGCAGGAGGAGCGCGCCCAGCGCACTCTGGCTGAGCTGGAAGAGATGGCGCGCCGCGCCCGGGTGAAGGTGGAAAAGCGTGTGGAACGCTGCCGTGACCTGGCGCGAGGTATCGTCACCATAGCCGAGCAGGAGAGAGCCAGCCAGCTGATTTTAGGCGTCACGCCGAGCGACCTGGCGGCAGCAAACGGCTTTTTGACCACGGTACTCCAAAAAGCCCCCTGTGAGGTGATGGTGGTACGTGCGCCGGCAACCGCGGGGCAGGCGGTGTAGACCAAAGGAGTTGCCTGGTGAGTCCATCCGCAGGATAAGGCTGAAAGCAGGTATCGACGGCTTGAACCCGCTGGAGCCGATTGCCAGCATGGAACTGGAGCCGCTGAAGAAGCGCCGTCGAGACCGATTGGTGGGTAAGACCCAGACTGTTCAGAGGCAGATGCGGAAGAGCGCATCGTTCTTATCGCTTCTGTAGCACGGGAAGCACCTGTTGCAGGATTTTTCGGCTGGCGCGAGCCGCCTGTCGCCCACTGCCGCCGTGTTCCAGTATGAGCGCAAACGCCAGCGGGGGCAGGTTGTCGTCTTGCACCACGCCAGCGAACCACCCGTGCGGTTTGCGGTTACCCTCGCTGGTTTCAGCAGTGCCTGTTTTGCCGTATACCTCCCAGCCGGTTCCGGTGAAGATGCCGTACGCCGTACCCGTTTGCACCACCTCGCCCAGCATCTGTCGCAGAGCCTCGGCGGTCGCATCACTCAGCACTGGCATGGACGGATTGCTACCCGGAGTGAAAACCGCTTTCCGCCACGTGCCGTTCCGGGCGATGGTCGCCATCAGATTCGCCACCTCCAGAGGCGATGCCAGTATCTTGCCCTGTCCAAAGCCACAATCGGGCAGTTCCGCCGCCATTTCATCGGGTTTGGGGACGCGCTGAAAGCCCAGCGCAGTGGCGGTCTCATAAAGCGTTGCGGGTTGCAGGGCGATGGCTAAGTGCGCGAAGTAGAGGTTGCAGGACAGCCGCAGGGCATCCCGTAAGCCCAGCGTACCGTGCGCCCGCATGGAAGGGTGGTCACTCAGGCGAGACTTTACGAAGGTCTTATCGCCTACCTTCCAGCGCACGTTGCGCTCGATATGGCGACAACGGTGGCGCAGGGGCACTCCCTTCTCCAGCGCGGCTGCCGCAGTAACTACCTTGAACACCGAGCCGGGTGGGTAGAGACCATCCACCGGTCGGAACACCAGCGGGGCGTCTTGGCGCGTTCGCAGCTGTTGCCACAAAGTGGGGTTCAGCTGGTTGGGGTCAAAGGTCGGCGTGCCCGCTGCTACCAGCACATGCCCCGAATCAGGTTCTATCAGCACGAATGCCGCATTGCCGTTCGGGTAAGCCTGCCGAATGGTGCGCAGGGCACGCTGTTGTGCCTCCCGCGAGATGGTCAAAGTCACATCCTGTCCCTCCGGCAGGCGGAAGAAGGGCAGGTCTTTCCTTCGGTAGAGGCGCAACAGGTCGCGCGTGTTGTCGTATCCGCGCAGGCGTCGGTTGTAACGCGCCTCAGCGCCCGATGGACCTCCAAAGCGGGCATCCAGCCAGCCTACCAGCTGCGCACATGCCTCGCCGCAGGGGTATACCCGACGTCCATCCCGTGTTTCCGCCAGCACTGCTCCGGTGAAGTCCAGAATACGCCCTCTCGGGATGCGCTGGGCGATGGTGGTCAGTCGGGGGTTGGTCACACGGTGAGGTTCGCTTTTGGGCAGTCGCACCAGCAGAGGACGTGTCGCGACCTCGTCCGCCTGGATGCCCTGGACCCAAAAACTGCGCGCGCCAATGACGCCCAGGATAATCAGCGTGAACGCCCATGCCAGCACGCGCAGGCGGAAACGATACCTGCCGAAGCTGGAAGGGACGGATTGTGGCGACGGGTGCGCGGTGATGCTGTACAGCAAACCCACCATTGCGCTGTTTGCCAGCAGGGCAGAGTTGCCCTGAGCCACGAAGGGAAGCGACATGCCGGTCATCGGCAACAGACCGGTGATGCCTGCACAGATAAGCACTATCTGCGTGCCCTGAAGCACGGCAATGCCCGCCGCCAGCAGCCAGTCTTCACTGGCAGCAGAACGTTGGGCGATGCGTATGCATCGCCCAAGCCACAGGGCGTACAGGCAGAGCAGACACAGGGTTCCGACCAATCCCAGATGTTCTCCCCACAGGCTGAACACCGAGTCGGATCGGGCGAAGGGCACGCTCTGCGGCTTACCCAGCCCGATACCGCTGCCGAACAGACCGCCGGTGGATAACGCCCACAGGCTATGCGCCAGATGGCGCGCATGGTCTTCGGTAATCTGCCAGGGTGACAGCCACATCGCTACACGAGTAGGCAATACACCAATTCCCAGCGCCTCCACCACAAGGATGCCTGTGAACATCAGTAAAACACCCGGTACCAGCAGCACCGCCCTTCCCGTGACCAGATAGAGCATCACCAGCAAGGTCAGGTACAGCGTCAGGGCAGGACCGAAATCGCGTGCCAGCACAAAAATGCCCAGCATTAGGGCAAACATCACCAGCAACGGGAGCAGCTCCTGCCAGCGCAACTGCCACCAAAGGATACTGGCGCGCGGAGGCGACAGCGTGCCGAAACGTCGTGCGGCGTATCCTGCAGCAAACAGCACCAGCAAGAGTTTCATCGCTTCCACCGGCAAAAAACCGAACAGCTGCAGGCGCGCCCCTCCCGGACCCCTGCCGAAAATCAGCAGAAGCACCCCTAGTACCAACGCCAACAACGCCCAAAGGTAACGATACTCCAGCAGGGCCTTTCTCTGAGCAGGGTTCATGCCAGCCAGCAGTACCACGACCACGCCCCCTGCAAACAGCCCCAGACAGTGCTTCGTGACGAGGGCAATATCGTCGCTGTTCACAGTGCCCAGCAGGTTTGCCAGACCGACTCCGCCTAGCAGGAAGGTAATGGGCAGGATAACGGGGTCTCCGGCCGAGGTACGCTGGCGCATGAGCCGGTGCACAAACAGGGGTAAAGCCGCGGCGAGGGCTATGCCCAGAAGTATCAACAGATGCTGGCTACCCGAAAGGGTTCGCGTCGTCAGGATACCCATCCAAGCAGATAGTCCTGCCAGCAGGTTAACCGTTCCTGCCATGAGCATCAGGGTACCTTCTCGCTTCCAATCAGACATGGGGTCGCCTCTTCGCAGCAGCTGCTTGGTCAGATTCTCGGTCGGGGAAGCTCTCACCTGCTGCAGAGAGGAAGTTTCGCGCTGGAGGTAAGCACGCATGAGGCGGAGTAGGGATTGGTGCGTTAACCCGCGAAAGCTCCGAATAAATCTTGCAATGGGAGGGGGTATCCTCTATGGAGGGCTACTGCGTGAAGTGCAAAGGGAAAAAGGAGATGAAGAATCCGACCGCTACCACGCTGAAGAACGGACGCCCCGCGACCGTTGGCACTTGTGTGACCTGCGGAACCAAGATTTACAAGATTGGTAGCAACAAGTAGAGGGTGCAACGGTTTGGGTATGCTGAAAGGCACAAATGCTTCTTGCATCTACTGGCGAGATATTGTATAATGAGTATGGCGTTGGATGGGGCTGTAGCTCAGCTGGGAGAGCGCTTCAATGGCATTGAAGAGGTCAGGGGTTCGAATCCCCTCAGCTCCACCAGCATTTTTTTGACTAGGTGGACCGTTAGCTCAGTTGGCAGAGCAGCTGACTCTTAATCAGCGGGTCGGAGGTTCGAGTCCTCCACGGTCCACCATTTCGTTTGGCGGCTGCGTCTCCAGGGGCTCCCACTCCAACAAGGCGCCGTAATCGCGAGCCAATTGCTCCAATGAATCTCTTCGCTGTTCGAGGAGTCCCGACGGGTCTTCCACCTGCAGCACCACCTTTGCTTCTCCCAAACTCTGAAGCTGTCGCGCCGCTTCCAGCAAAGGATATAGTACCCGCGCACTCGTGCGCAGGCGTAAGCGCACGGCTTTAGGGGCAGCCTCCTCTGGCGGCAGCAGCGGCAGCTGTGTGGGAGGTACTATCATGACGTTCGGTTTCACTAGCTCCTCTGGGGGTACCTGCTCGTGCAGATACATTTTGTCGTTCACCTGCACCCCAAACAGCCCCCGCTCTACCCCGCTTTGTACGGCTTCCTGCACCGCCCGCTGCGGGTTTTTGGGGATGGGCTGACCAGGCACGCCTGTGAAGATGGTGTTGATTTGGGAGATAGGCACACTGTGACCTTCGCGAAGGGGCAGCGTGTCGACAAGGTATTCTGGCGATATCGTCTCCAGCAGCTCGCCCGCCTGGTTGAGCACCTGCTCCACATACTCACACAGCGTCCTGGTGCGGGCAGCCTCGCGCAGCAGCACATCCATCCGACGCACGCCGCCGTCGGCAGGGCGATACACCTCGATGTAAGCCTGACGCAGGGATGCCTCGATGTCAGCCTCTTTGCTCTTTAGCTGCTCACGCACCTGTTCGCGGTCATCCTCTTCCATGTCCTTGTATGACGCGGATTGGGTCACTTGTCGAAGCGCAAGCCAGCGACGAACGGAAGTGCGCAGTGTGTCCAGCGCTCTAGGGTCGGGAACTAGGAACACCAACATGTTGCGGTAGACGCGGTTGCCGTCACGATTGCGTTGCACGGCTTCCTCCATCCACTGCTGGGGATTGCCCGCGTCCAAAGGCAGCACCACCAGGGTCGGTTGGGGGCGGTCCAGCACCTGCTCGGGGGATGCAGGCGCCACCTCCACCTGAAACACACCGTTGCCGCGCCCAGTTATCTTCTCCAGCCAGTTCCGCAGTTCCTCGTCGACCGCCTCGGAGGTCACCTCGTTCTCGAAGTCCAGAATCACTTTGTTCAGGTTGGGTTTGGCGGAAAACAGGTAGCGGCGGTCGCGGTAGCGCAGGTACCAGAGCCCGTCCCGCAGTCGGCTCAGCACTTCGGACACCATCGCTGGGTTGATGTCGGGGCGGAGCAGGGCGAGGCGGATTTCGTCTTCGGTGGCGCCCGCGTCGCGCACGGCGGCGGAGATGCTGTACAGGAAGGCGCAGGTGGCAGCTCCCTTCCCCAGCTGCTCTTTGGTGTAGTCGCCGCCCAGCTTGCGCTCGATGTCGGCTGCTCGTTGCAGGATGTCTCCGGTCACGACGGCGTCCATACTGCTGTCGAGCAAGCGCACTACCTCGCCGCGGATGTGGCGGTCGGTCAGGTCGACGTGGTGGGGCTGGAGCAACATGGCGGAACCCGGTCGTTGGTTCCAGAGGCGACGCAACACCAACGCCAGCAGACGCAACGCTCCCCGCGTGCGCTGGAACTGCGGATGGGGTCCCCACCGCTCGTACAACAGGTCGATCAGTTCGGGATGGAACGGGTATGCCTGCGACATGCGCTGTCTATACTCGGGGGAACGCACCCGGTCGGGGAAGAAGCGGGCGAACTCGTCGTAGTAGTCGCGCAGGGCGTCCACTGCCCGTTTCTGGTCGCGCTCGTCGCCCACACTTTTGAACAGCCGACGCCGCAAAACCCCAAACACCTCATCCTGCGCCACTGGAGTTTCCACCAGTTCCACGCGCCCCAGCACCTTTTTGGCATACTGGAACAGCCGCTCGGCGGCCTCTTGGTCCTGCACCGCGACCTCCAGCGAGGAGGCAGGCAGGGCAGCCACCAGCACACTGTGGGGCGTTGCGCTGACAGCGGATGTGAGCTCGCCCAGAAATGCACCCGTCTGCTGCATCAGGTTGCTGTCGCCCACTTTCACTGCCAGAGCTTTGACCAGATACTCCAGCACCTCGTCCATGAGGATAAGCGCAGGCTGGTAGCGTTGCAGCAGCTGGGTGAGGCGGTTGCCACCGGGAGCGGTGAGCGTCGCGTCGGCGTCGGCGAGCATCTGGTAGCCTTCGGTGCCGCCCAGCTGGTAAGCCAGCTCGCCCCAGAGAGTGCGGATGGAGAGACCCTCGTCGGTGGTGCGCCCGCGTGCGTCCAACCCGCGCCCATCCAGCACCGCCACCCGCACGCCGTCGGGCAGGCTGGGCAGGCTCAGCCGCTCCAGGACGCGCTGTGTCTCCGGCTGGTCATTCAGCGCGTGGGGAGAACGGGCAATGTGGTAAAGGGCGGTCATGGTATGCGTCTTGCCGCCGCCGAAGGGGGTCTCTAGCCGCAGGATGGGCGCGCCACGCCCTTGACCTGCCAAACGCCCTACCACGCGCTCCAGCAGTTCTGAAAGGGCGCGAGTCATGAAGGTGCGCTCGAAAAACCGCTCGGCGTCGGTGTAGTCCCTGCTGGCATTACCCTGCATCACGTGGTGTAAACTGATGGCGAACAGGGATGGGTCGGCGTCCCGCGCGAATACATCCTCATGCGGTTCACAAACCTCCCATATCCGTTTTGTACTGCGCGTTGCCATGCTTTGTCTTCTCGCCCCCCGCTTCGTGTGCTTCGTGGTGTGTGATTTGCAACGAACCTTCAGACACTAAGGACACTAAAAGTTTTTCTCGTACTTCTTCGTGTTCCTTCGTGCCTGAATGTGATTATGGTGAACCTGTTCCCAGAATTACAGCTTGAAGCACGATGCGCTCTACCAAAGCATCGCGCGGCATGCGCCATTCCGCAAGAGGCTTTCAGGCATGCTCATCGGGCACTTAATACAGATTTAACACACATGCTGTAAACTCTTCTCAAGTCTAACCATCTTTAAGGAGGAAACGGAGAGCATGAGGGTCACTTTACGCTTTTTGGTGGCGATTGCTGCGCTGACGCTGTCACTGACGGCGCACGCGCAGGTAACTCTGTCCCTGTGGAACTTCAATGACGAGAACTTTGACGTAGACGGTGGCGTGGTCGGCGGCAATCTGCAACTTATCGGCGGCGTCACTCACGAGTGGGCAACGGGGTCGCCCCAGGATACCGCCTCGCCCAACCGCGGCTTAAACACCAGAAACTACCCCGCGCAGGGCACGAATAACCTCACCGCCGGCGTGCGCTTCAACACACCCACCACGGGCTATAAGGACATCGTGGTGCGTTTCGACTTCCGCTGGAGCAACACCGCTTCCAAATACGCCCGCGTGCAATACACAGTGGATGGAACGAACTGGGTGAACAGTTTGCAGTTGGTCGCCCCTGGCGGAGACACCTGGTACAGTAGTGGTGGTAGTTTGGTCGTGCTAGACCTGTCTAATGTGGCGGGCGTATCCGACAATCCGCTGTTCGCTTTCCGGGTGGTCAGCGAGTTTGACCCGGCCACCGGGCAGTACACGGCAGCCCGCTCCACCAGCTCTTACGCATCCACAGGCACTTATCGGTTTGACCTGGTGGAAGTGCGTGGCGCTGTTGTGCCAGAGCCTGCCAGCCTGACCGCTCTGGGAATGGCTCTGGCTGGACTGTTCGGTTTCCGCTGCGTTCGCCGGCGGTAAGAGTCTCCAAATATGCGTTGCATCCCCCACACGTTAAGAGTGGGGGATTTTTCTTTTTTCATACGTATATAATGGTAGCAAGATTGCATGGTCAGGAGGTTTTGCCGGTGCGAACAGTAGCCATCTTCCGACGCGAATTGCGCCTGTATGATAACCCTCTGCTGCAGGACGCCGAACGCGGCGAGTTCATCCCTGTCTTCTTCCTGGACGATTATAACCAGCAGGAGCACGGCGATAACCTGCGCGCCCTGTTCTTCCACGCCCTGCGGCAACTGAAAAGCAGCATCGAGTCGGTTGGCGGACGGTTATACATCCTGCCGTTGGCAGAGCAGGAGCGCTTTTTCGATACCGTGCGTCCGGACGTGGTGCGCCTGTGTGAAGATGTGGAGCCGCACTCTCGCCAGCGCGACAAGCAGTTGATCGACCTGCTGAACAGCAAGGGTATCCGGGTGCAGGTGCTTCGCGATAGCCTGCTGTCACCTTTACCCGACAGCACGTATCCGTCCTTCACGCAGTTCTATAAAAAGCACTTTCTGGAAAACGTACGCCCTTTGCCGCCGATAGCCGCGCCCAAAGCCATCAACACCCCATCCTTCGAATTGCCCACAGTGCCCATTCCACAGCCCGAGAGCGAGGCGGCGCAGTCGTGGTTCGCGACAGAGGAGGAGGTGCAGCAACGCTGGCAGGCGTTTGTGCGCGCGGGGTTGGCGCAGTATGAGCAGCGGCGTAACCTGCCATCCCAACCGGGCACCTCGCGCGTGAGC
>Ga0197142_1004190_pt1 | contig 11765 bp, 10 predicted proteins | sample GBS60_MetaG_FD_148614 | JGI IMG/M metagenome (GOLD analysis project Ga0197142, IMG submission 148614) | Sediment microbial communities from Great Boiling Springs, Gerlach, Nevada, United States - GBS 60_MetaG | ecosystem: Environmental > Aquatic > Thermal springs > Hot (42-90C) > Sediment... | reverse complement strand
TGGAACTCTCCCTTCAATTGACCCAAAAAAGCATGAGGTTGAATTTTTTTTGTTGATTTCTTTCTTTTAGCCGCTACTCTTGATTTTTTTCCTCTAGCTTCCAGCCTAGAAATTTTAAAGCTTTCTCCCTTGAGATGAGCAAAGTATCTTCCAAGCTCTTAAACTCCTCTGATACGTTTGGTTTTGGTTTTTCAATGATCGACTCGAAACTTTTTTCTGCCGACTCAGCTGATCCCATAGTAGCTTAAAATATTAAATCTCTCTACTTATAGTCTAACATACTAAAGCCTCTTAACCAAACTTACACCAAATTTCATAGTTCTCTGCCGGTTAACCAACGTGCTTAGTTTGGCAGTTTTTTGGAGACCAAATTTAAAACGGCTTACTTAAAGATCTCTTTCTTATGTTTGTTTTTATCCAATTAACAATAGTATCTAAAGGGGCGCCGGGAAGAAATACCTCCTTCACGCCAAGAGTCTTTAGCTTCGCAACGTCCTCTTCTGGAATTATTCCCCCAACAACTACGCTAATATCCGAATTTTTTTCTCGTAAAAGTTCGAGCACTCGAGGCACATGAGTCATATGAGCTCCCGATAACAAGCTAACTCCTATAAGGTCAACATCTTCCTCAATAGCTGCTTTAACAACATCTTCAGCAGTTCGGTGAAGGCCTGTGTAAACAACCTCGAAACCTGCTTCAACCAATGCTCTTGCTATAACCTTAACGCCTCTATCGTGTCCGTCTAACCCAATTTTTGCCAGTAAAATTTTTAAAGGAGCGCTCACTTTGAACGGCCTTTGGAGACCAGAACCTCCCCATACCTTAGAACTTTATCTTTGAATACATAGCACTTTCTTAACTCTTTGACCACATATCCTTCTGGTAGCTCATCCGACTCCTCTTCCCCAATCGCTTCCAGGTAATTGGGATCAAAAGCGCAGCCTTGAAAGTTTTTTGCTTGCACACCATACCTTGCAAGCAGGTTCTCAAAATTCTTATAAATCATTCGAATGCCTTCAACCACAGGATCCTCTTTGCCTACCGCAAAACTCAACGCTCTCTCAAATTCATCCAAAAGCTCCACTACGGATTTTAAAATTCGCTCGCCTTCATATTTTTGCCTCTCTAATCTCTCTTTGATTACATTCTTTTTAAAATTATCAAACTCAGCCAAAAGCCTTAAATACTTCTGTTGCCAATCTTCCTCCTGCGATGGCTGAGTTTGACCTAAGCTCTCTTCTAATTGTTGCGCAAACTCTGACTGCTGGCTGTCTGCCTGTGCGGGCTCTTCTCCACTTTCAACCACATTATTAAGGGAACTTTCATTGGGGTCTTTGCCGTCGGTCATAAGAAAAGGTGTGAATCTTTCTGATACTTTAATAGCACTTAAGGTCTAGAATTTCAACTTAAACGTCCGCTCGAAAGACAGACCTGTATATTTTTACAATTGAAGTTATTTTAATTTTTTTAGGGCAAGCAGCTTCACACTCTCCATGATTAGAGCAAGCGCCAAACCCTTCCTCCAAAGATTGATCCAACATTCCAATGATTCTCTTTTTAGCTTCTGGTTTTCCCTGCGGCAGAGAATTTAGATGAGCGGCTTTTGCAGCTACAAAAAACATTGCGCTGCCGTTTGGGCAAGCTGCCACACACGCTCCACAACCAATGCAGGTGGCATAATCGAAAGCTTCCTCCGCTACAGCTTTGGGAACTAAAATGGAGTTTGCCTCTGGAGCTGCTGAAGGAGCAACAGAGATATATCCACCTTTTTGAAGAACTCTATCCAATCCAGATCTATCTACCACCAAGTCTTTCAAAACACGAAAAGATCCTCCTCTAAAAGGCTCTAAGACAAGAGTATCCCCATCCTTAAAATTTCGCATGTGCAATTGACAGGTAGTAACCCCTCTAAGGGGTCCGTGTGGCCTACCGTTTATCATAAATCCGCACGTTCCACAAATTCCCTCTCGACAATCTGAGTCGAATGCAATGGGCTCTCTTCCTTCTTTCCTCAATTTTAAATTTAACTCATCAAGCATTTCTAAAAAACTGCTTTCGGGACTCACCTCCTCGACAAGAAATTCTTCAAAGCTTCCTTGATGATTGCTGCTTTTTTGTCGCCAGACTCTCAGCTTAAATTTCATAAATTATTTGTAACTTCTTTCAGTGGGTTTAATAAATTCGTAGACTAGAGGCTCTTTAACCATGCTATAGCCATCAGACTCTCTCTTCCAACATGCCACGTGAGAAAACTTTTCATCGTTCCTTAAAGCTTCTCCATCACGAGTTTGGTACTCAACCCTGAAGTGTCCCCCGCAACTCTCCTCTCTATATAAGGCATCCATTATCATAAGCTCGCCAAGTTCAATAAAATCATAAAGCCTATATGCATCCTCAAAATCTCCAAAAGTAGCGCCATCTGATGCTTTGGGGGGCAGGATAATTTCAAAAAATTTTTCCTTTATCTCTCGAACTTCTTTCAAGGCAAACTCTAAGCCCTCTTTGGAACGTTCCATACCTGCATAATCCCAGAGAATCTTACCCAATCTTCTATGAAGTTCTAAAACAGGAACTGATCCTGTTGCTTCAGCTAGCTTTTTCATTAAAAGCTCCACACCCTCTTTAGACTCCGCAAAACAAGCATCGTCTTCAGATACCTTGGATTTACCTTTCCTAGCCAGAAAATCAGGAACGACGACAGGAATTATAAAAAACCCATCTGCTAACCCTTGCATTAAAGCACTTGCGCCCAACCTGTTAGCGCCATGATCTGAGAAATTAGCTTCTCCTATTACGAATAACCCCTCCAAGTTTGACATTAAAGTGTAGTCTACCCAAAGTCCTCCCATCGTGTAGTGAGGAGCAGGATAGATTCTCATAGGTCTCTCGTAAGGGTTCTCGCCTGTTATTAAGTAATACATCTCAAATAAATTTCCATATTTGGACTCAATCACATCTTTACCAAACCTTTTCAAAGCGTCTCTAAAATCTAAATAAACCCCATGTCCTGTGGGTCCGACGCCTAAGCCCTGATCGCAGATTCTCTTAACTGCGCGCGATGCAATATCCCTTGGAGCAAGGTTTCCATAGGAAGGGTACATCTCTTCTAAAAAGTAATACCTATCACTCTCCGGAATATCTCTTGGGTCTCTACCAACCAAGTCTTTGCGCCTAGGCGCCCAAACCCTACCATCATTTCTCAAAGACTCTGACATCAACGTTAGTTTTGATTGATTATCTGAAGAAGCAGGAATTGACGTGGGATGAATTTGAGTAAAACATGGATTTGCAAAAAGGGCGCCTCGTCTGAAAGCTCTAATAATAGCCGTACAATTACTTTTTCTAGCGTTAGTGGATAAGAAATATACATTAGAGTAACCGCCTGTGGCCAAGATCACAGCATCAGCTGCTACTTGGTCTAGTTTCCCTGAGATCAGATCTCTAACAGTAACTCCCACAGCCCTACCTTCTTTTACGACTAGATCGACCATTTCTTTCCAGGTAAACAACTGTACTGTTCCTAACTCTACTTGCCTCAACAGGGCGCTGTAACACGCTAAAAGCAATTGCTGGCCCGTTTGGCCCTTTGCATAAAACGTTCTAGAAACCTGAGTGCCTCCGAAGCTTCTTGTTTCTAAGGTCCCACCATACTCTCTTGCAAATGGCACTCCTAACGCAACACAAGCATCTATAATGGAGCTAGATATTTCTGCTAATCTAAAAACATTCGCCTCTCTGGCCCTAAAGTCCCCTCCCTTGATTGTATCTCTAAAAAGCCTCCAAACACTATCGCCATCATTTTTATAGTTTTTAGCCGCATTTATACCTCCTTGCGCCGCTACACTATGCGCCCTTCTGCTAGTATCGTGATAGGTAAAAACCTTTACATTATACCCTTGCTCACCTAATGACGCTGCGGCAGATGCGCCAGCCAAACCTGTTCCAACTATTACTATGTTAAACTTTCGTCTGTTCGCTGGGGATATAAGGCCGGCCAAGTCTTTAAACTTTGACCATTTAGACTCTAGTTCACCTGGGGGTATCTTGCTATCGAGCATATAGGCTTTGAATATAGACGAAAAAAGGCACACTCATAAATCCAAGGAACAAAACTAAAGCCACCGCTTGAGAAATTATCTGGGTGGATCTTTTGGACACTTCAGTCCATCCTAAACTTTGCGCCAAACTTCTTGCGCCAACTGAAAAGTGAAGAGCTACTGCCCCTACTCCAATTAGATAAGCTATTAGGTAGCTGAATTTTGAAAAGCTGACAGTAACATTATTATGCACGGCTAAGTGTCTAAAGCCTTCAGGGTGAACTAAACCCAAAGTTAGATGAAGAATGTGAAAAACCACAAATGTTAAAACTAAAACTCCAAGAATCAACATATTCCTCGATGCTAGCGAGCTGCAACTTCTATGGATCATAGAATAATCTCCTTTTGATTTGGCACTTAATTTGTATAGCAACGTAGTGCTATATAAGTGAACTAATAAAGCTGTTAGAAGGAGCAGACGAAAGATCCATAAAGCTACTCCCTTTCCCAGAAACTCTTTTCCTACCTCCCTTAAAAAAATGGCATACGAGTCTAGCGCTTCAGCTCCGGCAAAATACTTGAGGTTCCCCATCATATGCGCTACTAGAAACAATCCCAGGAATAACCCCGACAGACTTGATAAAATCTTAAGTCTTACTAAGCGAGGCATTAAAACTGCACTAAAGGCTATACCAGCTCTTAAGCTGCTCTAACAAACCTCTGACTCTAGCTGCAGATGCCATCATCTGTTCTGTCTCTTGTGTGTCTAGACTGACTTGTAACACTTTCTCTGCTCCATTTCTTCCTAAAATACAAGGAACCCCGATATAGATATCATTTAAGTTGTACTCTCCCTCTAGGTAACAAGAACAGGGCAAAACTTTTTTTTCATCATTGAGGATCGCCCTAATCATGGTAAAACAAGATGCTGCTGGAGAGATAAAAGCGGATCCTGTTTTAAGAAGGCTAACCACTTCTGCCCCTGAGTTCTTAACTCTAGTCTCAATCTCCAAAAGCTCATTTTCGCTTAGAAAATACCCTGCTGGCAAACCAGCCAATCTAGTTAAGCTACGAACTGTTACCATGTCGTCTCCATGACCACCTAAAACCATCGCATTAATTTGAGAAGGGTTCAGACGAGCTTTTTCTGAAATGTGAAAGGCATACCTTGCAGAGTCTAACACTCCAGCCATACCAACAACTTTAGTCTTGTCAAAGCCTGATTTTTTAAAAAACAACCAAGCCATAGCATCTAAAGGATTAGTGACAACTATGACGATTGCTCCCGGACACCTGGATTTTATATTTTCGGCAAGTGAGGAGATTATCTCTGAATTAACCTTTAGTAAATCGTCTCGGGACATTCCTGGCTTCCTTGCTATTCCCGCAGTTACAACGCAAATGTGGCTATCTTTGATGTCATTTAAGTCATTTGTTCCAATTATTTTTGTGTTGAAGTCAAGCAAACTGGCCGCATGATTGATATCTAACGCCTTACCTTGGGGCAAACCTTCTACGATGTCAAACAAAATAATCTCGCCTACATTCAATGAAGCAAGTAGTAGAGCTAAGGTGCCTCCGATATTTCCTGCTCCTATTAAACTTACTTTAACCATTGATCAATTTTTAAATTAGTATAGTAAACCTCATTTTTCAATAACGCTTTTCAGCAAAAGTATCCTGTCTGTTGTAAAGCTGACCATACTTCTGATCTTTTCGAGGTACTAAGTTTGAGAAAATCTGATTTTATTATTTAGTAGTCACTATTAGATCTGGGTTGTAGCTTCTGATAAATAACCTCTATAATGCCGCATAAGAGTCTCTTTTAACTCTTGCACACTTGGTAACGTTTTTGCCTTTTCATAAAGTTTTAGGGCGCTTGAATGATCTTTCAGATTTAATTCCTCACTAATTTTTTGAAAAGAAAATCTAAAGGATTCCCTTAAAGTGTAGGACAAGACGCTCCTTGCTAACACAGCATTACTCTTTTTTGACCGCGCTAGGATATCTGTCTCTGTAGTTTTGAAAAGGTTTGTAGCTGCTCGTATCAAAAGGTTTTTTTTGTAAAAATCTTTGGCAAAAGCGCTACGGTACTCAAGAACAACTGATTCTATTAAACCTGGGGAGAGGTCAACATTGTGAGCGCAGATCATTTTTATTTTCTTGCAGATGGCGTTAAGACCTCTTACCGATAAGCCACTTGGAAAGTTGGAAAGCTTTTTTATAATCTCGGTGTTTCTCTCGTTCAGTAGATCGAATAAATGAAGGTTCATAAATTTTTCTATTAGCGCGCGATCAGGATTTTTGATTTCGCAAATAACAAAATTTTGGATTTTTGCTTTCAACTGCTGACAGAGATTTATCTCTGTGAGAGGATGGCTATCGCTTGTTAAAATAACTTTTTTTTCGCTTTTAGCGAAATTGTCTATGATGTAGGCTAGCTCTTGTTGTGACTTTTCTTTTCCCTTAAGAAACTGCAAATCTTCGATGATTAAAAGATCTTTTTGAAAAATTTGCTCTCTAAACTTTTGTAAGCTTCTGTTATAAACAGAAGATACAAATTGACTAACAAAACCCTCGCTCGAAAGATAGATTGCTTTTCCCTCAAACTCTCGTAACAAAGCATAACACAAGTGTGACTTGCCATTGCCAGGCGGCCCAAATATAACTAACTGATTAGGACCATTTTCACTATGAAGACTCCTTATTGCATTATAAGCAAAATTGTTACTTTGTCCTGTTAAAAAAGAGTCAAAGCGATAAGTTTCATTGAGAAAACGGTTGGATCTTGGTTCAACACCTGAATTATCTGTATTAAGTTTCTTCTCTTCCTTAAAAATTTCTTCACTATGGCTTTTTTGCAGAAGCTTGTTGAGACATATGCTAAATGAACTCTCTAAATCCTGCGACTCCTTTAAAGGCTCAGATATTTTTTGAGACCTTAAACTGTCTTGAATTGACTCAATTTTTTTTGCAATAAAAATTTTTCCTTGTTTCTTCTCCATATTACTCAACAGCTCTTCTTTAAAAAAGATGGCAAAGAGTCGACTGAACCTTATTGAACCTTTAAGTTAATTTTCCAAAGTTTTAAATTTTTTTTGTTTTTCATCAACAAAAAAATTTAACGATGATTTTTTTTTGTTAAATGCCTAAAAAAAGTCAGATTATTTTTTTCAGTCTCTGTAACTAAAAGTAAGTTGAAGTTAGAGCAAATTTTTTGACTGTAAACTGTTGAAAAAAGTAAAATTATTTTGTGGCAAGCAATACCTACTTATCATCCTATTTCAACAACGTTGATGCAGAAAGAAGTTTTATAGCCGCTGTCACGTTAATTATAAGTTTTTTTGTATTTAGGCAAGGTGTCCAGAAGATTCATCCCGAGAACCCTTCATCTGCAGGAAAAATTGGCCTTGTTATAGATTTTGCCTTAACTAAAATAACAGAGTTTATTGAAAGTTCAGCTGGACGCTCCATTGCTTCTAAACATTCGTCTTTTCTAAGTTTTCTCTTTCTAAGTATATTTTTACTCAATGTGGTCGGATTAATACCTGGTGTAGCAGCGCCTACTATGGCAATTAGCATCCCTTTAAGCTTAGCTTTAATATGTTTCGCCTACTTTAACTATTTTGGAATAAAAGAGCATGGTCTAGGTTATTTTAAGCATATGGCCAGTCCCCTAATTGACTTCGGAATTCCTTTTAAAGTGCTAGCTTTATTTATTTTCTTTTTCGAAATTATAAGTCTCTTACTCAGAATACTAACGCTCACCTTGCGGCTGAACTTAAATATAACAGCGGATCACTTAATTTTAGACATTTTTGTTTCTAGCCCTATGGGTATGTTAGGAGGATTTATTCCCGTGGCATTCATCTTTTATTTCTTGGGCTTATTCGTTAGCTTCATCCAGGCATTTGTCTTCTTCCTTTTAAATATTATTTATCTCATCCTTGCCACTCATGCTGACGAGCACTAAGTCTCCGTTGGAAAACTAATCTTATTCTTGCGCAGTTATTGAAACTTGAGGGGAAATTGCCTTACACTACTTATGTATGCTCTATAAGTGGCTTTTTCTTTTGTCTGTTTGCTTTTTAAATCCTCTTCTTGCCGAATCAGACAATAGCAACCATATGGTTGTGATGGCCATGGGAGTAGCGGCAGCTGGGGCAGGAATTGGAATGGGGATCGCTTCATCAAAAGCCATGGAGGCCCTAGGACGAAACCCCTCTGTAGGAAATTTTTTGGTGAGCCAAATCCTGGGTTTGGTGTTTATAGAGGTAGCCGTAATTTTAACTTTTACCCTTGCAATTTTAAAAGGTTAACAGTTGTAACTTAGATCAAATAACTTAGATCAAAATATTTAACGCTGTTTTTTGGCTCTGAAACGCAAGAGCCGAACTGTGATATATTTACAATCTTCTACCCACTCAAAGGAAATTTCACAAATTCACATGCAATTAATAAATAATTAATCCATAGAATAAATCTTAATTAGGTAAATTATGCCTTTTGAAAATGTGAAAAACTTGCCGCTTTGCTTTACAATATTGAAGAAGTATGAAGATTATTTTAGATCGAAGTGAGCTTTTAAGAGTTTTGGAATTGCAGATAAGCGATTCTTCTAGGACATTAAGCGATTTGAGTGGACGTATTTTCATCTCAGCTAAATCAAAAAATCATTTTCAAATTCAATCATCAACTGGAGAACAGGAGCTGGTAGCAGGATTATCGGCAAACGTTCTGGTTCCAGGAGATTGCTATGTTAACTACAAAGTTGTTTATGAAGTAACCAAGGAGATATCCGCTGCTGAAGTGGCTTTGGAAGTCGATAAAAATAATCAACGCCTTATAGTATCAGCAGGTAGATCAAAATATAGAATTAACCTGCAGCCCACAGACTATTTTTCACCAATAAAGAAAGACAAAGGGAAAGAGAGTTGCTCATTTACAGCAAAAGATTTATTAAATGCTATAGATCATACGCTAATAGCCGCAAAAAGCGATTCTTCTAGTGATTTCAATAAAATAATTTTTTCCCCCTCAACACAAAATAAAAATTGGCTAGAGGTTGTGGGAACCGACGGCATCAGACTAAGCCATTATGTGTTAGATGGAACGAGATTAGCGGGACAGTTGGAACATTTTTGTTTGTCTTTTAAGTCGGTCAATGTTTTAAGGGATTTTTGCAAGAAGCACGGGGAAGAAGATACAGTGAAACTTACAAACTATGAAAACGCAGTGACCTTTGACTCCGATTTTGCTTCTCTAACTTGCTTAAAGACGTCTTCAAACTTCCCCGATTATAGAGCTCTCGTTTCAAAAAATTTTGCTCATAACTTGGAAATTAGCGCTGAAGAATTAACAAAAGCTCTGAAAAGGTTGCTTTTTGTGTCGGGGGTTTCAAAAGCTATAAAGTTTTCTGTTAACAGAGATAAGCTTTTAATAAGCTCTAAAAACAATGAAATAGGGGAGGGAGAGGAAGAGCTTGAAATTAGATCAATTTTGGATAACTTTACAATAGTTTTTAATGGCGGGTATTTAATGGATTTCGCCAAACTGGCTTCTACTAGGTCAAATATTACAATATTTGTAAACAGCTCGCTTGAGGCCGCTAAAATGACTTATTCAGATAATGAGAAATACCAATACATTTTAATGCCGATAGATGATAGTATTTAAAAGTAAGCTCATTTAACTAAATTGAAGCATTTATGACAGAAAATCTTAACTATACTGCAGAGTCTATAAAAGTGCTGGAGGGCCTAGAAGCTGTCAGAGTAAGGCCCAGTATGTATATCGGAGACACGTATGAGAGAGGCTATCATCATCTTCTCAACGAAATTTTAGACAATAGCGTTGATGAAGCAATGGCTGGATTTTGTAGTTCCATAGTGACAACTCTTCATGAGGATGGTAGCGTTAGTGTAGAGGATAACGGCAGGGGGATTCCGGTTGAAATTCACCCAACAGAAAAGATATCCACTCTTCAAGTAGTTCTTACTAAGCTCCATGCAGGTGGTAAGTTTGAAAAATCCGCTTATAAAGTTAGTGGAGGTTTACATGGTGTAGGGATTTCTGTAGTGAACGCCCTTTCCGCATGGCTAGAAGTTAAGGTAAGAAGGAACGGAAAAATCTACTATATGAAATTTGAGAGAGGAGTTCCAGTTACCGACTTACAGATAATAGGAACATCTGAAAAAACAGGCACAACTGTTAGATTTTTACCTGACAAAGAAATATTTAAGACAGTTGAGTCATTTAACTTCAGCTATATCCAAAATAGATGCAGGGAGCTAGCTTTCTTAAACCCATCTGTTACTTTCGAAGTTATCGACGAAGTCAAATCGAAGCATCTGAAGTTTAACTACCCTGGAGGCATAGTTAGCTATGTTCAGCATCTAAACAAAAATAAAGAAACTCTATTCCCTGAACCAGTTTTCATTAAAGGAGAAAAGGACAATGTTCTAGTAGAAGCCGCTCTTCAATACAACAAGGAGTACAACGAGGTCTTTTTTAGCTATGTCAACAATATAAACACGATTGAAGGTGGTCAACATGTAATTGGCTTTAGGTCTGCTCTTACAAGGGCATTGAATAACTACATTTCTAAAGCCCTTCAAAGGAAGGAACAAATTGTAGGGGATGACACTAAGGAAGGTTTAGTAGTGGTACTAAGTTTAAAAGTTCCAGAGCCTCAATTCGAAGGTCAAACCAAAACAAGACTCGGTAACTCGGAAGTCAAGTCGATTGTTGAAACTATCAGCTTTGATTACATATCGCGTTGGCTAGAAGAAAATCCTCAACAAGCCAAGGCCGTAGCGTTAAAAGTTTTGGAAGCTGCTGCCAGCAGAGAAGCTGCGCGAAAAGCTAGGGAATTAACCCGTCGGAAGGGAGTGTTATCGTCTTTAAGCTTACCAGGCAAATTAGCTGACTGTCAGAGCGAAGAAGTGGAAGAGACAGAGTTATTTATAGTTGAAGGAGAGTCGGCTGGAGGATCTGCAAAGCAGGCTAGGGATAGAAAGTTTCAAGCCGTTTTGCCACTTAAAGGAAAAATTCTCAATATTGAAAAAGCCCGGCCTCACAAAATTTTTGAGTTTGAGGAGATAAAGGCAATTCTTACCGCTTTAGGAGCAAGGTTTGCAGGAAAAGGGGAGATTGATTTATCAAATCTTCGATATGGCAAAATTATAATCATGACGGATGCGGATGTCGATGGTAGCCATATCAGAACTCTTCTACTCACCTTCTTTTATAGACAAGCAAAGGATCTAATTCTCGACGGCAGAATTTTTGTAGCTCAGCCCCCTCTTTACAAGGTCAAGATAGGCCAGAAAGAAAGGTATATTAAAAAAGACTCTGAGCTTATCGGGCTAGTGCTCGATTATTTCTTTTCATCTTGGGAATGCTCAGAGGATCATATGTCTGCAATAAAGAGCTACACTCTTTTAAGGTTAAGAGATAACCTTCTGAAAGAACAGGAAGTCAGCATTGAACTCTTGAAGCTTGCTCTGAAAATATTTAAGTCCCCAATGTCGCAAAACGAAGTTCTAAACTTACTTCAAAGCGGTTACCCTAATATTAATTTGATTCATTATGATGAAGTAAGTCTAGTTCTCCAAAAGCGGACAGACCTAAGAGTATTTAAGATACAGATTTCTAGGGATGAAATTAAACTCAAGGAAAAAATTTTGACAAAAATAGATCAATTATTTGAAACTGCTAAACTGCCC
>Ga0197142_1004188_pt1 | contig 11767 bp, 10 predicted proteins | sample GBS60_MetaG_FD_148614 | JGI IMG/M metagenome (GOLD analysis project Ga0197142, IMG submission 148614) | Sediment microbial communities from Great Boiling Springs, Gerlach, Nevada, United States - GBS 60_MetaG | ecosystem: Environmental > Aquatic > Thermal springs > Hot (42-90C) > Sediment... | reverse complement strand
ATGTCGGCTCACCGTATCCTGGGGCTGAAGTCGGTCCCAAGGGTCGGGCTGTTCGCCCGTTAAAACGGTACGCGAGCTGGGTTCAGAACGTCGTGAGACAGTTCGGACTCTATCCTGTGCAAGCGCCTGGATTCCTGAGGGGGCACCTCGACAGTACGAGAGGACCTCGAGGTGGCAATCCCTGGTGTACCGGTTGTTTGTCGCAGCGCCGGGTAGCTATATTGCCATCCGATAAGCACTGAAGGCATCTCAAGTGCGAAGCGGACCCCAAGATGAGGAATCCATATTTAGCCTTCCGCAAGACTAGCGGATTGATAGGCGCAAGGTGTAAGCCAAAGCGTACTAATGGCGATCTCTCCCATCATTTTTGTTAGTTTTTTTGTCGATGATTATTCTTGCTGTCGATCCTGGTCTTGAGAAATTGGGGTACGCTTTTTTTGAGGTAAAAAAAGAAAATAAAAGTTATCAATATTTAGCTTCAGGTTTAATTACCTCAAATAAAAAAGAACCTCGTGAAAAACGAATTTTTTTTATTTATTCTTCTCTTAAAAAATTAATTAAAAAATTTTCTCCAGAAATTCTAGTTCTTGAAGAATTATTTTTTTTTAAAAACAAAAAAACGGTCATTCCTGTTAGTCAAGCACAAGGAGTAGTTCTTTTACTTGCCGCCGAATCTAATATAAAAGTTGAGTTTCTTTCCCCTTTAGAAATTAAACAAGCAATTACTGGTTATGGACGGGCGGATAAAAAATCTTTAGAAAAAATGATTGGTATTTTTGAAAAAATACCGCCAAAAAAAGAAGATGATGAAATGGATGCAATTGCTTGTGGTTTGGCTTATTGTTATCTTTATTAATTTATTCTTGAAATCCTATATTTTTGTGCTATAATATATTTTAGATCCTAAGGTTTTTAAGATTTTTTTCTTAAAAGCTTTAGGATCTTTTTTTATGGTAAAAAAAATCTTTTTAATTATTTTTTTATTTTTATTTTTTAAGCCATTTTTTGTCTCAGCAAAAGAGGCGGCCGAATCAGCTAAAATATCTTATAAAACAATATTACAAGAAGATAGTCGGACGCTTTTTTATAAAAAAGCGGCTATTAAAAATATTTTAGAAAAATATCATTCGCCTCTTGTCGACTCAGCCGATACTTTTATAAAAGTATGTTTAGATTACAAGTTTAACTGTTATCTTCTTCCAGCAATTGCGGGCACTGAGTCAACATTTGGTCGATATTTAATTACTTCATCGTTTAATCCGTTTGGTTGGGGTGGAGGGAGAATTTTTTTTAAAAATTGGAAAGAAGCAATTGAAAAAGTTGCCTTTGGGTTAAAAGAAAACTATATTAATTGCGGATTAACAACTATAGAATCTATTGGTAAGGTTTATTCTAAAAATCCTAATTGGAGTAAAAACGTTTTGTTTTTTATCAAAAAGTTTCAAGAAGAAGAAGAAAATCTGCGATTGTATTTTGAAAAAAATACGGTAAAATTGTAGAATATGTATTCCTATAAAAAAAATCTTTTACCAAAAAACACCATTGAGGTTGTTATCGATATCCCAAAAGAAGAAATTAAAAATGCTTATCAAAAAACGTTTACGTTGCTTCAAAAAGAACTTGTTCTTCCTGGTTTTAGAAAAGGAACAGTTCCAAAAGAATTGGCAGAGAAAAATATAAAAAAAGAAAAAGTCTATGAAAAATTAATTGCTGATCTTTTCCCAAAAATTTATGATGAGATAGTTAAAAAAGAAAATTTATCTCCAATTTCTTCGCCAAAAATTGAACTTTTAAAAGCAAAGGAAGATGCCGATTGGCAAATAAGGATTACTGTTGCCCTAAAACCAGCTATTGATTTAAGCAATTTGCGAAAAATAATTAAAGACGTTAAAGCTGAGCAAAAAAAAGAAACTATTTGGATTCCAGGAAAAGAGGAAAAAAAAGAAGAAAATCAAGAAGCTAAAAACCAAAAGCTTCTAAACTCAATTTTAAACGCGCTATTAAAAGAAATTTCGTGTGAAATTTCTGATTTAATAATTGATAATGAACTTAATTATCGATTGACTTCCTTATTAGATGATATTAAAAAAATTGGTTTAACTGTTGAGGCGTATTTGAAATCAAAAAATCTAACTATCGACCAGTTAAAAGAGCAATATCGTAAAGAAATTGAAGAAGCTTACAAATTAGAGTTTATTCTTTTGGCAATTGCGGATAAAGAGAATATTACGGTTGAAAAAGAGGAACTTGAAAAAATTTTTACCTATCTTTCACCGGAAGAAAGAAAAAAAGCCGAAGCCAACAGTTATTTTTATGCCTTAATTCTTCGCAAACAAAAAACTCTTGATTTTTTGCTTAACTTATAGTAAAATTGGGTATGAACTTTTTTGGATTTTCTCAAAATCAAAAAAACAAATCAAAAGTCCCTTATAAAAATCCCGCAGAATATTTTGGTAATAATCCGTTTGATTTTGATTATTCTTCTTTTTCTGAACGAAAAACTAATCAACAGAAAGAAGAAGTAAGTAAACCATTAAGAAAGGAGTTTTCTTTATTCTCTTACCAAGAGTATTACGAAAAGGAATTAGTAAAAAAACAAATAAAAGAACTAGTTGAACAGATAAGAAAAGAAATTGAACTCATTAAAAAAGCTGATAAGGCGCTTCTTAATCAAGTTTCTGATATTGAAAATATTACCGTTGAACAATTGCCTGAAAAACCAGGAATTTATCATGTCAGATTTTTAGAAATTGTTCTTCGAATTCTTCAAAGTTTGCGTCAAAAAATTGGTGAATCAAAAACTTGGCTTTCGGCAATGATTTCTCGTAAAAAAAAGCGGGGTTCACTTTTTTTGGCTTTATCCAAAAAGAAGGGGACGCTTTATTCAATGTCTCAAGAGCTTCAAACAGCAAGATCAATTCAATAATTTTAGATAATTTCTTCTTTTCTTTTTTTTACAAAGGCGATCCATTCCTCAACAATTTCAAATAAAAGTTTGAAGGGTGCTTCAATAATAAAATCGAAAACAAAAATAAAAAAATTAAGTCTGGCAATCTCTTGGCTAAAAAACTTTCCCAGCGAAAGAATTGGCATAAAGAAAAAATCAACTAAAGGCGTAAAAATACTTTCTTTTTCCGAAAGTTTTAGTTCGTTAACCGATTGTTTGATTCGATAAGAAAAAAAAGTAACAACCGAAACAAAAAAAATGAAAATTGCTTGGCTGATAAGGTTGAAATTTAATTGGGTTAAAATTTCATAAATTAAACTAAACGTGACCAAAAATGTCATCGAATAAAAAACGGTAAAGCCAAAGATTAGAATTGGTTTTTTTATTTTTGTTTTTTTAGTAAACAAAGCAACTTGTTTTTCAAAGCTTTGATCTTTATTAATGATTTCAATCAATCGTTGAAAAATTCGTTTTGTGTTTTCTTCATCGGGCATTTGAAAAGAGAAAACAATTAAAGCCATCAAAATAGGCGGGAAAATTGTGTTTATAGTAATTGAGCGAAAATCGGCACTACCATAAAAATAATTTGATAGAGGAAACTCTAAAATCAAAGCAAAGATCATTTTAGTCAAAAAAATATAGATAAATGCGCGAATAGCTAAATTCCGGATTTTAGTTGATAACTGCTGATATTTTTCACGACAAAGAAGATCAACGGTATTTTTTAGTTTTTCGTAATTGGTAAGAATGCTTTCAGCCTCATTAGCTTTTTTTTCTAAGATGTCAAAAAGAATAATAAATGGTGGAAGATTTTTTTTGATAAACTTAGAAAGAATATCGATATAAGGACTCTTGATAAATTCATCAATTCTTTTAAAAATTTCTGGGAGTTTTGGGGTTAATTTTTCTAATTCTTCATTACTATATTCACTTAGTGGCTGATAAAAAGTGATAAAAAGATGATAACGCTGATGGGCGCGATCGCTTCGTCGAAAAACCTTTTCAAGAGCGGCTAAAAAAATCGCGTCCTTTTGAACTTCATTAAGTTCTTGGATTTTTATTTTCTTTCGCAGCACTTGATAAATATAAAAAGTTTTTGCTGCTTGTTTTTGTGCTTTTTGGGGTGTTAATGTTTCTTCGATTTCTGAAGTTAGAAGATCAAAAATAAAGTCGTTTAAATAAATTTGGATTTCTGAAGGGCGTCCAAGAATTAAATCTTTTCGAATTTTTAAGTAAACATCAATAATTTTTTGAATTTTAAAGGCGTCCTCTTTGCCAAAACTACCATTGTCAAAATAGCGCGCCCAAAGTAATTCACGAAGTAAATTTTCCGCTTCGTCTTGTCCTGAAGGATTAATTGCCAGTCGTCGTTTTAAAATTCTTTCAATTGCGGCACGAAGGATTAGGTGGTCCTCGCGAAACTCAACCGCATTTCGCATTTTTTCATAGACTAAAGCAAAAAATGAGACGGTTTGTGAAACTTCAATTTTTGACAGTTCATCAGGACTGGGTTTTGGTTTAATTGATTTTAAAGCCGTAATTAATGCTAAAGTATATTTTGATAAATCAATTTTTTGTGTCTTATTCATAGGGATGTTTTTATTATACCACTTTTTCGTTCTAAGGCACCAAAATTTAAGTTTAATGCTTTTTAAGACCTAATGATATAAGAAGTGTAATTAATTCTTTAGTGTTTTTATTTACTTTTTTATTATCAAATCCTTCCACATTTAGTCGCAAAAGCGGTTCGGTGTTTGAGGCGCGAATGTTAAATCGCCAATCTGGATAAGAAACCGACAATCCATCAAGCCAAGATACTTCACCATCTTGATAGTTTTTAACAACTTTTTCCAAAATTTCTTTTGGTAAGGTATTTTCATCTCGTAAAAAATTAATTTCTCCCGATTCGTAAGCTTTTTGAATAGATTTTATTAGTTTAGAGATTGGGGTATTTTTTTCTGAAAGGATTTGAAAAAGTAAAAGAATTACTCGAATTGAACTTTCTCCACCACCAATTTCTTCAAAATAATAATGTCCCGATGATTCACCAGCAAAAACGGCTTTTTCATCATTAAGTTGTTTTGTGATTAAGGCATGACCAACGGGTGAAATACTTAAAGTTCCTCCAAGTTTTTCAACCTGGTTTTTTACATTTAAAATATAGCGAATATCAACTAAAACTTTACTTTTTGGCTTTAAGGTAAGAATTTTTTCTAAAATAAGTGAGGTAGTTAAGGTTGCGGGGATAATTTTTCCTTTTTCATCAACAAAAAATACGCGATCGGCATCACCATCAACCATAATTCCTAAATCAGCCTTTTTTTCCACTATTTTTTTTTGCAACTTTTTCCATAAATCAAACTGAAGCGGATCAGGTTGATGTGAAGGAAAACTTCCGTCTAATTGATTATTGATAACTTCAATCTGAATGGGAAGCTTATTTTTTAATTTTTCAAAATATAAAATTCCCATCGCATTGGCTGGATCAACAATAACCTTAATTTTATTTAATTTTTTAATCTTTAGATCGGCAATTGCGGTTTCAATTTCTACATCAACTGCGTCATTAATTTTTAATTCATTAGCGGCAGATAAATTTGTTGGCTTAATAAAATTATTATTCAGTGCTCTTTCTTTAATTTCTTCCATTCCTGTATTTTTACCAATTTTTATTAATTTATTTCCTTCTCGAATAGCGATTTTGATACCGTTATAATCTTTTGGATTATGAGAAGCAGAGATCTGAATTCCGGCATCGGCATTAAAGCGAAAAACAGAAAAATAAATGGTTGGGGTAGGTACTAATCCTAAATTGTAAATTGTTATTCCGTATGATAGAAAAATGTCTTTAATCTTTTCAAAAATTATTGGTGATGAAAAACGCATATCACAACCTAAAACAAGAGTTATTTTTTCTTTTTTAAATTTATTTATTAAAAAACTAGCAATTGCTTTTGCTATTAAATTAATATTTTTTTCGTTAATATCTTTTGGCCAAAGACCACGAATATCATAGGATTTAAAAATGTTTGCGTTGATCATAGACTCAAAATCATAACAAATAACTAAATAATAATTCAAGAGAATTTTTTAAGTTAAAAGGGGTAGCGCTAGTTTTAATTTTTTTTTCTAATTGAAAAAGTGATTGGTAGAAAATAAGTAGTTTTTCTTTTGGCCAAAGTTTAGCTTGAAAGGAAAGTTTTTTCAACTGCCAGGATTGTAAATTTTTTATTTTTTGATTGGATTTTATTTGTAAAAGCTGTCTTATTCTTTTAGTCGTCATATAAAATATTAGCTCGGCGGGAATTTTTTTAGTTAAAATATTAAAATTTTTTATTACTGAGTTTAAATTTTTGGGATATAATTCATCTAAGTAATTAAAGATTGAAATTGGTAGTTTGAATTCTTTAACTTCAATTTTTACATCGGTTATTTTTAGTTCCCTTTTTTCTGCATCTTCTTCCCAATCAATTAAGATAAGTTCTTTGTCCTCAGCGATTTTTTTAATAATTTCTTCAAGTTTTTTATTTTTTTTATTGATCTTTTTTTTAAGATTTCGAATAAAAAAAGCTTTTTTTTGATTAAACAAAGACAGATTGTCTTTTTGCCAAAAAACTATTTCTTCTAATTGATTTGGATCAATTTCAATTATTTCATAACCAAAATTTTTTAATCTGTTTTTTTCCTCTAAAAAATGTTGATAAGCTGCAAGACTATTTTGACCACAGATTATTTTTAACATATTTTTTAACAGATTAATTTGCGCCGATTTTTCCTAAAATATGTGAGGCATATAATGCTCCTTTTTTTAGCGATTTAACTAAATTACCAGATTTTAAAAATTCACTAATAAACCCAGCTGTATAAGCATCACCGGCTCCGGTTGTATCTAAAATATGAGCGGGTTTTAGGGCTTTTTGAAAAAAAACCCGGTTTTGATAATAACCATAACTTCCTTTTTCGCCATCAGTTATAACAACGATTTTTTCTTTAAGATAAGGGATATACCACGAAACAACATCTTCACTAAAATTAATATCGCAATACGGAGCTTTAACCAATTCAGAAAATTCATAAGCATTGACAATTAAAATATCAACCTCATCAAGGATTTCTTTAAGTTGATTTTTATGACGACGGCAATCAGAAACGCCTAAATTAACAACTCGAGTAATATTGTGCTTTTTAAAAAATTTTAAAAATTTTATTCTTTGAGTTAAAGAGACTTCTGGAAGATTACCTAAATAAATAATCTTAGTTTTTGTTAATCCAATTAGAGGATTGTCTTTAGAAAAAAGATGTTGGTGGGGAGTACTATAATGAAGAATTGTGCGTTCGCCTTTTTCGGTTAACAAAATGGATGAAAGGTTATAATATTCATCTTCAAAATCAATTAAATTTAAAGAAATTTTGTGTTGTTTTAGATAATCAACGATTATTTTTTTAAATGGATTATTTCCTATTTTTCCTAAAAGGCCAACTTTATAACCATGTTTTGCAACACCAATCGCAACATTAGCGCCACCGCCTCCTACAGAAAAATAAAAACTTTCAGCTTGATATTTTCCACCTAAAGCTAAAAAAAACCGGTTGTTTTTAAAGGTAAAATTTTTACTTTTAAAATATAAATCAACACTAATTGTCCCAACGGAAATTAAATCATACATAATAAACATAATAATAACTTAAAATTTAAAAGTCAAAAATAATTATTGCTTCTTGTTTAAAAATCCTTTATATTTAATTTATATGACTCATAAAAAATTAATCGTTTGGTTTGATGAGGTTGATAAAAATGATATTTCGTTGGTTGGTGGTAAAGGCGCCAACTTAGGTGAAATGACTCAAGCTGGTTTTCCGATTCCATTTGGTTTTATTCTCACTTCCCATGCATACTTTGAATTTTTAAATCATAATCATTTAATGCCAAAAATTAAAACTTTTTTATCACATGTAAACGTCGAAAACCCTGTAGAACTTCATCAAGCCTCAACTCATATTCGAAAACTAATAGAAGAAGGCGATATTCCTCAAAATTTAGTTAAAAAAATTATTTATTTTTATGATCATCTTAAACTAAAAGAAGAAAAAAAACCTTTAACATTTTGGCATTTAACCGCTTATAAAATTAGACAACTTTATCAATCGCCTCTTGTTGCCGTTCGTTCATCAGCCACGGCTGAAGATTTGCCTGACGCTTCTTTTGCTGGTCAACAAGAAACTTATTTGAATATAAAAGGCGAAACTCATCTATTACACGCAGTTAAAAAATGTTGGTCGTCTCTTTTTACTGAAAGGGCAATATTTTATCGACAAACTAAAAACTTTGATCATTTTAAGGTGGGGCTTTCAGTTGTTGTTCAACGAATGATACAATCAGAAAAATCGGGAATTGCTTTCTCAATTGATCCGGTGCAAAATGATAAAAATAAAATCGTAATTGAGGCAATTTTTGGGTTAGGGGAATACATTGTTTCTGGAAAAGTAACCCCTGATCATTATGAGGTAGATAAAAAAACTTTTACAATCGTCAAAAAAGAAATAAAACAGCAGAAGGTGAAATTAGTGAAAAAAGGAATTAAAAATAAAGAAGTTATTTTATCTAAAGCAGAAGGTTATCTTCAAAAACTTTCCGATGAAGAGATTATAAAAGTTGCTTTATTGGTTAAAGATATTGAAAGACATTATTATTTTCCTCAAGATATTGAATGGGCAATTGAAGGAAAAAAAGTATTTATTGTTCAATCAAGACCAGTAACTACCGTAAATCAGCAAAAACAAGAAAAAAGTAAAGATCTTAGTTTAGCGGTTGATAAATATCCAATTTTAGTCGGTGCTCCTGCTTCTTTTGGAATTGCATTTGGTCCGGTAAAAATTCTACACTCGCCGAAAGAGATTGAAAAAATTGAAAAAGGAGACGTTTTGGTAGCAACTCAAACTAATCCCGATTATGTTCCGGCAATGAAAAAAGCGGCGGCAATTATTACCGATAAAGGTGGTCGAACTTCTCACGCTGCGATTGTTTCTCGAGAATTAGGAATACCAGCGGTTGTGGGTACTGAAAAAGCAACAAAAATTTTAAAAGATGGTCAAATTGTTACCGTTAATGGTTCAACCGGTGAGATATTTTTGGGCAAAGTGGTATTATCGGGTAGAAAAGCTGATGAAAAATCTCATTCATCTTTTAAAACATTAACAAAAATATATGTGAACCTGGCTGAGCCAGATGAGGCTGAAAAAGTAGCTAAAATGAATGTTGATGGAGTTGGTCTTCTTCGAGCAGAATTTATGATGGCCAATATTGGTATCCATCCAAAAAAAGCCATTTCTGAAAAAAAAGAAAAAGAATTCGTAAAAAGATTAACCTCAGATCTTTTAAAATTTGCCTATTCTTTTAATCCAAGACCGGTAATTTATCGTGCTACCGATTTTAAAACCAATGAATATCGCAATCTTTTAGGAGGCAAAGAATTTGAACCCAAAGAAGAAAATCCTATGCTTGGTTTTCGAGGTGCGTCGCGTTATTTGGTTTATAAAGATGTTTTTCTTTTAGAACTTAGAGCTTTGGCTAATATTTGGGAAAGAGGTTTTAGAAATCTTCATCTTATGATTCCTTTTTTGCGGGTGCCTTGGGAACTAATTGCAATTAAGGAAATAATTTCTGATTTTGGAATATTAAATTATCCTGAATTTAAACTTTTTATGATGGTTGAGGTGCCAGCGGCAGCATTAGCAATTGAAGAATTTTTAAAAATTGGTGTTGATGGAATTTCAATAGGCAGCAACGATTTAACGATGATGCTTTTGGGAGTTGATCGCGATAACGAAGCGGTTTCTTATCTTTATGATGAAAGAAATCCGGTGGTTTTGGAAACGATGATTAATATAGTTAAAGCAGCCAAAAAATTTGGTGTTACTTCTTCAATTTGCGGCCAGGCTGCTTCTGATTATCCGCAAATTGTTGAAAGATTAGTTGAGGCGGGAATTACTAGTCTTTCAGTGAATATTGATGCGGTTGAAAGAACGAAAGAATTGGTTTATGAGATAGAAAAAAAATTATATAAAAAATAGTACAAAATATTTAAAAATATTTCAAATTATTTAAAATGGCAAAAATTAAACAAATTATTGCTTATGAAATTTTAGACAGCTCTGGTTTTCCAACACTTGGTGGAAAATTAATTTGTGATAATGGAATTGAAGTTGAAGCGTCAGTTTCAAGTAGTAGTTTTTTTCATAAATTTTCGGCTTATCAGTTAAAGGACGGTGATGAAAAAAGATTTTTTGGGAAAGGAGTTTTACAAGCTGTTTATTACGTTAATAATCTTTTGGGACCAAAACTTTTTGGAGTTGATGTAAAAAAACACGAAGCAATTGAACGTTGGTTGATAAAAGCCGATGGGACTAAAAACAAACAAACATTGGGAGCAAATACAACTCTTCTTATTTCCTATCTTTTGGCTAAAGCCGCCGCTAAAGACTGTTTATTACCCTTATATGTTTATTTGAATCAATTTTACCATCAAGTTACTTCAGAAAAGATTGAGATTAAAAAACTACCAACGCCTGTTTTTAATTTAATAAGCGGTGGAAAACATAGTGAAAATGCGATTGAGTTTCAAGAGTTTGAAATTATTCCATCATCTCGTTTTTCTTTTACTCAGTGTCTTCAAATGGCAGTTGAGTTTTTTCATACATTAAAAACAATTATTGTAAAAAAAGGTGCGATTCCTTCTTTAGGAATGGAAGGGGGATTGACTCCACTTTTGTCAGGAAATATTGATGCTTTAGAACTTCTTAAAGAAACCGCTACTCAAAAGCATATTACTTTAGGGTTAGATCTTTTTTTTGGAATTGATGTCGCTGCTTCTTATTTTTATAAAAATAACCATTTTATAATAAAAGATCGACCAAAGCCACAAACTAAAGAAGAGTTTTTTTCTTTTTTAAAACTTCTTGCTAAAAACTACCCAATTCTTCTTTTAGAGGATCCGGCGTCTTTTGATGATTTTGAATACTGGCAATATCTTTCTTCTAATTTACCTCAAGAAATTTATTTAGCTGCTGATGAATTAACTTCAGGCAATAAAGATCGACTGCTTCAAACTATTGAAAAAAAAGCCGCTTCTGCTGTAGTTGTTAAGCCCAGTGAAATTGGTACTTTGGTTGAAACAATGGAGTTTATTGCGTTAGCAAAAAAAAACAACTTAACTCCAATTATTTCTCATCTCTCCTCAGAAACTAATGAAACAATAATTTGTGATTTAGCAGTTGCTGTACAAGCCGATTTGGTAAAATTTGGTGCCCCATCACGAGGTGAGAGAGTAGTAAAATACAATCGACTTTGGGAGATAGAGAAAGAAATAACAACATCGCCTAACAACTAACTTCTAACACCTAACACCTAACACCTAACATCTAACACCTAACATCTAACATCAAACATTAAACGTCAAACGTGTAACGTATAACGTATAACGTTTAATAAATCAAAAATCAAATATCAAATATCAAAATTAAATATCATTTCTAATTTATTAAGGAATCTAAACCATTTTTAACCGCTTTTTTTTCTTTTTTTATGTTTAAGGTATGATTGTATAGATTCCTGCTTTCTTAAGGAATGACAAAAAATAAATAATAACTAATAACGTTTAAGGTTTAAAGTTTAATGTTTAATGTTTTTACTTTTGTCCATACGGACCTACGCAATAATTACAGTTAAAACTACCACAACTACCACAATTTCCACTTCCTCCTGTTTCTAAATATGCACCTAAAGTGTAGTTCGATTGAGAAATATTACAACGATAATAATAT
>Ga0197142_1004187_pt1 | contig 11769 bp, 8 predicted proteins | sample GBS60_MetaG_FD_148614 | JGI IMG/M metagenome (GOLD analysis project Ga0197142, IMG submission 148614) | Sediment microbial communities from Great Boiling Springs, Gerlach, Nevada, United States - GBS 60_MetaG | ecosystem: Environmental > Aquatic > Thermal springs > Hot (42-90C) > Sediment... | reverse complement strand
TTCATCTGAACCCCACATTTGAGACGAAAAGAGATTTATTAAAATACAAAAATAAGAATTTATGAATAAAAACAAATTTTTGTTTTTTGTTAATCTCAAATATTTTTTGGAATTTTGTAGTTTGTTTTTTGAAGGAAAGAAAATGAGTTTAAGTTTAATTGGTAGGTCAATTAAGGCCTCGGCAACATTGAGGCTTAACGAGATTGCTGCCATTTTGCGTGAAAAGGGCGAACCAGTGATTCATCTTGGTGGGGGGGAACCAAAAAGTAAAGCACCTTTGGAGGCTTTGGTTGCAGCTTCAAATTTGATTAACTCTGGTGAGGTCCGTTATACTCCCGCCGATGGAATCCCTCAACTGAAAAAAGCGGTGATAAGGTATACCGAAGAATTCTATGACCGACTTGTTGCACCGGAAAATATTATTGTTTCAAGTGGAGCTAAGCAAGCCATAATGGTTTGTTTGCAAGCAATAATTAATCCACAGGAAGAAGTAATTTTCCCGGCACCTTACTGGGTCAGTTATCCCGAGATGGTGAAACTTTGTGGAGGTGTTCCCGTCCCTGTTTTTCCCGAAGATGGAACATTTTATCCACGTTTACAGGATATTGAAGAAAGAGTGACATCTTATACCAAAGCAATTATAATCAACAGCCCGAACAACCCGACAGGTGCAATGTATTCAGAGCAATTTATTGCCGAAATAGTCGAATTTTGCGAAAAGCGTGGGCTTTATTTGATAATGGACGACATTTATCATCGCCTTATATTCGATGGCCGTAAGCCGATTAATTTTTACAAGTTTGCAAAGGACCTAAGCGAAAATTCTAAGTTGATTTTGGTTAATGGTGTATCGAAAATGTATGCAATGACAGGGTTCCGAATTGGTTGGGCTGTTGCAAATAAGAAACTTGTTGAAGCGATGACAAATATTCAAGCCCACCAGACCTCTGGTCCTCCTGTTGTGACCCAAGTTGCCGCAGCCGCAGCTTTGAATGGTCCCCAAACTCAGGTGGAAAGTTTAAGAATCACTTTGGAAAATAACAGAAATATACTTCTCGAAAGACTGAATGCTTTCAAAGGAGTTCGGGCATTTAAACCAGATGGAACATTCTACTGTTTTGCCGATTTTAGCTACTATATGAAAGATTCCATAAAACTTTCTCAATTCCTTCTGGATAAAGTTAGAGTGCTTACTGTACCAGGAATTGAATTTGGTCTCGATGGATGGTTAAGGCTTTCTACTTGTGGTTCTGTAAAGGACATTACCGAAGGAATCGAAAGAATCAAATGGGCTCTTGACCCAGATTCTCCAAATGAATTATATATTGGTGAAAGAAAATTAATAAGGGATTGGTTATGAAATATCTTGAATTTGAAACTCCAGCAACAAAACACGCTTCGGCTCTTGCCAGCGATTTCAAATTGTCAAATCACGGTTTAATTAATTTAGACCGGGTGTTCTGGAATTTACCAACACCGGCGCTTTACGAGGAAGCTGTCTTCCGTAACGAGGGTCATATTGTCAACGGGGGGCCTCTTCTTGTTTACACTGGTAAGTGGACTGCGCGTGCTGCGAACGATAAATTTATCGTTTACGAGCCAACCACAGCGGATAAAATTTGGTGGGGTGTTTATAATCGACCATTTCCCCAAGAAAAATTTTACACTTTACTCTATCGTTTGCAAGCTTTCCTTGAAGGCGAAGAGCTATTTGTACAGGATGTTTATGTCGGTGCAGACCCAAATTATCGTATGCCCATTAGGATAATCACTGATAGTGCCTGGCAAAGTCTTTTCGCTCGAAATATGTTCCTCTTGCCAAAGACACAGGATGAGTATAAGCGCCACGTTCCCGAATTTACGTTGATAGCGGTTCCCTCGTTTCGATGTGACCCACGTGTAGATGGGACCAGAACTGAGACAGCGATAATCATCAATTTTGGGGCAAGAATGGCTTTGGTTCTTGGGTCAAGTTACGGGGGAGAAATTAAGAAGTCCATTTTTACGATTATGAATTTCCTTTTACCAATGCAAAATGTTATGGCGATGCATTGTTCAGCAAATGTTGGGAAAAAAGGCGATGTTGCGTTGTTTTTCGGATTGAGCGGAACTGGAAAAACTACTTTGTCTGCCGACCCGAACCGAAGACTGATTGGCGACGATGAGCACGGTTGGAGCGACGAAGGTGTTTTTAACTTCGAAGGGGGCTGCTATGCAAAAGTGATTAGGCTTTCTGCCGAACACGAGCCACAAATATGGGCTGCTACTCGCCGATTTGGAACTATTTTAGAAAATGTTGTTTATGACCCCGTGACACGTAATGTTGACCTCGATGATGACCATTTTACAGAGAATACTCGAGCATCTTATCCGCTTGACTTCATTCCTAATGTAGTTGAAGAGAAAATGGTTAACGATCATCCCAAGAATGTAATCTTCTTGACTTGTGATGCTTCGGGTGTTCTACCTCCAATTGCGAGGCTTGATATGAATCAGGCTATGTATCATTTTATAAGTGGTTATACTTCGAAGATAGCTGGAACAGAAATTGGATTGGGAATTGAGCCAGAAATTACTTTTTCTGCTTGTTTTGGTGCTCCATTTATGGTGCATCATCCTTTTTACTATGCGAACCTATTAAAAGAAAAGATGGTTAAACACGGTGCTAAATGTTGGTTGGTAAACACTGGTTGGGTTGGGGGCAAATTTGGTGTTGGCAAACGAATTAGCATTCGATACACACGAACACTTTTGAATGCAGCCCTTGACGGATTGCTTGATAATGTTCCTTATCGTAAAGACAAACTTTTTGGGTTCGAGGTACCTTTGCATTGCCCAGGCGTCCCTGATGATGTTTTGAAGCCCTCGTCTTCGTGGGGAAACAAAGAAGAGTATTGGCAAAGATACGATAGCCTTGCAGCTCGGTATATAGAAAACTTTAAGCTTTTCGCCGATGGTTGTCCCCGCGAAGTTGTTGAAGCTGGACCCAAAAGGCTAAAAGATATTGGAGAAGTTTCAGAAGAATGAAATTGAAAATGTTTTGTGTATTAGAGTGGTGTTTGAAGTGTGCTATTTTTATTAATTTTGTTTTTATTTATTCGAGGTACTAAATGCCACACATATATATAGACGGTAAGATATACGAGGCTAAACCAGGGCAAACAGTGATTCAGGTTGCATTCGAAAATGGAATCAACATTCCGCATTTTTGTTGGCATCCTGAACTTTCAGTTGCTGGAAATTGCCGAATGTGTCTTGTAGAAGTTGGTATGCCTCGGCGGTTACCTGATGGCTCGACTCAGGTCGATGCAAACAATAAGCCAATTATTAATTACTTCCCAAAGTTGCAGATTGCCTGTGCTACCGAAGTCGTGGATGGTATGCACATTCGTACAAATTCGGAAAGAGTGATTCGTGCACAAGAAGCTGTGATGGAGTTTTTACTCATAAACCATCCACTGGATTGCCCCATATGTGATGAAGCTGGACAGTGCAAATTGCAGGAATATGCATTCAAACACTCTCGTGGTTATAGCCGTTTCGATGAGGAGAAGATTCATAAGCCAAAAAGGGTTATGTGGGGTCCAAATGTAATTTTCGATGGAGAGAGGTGCATATCCTGTTCTCGTTGTATTCGATTTGCAAAAGAAATTGCAAAGCAAGATGTTTTGACATTTGTTAAAAGAGGTGATAAAGTAACAATTCAACTACACGAAGGAACACAATTTGACAATCCGTATTCTATGAATGTAATCGATATTTGCCCTGTTGGAGCTTTGACAAGCCGGGACTTTCGGTTTAAAGCACGAGTTTGGGATATGAGTTTTAATGATTCTATTTGTGAAGGTTGTGCACGTGGATGCAATATAAAAATCGGCGTTCGTAATAATGAAATTCTTAGAATAGAACCGAAAGCTAACCCCTATGTTAATCGTTTCTGGATGTGTGATTATGGTCGATTACATTATCAATACATTAATGAAAATAGGATAACAGCCCCATTAATTCGACGAAACGACAATTTGGTTCAAGTAGGATGGGACGAAGCCATTTCGTATACCATTGAAAGGCTTAAGCAGTTTTCACCTGATGAAATTATGTTCATTGGTTCAGCTAAAACTACTGTCGAAAATAATTATTTGTTTTCGAAATTTGCCAAAGATGTCTTTAAATCGAAGAATTTAGATTTACTCGAACATTACGATGAAACATTTGGAGATGATTTTTTGAGATGTTCCGATAAAACGCCGAACCTGATTGGTGCAAGGTTGGTTGGTGTTGTTCCTGCCTTGCATACAGTCAATGTGAAGCGTTTGGTGGATTTAATCCGCGATGGTTCTATCAAAGCCATTTATGTAATGGAGGACGACTTTGATGATTATCCTGAAATTAATGATGTATTGTTCCAACTTGACTTGATAATTACACATCAATATAATTCGACCAATTCATTGGTACAAAAGGCTGATATTGTTTTTCCCGTAACAACTTTTGCTGAAAGCGAAGGAACCTTTGTAAATGTCAATCGTCGGGTTCAACATTTTACTCCTGCTCTTGTCACGAAAAACAATTTGAGATTTATGGGAATGAAGATGAGTAGATTGGATAAATTTGGCGCCTTCAATGACCGCTGGACAAAGTTCGAATATAGGGATATTAAGCAATCATGGGAAGTCTTGCAACTTTTAGCAAACAAACTCGGGGCTGGATGGAACTACAAAACATCTGCCAGTGTTTTCAATGAGATTGCTAACCACATCGCTGAGTTTAAAGGTATGACTTACGAACTTTTAGATGAATATATGGGAATAGTTTTAGGTAGGTCAAAAACCCCAGACCCAAAGGTTCCTATCTACGAATCTCATTATATGAAACCAGATTAATTCAAGGTGAATCTTATGACAGATTGGTTAACATTGGTTATCGAGTTTTTGGTTAAAGCTTTAATAATTTTGACCCTAATTATGTTAATTGCTGCTGCTTTTGGAGTTTGGCTTGAACGTAAAGTTTCTGCTTGGATACAGAATCGCATTGGTCCCAATAGAGTGGGACCTTTTGGACTTCTTCAACCATTTGCCGATGTTATAAAGCTATTTCTTAAAGAAGATATAACTCCATATGCTGCCGACAAGTTCTTTCACCGCATAGCTCCAGTGATTTCTCTTGGTGTTGCATTTTCTGTTTATGCTGTCATTCCTTTCGCCGAACCATTCAGACTGAACGACAGATTGATTTACTTCTCGATTACTGCTCCCGATGTAAACATCGGAGTATTATTTATTCTTGCTTTAACTTCTGTTGGTGTTTATGGTATTACCTTTGCTGGTTGGTCTTCGAATAACAAATATTCTTTGCTTGGAGGTCTCCGTTCCTCTGCACAAATGATTTCCTATGAACTATCAATGGGATTATCACTTGTTGGTGTTCTTTTAGTTTGCCAAACATTTTCGTTGCAAGAAATCGTGCAAAAGCAAGCATTGTGGAATTGGAATTTGTTCTATCAACCCCTCGCATTTTTAGTTTTTTTGGTCTCTGCCTTTGCCGAAACCAATCGTGCCCCTTTTGATTTGCCCGAAGCCGAGCCCGAGCTTGTAGGGGGCTACAACACCGAATACTCGGGGATGAAGTTTGGAATGTTTTTCCTTGCTGAATATGCTAATATGTTCACTTCTTCCCTTCTCATTGTTTTACTTTTCCTTGGTGGTTGGAATCTTCCCATTCCACCGGAATGGGTTGGTTTACAACAAGGTTCATTCCTTTTATCTTTTGTTCAATTTTTAATTTTAATTTTTAAAGTATTATTGATTGTTTTCTTCTTCATTTGGGTTCGTTGGTCTGTTCCAAGATTCCGTTATGATCAGTTAATGTATTTAGGATGGAAAGTTCTTCTTCCTTTGTCATTGATAAACTTATTTGCTACTTCAATCGTTCTTTATATTATAAAATAAGAATATTGTTATGAATAGAATAGAAAACACAGAACATGAAAGGCTAACATTTTGGGAGAAGTTATACTTGCCCGAAATTGCAAAAGGTTTGGGCATTACTTTTAAGCAAATGTTCAAGCCGAAATTTACTCGCCAATATCCCGAGGAAAGATGGGAACCAACAGGCTCTTTTCGTGGCCGACCAGTTCTGGTTTTGGATGAGGATGGCGAAAGATGTGTGGCTTGTGGTCTTTGCTCTCGTGTTTGTCCTGCTCTTGCTATCGAAGTCCAAGCTGGGGAAACTGAACGAGAAAAAGAAAGGTACCCCGTAAAGTTTGAGATAAATATGCTTAGGTGTATTTATTGCGGTTTTTGTGAAGAAGTTTGCCCCGAAGAAGCTATCGTTATGAGCAAGGATTATGAACTTGTTTTTACAAATCGCGAAGATGCAATTTTAGGGAAAGATAAGCTCCTTGTCCCTATTCACAAACTGCAAGAAAGACTTGAATTTTTAAGAGAATATAAATAATTTAATTGTTTTTCGCTTTTAGCACTGGTTTGTGTTGAGATAATTTGATTTTAAAGTAGCTAAATAATAAAAAACCCCATATTTCAATGAGATATGGGGTAATTTTTTTAAATTATCCGTAAAGAGCAAACAAAGGGAATCGGCTTGTGAATTCTTTCACTTCCTGTTTGACTTGGTTAATCACATCTTCGTTGTTAATATTCGATATCACTCGATCAATGAATTCTGCGATTATTTTCATTTCTTCCTCTTTCATTCCTCGAGTTGTCATTGCAGGAGTTCCAATTCTAATGCCGGAAGTTATCAAAGGCGGCTGAGTGTCGTATGGAACGGCATTTTTGTTAACAGTGATTCCAGCTCTATCGAGTGCAGTTTCGGCTTGTTTCCCAGTAACATTTTTATTACGCAAGTCTATCAACATAAGATGATTATCGGTGCCACCACTTACTAAATTGTAACCTTTTTCCATTAAAGCATTGGCCAATGCTTTGGCATTCTTCAAAACCTGTTGAATATACTTGTCGAATTCGTCGGTTAAAGCTTCACCAAAGGCAACAGCTTTTGCAGCGATTACGTGCATTAAAGGTCCACCTTGAATGCCCGGCATTACCCAAGAATCAACTACTTCACTTATTTTTTTGATTCTACCCGACTTGGGTGCAACAATTCCAAACGGGTTCTCGTAGTCCTTACCTATAAGAATGAGGCCGCCTCGTGGACCACGAAGTGTTTTATGTGTCGTGCTCGAAACAATGTGGCAATAGGGTATAGGACTTTGGAGATAACCTTTGGCAATAATACCAGCTGGATGGGCAATATCTGCAAATAGGAAGGCACCAACTTTATCTGCAATTTCACGAAAGGCTTTAAAATCAATTTCTCGTGGATAAGCAGATGCTCCAACAGTTATCATCTTTGGTTTGTGTTTCAATGCAAGGTCTTCTACCATATTCATATCGATTCTTCCAGTATCTTTATCAAGCTCGTATGGGATAAAGTTGAATAATCTACCAGAGAAATTAACTGGGGAACCATGGGTTAAATGCCCGCCATGGGCTAAACTCATCCCTAATACTGTGTCTCCTGGTTTAAGGAAGGAAAAGTAGACTGCCATATTTGCACTACTTCCACTATGGGGCTGAACATTTGCATATTCAGCTCCGAAAAGTTGTTTTGCTCGGTCGCGAGCAAGGTTTTCGGCTACATCTACCCATTCACAACCCCCGTAATAACGTGCTCCTGGATAACCTTCCGCATACTTATTGGTTAACACAGAACCTTGTGCCTCGAGAACTGCAGGTGAGACGAAGTTTTCGCTTGCAATTAATTCAATTTTTTCGTGCTGCCTTTTATACTCATTCATTAATGCTTCGTAAACTGCGGGATCAGAATTTTTGACAAAGTCGTACATTTTCTCTCCTTGTTAATTAAAGTATTACTAAAAATACAAAAATAGTAAACTTTGCGTCAATGAAGTTTGATAATTTTCATTAATTTTAGTGTTTTGGTGGTTAGAGGTATGAAAGTTTTATTCTTTTTACTGTTTCTGCTTTTATGGTTTCGTTTTCAGGTTTTAGGTTTTAGCTATGAACCCAAAACAGTAGTTTTAAAAATTAAGGGAGAATATGAACATTCTTTTTTATTCGAAAAGGATTTCACAAGACGATTTCATCAATTACTGGGTTCGGTGAAAGTGATGAACGCTATAAACCTAAGACTTATTGATTGGACGTTAGAAAAATTTAGAAGACAATCGAGAACATTTAATGAAGAGGCGATTTCATCATTGAAAAGAATTTACATTGTGAATTACGAAAATGATATAGACCCTTTAATTATTTCTACAAAGTTAGAGGCAACAGGTCTTTTTGAATATGTTGAGCCATTGTTTGTGCATTATATACACAATTATACAAATGACTCATTGGTTGGTAGCCAATATTATCTTGAGAAAGTGAAGGTATTTGAAGCGTGGGGAATATTAGAAAACAACAAAGGAATTGATACTATTGTTGTAGGAGTTGTAGATACCGGTGTGGACATTGAGCATTTAGACTTGAAAGATAATATTTTTTATAATACAGGAGAATTAGGAACTGATTCAACAGGAAAGGATAAGAGATCAAATGGTGTGGATGATGATGCAAATGGATTTGTGGATGACTACGTTGGATGGGATTTTGTTGGAGCTAATGGTTTTAGTCCCGATAATGATCCACGTCCTGGTAATGGACATGGAACCCATATAGCTGGAATCATTGGTGCAGTATCGAATAATTTAATTGGTATTTCAGGAATTGTGCCAAAAGTCAAAATTCTTCCAGTAAAAGCCTCATCGGATGATTTGTTTAATCCTTATATTTCCAAAGGATATGAGGGTATTTTTTATGCTGCTGCAATGGGTGCAAAAGTAATCAATTGTTCCTGGGGTAGTCAGGCGGGGTCGAACCTTGAAAACGACGTAATTCGGGCAGTAAATAGCTTGAATGTATGCATAGTTGGTGCAGCAGGAAATGATAACAAATTAGTAAATTTCACACCTGCATCTTACAATGGTGTGCTTTCGGTTGCTGCTGTTGATTCGAGCGACCGTAAAGCTGCTTTTTCTAATTTTAGCCCAAAAGTTGATGTTACTGCCCCAGGCACAAGGATATTATCTTGTGTTCCTGGAAATTACTATGATTTTTGGAATGGAACTTCGATGGCTGCTCCGATTGCCAGTGGTGTCGTTGCTCTTGCTAGACAATGGTTTCCGTTTCTGAATTATGAGCAAGTTTATGAACTAGTTAAAACACAAACAGATAATATTGATAGTATTAATGCTTCATTCGTTGGTTTGATTGGCTATGGTAGAGTTAATGCTTTTAAAACTTTATCTGTTTCCTTTGATACTATTCGGTCGATTATATTAACAAATTATACAGTTGAAGATGAAAACGGAGACAGTCTTTTAATCCCAGAAGAAAAAATTCGACTATACTTATCGTTCAAAACTATTTTCTCCTCGTTAAAGGGTGTTTATGCAGTAATGCCATACGAAACACAATTTGTTCGATCAGTGCTTAAGCCAAGAGTAAATCTGGGGGATTTTAACCAAAACGATGAGAAAAAATCATCGGACTACATCGAATTTATAATTTCGAATCAAGTTCCATTGGATCATATTTTGTATTTGCCTATTGATGTATTCGATACACTTGGTTTCTTAAGAAGGTTCTTTATACAACTAAATGTAAATCCCTCGTATAGGACTTTAAGTTTCAATCAATTAAAAGTAACATTTAATAGTAGGGGCAACATTGGCTTTAACGATTATCCTGCTAATACACAAGGAGTTGGATTCATTTATTTAAATTCGCCCAACATTTTGTTCGAAGGCGGTTTACTTCTTGGTTATAATCAGCGAAATCTTTACGATGTTGTTCGGAGTTCGAATCAAAATTACCAAAGTAGGGATTTTATCGTTGATTCTGTTTTCTCCGTACGATTTGACCCAAAATATAATGCTTATCTTGGCGAAACCGTTTTCCATACTTTTCCTGATTCTATCGACAAAACTGCTTTTGTTGTTAAAGAAAAAGTTATTCAACCCTTGGAAGATTCGGAAGTTAACAAATTAATACTTGTGTTTTCAGTCGATAACAAAACGGGTTTAGATTTGGACTCTCTTTTTGTCGGTTTGTTTTTTGATTGGGACATAGGAATTTCGGGGCAATTGGACCAATGTCTGTTCGATTTCGACTTCGTTTATGGTGCAGCATTTAACACTCAATCCGATACTTTGCCTTATGTTGGTGTCAAAGCTCTTGGAAATTGGAGAACTAATTTCTATGCAATCGACAATGATGGACGCGGCGAGGATAGCATAGGAATTTATGATGGATTTACTAAATCCGAGAAATGGCAAATGTTGAGCGGGGGCATTTCCCGTAAAAAAAGTCGCTCAACCGACGCCTCTTTTGTGATTTCGGTTGGTCCTATAACTCTTCCAAAAGATTCTACTATTTCTATCCCTTTTGCATTTTTTGCGGGCAAAAATTTCTCTGAGCTTCGACGGTCATCGGTGCAAAGTGATTTACTTGCTTTCAAACTTGGACTAATTCGAAGTTTACCAGAAAACCATTCCAATCGACAATATATTGTTTCTTTGTCTCCAAATCCCTCTGAAGATGAAATATACTTGAGAATATCTTTCATTGAAAGAACGCCAGTGGAAATTTTCGTCTATGATCTTAATGGAAAATTAATAAGTAAATTTTCGTATGTTAACAATTTGCCCTGGACTATTGAACAGCCTTTAGAATTGAGAGGGAAAGCTTCGGGCAACTATTTGATCCGGGTTCAATTTCCTACAGAAAGTAAGACATTTTTGGTAACAAAAGCAAAGTAGTTAAAATTTTAAAGTCTTTTTCCACTTTTTGAAGAGTTCCCAGGTGGCTTTTACGTCACGAATGCAATATAATGCGATGTCGGTTAATTTACCTTCTTTGAAATATTCAGTTACATTCGAACCATCAATTCCATAGGATTTAGGCGATTCAACCCCAAAAGCTCTTGAATAAAAATCAAGGTTGAATCTTTTGGTAGCGGAAAAATAATAAGTTGGCTGGTAAAATGTTAGTTCATCGAGTAAGTCGGTATGCAACTTATAATTAAACTTTGTCCCTTCCATTAAATTTTTCGATGGTCTAATGCCAAGAAGAGCCGAGCGCAACATTAGAAAAGGGGCATCGAAATTTCTTCCGTTAAAAGAAACGAGATGAATTTGGGGATATTTAAAAAGAATTCTCCAAAATTTATCTAATGCTCTGTATTCTGAAACAATATTTATTTGGACATCATTTATTGTTAATGAATCTTCAAGGGCATTATCGAATGAATTATTTACTACATAGGCTACGGCTTTACTATTTTTTTCCTCTTCGTTTTCAACTTCCACAAAATACAATCCGATGCAAATTATTTGGGCAGTGAAAGGTGACAATCCTAAATCCAATTTCCTTTTGTCGATATCTTCTTGTGTTTCCAGGTTTCGCAAAAGGAACTCTTTTTGAGAATCAGAAAAACTGTCCCAATCGAGTGGTGAAGTTTCGATATCGAAAACAAGATACTCTTCGTTCATAACAATTATTTAACTCGATTAATTTAATTTTGCAACTTACAAACTTACGAGGAAATATTTTTTTTAATGAGAGAATCAAGAATATCAAAATTTTGCATAGTATGTTTTATAATCTTCACATTTATTGTAGCTGGATGTTCCAGTGTAAAAAAAGAAGAAATTAAGACAGCGGAGGAGCATTTTCAGTATGC
>Ga0197142_1004186_pt1 | contig 11770 bp, 8 predicted proteins | sample GBS60_MetaG_FD_148614 | JGI IMG/M metagenome (GOLD analysis project Ga0197142, IMG submission 148614) | Sediment microbial communities from Great Boiling Springs, Gerlach, Nevada, United States - GBS 60_MetaG | ecosystem: Environmental > Aquatic > Thermal springs > Hot (42-90C) > Sediment... | reverse complement strand
AAATGTCCCATCCCGGTCGGCACCCAAGCTGGAACGTGCTGCTTCTTCGGTCATCGGACCGTCCAGCCAATTCTGCAAAAAGCATCCGACCACGCGATCCCCCAGTCGGACGGCTGTGACCTCTGCACCCACCGCCACAACCTCACCGGCACCATCCGATCCCAAAACGCGGGGCAAAGGAAGGCGAGGATGATAGACTCCCTCGACAATCAACAAATCCCGATAGTTCAGCGAAGCGGCATGAACCCGCATCAGAATCTGCTGTGGTCCTATCTGAGGAATCGGGCGATTCAACAACCGCAGATGATCCTGTCCAAATCCACCTTCCAGAACCCAGGCTTGCATCCATGACTCCTTTCAGAAGGAAGCCACGGCTTTCCTGAGGAATGCCGGGCTGGTGATAAAAAGCACACCCCTATAAGAACCGATATAACACGCTTTCGCGATGGCGGTCCGTTATGCTAAACTAGAGGTTGGAACATTTCGACGCCAGACTCGACACAGTCCCGGGAGCCGCCGTGGATGACCGACTCGACCGACTCGCTCAAACTGGATGACTACCTGGCCCGGCTGCTGGCTATCCTTGACTCGAATGTGGAGGGAGGAAACAGCCATGCCCCAACGGTAGACATTTCGGCTCGTCCACCTGGATCGGTGCCCAGAGACGCTCCAGCCCACGGAGTTACTACTTCCCATGAAGGTTCTTTGAGTGAAGTCTTGCCGGATCAAGAACAGCGTGTCGACCCTCGACTGGGTTTCACTTCCGGACAACCCTTGCGGATTGGACGCTTTGAATTACGTCGCCAGTTGGGCAAAGGGGGATGTGGCATCGTCTTTCTGGCTTACGACCCGAAATTGCAACGAGAAGTCGCTTTGAAGATCCCCCGGCCGGAAATGCTGCTGAGTGCTGAAGCTCGCAAACGCCTCATTCGGGAGGCACAGGCGGCAGCGGAATTCGATCATCCCAACCTGGTTCCCGTATATGAGACGGGGGAGATCGGACCGCTCTGCTACATTGCCACGGCCTATTGTCCGGGGCAGACCTTGGGTCAGTGGCTGGAAAAGCAAGCATTCCCAGTGCCCGTTCGTCAAGCGGCCCGTCTGGTGGCCATCGTGGCCGATGCTGTTCAACATGCTCATGATCGCGGGGTCTTGCATCGGGATCTCAAGCCGAACAATATCATCCTCCAGCCTGTCCGCGACGATCCCCTGGCGGAGGAGCCTCCCGCCGGTTCCTGCCAGTTACGGGGAGAATATTACATTCCCCGTGTCGTAGACTTCGGTTTGGCAAAACTCATGGAGCGGGGCGAACCATCTGATACGCGAACCTGGCAGATTCTGGGCACCCCCAAATACATGCCACCTGAACAAGCCCTAGCCAGACACCGGGATTTGAGCCCCGCCGCGGATGTCTATGCCTTGGGGGCTATCCTGTACGAAATGCTCACTGGCTGTGCCCCATATGATGGTGCCACCGATGTGGAAGTGCTTCGCCAGGTAGTCGATGGACAGCTCAAACCCCCGCGGCAGTTCCGACAGGAGATTCCCCGCGACTTGGAAGCCATTTGCCTCAAGGCGATGGAAAGGAATCCCGCACGTCGCTATCGCACCGCCATCGACCTGGCAGATGATCTGCGTCGTTTTCTCGATGGCAAACCGACCCTGGCCCGGCCCCTCAACTGGCTAGGACGGATGGCTCGCTGGGCCCGACGCAACGACCAGCTTGTCGCCCTTATTGTCGTCAGTGTCATTGCGGTCGTCATGATTGGTGTGGGCACTTGGTATATGGGGGAAACACGCCGGCTGAAAAATGACCAGGAACGGACACGATCCGACCAGGAATTACGCGTCCGCTTGGAACGTCAGAGAGATTATGCCCGCTACCTCCACGCTGCCTTCCTCTCCTTACGCAGCGGCAATCGTGATGAGGCGAAAGATTATCTGGATGCCGCTCGATTACTCGCCAGTTACTTCCAGGAAGAGATCGACTTCCCATTCCGTTACTTGAATCGGCTCGTGCAACTTCCCCGTGTGGATATCCCTGCGTTCCACCATCGTGTGACGGCCCTAGCTATTTCCCCGAATCTCCGTTATCTCTGCTGGTCGTATCCAGATGGTACCCTTACATTGTGGGACATCTCTCAAGCCCGGCCTCTGAACTCCTGGAGAGTTCCCGCTCCGAGTGCTCAGGTAACATCCCCCCATATCGCTTTCGTGGGTCCACAGTCCAACACTGTGCTGATTCATTGGGAGGGGGTCGAGACCCCACGAGCTGGTCTCTGGACTATCCGTGAAGACCAATCCCTCCACGCGGTTGCCAATCTTCCTGACATCTTTCAAAGCGATTGGGCCAAATGTGTCACGAGCAGCGATGGACGTTACACGTGTGTTTGCCATCGGAATGGTTCTATCCAAACGTGGGATTGGTATAATCAGCGGGTGTCGGCCCAAGGTTTTTTGCCGCATCCCGCTGTGCTCATGCAGGTCCGCAGCAAGCCGGTTGGTTGGGAAACGCTGTTCATGACCCGGGATGGATTACTCTGGCATTGGGATGACAAATCTCCTCCGCGAACGCTCCCACGTCCCAGAAATACGCCGGAAATCACATACTTGGGCTTCACATTCGACGGCAAAATCGCTTTCGGTGATCACACCGGTTTATGGATTCTCGATGCCGGCAGTTGGAAGCAAGCTCGGCTTTCCCCCGCACAGCAGATTTACTCTTCACCGGTGGGATGGCTGACGAACACCAAACCAGGCCGATTCTCAATACAGCGAGACTCCAGGTCGTGGGAATGGCCTGTCGTAGAGCACGGTGAAATCACCTGCACCGCACTGGATGCTCAGGGACGACTCCTCTGTACCGCAGGTGGGGACGGTTTCATCCGAACCTGGCACCTCCCGGAGGATGTGCACCTGTGGGGAGTGACGCAAATTCCTCAGATATACCGTGTATTCGTAGCAGAGGATGCACCGCGGTGTGTAGTACAGAACACCCATTATCAGTTTCTCGATGTCGGCAAGGCTCGAGATACTGCCTTGTCCTACCCAAGCCTTCCGGTTCTGGATGCGATTCCCACGCCGGAAGGTGACCTACAAGTACTTCTGGTCGATGACTCCGCCATACGAAGCGAGCTATGGACGGGTCCAAGGAGACAGCTTCTGCATCAATGGCATTTACCCCCACAGACCCAGGTAAAGTTTGCTAAGCTCGCCTTGTCAGCTGGTTGTCTTCTCCTGGCAGATGAAAAAGGTCAACTCTATCTCTGGAATGTTAAGGGCTCTCAGACCTCAGAGCCGTCCATCATTGTAACTCCTAATCGGAAGACTGTGACGGAAGTATTATTAGCACGTGATGCATCACTCATTGCTGCATGTATTGATCGATCTACTATTGGCATATGGTCTACCACGGAGAAAACATGGAAAACTTCCATCTCTGTACCGGACATTACCAACTTTTGCTTCGTTGAAAATCTCAATGCTTTAGTCACCGCGGGCGAACGGGGAATCATTCGCTTGTGGTCGTTGGAAAGCGGTCGAGAAATGGCCACCTTCTTGGGACACATTGGTGCGGTGATGTGTGTCACGGTCTCCCCAGATCAACGCACACTCGTCAGCGGGGGAGTCAATGGCGAGGTTATTTTTTGGGATCTTCGAGCGCAACGGGAAGTTTTCCGCCAGCGGCGACATGATGGGCCTGTCCGATACGTGGGCTTCGCCAACCGAGGACGTTGGCTTGTCACGGCCTCCGCGGATCAGATCGCCCTCTGGCTTGCGGACGAGTAACGCTACAGACAACACTTCGAACTGTAACAGATGTGCGATATTGTTTGAATTATGAAATGAATGAATTTCTAGATGATTTTCTTAGCATTCCAGATACTTTCCAAGATGATTTATGCTATTCTATTCATATTCCTGATATCAGTACCGAATACCAGCGGTGAGTAGTAAGTTTACATTTTTCAAATCCCCACCAAGTGGTGGTACAATGTTAGTCCAATCATACCCCCACTCGGCTCGCAGGCCAGTAAAGAGGATACAACCTCCGAAGGGGACCTCCAAGGAGGTATGAGCTGCGAGATAGAGCCCATGCGTCACATTCTGGCGTCGGGCATAACCATTGACCTGATTCAACGGAACAATATCCACATGAGCCGTACCCCATCGGCCTCCTACTTGTCCGCCCACACGTAGGTTCCATCCGTCTTGTAACCCATTGGTAGCTGGTCCCCACAACCACCAGTCCCGTCCCAGGGCGAAGTTGAAGTTGGTGCGGTTCAGACCGCGGATAGCACTGAGTGTGTAAAGGTCCGGTTGAGGGATGACCCGACCAGTAATCGGATCGCTCCGCGGAGGTTGACGTATATCCAGAAACACCGGCTCCTGTTGTTCGCCACGATTGTAGGTATAACTCAGACCGAGATCGATCACCCAGGCGGCGTCATGAGTGGGATTGAAAAACAAGGCACGCCCCCCGCCTCCTACTACCCAACCCACATTCAATCGACCTATGAAATCCCCCGATCCTGCAGGGAGATTTGGACCAGTGTACGTGTAAAGTTCGTAGCCGATACGCCCATGCTTACCCAGGGGGCCACAACATCCGGCCGCATCGGAATAATACGGGCTGGGATACGAACCAGCCGGCAATGTGGTCATAGGGGTAAAGGGCGAATCCGTGACTGACCCCGCGGAGGTAGGTGTGTCCGTCACGGGGAATCGGTTGCTCAGAAGTATGTCCGAAACATTAGGAAGTTTAGCCAACTCTTGGCGGGGTACGAATCCACCTGCAGGTATGAATTCCATATCACCAGGCTTGTAGGCGGACCATCCCGGCGGGGGATTGTAGGGCCAGTTTGAAGGAGTCACTACGGGAATGTCCGAGGAACTTTCTTGCCCGCTTGGATGGACTTGCCCCCAAAGTGGGGCAGCTACCAACAGAAACCCTCCGAGAAATCCCAAAATACGCGTTCCACCCATACCTGGCCTCTTGTATAGCTAGGCTGGCGTGTATACCCTTCAGACGGGATATACTAACCGATGTTCAGTTTCATCGGCCTGGACACTGAGCAACTTCACTTTTTTATCGGTAATAAGGACCTGGTAAAATACCACAATTGATGAAGGAATATCGGCAGGGTGGGCGGACCCTTCCTGAAAGCATTGCACCTCTCCATGGCTTTTTTGCAAGGAGACTGTGGAGAAAACAGCACCAGGTGCGGCAAAAGGGACGTAAGACGGTGTGGTTGAGGAGTAGTGAGGTATGGGAATAAGGAGTTGTGCGATGGTGCGGTGGCAGCAATGCAGATCTTCCCACGAGGTCTGGCTGCCTCGGGTTTGAGGAAAATACAAAGTGCACTGAAGGGTTTAGGCTGGTAGAGCTGAATCTCTACTAAAACGACGCTAACGGGGTGAAGGATGCGAACCTGGGAAATACGGCACATTGAGGAAGGTATCCGCTATCTGCTGGAAGGTCTGTGGCTGGCCCGGGTGATTCCGCCACCTCAGGATGCAGCTACTGTTGCTGCAGTGCTAGACTGGGCTACACGACTCGTTGCCGAAGGGGCACCCCTTCCACCGCTTAGTTTCGTATCCGATGTAGGTCTGATGGCCTCAGGGCACATCTGGAGTGGCCGGCGTCATGGATTGGCGACTCTCACGGAAATAGAGAAACATCTCACCCATGCCTACGAAGATCGATTCCTGGCTCGCATTCCTTTGGATAGGGCCTTTGATCGTGCTATCGCAGCCATCGCACGCTATACCGCCGCAGAACGTCCCAAGGCTATCGCCTTTCTCCTGAAGCAACTGGCTGCTCATCTGCAACTGGGTGGAGCATATCTCTCCTTGGAGACGATACGACGCTTACAAACTATGACAAAGCAGATGACATTATCTCAAATATTCGATCAATATCCGTTTGACGCAATGTCACAAATAATGAGAGATTTATATGCAGACTTGATACAATCTTTACGGCGTGTACCATTCTTGTTGCCGGAAGAGGATGTCGCTGCTTTGGAAGACCGCTCAGCCCTGGGTGGCATGGCCCAGTTCGTCGCCCTACGCCAGATCCGACAGTTAGCCACCCTCTTGGATCCAGGCGATGTGCTTCGGCCCAACCCAGTACGATCCCATCGCCGAAATTGGGTGACCCGAATCCGCCACGAAGATCGCTATCCCGTTGGTGGATTTGCATCGATTACTACACGGGGAAGTATGGAAAGCCTTTTGCATTCGCAATTGGCATATATGGATCAAGAGAGACCAGATCTCTTCGACATCAAGTATGTTCGAGATGAGTTATTATATTATTCGCGTGATGAAAACAATTTTATAATTAGCAGGAGAGATTATATTTTTATCATCAATTATAATATTATCGATTTACGATTCAAAGATCTGGAATTGCCTTATGAGAAAATAGTATTGCTACTATCCTGGATCATCGTAATCATTCGACAATTGATACATCATCTGACCCATGAGGCCATCCGCTTTGAGATTAGACTGATTGAAGAATCTCCTTCTCGATCAGATGTACACAAAATTCGAAGATGGAATGAACCTTGGGAGGAGCAACGTTGGCTAGAGTTGCTCCTGAAAGATTGGATCAGTCGAGGTACCGCTGCGGTGGGCACCTGGAAGAACTGTGCTGTCGCTTGCGAGGTGATGCATAACAGATGTAATCATTCGGATGTCCACTGCTTGTATATTGCTCCCAAAGATTCATCATTAGATTTACCAGATGGTATCTTTTCGACACATCTAGTTCTCGATGGACCACGACCATGCATAGTAACCGAGCAAGGAGCAATCAATTACTCTGATGTAGAACCTTTGAAAGCTTGGTCATCAGCAATGTATCACATTCTTGAGAAATGGTTGTAGCAAGTGATGATACTGCTGAAATATTATTATTTTATAATTTCGTATTGTACATAATAATTATATATATTGGAGTTGATAGGGAATTATGATAGATGTACATATTCATGTAACACCTCCCAATCTCCCCGCCGCCGGACCCCTGGCCCCTCTGCTCCACGAGTCCCCCGCACAAATTGCTGCAGTCCTGCGACGGGAAATGCGACATGCCGGCATCCGTACCGCCTGTGCCATTGGGTGCTGGAGTGCAGGTCATCCCGACGATCCCCTAGGAATCTCAGCTTCGTTAGCCGTGGCTGCCCAAACGCCAGGTTTACGGGTCATCGGCGTAGCGGACCCTACATGTACAGACGCCTCACACCTACACAAAGTCGAACAGATTTTGGCCAGTGGTACCGTCGTAGCCCTGAAACTTTATCTAGGCTATCTTCACTTTGAGCCTTCGCATCCTCATTATCGACCCTATTACGAATTGGCCGCACGTTACAAGCTTCCCGTTTTCATGCATACAGGAGATACCTTTTCCCCTAAAGCGAAGTTGAAATATGCCCATCCTCTGGGCGTGGATGAGGTGGCAGTCGATCACCCCGATGTTCAGTTCGTCCTCTGTCATGTAGGTAATCCTTGGATGCTCGACGCGGCCGAAGTGATCTACAAGAACCTCAACGTCTGGGCAGACCTTTCCGGATTGTTGATCGGGGATGAACGCGATTTTGCCGATGAAGCCATGCAAGAGCAGATTGCCGAACTCGCCACACCCCTGGTCAAAGCCATTCGCTATTCGGAACGTCCTAATCGCTTCCTTTACGGCAGTGACTGGCCGTTGGCACCCATGCTGGCCTACCGCAGTGTGCTGCAACGCATCCTGCCCTCCACCTGGCATGAACTGATCTTTGAGGAAAACGCCCGTCGACTTTTCCGCTTTCCGTGACGCGGAGAATGGGGATTGGTTGCTTGAATCCCGGCAGTCAGAATTGGATTTCCACGGAATTTCCCTCATGATTACCTGTCAGTTGTGACGAGTCTATCCACGTCAGGTGTCCGGAGGGATGGAAGTCGATATAATAGGAATATAGAAAATTTCTTAGACCCGGCCTCGTCGCCAAGTGGTAAGGCAACGGTTTGCAAAACCGTCATTCGCCGGTTCGAATCCGGCCGAGGCCTCTTGCACAGAATACAGCTTCATTCCCGCGAGCCAGACATCCTTTCCCTATCAGTATTATCTTCTGCCCTTTGTCCCCCTCGGATTTACTGCTGTTTGTCCTGAGGAGGCGATCCGCATAGGAAGGGGATTCCCCCTCGTAGAGGCCTGCGATGCGACTGAGAATGGTTGTTTGCGTCGATAACATCAAAGAGAAGCGGGAGAGGTCCTTATGTAAGCCATAAGGCTCAGAGACATCGAAGCCTTTACGAGCGGCAGAAAAGCTGTCAGTTGGGGGTTGTGGAGCTTTGGCTGAAGAGTCCCATGCGGCGGAATTTCTCGTAACGCTGCTGTAGGAGGGTCTCGGTGGGCAGGGGCAGCAATTCGCGGAGGTAGCGTTTGAGCACTGCCTTGAGGGCGGTGGCTGCTTCCCGGGGGTCACGATGGGCACCTCCGAGCGGCTCGGGGATGATGTGATCGATCACTCCGAGGCTGAACAGGTCCTGTGCGGTCAGTTTCAGGGCCTCCGCGGCACGGGCTTTCGTGTCTTCATTAGCAACCCGCCAGAGAATGCCCGCACAACCCTCGGGACTGATCACAGAATAGTAAGCATATTGCAACATAGCGACCCGATCTCCCACTCCGATGCCCAAGGCGCCTCCGGAACCACCTTCACCGATTACCACGCAGATGATCGGTGTGGGAAGTCGCGTCATTTCCAGAATGCTCGTGGCGATCCACTGGGCTTGACCCCGCTCTTCCGCACCCACCCCGGGAAAAGCTCCGGGGGTGTCGATAAGACAGATGATGGGTAAGCGGAACTTCGCTGCCAGCTTCATCTTGTTCAAGGCCTTGCGGTACCCCTCTGGATGGGCACAACCATAGTAGCATTGTTGACGTTCCGCCAGAGTTTTCCCTTTTTGATGTCCGATGAGCATGATCTTCTGACCATCCAGGCGAGCAAAACCTGTGCGGATAGCTCGGTCGTCCCCGAACGCTCGGTCTCCGTGCAACTCGACGAACTCGTCGAATATCAGGTCCACATAGTCCCGAAACTGGGGCCGTTGCCGATGACGAGCGATCAGGATAATGTCCCAGGGTTTGAGCTGGGCATAGCGTTCCCTTTTGAGCGCGAGCAATTCACGTCGCATCTGGCGGATGGCTTCCAAGCCTGTGGGTCCTGCCGCGGTAGCTTCCAATTGGGCCAGTCGCTCTTCGAGCTCATGAATATCCTGCTCAAAGGGCAAGGGTTCTGGTAACGCAACGGCCATACGCTGTCGTTCTCCTTGATCGGAATGATTGAAGGAACACCGAGATTATCATTATTCTTCTTCTGGGACTTCCCGGATTGATTTATAGATTTGTTTGACTTTTTTCAGGTTGATGAGGACTTCATGGAAGTTTTGCGGTCGCTCTTGCGGCTTTTTGGCGAGCATAGATAGAACAAATTGGGAGAACTCCTCAGTAACGTCCGGGTTGAACGCAGAAGGTGGTGCCGGTCGTTCCTTGAAATGGCGCATGAGCAAGTCGTTGACACTACTGCCCCGAAACGGAGGTCGCCCTGTCGTCAACTCGTAAAGGGTACACCCGAAACTGTAGATGTCCTGACGGGGGTCGGGAAGTTGGTCCAGAATCTGTTCCGGACTCATGTAGCTTGGCGTACCCTGGGGTTTCCCTTTGCGATGGAACCACCGGGCCAGGCCAGTAGGAATCTTCCGAGCGATGGCGAAGTCGATGATTTTGGTATCACCTACAGCATTGACCAGAATGTTGTCGGGTTTCACGTCACGGTGGACATAGCCCATAGCGTTCATGTAGGCCAGCCCGGTTGCCGCCTGCTTGAAAATCTTACGGCTGTACTGCTTGATGAAATCAAAATCTTTGGCTTGCAAGCGCAGTCGCAGAGAACCGGAAGGGAAAAACTCCATGATGAAGAACGGGTTGTCCTTGCCACGATGCACTTTGAAGATCCGCACGACATTAGGGTGAGACAAGGCGATACCCACTTCGGCCTCGTGGAAGAGGATGCGACGCTGTTCCGGATCCGCGGCAGCTTCTGGTAGCAACAGCTTCATGGCGAAATGCCGCTGACTGGTAGGTTCCACAACCTCGAAGACCTGCGAGTTTTGCCCCGGATGGAGCAGACTGCGAATCCGATAGCCTCCGATGATTTCACCGATGTCGGCCATGAGTGCCACTCGTCGTTTCCCGAGATCATCACGGTGTTTCAACGATCATATGGTGGATCAGGGTATACCGCTCTGCTACGGCGGCGCATGCCCTGCGATGCCCGTTGCGCAAGCATACTACCAATACTCCTCAAAGTGAATATTTCCTTTCTGCTTGAGGGAGGGGATATCGGCCTGGAAGCCCCGCTTTTCCAGAATTTCAATAGCTCCGGGTGGCTGCGGATAGGTGATAGCACCAGTCGTCTTGTCTCGCAGGGGGACGCCGATCATCTTCGGATTGCCGCAAAGGAACACATGGGTATGCGCGGGATTGAGAGCTTGACCCATCCGCTCCTCCAATTCGCCGCTGCTGATGAGGTCCTGGATATACACCTTGCGTGTTTGTCCCGGCTCGCGAGTAGTCAAGGGGAGATAGAGATAATGGGGATAGCGTTGCATGAGTTTCTGATGGGTGTCCCAATACCCAAGGTCCTGCTGGTAACGGACGCAGCAGACGGAAACAATCCGACCGGTATGCCCTCGACGCAGCAATTCCCAGATCATGGCGTTGTGCGGTGCTTCACCGGTGCCGGTGGCCAGAAACACGACGGTATCCCCGGGTTGGACGGGATCGAGTGTGTAATGACCGGTGATTTTTTCTCCCATCTGAAGGCGATCGCCGACCTTCCGCGTGAACAAGCGGGGTGTCAGGGCAGGTACGCGTCCATCGGGATTGTGCCGAACCAGGACGATATAAAATTCGAGCCAGTCCGTTCGATCGGGATCGTAGAGTCGATCGGGATGATCGTCCTCCAGGATTGGGCAACTGATCGAGTAGGACCGGCGGATGATACGAGACCGGTCTTCTTCGGTGAGATGTTCTTCCTGACAACCTTCCAGGCGAGGTTCCCAATACCCCAATCCTAAGGTGCAGTATTGACCGGGTTTGTATGCGGGTCGTGGAAAATCCGGGCGAACCCGCAGAATCATCAAATCCGAATGGATTTTTTTGAGATAAACGATGGTTGCATTGTAACGTCGTGCACGAGCCTCGTGAATTTGCTCAGGGGTCATCGGTCTGCACTTCCCTCAGGGGTGATAACGTTTTTCCCTCCCGAAAGGCATCGCGAGGATGCCTCGCCAGGGGTCACCGAAGTTGGTCGCTGACCCGGCTCTGCAGTGAATCCGGGGGCAATTCCAGCCGTCATTTCCTCGGGACTCGAGAGCAGCGGCTGCCCTCCATGCCAGGCAACGGAATGGCATGGGAACGGTTGGAATGCAATGCAGGCTCCACTCCACCCCGTTCCAATCCCCAGCACCCATCTATCAGGAACGGCGCTCCAAGTAGGGGCAACGCTGCTCGTGGGATCCACCCTCTGTGTTGATTATAGAAGATGTTTTTGTGGATGCTGAAGGTATCAGGGATTCCAAAGGCTCATGAAAATTACGCCATGTTGGGGACGGTGGCCGATCATCAGGATAGCTCCGTTGGGAGCAGATCATAGGAATTCCCATCACTCCCACGTCCTCTCCGAGCGGGGCGGCGGAGGCATGTACTGAGGACCCA
>Ga0197142_1004183_pt1 | contig 11771 bp, 9 predicted proteins | sample GBS60_MetaG_FD_148614 | JGI IMG/M metagenome (GOLD analysis project Ga0197142, IMG submission 148614) | Sediment microbial communities from Great Boiling Springs, Gerlach, Nevada, United States - GBS 60_MetaG | ecosystem: Environmental > Aquatic > Thermal springs > Hot (42-90C) > Sediment... | reverse complement strand
CAGAGTTTCCTGGCGGGACTGGACTGAGTGGCCCGAGGCCGGACTGAGGTTATTTTCCATTTTCTGGACAATTTTAGAAAAAGATACTCCCCTTCTGATAGAAGAACCAGAAACAGGCCTTCATCCTGAAGCTGTCATTCAGATGCCCAGAATAATAAGAGAGCTCGTAAGGTCAAGCCATCGGCCGCCCCAGTTAATCATCACTACCCACGAGCCTTATTTTCTTAAAGACAGGCTGATCCGGCCTGAGGAGATTGTTCTTCTGATTCCGGATAAGAGCGGGACAAAGATGGCCACGGGCTGGCCTAAAAATTTAATTTCCAGTTTTCTTGAAGACAGAGCTGCTGTTGCCGGGGAGGTGAAGGCCAGAATGCAGGCTGAAAAGCAACCCTGGCTTCCCCTTTTTTCGAGCCAGCCAGGAGGAAAAAATGATTCAGTTGACAGAAAAAAGGATAAATTTTATCATCTAAGTAGAAAATCGAATTCAGGTGCTATAAATGATTAAGGCAAAATTTTCCATTTTATTTTTTAGCTTACTGCTTTTCTGCCTGATATATGATTTTCCCTCGGCCGAGTTACTGCCTGCCGGTCAGCAGAGGATTCAGGAGGAATCCATCGTCATCAATGTGGAGGTTCCGGTTCGGGTTTATAGGGGGAATCAATTTGTCGATGATCTAAAGCTCAATGATTTTGAAGTGACGGAGAATGGTGTGCCTCAAAAAGTCGAAGCTGTTTATTTGATTAAAAAAAGATCGATTGAAAGGCGGGAAGAAGAAAGGTCTTTTCGACCAACAACCATCCGCAATTTTTTCCTCATATTTGAAATCAATGAGTATATGCCCAGGCTCAATGAAGCTCTCAATTATTTCGTGCTGGAAGTTTTGAAACCTGGCGATAATTTATTCCTGATGACTCCTTTGAAGAGTTATCGTCTTTCGGCTCAGGCCATGGAGGCCAGACCTAAAGAAAAAATTCTGGAACAATTGAAAGGGCTGGTACGCCGAGATACTCTTATCGGCTCCGCTGAATACAGGAGCATCCTTTCGGAAATGGAATCCCTGGCCAAATCCCTGGCCCAGCTGATTTCCGGGCAGGCGAGCCTGCCCGCCGGCAGCATCGATTCTCCTTTAATGGTCTTGGATAGCCTGGAATCGGCTGAGGAGCCACCCAGATCCTTCGATGAACAGCTTCAGCGTTATGTGGAACTTCTGGGGCGGCTGGAAAATCTGAGAAGGGTGGACGAAGCTAATTTCCTGGCCTTTGCTGATTTTCTTAAAAACATGGCCGGTCAGAAATATGTTTTTCTGCTGTATCAAAAAGAATATATTCCTAAGATAGATCCCAAAATTCTTTATCAGTATATTGAAATGTATCAGGATAGGCCTGATATTTATCAGACCATCAACGGCGTTTTTGAATTTTATCGCCGGGATATCTCGCTCGATACTGAGAAAATTCGTCAGGCTTTCTGTGATTCCTCAATTTCTGCCCATTTTATGTTTATCACCACTCCCAAGAAAGATCTGGCCGGAGTGAGAAGTGACGAACAGGTCGATGATATCTTCAGTGCTTTCAATGAGATTGCTCGAGCTTCTGGCGGCTTTGTGGATAGTTCCTCTAACCCGGCTTCGCTTCTGATGAAAGCCATAGAAGCCAGCGAAACCTATTATTTATTGTATTACACCCCAATAAATAAAGAGAGAGATGGACGATTCAGAGAGATTAAGGTTACGGTTAAGCGTCCGGATGTCAGGGTTATTCATCGTCAGGGTTATATTGCCCGTTAATCTGGTTGATTTAAACTGGCTGATTTTATCGATAAAGGGGCGATTTTCTTGATAGATTACTGATTTTTGCCAGTTTGTCTTTTCATTCTGACCCCCAATTTTTTGAAGGATTATTTATCTGAAAAGCATCCTTTAACTCGAAAGATTTTTCTCCTGAATTAATTTTATCCATCTTTTTGTCCTTCCAGGACTGAATTTCTTTAAGCTTTCATTCCTAAATGTCTCGGGCCTCTAATTTTTTATGTCTATTCTTACTTTCTTTTTCCTTTCTGTTTTTTTCCTTTCTCTCTCTTATTCTCTTTTACCATCTCTCTCCATCATTATTTCCCTCTTCTTTGCCCCTTTCTTTTTCACCTGATTGATATTTCTATTTTTCTTTTTTTCCTTCTTTTTAGTTTTCTTTATTTGCCTCTATATTCTTTTTCATCTTTCCCATTTCCGCCTTATCTTTTCTCCTTAGTTGAGTTTATTCCCCTTTTCTCTTCTTTCCCTTTGCTCTCCTTTAAAGGTGTGCGTGGAGGTTTTTGGGGCTGGTGAGAAAATATTTTCTTTCCGTCGTTTTCCTTGTTGCCATGGAGCTTGAAAGATTCCGACTGAAAGTTTTTGAATATCTCTGGTTTCTTTTAAAAAAAGAGTTATCAGTGGATGAAGCCGGTCTCTACTGGCGAGAAAAAAGAAGTTCCTGGGAAGCCTTTTCCGCTGGCGATCAAAGAATAAGGCCATGGCTGCTTAGCCAGCCAGGACCAGTTGAAGAAGCGGTCAGGGAAAAGGAGGTTAGAAAATATCGACATCCTTGCCTTGGCCATTTCCTTATTTTCCCTCTCCGGCGTTTTTCCCGGGAGATGGTTATACTTTTTTATCGTCAAATTGAGCCCTTCCATGATTCTGAGCTTGAACTCGTCAGCGTGCTGGCTGAACCCATAGCTTTGCTGGCCAGCCAGTTCTCCAGGAATGAAACATCCTTATCTTCAAATCTTGCGGAAGACCCTGTTCTTAAAGACCTAATCATCGGCGAAAGCGAAGCCATTAAAAGATTGAGAAAGACGATAACCCAGATTAAATCCAGTGATGCACCGGTTCTCATTGTTGGGGAAAGTGGCACTGGTAAGGAGCTTGCGGCCAGAGCGATTCATCGAGTTTCACCTCGCAGCGAAGCCCCCTTTGTGGTGATTAATTGCGGAGCCATTCCCGAGCATCTGCTCGAGAGTGAATTATTCGGTCATGTCCGGGGAGCTTTCACCGGCGCCCTCAGGGATAAGCCGGGCCTGGTCGAGGAAGCCAATGGCGGAACTCTTTTTCTGGACGAAATCGGCGACCTCGCTTTCCCCCTCCAGGCAAAAATTCTCAGACTGATTCAGGAAAAGGAATTTCGCCGGGTGGGTGAAAACAGGGTCCGTTATTCTGATGTTCGTTTTTTAAGCGCCACCAACCGGCAGCTGGAAAATGAAATAAAGGCTGGCCGATTCAGAGAAGATTTATATTACCGTCTTAAAATAATCACCCTGGAAATACCACCCTTAAGGGAGCGAAAAGAAGATATTTTCTTTCTGACCAGCCATTTCTTAAAAATTTTCGGGCCTGGCTCAGGTAAGCCCGAAGCCATTATTTCACCGGAAGCTCTGGAGAAGTTTCTCGAGTATGACTGGCCGGGCAATATCCGTGAATTGCAGAATGAAATTCAGCGAGCCCTCATTCTTTGCGGACCAGAAGGAATAATTCAGGAGAAAGACCTGCCGCCCAAGTTTTTTGCCAATTCAGCAGATCCAGCCTTTAAAGCCCAGAACTTCTTTAAGGCCAGGGCTGAATTTGAGCAACGTTTTCTGAGAACAGCTCTCGCCCGTTACAATTATAATCGAAGCAGGACAGCTGATAATCTCGGGCTAAGCCGTCAGGGGCTGACCAAATTATTGAAAAAGTATGCCCTTATTGAGGGAAAAAATTTCGACAGGGGAAAAATGGCCAGGCAGCTTTCCGGGGGAACAGATTAAGGAGAGATAACCAGGTTCGGGAGCATTATTTCGAGAAAATCTTTAAAAAGGTGCCAGAAAACTTGTCAGGGCTTCGAGCATCTGTTAGATTATTCTGGTGATGAACGCTGAGAATCAGAATATTTTCGAGGTTATCTGTCCTCACTGCGGGGCTTCTATCTGGATCGATGCTTTTTTAAAAAGCGTTCTTAAATTGGAAAAGGGCCAGAAGAAAAAGGAATCTCTCGAAGATTTACTGGCCCGGGAAAGGGAAAAGCGAGCTTCTTTCGAAAGAAAATTTGAAGCGACAGCCGAGTTAGAGAAGAAAAAGAAAGAGAAAGCCAGAGAAAAGTTCAGGAGAGCCCTCGAACAGATTGAGGAAGATTAACCCCATTAAATTCATCTTTTTAGACCTGTTTTCAGGGAGAAAAAGTTTTCAGCTACCAGGCAGAGTCTCATCCTCCCGAATGCGACGGGACATGGTCAATCCTGTAAAACCAAAAATGGCCAGGATAATAACAGAAAAATAATTCATGAAGGCCCAGGGAAGATAGGATAAAGTTGGCACGCCCAGAGTGCCAGTGATATAAACTCCAGCCATGCTCCAGGGGACAAGGGGAACGATTATACCACCGCATTCCTCAATCAGACGGCTGAGATTTTTGGCGGCCAGATTTTTCTGCCTGTAAATCGGGGCAAGCAGTTCTCCAGGAATAATCATAGAGAGATAGGAGCTTCCTGTAATCAGAGCTGAGAGAATGGCCATGGCAATGGTGGTTAAGACAAGACTCCAGGTTTTGGCGACAAATTTTATTATTCGGTTCAAGATAGCAGCGAGCATGCCCGTTCGCTGCATGATGCCACCAAAACTAAAGGCCGTAAAGGCGACAAGCTGGGTTTCCATCATGCTCATCAGGCCGCCCCGGGAAAGGAGGCGATCCACTGCTTCCACCCCGGTCTGGGGCTCATACCCGCTATTAACCGCTGTGGCAATTGTCGTCAGCGATGTTTTTTGAAAAATAACGGCCAGGATGGCTGCCACCACAGAGGAAAGCAACATCCCAGGAATTGTTGGTTTTTTTCTTATGGCAAAGTAAAAGACAATGACAAGGGGCAGGAGCAGAAGGAGGTTAAAATTGAAATTCTTTTCCAGGGTTGAAAGAATTAAATCCATTGAAGCTGAATTTAACTCTTCAGCTTGATATTGAAAGCCAATGAGGAGATAAATCAGAAGACCGAGGAGCCAGGCAGGTCCACCGGACCACATCATGTGTTTAATGTGGTCAAAAAGGTTAGAACGGGCGACAACCACAGCCAGGTTGGGGATATCAGAAAGAGGCGACATTTTGTCGCCGAAATAAGCACCAGCCACAATGGCACCAGCGGCTGGACCCAAGGGAATACCAAGCCCCATGGCAATGCCCATAAAAGCGACGCCGATGGTGCCGATGGATCCCCAGGAGGTGCCGGTGGCCAGAGAAGTAATCGTACAGACCAGACAGGCAGTGAAAAGAAAAAAGCGGGGAGAAATTAATTTAAGACCGTAATAAATAATCATGGGGATGGTGCCGGAGGCAATCCAGCTGCCAATAAGAATCCCGACGCTGAGCATAATAAGAATAGCTGGCATGGCCTTGCTGATACTGTCAACAATACCCCTCTCCATTTCTCTCCAGGGATAACGAAGGATAAAACCCAGGCAAGCAGTAATAAAGGCGGCCGCCACCAGCAGAACCTGAGGCCTGATTTTATAAATTCCATAGCCGACAGCTAATAAAACGGCCATGGCCAGGATAGGAATAAGAGCTAGTCCAAAAGTAGGCTGACGGAATTCTTTTTCTTTCATCGTTTCTTCATTCCTTTTATTCTGGATTTAATTTTTGTTATCTATACCCAATTTTTCAAAGATTAAATAGGCTTATCTTTTCAGGCGCTTTTTTTATCTTGAAATAAAGGTGCTTCTGGCCAGAAGCTTTCCCTGATAGAACATGAGCCGACCTCTGGCCATAACCATGTCCAGATTTAAATCCGAATCAAACATTATCAAGTCAGCATCATAACCGGCCTGGAGAAAACCTTTGTTCTGGAGCTGATAAGCGCAGGCAGCATTGGTGGAGAAAAGCCTGGCCGCCTGGTCAAGGGAAATAATTTTCTTTTTAACTAAAGATTGAAAAGAAGCCAACAGGCTCTTTTGAGTCGCAATGGTCAGGCCACAGAGTCGACCCAGGGAATCAAAGAAAGGAAGACTCCCGTTGGCGTCCGAACTAATCGTAATTCTTTCCAAGGGAACCTTTTTTTCCAGGGCCAGATTTATGGCTTCCTCAAGAGGAACATCCTTTGATCCCGGTCTGTTTTCGGGCAGAGCCGTAAGATCGATGGTTCCACCCATCAGAGCGAAATCAAGAGCTTCGAGCAGAAGCTCTTTATTCCGGTTGACATGAGTGGGTATAATCTGGGTGATAGGGATTTCGGTTTCCTTGATCAAGCGCCAGACCATTTCGAGGCGACGGGAGCCATCACCCAGATGGAGATGAAGGATGCCGGCTTTCCCCCCAAGAAGACCGCCAACCCGGCACTCAGCAGCTAAATGAGCCAATTCATCAAAAGAAGGTTGAGATGAGCGGTGGTCAGAGATGGCCACCTCGCCGCAGCCAATAACCTTATCGATAATGACCAGATCTTTCCTGATTGAGCCGGTCAGATTGACCGGGGGAAGATCATAGGCACCACTGAAAATATAGGTACTTATGCCTTCAATTTCCAGAGCCCTGGCCTTGGCGTAAAGTGAGGTCATGTGGCGAGTAACGCTGTCGGTGCCCAGGCAGCCAATAACTGTGGTTACTCCAGCCTGAATAATATCTTCGATTCTTATTTCCGGGGCTCTGGTGCTCGGCCCGCCTTCACCACCCCCGCCGAGGATATGAACATGAGGATCAATGAATCCGGGCAAAATGATTTTTCCTTCGGCTTCGATTACTTGATAATCAAGGCCCTCGAGATGAAAGCCGCCGGGTGGAGATAGAGCAATCAGGCTTCTACCAGCTACCAGAATATCCCTTTTTCCCAGAGGCTGTGGAGCAAAAATCTCACCCTTTCTTAAAATGAAAACCATTCCTTTCCTCCTGGTTCAGTTGAGCTAAATTATCACGCTGAGAGGGAAAAAACAAGTTGATTCTCCCCGGATCTTTTGATTTTGAAGATAAAGATATTTCCTTCTTGTCTGTCAGGAAGATGAAGGATTTTCCAGAAAATTTTAACAACATCCGGATCTGATGAGGCTTGTTCTCAATTTTTTTGCGCCTGATAGTTTTTTGTTGTGAATATTTAGCGTTTTTTTAAAAAAGAGCTCTTTTATAAGGGGAAAAGGCAAGTTTGATGAAAAGCCTCATCTCAGCTCATTTAAATGACAGGATGAAAATAGATTTTTTCTGCTAATTTTTAGATATTAATATTTTCAATGTAAAATCTATATTTCGGCGTTTTTAAAGGAAATTAAACGCTAAGAGCCTGAAAAATCACCCTGCTTTTAAAAGAGAGGCTGCTAAGGGTTGACGAAACATTAAATCAATTTAAAATAGATTAGTTAAGACTGATGATTTCCTGGGAAGAAGAACTCAAAAGATTTGAACCTGTCATTAGGGCCTTGAGTAACCTGGCTCTACTCGGCAAAAAACTTGAAGTCTGGGGCCGGGAAAATTTTATCAGGAGCGGACCAAATTTAATTGTCGGCAATCATGTCGGTGCCTATAAAGATATTGCCGTTCTTTTTAAGATTGTTCCCCGACCTATTTTTTTTACCGCCAACCGACAGATATTTTCCAAGGAAGAATTTAACGAGCTTATTGGCAGGCATCTCGAACGCCATCTTAAGAAAATTGGTCTTTTCATCAATCTTTTGCTCGCCCCCCTGAGATCCCTTTTTGTTCAATATATTTCGACAAACATCGCTCGCATTGGCACGATTCCGGTCGATTTAGCCAATAAAAAAAGAGAGACCAGGCATCTAATTGAAAACTATCTGCGACAGGGAAGAGCAGTAGTTGCCCTTCAGGGCAGAGGAAGAGTCAGGCCGGCAGATCCTAATCCCTATGTAGCCCCTTTCAAACCAGGAGCTTCAGCCATTGCTTATAATCTTTTTTTAAGAGATGGGCTATTGGTTCCCATAACTCCCGTGGCTATTTTCGGTACCCAGAGACCCTTTCTAATTCCGACCGTGGTCAAAGTCAGGGTAGGCGAGCCCATGTTCATCACTGATTATTTAAAAGAAAATGCTCGAGAAACAATTGAATCCTTTCGCCTGGCTTTAGAAAATCGGGTAAAGAGGCTTTTATATAGCCTTTTAGGCTGAGGATTTATCTTTCAAATCTCGCCAGGATTTCATTATTTATCTTCTGAATTTCCTGGGAATTCAATCTAACCTTTTTTTCTTCCTGAAGTCTGGCCAGAAATGAGCTTAACAGCAAATTTCTTTTCGCCGTAATTAAATTATCCATTTCTTCCTTCAATTTTTTCTGGAATTCTTCGCGACTGGCTTCTTTTTTCTCAAGAACTCGAAAAATGAAGTAGCCTCCTTCAAATTCAACCGGATCGCTAGCGGTGCCTAAGGGCTGAGAAAAAATTAATTGATCAAAGGGTTCGCTATCGCCAACAACACTTAAATACTGGTCTCTTTTATGTTCATTAACTATCTTATATTCAAGATTATTTTCCCGGGCGATTTTTTCCCAGTCAGAGTCTGATTCAAGTTTCGCTTTTAGAGACAGCAATTTCTCCCGGGCTAATTCCTTTTTCTTGGCTTCAAGCCAGTCCTTTTCAACCTCGCTTCTAACTTCTTCCAGTGTGGCTGGATGAGCCTTAATTATGGCCGTAAGCTGCACGAGGGCCAGCCCTTCAAAGGTAGGTATCACCTCCGAGATCTCCTTTTCTTTTAAACTGAAGAGGCTTCGGCTGATGAAACCAGCCTGGTCCTTATCAGAAATAGCTTCTCCTTCCTTTAGCGGACCAAAGCTTTCACCTTTATAGCCTAATTTTTTGGCGGCAGCTTCCAAATTTTTTTCTTTCCGGGCGGTTCTTGCCAGTTGTTTCAGTTTTTTCGTTCCAAGTTCTCGAGCTTTCTGGTCTTCAAGAAGAGACTTAATCTGCCCCCTGACTTCAGCGAGGGACCTCACCCTGGCTTCCTTCTTCTCGGTAACCCTTAAAATTGAGACTCCCTCTGGAAGTTCAATCAGGGTATCCTGTCCTTTTTCAAGTTTTCTGATTTCATTCTGCTCGGTGGAATCGAGGCGCTGCCAGTCCCATTCACCCCAGTCGCCTCCCTGGGAAGCCTTTTCATCCTTAGAAAATTCGCGGGCCAGGGACGCAAAGTCTGCCCCTTCTTTAAGGCGATTAAGCAAAGATCTGGCCTGGTCGAGAACAGCTTCTTTGTTCTCAGGCGTAGAGGGAAGATAAATACGACTTACTCTGATTGTCTCTGGTTCTCTAAATTGCTCTTTATGGTCTTCATAATATTTTTCAATTTCAGCTTCATTAATTTTAATTTCCTTAATCAGATCGCTCAGAGGCAGAAAAACAAGGTAACCCTGTCGTTTCTCAGGCAAGGTGTAACGAGCCTGATGACGATGGAAAAAATCTTCAATATCCCTGGAATCGGGAGTTTCCTTAAAATCTATTTTATTTTTTTCGAGAACTAAGTACTCCAGCCGGGCCGACTCGTTATTCTTTTTGTAATTTTCCCACGCTTCCTCTTCCCTAACCGTAGCATTGGCTGTCAGCAGCAGACCCACTTTATTTAAAAGAATATCTTTTTTCAAACTTTCCTCAAATTCAGCCACTGACATTCGGTTCCATTCAAGTATGCGGCGGTATTCCTCAAACCCGACGAATTGACCATCACGCTGGAAGACGGGTAAACTTATAATGCGCTCTCTCACTTCATCTTCAGTTACCTCAATTCCCAATTCTTTAGCCATTTCAAAAAGAAGATTTTGCTGGATTAATTCCTGAAGGACTCTCTGGGTGAGACCGAGCTGTTCTATCAGATTCCTGTCCAATCCTTTAAATTCTGATTGCAGGGCTTCTATCTGACGTCGAAGGGCCAGAATATAATCCTGAGCATAAATTTTCTTCTGTCCGATTATAACCAGAGGTTTTTCACTTTCCATTACTCCCAGCCGGCCACCGCCACCCCAGACAGCAAAGATGGCAATGATGAAGGCAGCAATTACCAGCCAGAGGCTCGGCGATAATTTTTTTACGTTTCTTCTCATTGCTTTGAGCATGGGTTCTCCTTTCTAGGCCTAACAGATTGTCCCTTCGGCTTCGCGCATCAACTGGCGAGCAATTACCAGCCGTTGAATTTCTGAAGTTCCTTCGTAGATGGTCGTTACTCTGGCTTCACGGTAAAGCCTTTCTATGGGGTAGTCCCGGCAATAACCATAGCCTCCATGAATTTGAAGAGCCAGGTAAGCCACTTTATTGGCGGCTTCAGTGGCAAAAAGTTTAGCCATGGCTGCTTCCTTGGTATGGGGAAGATTCAGGTCAACGAGCGAGGCAGCTCGATAGGTGAGAAGCCTGGAAGCTTCGATCAGCGTGGCCGCATCAGCCAGCATAAACTGAATGGCCTCAAAGCTTGATATTTTTTGTCCGAAGGCTTCTCTTTCCTTGGAGTAGCGGACTCCAAGCTCTAAAGCTCGCTGAGCCAGGCCAACAGCCTGAGCGGCAATCCCTATTCTGGAGCCATCCAGAAGTTTCAGGGCAATGGCCAGTCCCCGGCCTTCTTCGCCCAGAAGATTGGTAGCTGGAAGGCGGCAATCTTCGAAGGCAATTTGAGCGGTAGGCGAAGAATGGAAGCCCATTTTTTCCTCGAGTTTGAGCACTTGAAAACCCGGTAAATCCCTGTCGACTATAAAAGCACTGATTCTTTTTTTCTCTTTTTCACCTGAGGTCACAGCGAAAAGAATTAAAGCCTCGGCTTCGCTGCCGGTGGTAACCCAAGATTTAATTCCATTAATGATATAAACATCTCTATCTCTTCGAGCCTTTGTCTGAAGATTGGCCGCATCTGAACCAGCTCCTGGTTCTGACAGGCTGAAAGCGCCGAGGATTTCGCCCCGGGCTGCCTTGGGTAAATATTTCTTTTTCTGTTCTTCGTGGCCATATTGCTGGATAGCCCTCATAAAAAGAGAGACATGCACACTTACTGTCAGAGCCACGGCCGCTGAAACTCGACTTAACTCCTCCAGAGCTAAGATGAAGGATAGATAATCGCTTTTGGTCCCTCCATATTCCGGGTCAATCGTCATTCCCAGCAGGCCCAGTTCTCCAAGTTTGGCGAAGATTTCGCGAGGGAAAAGACACTCCCTTTCCCATCGCTCTACATGGGGAGCAATTTCTCGCTCCGCAAATTCTCGAACCATCTCCTGAACAAGTCTTTGTTCTTCAGTCAGGCTGAAATCCATAATTGTCCCCTTTAAATAAAAGTTGATTAGGGCTTCTTTTTCGCCTTCTCCTGCTGAAAATACCTGTAAAGCCGATTGAAAGTTGTTTCAAGGTCTTCAATAACCACCTTGGTTTTAGCTACAAGCGGCATGAAATTGGCATCGCCCGACCAGCGGGGAATAACATGGAGATGATAGTGATAGGCGACGCCGGCGCCAGCGCATTGCCCGAGGTTCAGCCCCACATTGAATCCCTGAGGTCGGTAAACCTGACGGAGTATCCTCAAGCTTAATTTTAGAAGATCCATCATTTCATTGGACATTTCAGCCGGTACATCCTCCAGGCGAGCCAGATGACGATAGGGCGCAATCATCAGATGGCCAGGAGTATAGGGATATTTATTGAGGACAATAAAATTATGTTCCCCCCTGAATAAAATTAAAGCCTGGCGATCATCAGCTATTTTTGCAGCCTCGCAAAAAATGCATTCTTTCATTTTAAAGACATTCCTGACATAGGCTTCTCTCCATGGAGCCACGAGATAAGCCTTCATGGATTTGCAAAAATTATTTTTTATTTA
>Ga0197142_1004182_pt1 | contig 11773 bp, 10 predicted proteins | sample GBS60_MetaG_FD_148614 | JGI IMG/M metagenome (GOLD analysis project Ga0197142, IMG submission 148614) | Sediment microbial communities from Great Boiling Springs, Gerlach, Nevada, United States - GBS 60_MetaG | ecosystem: Environmental > Aquatic > Thermal springs > Hot (42-90C) > Sediment... | reverse complement strand
ATTTACGCTCCCACCAACCAGTACCGGGTGCTCATGGAGCTGCTGCCCAGCTACCAGCGAGACCCCCGCCACCTCTCCTTGCTTTACGTCCGCAGCAAAACCGGGGAGCTGGTCCCCCTGGACACGCTGGCACGGGTGAAGGAGGAGGTGGGCCCGCTTTCCGTGAACCACGCGGGTCAGCTTCCCGCGGTAACCATCTCCTTCAACCTGGCCCCTGGCGTGGCCTGGGGGGACGCGGTGGCCGCTGTGCAAAAAGTGGCCAGAGAAACCCTCCCCGCCAGCATCACCACCGGCTTCCAGGGGCTGGCCCAGGCGTTCCAGGCCTCCTTCGCTTCGCTGGGTTTGCTTTTGCTCATGGCGATTTTGGTGATTTACCTGGTGCTGGGCATCCTTTACGAGAGCTTCATCCACCCGTTCACGATCCTCTCGGCACTCCCCCTGGCAGCCGTGGGCGCGCTCTTCACGCTCATGCTCTTCGGCAGCGAGCTCAACGTTTACGCCTTCGTAGGCGTGATCATGCTCGTGGGGTTGGTAAAGAAAAACGGCATCATCATGATCGACTTCGCCATCGAAGCGCAAAAGAGCGGCAAAGACCGCTTCGCGGCGATTTACGAAGCTTGCGTGGTGCGCTTCCGCCCGATCATGATGACCACCATGGCTGCGCTCTTCGGCACCCTCCCCATCGCCGTGGGGTACGGGGCTGGTGCCGAAGCCCGCCGCCCCTTGGGACTCGCGGTGGTGGGCGGCTTGCTCTTCTCCCAGCTCCTCACGCTCTTCGTCACTCCCTTGGTCTTCACCTACATGGACTCCCTCCAGCGCCACCTCGCCCGCCTCCTACCCTTCCTCTCCTCCCGCACCGCTTCGCACTCGGGGATCGTGGAGCCTCCGGGAAGCCTGGGAAGCGGTTGAGCATGCGAGCCAGCAACGGCTCTGGGGAGGAGAGAGGCCTTTCCTGGGATGATGAGGGTCTTCACCGCCCACGAGCCCTACCCGCTCCGGAAGTGGTTGGTGCCTCGAAAGCTCTAGCGACTCACCAGCTAACCCAGCGCCGCTTTCCGGCCTGGACTGAGCAGTCACAGCACGGCGCAAGCGGAGCGCTAGCGGGAGAGCGTGAAGCGCACCGTGACCGACATGACCACCTCCACGGGCTGACCTCCCAGGGTAGAGGGCTCGAAGCGCCACTGCCGCACCGCTGCCACCGCTGCCTCGGTAAGCCCCATAGGCGCGGAGCGCAGCACGCGGATGTCCTTCACGTTGCCGTCCCTGCCCACCACTACCTCGAGGATCACCGTCCCCTGCACCCCCGCCCTGCGGGCTACTTCCGGGTACACCGGCTCCACGTGGTGGATTTTCCTGGGCTCGCTGATCCGCCCCCCAACCCGAATCGGTCCTTCCTCCTCCCGTGGGGGCGGCGCGGGGAGTTCGAACACCACTTCCGCAGGGGGCAAGGGCGGCTGTTCCGCTACCGGCTCCAGCTCCCGCACCGGCTCCGGCTCCTCGGGGGTGGGATCGGGGATCGGCACACGGACCCGCTGCGGCTGGGGTAGCGGCGGCTTATCTACCGGGTTCGGCGGGTGGTAGGTTTCCAAAACGTACACCACCAGCGGCGGCTTCGGGGGCGGACCCTCGGCCTTGGCACTGGGAAGCCGCAGCGCGAAAAGCACCAGGTGGAACATCACCGCAACGCCCAGCGCTGCCCTGAGGAGCCTCCGGTCCCCACGAGCCTCCTCGGCGATGGTCAGAAGCGGGTGACCAAGCTCCAGGTTGGTCCTTTCCCCCATGGCGCACCTCCTGGTCTTAAGTTAGGCCCTCAATCCCCCAGCGGCAAGGCGCAGCCTTGGAACTTCGAAGCCCGGAACTGGAACCGGGGCCAGGGCCCAAAGACCCGGCCCTGATCATCAAGTCGCCGGAGCCGCAGGCGCCCGGCCTTCGCTTACTCGTAGCGGAGGGCTTCGATGGGGTTAAGGGAGGCGGCTTTGGCGGCGGGGTAAATGCCAAAGAAGATCCCCACTGCCGAGGAAAACCCGAGACCGAGGAAAACCGCCCACACCGGCACGTGGGCGGCAGGAAAACCGGGGATGGCCTTGGCACCCACAACACCCAGGAAGTAGCCAAAGACAATGCCAATCACCCCGCCGATAGCTGAAAGCAGCACGGCTTCGATGAGGAACTGCGCCAAGATGTCCCGGCGCCGCGCGCCAACCGCCTTCCTGACGCCGATCTCCCTGGTGCGCTCGGTCACTGAAACGAGCATGATGTTCATGATGCCGATGCCGCCCACCAAAAGCGCGATGCCCACCACCGCAGCCACTACCTGGGTGATGCCGCCGAGAATCGTAGAGGTGGTTTTTCGCAGCTCCTCCTGGAGCATGATCCGGAAGTCGTTCCCCTGCTCCCCGGACAAGCCGTGCCGCCGGCGTAACAGCTCGGTCATGAGGTCCTTGGCCCGGTCCACATCTTCCGGCGCTCGGGCCTTGAAGTCCAAGCGGATCTGCTTCATGGCGTTTTCGCCGTAGATTTCCCGGGCGGTGGAAAACGGGATGATCACCAGCCGATCCCGATCTTGGCCTAAAAACTGCCCCTTTTCCTCCATGACCCCAATGATGGTGAAAACCACGTTCCCCACCTGAATGTCCAAACCCAGGGGGTCGCTGCCCAGGGCGAGATCTTCGACGACCTTTCTCCCCACAAGGCAAACCCGGGCCTGGTTGGCAAAGTCCAACGGGGAGAAGAACCGGCCAAAGGCTACCCAGTGGTTCACCACTTCCTGGTAATCCGGCCCCACGCCCAAAAGGAACGGGGTGGAGGTCCGCTTCCCGTAGCGCGCCCGCTCCCCCTGGAAATAAATGGGCGTGAACGCCACGACCTCCGGGATCCGCTCGAGGATCGCTTGTCCATCCTCGTACGTAAGTTTCACCTCGCGCCCCGCCACGTCCGGGTTGTTAGGATCCCGCTCGGGAAAAACCGTGATGTAGGTTGCCCCAACCCCCTCCAGCTGCCCAGCGATCCAGAAGTTGAGTCCCTGAACGATGGAAACCACACCGATCACTGCAGCTACACCGATGATGATGCCCAGCGTGGTCAAAATGGACCGCAGCTTGTGCGCAAAAATCGAGCGCAAAGCCATGCGCAAAGCTTCAAGAAGCATTAGTCCTTCCGCCGATCATCCAGGACTTTGCCGTCGCGCAGCCGCACGATGCGCCTGGCGTGGGCCGCGATGTCCTCCTCGTGGGTCACCAGCACGATGGTGTGGCCTTCAGCGTTGAGCTTGTCGAAAAGCTCCATGATTTCCGCCCCGGTGCGGGAGTCAAGGTTGCCCGTGGGTTCGTCGGCCAAAAGCAGCGAGGGGTTGTTCACCAAGGCCCGGGCAATGGCTACCCTCTGGCGCTGGCCCCCAGAAAGCTCGTTGGGCTGATGGTGGAGACGATCCCCGAGCCCCACCCGCTCCAGCATTTCCTTCGCTCTCCTGTGCCGCTCCTTGCGGGGAAGCCCGGCGTAAATCAGGGGAACCTCCACGTTTTCCAACGCCGTGGCCCGGGGCAGCAAGTTGAAGGTTTGGAACACAAAGCCAATTTCCTGGTTGCGGATTCGGGCAAGCTGGTCATCGGAAAGCTCGTTGACGAGCTGCCCAGCCAAGCGGTAGGTTCCTGATGTTGGCGTGTCCAGGCAACCGATGATGTTCATGAGCGTGGATTTGCCCGAGCCTGAGGGCCCCATGATGGCCACGTATTCCCCCGGCTCCACGTGAAGCGTCACGCCATCCAAAGCACGGACTGCCACGGCTCCCATGTCGTAAACCTTCACCACATCCGAAAGCTCAATCAGCACGCCTCTTCTCCTCCTCTTTACCCCGCTTCGCCTTTACCTGTCGCACGTCGTCCCCGTCCTTGAGCGTGCGGAGCACTTTATAGGGACCGGTGATCACCTTTTCGCCCTCGGAAATCCCGGAGAGCACTTCCACGTAAAGCTCGTCCTGGACCCCGGTCTCGACTTCCCTTCGCCGCGCTTTTGTCCCCTCCAGAAGGTACACCACTTGCGTTTCTCGGGGCGTGGTTCTCCCAAAAACCTCCCTGCCATCTTCGTCCAGGAATCTCGTTTGCACCGCCTGAATGGGCACCGCCAGCACGTTCTCCGCTTTGCGAACCACAATTTCAACTTTCGCGGTCATTTCCGGCTTCAGGCGCGGATCGCCCTGGTTCAAGGCCACCTTTACCTTGAACTTCACCACGTCCCCCAGCTTGGTTCCCGAGGAGGCAATTTCCACCACTTTGCCTGGGAAAACCTCCCCAGGTATGGCGTCCACCTTGACTTGGGCCTCCTGATCCAGAGCCACCTGGACCACATCCCGCTCGGGGATTTCCACCTCCGCTACAAGCTCCGAAAGGTCACCGATCACCATGAGCACCGAACCGGGAAAATTGGTGGTGCCCATAATGGCTGTTTCCCCAACTTCTACCCGGCGGGAGATCACCACCCCGTCCATAGGAGAACGAATCGTGGTGCGCTCCAGGTCCTCCAAAGCCCGCTGGTAGGCAAAGCGCGCCTGCTCGATGGCCCGCTCCTGGGCCCGCACAGCTACCCTGGCTTGCTCCAGGGCAAGCCGAGCTTGATCCCGGGCCTGCTCGGAGACCACGCCCTCGGCTGCCAGGCGCTCGGTTCGCGCCCCTTGGAGCTCGGCGTTGGCGAGCTCCGCCTGAGCCCGGGCCAGCTGCACCTTGGCCTGCTCCAACGCCGCCCTAGCCTGATCGCAGGCGGCTTGGTACAGCTTTTTCTCGATTTCCACCACCACTTGCCCGGCTTTCACCGCGTCCCCTTCCCTGAAAGGCAACGCCACGATCTCCCCGATGACCTTGGACTGGATCTCCACCTTTTTCCGCGGGCTGATGTTGCCGGAGGCCTTCACCCTGGCCACCACCGTGCGGCGGCTCACCTGAGCAACTTCCACCTGGGAGGCGCTGCCGTTGGAATTGCGCAGCGAAGCCCAAACCGCCAAGGCGACTGCCAAGGCCACCAGCACGCCCAAGAAAAGCTTTTTCATGCTCATCCCCAAAGCCCCGCTGCGATCCCCTGCAAAACTGCCCAGAGCCCCCAGAACAGCGCCACGATCCCCACCGCTTGGGAGCGCCGCAGCCCGCCCACCGTGACCAGCGCCATAACCAGCAGCACCCAGTACCACACGTTGAACACGTCCACCACCCCAGCCACGCCCCGGAAAAACGCCGGGGCGCCTTCAGGAAGCAACGCCGCGAGGTTGGATTTCACCAGCCGCGGGATTTCCTGGGCGGCAAAGGAACGACGCGCGGAAGCCACCACCGCAAAAATCGCTGAAGCCACGAAAGACGGGGGAAACGAGGCGTGGGCGATGGCGGAAAAAAGCGGCTGGTATTCCGCATCGGAACCAGCGGCTTTCGCCGCCAGGAAATACAGACCGGCAAGCAGCGCCAAAATCGCCACCGATGCCAGCGGTGAGAGCACCAGCCGTAAGGTGGAAAAACGCTGGGCCCCCTGGACAGCCTCCGCCAGCCGCTCGGGGGTGATTTGGTGCCCACGCTGCTCCATGCTCTGGAGGATCGTAGCTTCCATGTCCAGGCGCGGCGCGACCACCCACTGCACACCCAAAACCATGGCCGCTTGCAGCAACAACACCCAGAACAGCGTGGGTTTTCCGGCGATTTCCTGAAACACCTTGGCCGGCTCCCAGAACGCCCGCAGCGGGCGGAGCAACGCCCCGAGGGAAAACTCGCCCACCCCTGAAGCCCGCTGGTTTTGGGTTTGGGCAAACCCGTTTTCCTGGCCGCTCACGGTGCCTCCTTCTGCCAGTGGGAAAGTTTTAAGAACGGTACGTCCTTCCAATAGGTGTGCACCTCGGGTTCGGGGACGTTGTCCGCAAGCTCGATGCCCATGGCCTCCAGCAGCGTTCCCACCGCTACCTGGTAGGCCACCATGGACTGGCGGTACGCCACCCGGGCCTGCAGCTCCGCCACCTGGGCAGCAGCAAGGTCTTCTTGGATTTTCAGCACTTGAAAGTTTGTGGACATGCCGTTCTCGAACTTCTTAAGCTCCGCTTCCAGGTTCTTTTCAGCCAGCTCCCGGGCCTTTACCGCAGCGTTGATGGCTTTGGCGGAAGCTTCCAGATTACGCACCGCCTCCCGCACTTCAGCAATCACCGCCTGCCGCTGGGAGGCCAGTGCTTGTCGGGCAGCGGCCAACTCGAAGCGACGCTGCGCCAACTGGGCCTTGGCTTGGTGGTTACCCAGCGAGTAGTTAAAGGTCAAACTTGCGGACCACTGGCCGTAATCGGTGTCTTTGATTTGCCGCAACGCATCATCCCAGTTGCCCGGCACCACGCTGATAACCTCCCCAGTGCGGGGATCCCGCTGGGTGAAGGTTCCTCCCACACCCACAAACCCGTAGTTGATACCCAAATCCAACTGCGGTAACAGCGCGCTTCGGGCAAGAAGTAGGTTTTGCTCAGTGATCGCCGCTTGCACCTCTCTGCTCTTGAGCTCAGGCCTTTGCTCCAAAGCCAACTGCACCGAGCGCTCGAAATCCACGGTTTCGGCCAACGTCTGCAGCGAGTCTGTGGGGACAATTTCAGCCAAAAAGTCCAAGGGATCTTCAAACCCCAAAAGGATTTTCAGCCTATCTGCTGCGGCCTGCACGCCGTTTTCTGCGAGGATAATGTCTTGCTCCCGGGCCGCTACGGTGGCTTCAGACTGGACAATGTCAATTGGGGCTGAGGTTCCAACGCGAACGCGGATCCGGGTTTGTTCCAAAAGGTCTTGGGCTAATTTTAGCGATTGCTGCTTGACCTTGAGGTTTTCCCGGGCGTAGACTAGGTTCCAGTAGGCGCTTTCCACCTGCTGAAGGGTGGTTATGACCAGTCGCTGGAAATCCAGAAACGAAAGCTTTCTGTTCTTACGCGCAATTTCAATCCGTGCGCGGTTCACATCGGTCCCAAAGGAGCGTAAAAGCGGCTGGCTTAAGGAAAACGTTAGCCCCGAGGAATAGGAGGGGTTGAGGAAAAAGAAGGTAGAGTTGGTCTTGTTGCGGCTGTTGGTCCAACTCACCCCTGCCTGCCCACCGGTGGGGAGAAGAGCTCCCAGGTTCAAGTTGAAGGTACGCCGATCCTGCTTGTTCACCTGGGCCCCCACCAGCTGGTTCGTAGCCGGGGATTCCGAAGAGGACTCGGTGTAGTCTAGGCGCAGGAACGGGTCGAACACGCCACTTGCGGCCAGTACCCCCTGGGAAGCAGCGGCAAGGTTCAGCCGGGCCACCTCCAGGTTAATGTTGTGCTGCAGGGCCATGAGCGTTGCCTCCCGCAAACTCAAAGCCAGCTCCTTCCCCTGTGCGAGGCGCTGGCCACGAACTTGAGTCCCCGAGGCGGTCTCGACCTTTTGCTTTTCCCCATAAACTCCAGGCGATACAAGAGCCACCAGAACCAAAGCGAAGAGTCTGCGAACCACGTCCACCTCCCTGTCACTTTTCTTTTACGATTTTTTTTGCTGCGGGGTTTTGCTCCAGCGGGTGGTGGCAAGCGACCCATGTGGGTCCAAGCTTTCTACCCTGGGGAAGGGATTGGCAGGAGGCTGAGGCTCGAGGGCAAACCCGAAGGAAAGGGCAACCTGAAGGTGCAAGCGTGAGGAAGACTCCCCCAGGACCTGGAGCGGCCGCAGCTTCTAACAACGCTTGGGTATACGGGTGGCGAGGGGTTGCTCGCATTACCTCCCACGGAGCTTCTTCCACAACCCTCCCCCCCAAAAGAACCAGCACCCGGCTGGCAAGGCCTTCTAAAGCACGAAAGTCGTGGGTCACCACCAGCACCGCCAGACCCGACTGGCCTACCAATTGCTGCAGCGACTCAAGAAAGTGCCGCCGCAGGGGCACATCGAGAGAAGCCACGGGCTCATCTAAAAGCATCGCCCGGGGTTTGACCAAAAGCGCTCGCGCCAACGCGAGCCGCTGCCGCTGCCCCCCGGAAAACTCCCCAATCCGCCGCTTCAACCCCTGCTCTCCCAACGGCAACCCAACCGCCTCCAGTGCCTCGAAGATCGCCTTGTGGGCGGCTCTGCCCTCCAGACCCTGGGCCACCCTTGCCGCTTCGCGGAGCGAAAAACCTACGCAGTGGCGGGGGTTGAACGAGGCTCCCGGATCCTGAAACACCACCTGGACCAGCCGCCGTCGCCAACGCCTTTCGCGTTCGGAGATCGTATCCACCCGCTCCCCTGCCCACCAAACCTCGCCGCTATTTGGCCGCTGGAGGCATGCGAGCACGCGAACCAGCGTGCTCTTTCCGGAACCTGAGGCCCCCACAACCCCCACCACTTCCCCAGGCGCAAGCTCCAAGGAGACCCCACCGAGGGCCACCACCTCGCCAGAAGCCCGTGGGCCCCTCCCCCGCCCCGGGAAGACCAGGGACAGGTCCCTGCCGGCCAACACGGCCTCAGCCATCGGTGGTCTCACTGTGGTGAAGAAAGCACCGGACCCAGCGATTCTCGCCCACCGACACCAAGGCCGGCCTGTGCAGGGCGCAGCGAGCCATGGCCCAAGGGCAGGTGTGCACCATGCGACAACCGCGGAGTTGAGAAGGATTGCGGGACAAAAGGGTCTCCCCGGCCTGGCAAAGGGCCTGGGTGGCTGGGTGCAGGGGCTGCAGCAGAAGCTCCTGCGCCGGACCAAGTTCCACGGTCTCCCCTTCCGCAAGGACCGCCACTTTTTGGCACGCAGCACCCACCAGTTGGAGATCGTGGGAGGCGAGGATGGTAGCAAGGCGGCGCTGCTGGCGGAGCTGGTCCAAAAGCCCGAGGAAAGCGTTTTGCGCTAAAGGGTCCAAAGCCGAGGTAGGCTCGTCCAGCACCAACCCCTTGGGGTTGCCAGCCAAAGCAGCAGCCAGTAACGCTCTTTGGAGCTGGCCGCCGGAAAGCTCGTGAGGGAAAGCCCGGAAAAAGGTTTCCGGGGGTGTAAGCCCCACCTCTTCCAAAAGCGTTAGGGCCTGAAGCCGTGCATTTTCCCAGCTCCTGCCGTGAAGGTAAGCCGCCTCCGCCACTTGGCGACCCACCGAAAGGACTGGGTTGAAAGCACCCCCAGGGTTTTGGAACACCAGACCCAGGACCCCCCCTCGGAGCTGCTCGAGGGTCCTTGCCTCAGCCTCAAACACCTCCACCTTGCCCACTTTCACGCTTCCAGCTACCTTTCGGCCAGCACCAGGGAGCAGGGCAAATAAACTCAACAGCGAGATCGACTTGCCGCTGCCGGAAGGGCCTACAATCCCGAGGCTTTCCTCTTCTTCAAGACCGAAGGAAACGCCATCTACCACCCGAAACCAACCCTTTGGTAAGGGGAATGCGACCGCCAGTTCCCGCACTTCGATCCATGGCATCTAGGTCATTCTATATGCACCCAAAATCTTGCCTGCTACCATGGCCGCCGGGAGGTGGCGGTGAAAACGGCGCAAGACGCGGCCGATCGAGCAAAGCACATTCAGGCCTTGGTTCTGGACGTGGACGGGGTTCTCACCGACGGAAAGCTGCATTACACCGCCCGAGGGGAAAGCCGCAAGGTGTTCCACTCCCGGGACGGCTTCGCCATTAAGTTGGCCCAAAGCCTCGGACTTCGAGTGGCGATCCTCTCCGGTCGAGGGGGACCGGTGCTCCGGCGTCGGCTCAACGACCTGGGGATTCCCAGCGAGCTCGTGGTGGAGGAAAGCCGGGACAAGGTCACGGATTTCCTCGCGCTGTGCCGACGTGTTGGCCTTACCCCGACGCAGGTGGCCTACATGGGGGATGATTTGCCAGACCTAGCGGTGCTGCGCCAAGCAGGTCTTGCTTGTGCCCCGGCCGATGCTCCAGAAGAGGTACAAGAGGCGTGCCACCTGATCACCCGAGCCCCGGGGGGCGCCGGAGCAGTACGAGAGCTGGTCGTTTTTGTGCTTGAGGCTAAGGGCTTGTGGGAGCAGGTCCTGCGCCAATGGGGAGGTGCTGAACCATGAGCACTGCGAAGCTTCCCGAGGCAGAGTTTTCCGGAATGGTGGCCCTGGTGACCGGCGCATCCAGCGGCATTGGGCGAGCCACCGCCTTGCGCCTAGGTCGAGCAGGGGCTGAAGTGGCCCTGGTAGCCCGGGACAAGGAACGTCTTTTGGCCGTGGCAAAGGAGCTTCCCAAGGCCGAGGTTTTCGTTTGTGACCTGGCAAACCGCCAAGCACGGCGCGATTTGGTTCGGGCGGTGACGGATGCTTTTGGAAGGCTCGACATCCTCGTCAACAACGCCGGGATCATCGGCTCCGGGGCCTTCGAGGAAACGGACCTTGAGGTTTGGGACAAGTTCATGGAAATCAACCTGCTGGCTGTGGTGGACCTCACCCGCCAGGCCGTTGGTGCGCTGAAAAAAACCCGGGGGTGTGTGATCAACGTTTCCTCCGTGGCGGGTATCCGCGCCTTTCCGGGGATCGCGCCGTATGCGGTTTCCAAAGCCGCTTTAGACCAGCTCACCCATTGCTTGGCGCTGGAGCTGGGGCCCTTCGGGGTGCGGGTCAACGCCGTAAATCCAGGGGTGGTGGTCACGGAGCTGCACCGCCGGGGCGGGATGGATGAAGAGGCCTACCAAGCCTTCCTGGAAAGGTCACTGAGCACGCACCCCTTGGGCCGGGTGGGCCAGCCGGAGGAGGTGGCAGAGGCCATTGCGTTCCTGGCCTCGCCCCGGGCGAGATGGATAACCGGGGTGAGCTTGCCGGTGGATGGCGGGCGTTCCCAGACCTGCTTGCGCTGATCGCTACCGCCGGTCGCCCCGATCACTCCTGCCAAGGGATCACGATGGGTTTAATGTCCCCGGAGCGCTGAAAGCGCTCGGCGCTCCACTGGTCCTGGATCACCTCCACCCCTAGCTCCTGGGCCACGGGCCACACCCGGTCGTCCACGAACGCCCCGCCCACCGCTGGGATCACCGGCACCCCCATGACCTTCCCCAGCATCTTTGCGCGCTCCGCCGCCCGCTCCACGTCGTACCGGTCCACCTTGAAGGAAACCTCAGCCAAAAGCGCCACGGGCTCGCCAGCGCGCTTACCCTCCGCCACCAGGTCCGCCCGCAGCAACGCCTCCCGCTCCTCCTCGGTGATGCGACCTTCCTCCGCCGCATCGTCCAGAAGGTTAGCGAGCCGTTCTTGAGAGAACACCCGCAGGCGGCGCACCAACCGCTGGAAATAGGACGGGGCCCGCTCCCGGAAGCGGCGCTCCAAGGCGTCCCCCAAAAGCCAATCCGTGCGGTCCGCCAGCGCGTCGGTGCGGGACACCAGCTGCAGGGAGATAAGACGGAGCTCCTTGGTTTGCTCCACCAGCTCGGCCACGATGGCCTCAAGCTTCTGGAGCCGATCCTCCATGCCCTTCTGCGCCTCGGCTAGCTCCTGAACCGTGACGGCCAGTGCCTCTAACCGCGCCTCGGTGCGCTTTTGCGCCTCTGCCAGCTCTTCCACCCTTTGCTCGGTCCTCTTTTGCGCCTCCGCCAGCTGCTCCACGCGGGCAGAAAGCTGGGCGATCTGGGCATCGGTGCGCTTTTGCGCCTCTGCCAGCTCTTCCACCCTTTGCTCGGTCCTCTTTTGCGCCTCCGCCAGCTGCTCCACGCGGGCAGAAAGCTCAGCGATCTGCGCCTCGGTGCGCTTTTGCGCCTCTGCCAGCTGTTCCACCCTTTGCTCGGTCCTCTTTTGCGCCTCCGCCAGCTGCTCCACGCGGGCAGAAAGCTCAGCGATCTGCGCCTCGGTGCGCTTTTGCGCCTCTGCCAGCTG
>Ga0197142_1004181_pt1 | contig 11776 bp, 8 predicted proteins | sample GBS60_MetaG_FD_148614 | JGI IMG/M metagenome (GOLD analysis project Ga0197142, IMG submission 148614) | Sediment microbial communities from Great Boiling Springs, Gerlach, Nevada, United States - GBS 60_MetaG | ecosystem: Environmental > Aquatic > Thermal springs > Hot (42-90C) > Sediment... | reverse complement strand
GCCTTCGCCGATGGAGCGTCCACCTTGGAGATTCTCCTCACCCCCGAGGTTTACAGCACGGTGAAGCGGCACCTCTTCAACAACGACCTCTGGCCAGACTTCACCCGCATCCCTTCCCAGCTTTCCCCCGCTTTAAAGCTGGTAGAGATCGCGCCCCGCGTTCCCTTTACAGTAAACCACCTCACGCTCACCCCGATCCCAGTGAATCACACGGTTCCCACCTGCGGTTTCCTGGTGGAGGAGCGAGGGGGACAGGCGGTGCTTTTCACCTCCGACACCGGTCCCACCGAGGAGGTTTGGGGGGTGGCTAACGCTTGCCCCAACTTGGCGGCGGTGATTGTGGAGGTTTCGTTCCCTAGCCGGCTGCAACGGGTGGCAGACCTATCGCTTCACCTTACCCCCACCACCCTGGCCCGAGAGCTGGGAAAGCTGCGTCGGCGGGTACCGGTGTACCTTTTCCACCTGAAGCCCCGGCACTTGGAGGAGCTGCGGGAGGAGCTGGCCCGCACCCCCATGCCCCACCCGGTGGAGGAGCTCCGTCAAGGTGAGGTGTACCGCTTTTAGCGAGACATTTCCGCCACCAACGCCGCGATGCGGTCTTGGGTCTCCGGCAAAAACCAGCAATCCAAGAACGTTTCCAGCTCGGCTTCGTCCCGCGCCTGCATCTCCCTGGCCAGGGGTGCTCGGAGGTAACCCTTGGCCACCTGGAAAGCCTTAGCGGGACGCGAAGCCAAGTGCTTGGCAAGACGCAGCGCTTCCTCCACCACCTCAGATGCCTCTGCCAACCGCTCCACAAGCCCCAGCTCCAGTGCCCGCTCCCCACCGTAGCCGTCCCCCTCCAGCACCAGCTGCTCCACCGACCGGGTAGGGTAAAGGGCCAGTAGCATCGCCACCGCCCCAGCAGGCACCGGGATACCCAGGTTCACCTCGGAAAGCCCCAGCCGGCTTCCAGCCCTGGCCATCACCCTGCGGTCGCAAGCCATAGCCAAAAGACAGCCTCCGGCAATGGCGTGCCCCGAAACCGCCGCCACGGTGGGGCCGGGATAGGTGGCCAGTTCCCTGAGCAGAGCGCAAAAGCTTTCCATCATGGAGCGCACGGTTTCCCGGGGGGCGCCGTCGAGCTTCTTGAGGTCCAAACCGGGGCAGAAGACCCGGGGGTGAGCCGACGCCAGCACCAAGGCCGGCGCCCCCTCCCTGCGCAGCGTGGCTAGCGCCTCCCGGAGGGACCCAAGAAGCGGGGCGTCCAGGGCGTTAGGCCCAGAAGCCAGCGTCAGCACCACTACGCCATCCCGTGGTTCGAGCTGTAAGAGCTGACTCACGCGTCCCTCCCCAAGAGCTTGAGGAAAAGGTCCAGCACCGGCGAGTGAGGGGAAAGCTCAGGGTGGAAGGTGGCGGCCAAAATCGTGCCTTGGCGCAGCAGCACCGGGTCCTCCCCCCGTTTGGCGAGGACCTTCACACCTTCCCCAACCCGAACCACCCGAGGAGCACGGATGAACACCCCCTCCAGTTCCGATACCGGAAGCTCATCGCGGTCGGTGACCACGAGGCGGGTAACGGTGGACGCCACTTGCCGGCCGTAAGCGTTGCGCGCCACCCCAACCCGGAGCAAGCCCAAGGAGGGTTGCGGTGGGTTGGTCACCTCCTCAGCCAGGAGGATCACCCCGGCGCAGGTGGCCAACACCGGCAGCCCCCCGCTCACCGCACCTCGCAGCGCATCCTCCATCCCCCCATCCTGCAAAAGCTTGAGCATGGTGGTGGACTCACCCCCGGGAAGCACCAAGCCAGCAATCCCCTCGAGATCTTGGCTTCGGCGCACCCGGCGGGAGGGGACCCCACGGCGATGCAACGCCGCCTCGTGGGCGGCAAAGTCCCCCTGGAGCGCAAGTACCCCCACCACCTACCACCCCCTGCGGGAAAGCATCTCCTCGGGGGTAAGGCGGGCCACATCCAGCCCCCGCATGCCCATCCCGAGGTTGCGGGAAGCTTCCAGCAGCGCATCGCTGTCCTGCCAGTGGGCCACGGCTTTTACGATGGCGGCGGCGCGCTTGGCGGGATCGGAGGACTTGAAGATCCCCGAGCCCACAAACACCGACTCGGCCCCGAGCATCATGCAGAGCGCAGCATCCGCTGGAGTGGCCACGCCCCCGGCCGCGAAGTTAGGCACCGGAAGTTTTCCGTGTTTGGCCACCCACTGCACTAACTCCAGGGGGGCTTGGAGTTCCTTACTCTTAGCCACCAGCTCTTCAGGTGAGAGGGTGGTAAGGGCACGAATCTCCCGCTGCACAGCCCTGAGATGCCGAACCGCCTCCACGATGTTCCCTGAACCCGCTTCCCCCTTGGTTCGGATCATAGCCGCCCCCTCGGCGATCCGCCGGAGCGCCTCCCCCAGGTGGCGGCAGCCGCACACGAACGGCACCCGAAAGTCGTGCTTCCAGATGTGGTTTTCCTCGTCCGCCGGAGTGAGGACCTCAGATTCGTCGATGAAGTCCACCTGGAGCGCTTCCAAGATACGCGCTTCGGCGATGTGGCCGATGCGGCACTTGGCCATTACTGGGATGGAAACTGCCTGCATGATCTCCTCGATCTTCTCGATGGAGGCCATGCGCGCCACCCCCCCTTCAGCGCGAATATCGGCCGGGACCCGCTCCAGGGCCATTACCGCCACCGCTCCGGCGTCCTCGGCGATCCGGGCTTGGGTGGCGTCGGTAACATCCATGATCACGCCACCCTTGAGCATCTCCGCAAGCCCCACCTTCACCCGAAATTCCGGCGCGGTGAAGTTCATAGCGCACCTCCTGCGGCTCTGCCGCCGCCCCCCACTCTAACGGTCAGCGAGGCTGGTGTCAAAAGGCTCACTGCACTTGCCCCAAGGCCCGGTAGTCGGCCAGGAACTTGGCGAGCCCCGCCTCGGTGAGGGGGTGGTTGTAAAGCTCCCGAAGCACCCTGAAAGGTACCGTCGCCACGTCTGCACCAAAAAGCGCAGCTTGGACCACATGCTGCACGTGGCGCACCGAGGCCACGAGGACCTGGGTGGGGAACTCGTAGTTCTGGTAAATCGCCACGATGTCCCGCACCAACGCCATGCCGTCATGGCCAATGTCGTCCAATCTGCCCACGAAAGGGCTCACATAGGTCGCCCCGGCCTTGGCGGCCAAGAGGGCCTGGGCCGGGGAGAAACAAAGCGTAACGTTGGTAGCAATCCCCTCTTCGGCAAAGCGGGCACAAACCTTAATGCCGTCCCTGGTGAGGGGAAGCTTCACCACGATGTTCTCGGCGATGCCAGCCAGCTCCCGCCCCTCCCGCTCCATCCCCGCCGCATCGGTGGCCAGGACCTCCGCGGACACCGGGCCCGAAGTGAGGTGACAAATCTCCCCTAAAACCTCCCGATAGGGCCGGCGCTCCTTGGCTACCAGGCTTGGGTTGGTGGTAACCCCATCCACAATCCCCCAGGAAAGCGCCTCTGCGATTTCCTCGACGTTAGCCGTGTCAATAAAGAGCTTCATTGTTGCCTCCGTTTTCCTCTCTCTCCGCGAGCTTAGCCACCGCCACTACGCGGTCGTCACCGTTCACGTTGATAAGCCGTACCCCTTGAGCGTGGCGACCAGTACGGCGAATTTCCGCCGCCCGGGTGCGGATCAGCATCCCCTGGGCGGTTACCAGCAGCACGTCGTCTTCCTCGTGCACGTGGCGGATCCCCGCCACCGCGCCAGTGCGCTGGGTAAGCCGCATAAGCGTCAGCCCGGTGCCCCCCCGCCCTTGGAGCCGGAACTCTTCCACCGGGGTACGTTTGCCGTACCCCTTTTCGGACACCACCAGGATGTCCCCGGTCTCGCCCTCGGGAAACGTGGCCATTTCCTCCACAAAGTCCCCTTCCCGGAGCGCGATTCCCCGAACACCGGTGGCGACTCTCCCCATCGGCCGCACCTCCTGCTCGTGGAAGCGAATGGCCATACCCCGGTGGGTGCCGAGGAAGATGTGGCTCTGTCCGTCCACCAGGCGTACGGCCAAAAGGTCGTCCCCCTCCTCCAAGGCAATGGCCGCGATGCCCCCAGCACGAATGTTGGCGTAAGCGGCCAGGGGGGTTTTCTTGACCTTACCTGCCCGGGTGGCGAACAGCAGGAAGCGGTCTTCCTGGAACGCCTTCACCGCCACCAAGGCCGCCACCCGCTCGTCTTGGGGGATGGGGAGCAGGTTCACGATGGCCTTCCCCCGGGAAGCCGGGGAAGCGTCGGGGATCTCGTGCACCTTGAGGGCGTGGACTTTCCCCTTCGAGGTGAACACCAAGAGCACATCGTGGGTGGAAGCCACAAACAGGTGCTCCACCGGGTCCTCGTCCCTGGCCAGGGCGCCCCGGCGCCCTCTGCCGCCGCGGCGTTGCGCCCGGTACGCGGAAACCGGCGAGCGCTTGATGTACCCGGCCCGGGTGACCGTGACCACCACGTCCTCCTCCACGATCAGGTCCTCCAGCGAAAGCTCGGCGGTATCGGGGAGGATTTCTGTGCGCCGGGGCTCGGCAAAGCGCTTCTTGATATCAGCTAGCTCATCCACCACGATTTCCAATACCAGCTGCTCGGAGGCGAGGATCGCCGAAAGGCGCTGGATGAGGGCCAGCACCTCCTGGTACTCGGCCAGGATCTTGTCCCGCTCCAAGGCGGTAAGGCGCTGGAGTCGCAGGTCCAGGATCGCCTGGGCTTGGAGCTCGGAAAGCCCAAAGCGCTGACAGAGCTGGGCCTTGGCGGTAGGTGGGTCTGGGGCTTTGCGGATCGTGGCAATCACCTCGTCCAGGTGATCCAGAGCGATGACCAGGCCTTCCAGAATGTGCGCGCGCTCCTTGGCCTTAGCCAAGTCAAAACGGGTACGGCGCACCACCACTTCCTTGCGGAACGCCAGGAAGTGCTCCAGGGCCTCCTTCAGGGAAAGGAGCTTCGGCTGGCCTTCCACGATCGCCAGGAGGTTGATCCCGAAGGAGCTCTGCATTGGGGTGAGCTTGTAGAGCTGGTTGAGGACCACCTGAGGCACCGCGTCGCGCTTGAGCTCCACCACCACGCGGATGCCGTCCCGGTCCGATTCGTCCCGGAGATCGCTCACCCCCTCGATTTCCTTGCCTTGCACCAGCTCGGCGATGCGTTCCACGAGCTTGGCCTTGTTCACCTGGAAGGGTAACTCGGTGATGACGATGGCGGTCCTGCCCCCCTTGGGGTGGTGTTCGATGACGGCCCTGGCTTGAACCTGCACGGAGCCCTGACCCGTGGCGTAAGCTTTGCGGATCCCCTCAGTGCCCCGAATTATGGCCGCGGTAGGGAAATCGGGCCCCGGCAGGTAGGCCAAAAGCTCGTCCAAGGGAATGGCTGGGTTGCGGGCTAAGGCGATGCAGGCGTCGATCACCTCCCCCAGGTTGTGGGGCGGGATGTTGGTGGCCATACCCACGGCGATGCCGGAGGAGCCATTGACCAGGAGGTTGGGGAAGCGGGCGGGAAGAACCGCCGGCTCCTGCAACGACCCATCGTAGTTGGGCTGCCAATCCACGGTTTGTTTTTCGAGGTCCTCCCCCAGCATCTCCTCGGCCAGGCGTGACAAGCGCACCTCGGTGTAGCGCATAGCGGCAGGGTTGTCGCCGTCCACCGAGCCGAAGTTCCCTTGACCGTCTACCAGCGCGTGGCGCATGGAGAAAGGCTGGGCCATGCGGACCAGGGCGTCGTAAATGGCGGCGTCGCCGTGGGGGTGGTACTTACCCATCACGTCGCCCACGATGCGGGCGGATTTCTTGTACGGCTTCCCCGCGGTGTTCCCCTGCTCCCACATGCCGTAGAGGATGCGTCGATGCACGGGTTTCAGGCCGTCCCGCACGTCGGGGAGGGCGCGGCCGATGATGACGCTCATGGCGTAGTCGAGGTAGGAGCGTTTGAGCTCCTGTTCGATGGCCACCGGGATGCGTTCCTCGCGGTGGAAGAGAGTATTGCTCATGGCTTTGGGCGCTCCTCGCTAGACATCCAGGTTAACCACTTCCAGGGCGTTCGCGGCGATGAACTCCCGACGGGGCTCCACGGCGTCTCCCATGAGCACCGTGAACAGCTCCTCAGCTTCCGCCGCGTCCTCCACCCGTACTTGCAGCAGCCTTCGGGTCTCCGGGTTCATGGTGGTTGCCCAGAGCTGCTCCGGGTTCATCTCCCCCAACCCCTTGTAGCGCTGAACGGTGACCCCAGCTCTGGCAGCTTGGTAAACCTTTTCCACCAGCGCTTCGGGAGAGTCCACGGTGTGGCGCACCCCATCCAGCTCAAGGTGAAAGGGAGGATAGGCAAAGGCGGCGAGGTCCCGGGCGAGGTTCACGAGCTGGCCGTACTCGTACGTCCGAAGCAGCGGGTAGCCCAGCTCCACCCAACGGGCAAGGCCGTTTTTTGTCACCTTCACCTTCATCAGCGGCACCTGGTGCTCCTCGTCCTCCTCCACCTCCACCTCCTCATACCCTAGAGCTGCCAGCTCTTCCTGAAGCTGGGCCAGCTTTGCCGGAGTAGCCAGGTCTTGGCGATGACGGATGGAAAGCCGCAGGAACAGGTTCACCAGATCCTTGGGAAAGCCCCGGGTAGCCAGGCGGTCCAAGTGGCCCAGGAAGGTTTCCAGCTTGCGGATCGCGTCTTTCAGGGCCTTACCTTCCAGAACCTGGCCGCTAGCCGGTACCGAGAGCCGAGCAGTGTCGGAGAGCCGCTCCAGGAGGTAAGCAGACAGCTCCGCGTCGTCTTTGAGGTAGCGCTCCTCCTTCTTGGCAGTGACCTTGTAAAGCGGCGGCTGGGCGATATAAAGGAAGCCCCGCTCAATGAGCGGCCGGAAATGGCGGAAGAAGAACGTGAGCAGAAGCGTACGGATGTGAGCGCCATCCACGTCAGCGTCGGTCATGATGATGATCTTGTGGTAGCGCAAGCGGGAAAGATCGAACTCCTCCTTGCCGATGCCGGTGCCCAGGCACTGGATGATGGTGCGGATTTCCTCGTTGGCCAGCATCTTGTCGAACCGGGCCTTTTCCACGTTGAGGATCTTGCCCCGCAACGGCAGGATCGCCTGGAAACGCCGGTCGCGACCTTGTTTGGCGGAGCCACCGGCGGAGTCCCCCTCCACCAGGAAAAGCTCGGCGTGGGCAGGGTCCCGTTCCTGGCAGTCGGCCAGTTTCCCGGGTAGGGAAGTGTTTTCTAAGGCGCTCTTGCGACGGGTGAGCTCCCGGGCCTTCCGAGCGGCTTCCCGGGCTCGGGCGGCTTCCACGCACTTGGCCACGATGCGCCGGGCCACCGTGGGGTTTTCCTCCAGGAACTCGGCGAGGCGCGCGTTCACCACCGACTCCACCCAGCCCTTCACGTGGGAGGAGACCAGCTTGTCCTTGGTTTGGGAGGAAAACTTGGGGTCCTTGATTTTCACCGAGATGACCGCCGTGAGGCCCTCGCGCACATCGTCCCCGGCAAGCCCCTCGGGGAGCCCCTTGAGGAGGTTGTTGGCCTGGGCATAAGCGTTGATGGTTCGGGTAAGTGCTGCCCGGAAACCCGAGAGGTGCGCGCCACCATCGCTGTTGAACACGGTATTGGTAAAGGCGAGGACGTTTTCGGTGTACCCGTCATGCCACTGCAGCGCGATGGCCACCTCTTCGCCTTCCTGGTTGGTTTCCGCTAGGACGATGGGCTTGGGGTGGAGCAAGTTCTTCGCCCTGTTGAGGTACTCCACGAACGCCGCGAGCCCTCCCTTGAAAAAGAAGCGCTGCTCGGCCCCGGTACGCTCGTCGCTGAAGAGGATCTCCAGCCCCGGGTTGAGGAAGGCCAGCTCCCGCAGCCGTTGCACCAAAAGGTCCGCGTGGAACTCGGTGACCGAGAAGATCTCGGGGTCCGGCTTGAAGGTAACGGTGGTGCCGGTCTTGGTGGATTTGCCGATCTTTTGCAAGGGGGTGACCGGCACCCCACGGCGGTACTCCTGCTCCCACACAGCTCCGTCCCGACGGATCTCCAAGCGGAGCCACTCGGAAAGGAAGTTCACCACGGAGACACCCACGCCGTGGAGGCCCCCCGAAACCCTGTAGGACTTGTTGTCGAACTTGCCGCCAGAGTGCAACTCGCACATGATGACCTCGGCGGCAGGGCGGCCGGTTTCCTGGTGGATGTCCACCGGGATGCCCCGCCCGTTGTCTTCCACCGTGACCGAGTTGTCGGTGTGCACGCGCACGGCGATCCGAGTGGCATAGCCCGCTTGCGCCTCGTCCACGGCGTTGTCCACCACCTCCCAGACCATGTGGTGCAGGCCCGAGAGATCGTCGGTATCGCCGATGTACATCCCCGGGCGCTTTCGAACCGCCTCGGGTCCCCGGAGCACCTTGATGCTTTCGGCGGTGTACTGGTGATCGCTCACCGATAACTCCCTTCCGCTGGTGAAAACAGCTTCCCGTCGCGCACTGTGATGACGGTGGCGTTGGCCGCGAGCGGCACCACCACCTCGGGGTGCGCGGTAGAGAGCATGGTTTGGTTTGCGGCTGTGGCCAAACGGCCCAACAGGCGGCGCAAGGTCGCGCCATCCAGCTCTGCGTCCACGTCGTCAAAAACCAAAAGCGGCACGAGGCCTCTCCTTTCCGTCGCCACGCGCAGGGCAGCTAGGCGCAGGGCGGTGGCCAAGAGCTTCACTTGCCCTGCTGAAAGCTGCTCCCGGGCTGGGCGTCCCTGGAGCGTGATGCAGAGGTCGTGGCGGTGCGGTCCCAGCAACGTGTGACCCCGGGTAAGCTCCTGCGGGCGGGAGCGCCGAAATTGGGCGAGGAGCTCGCTCGCCGCCGCGGCCGCTTCCAGGCCTTCAGGCGCATGATAGCGCAAAACCGGCTTGGGGAGAAGCCAACCGAGGGAAGTGAGCTCCTGCTCGAGCGCCTGCTGGAGCAGGGTGCAGGCGGTCAGGCGATGGGCAACGATGGCGGCTCCGGTTTGGGCCAGCTCGCGCTCAAAAGCCGCGAAGGTCTCCGGAGCCGGGTGGTGCGCGGCGAGCAAGGCGTTTCGCTGGCGCAGGGCTCGGCGAAAGCGGAGCAACAGATCCAAGGTGGTGGGTGCCAGGTGAAAGGTCAGGCGGTCCAAGAGACGGCGTCGGTGCTCGGGAGTTCCCAGAACGAGCTCCTGGTCCGCAGCGGAGCAGGCAGCCACCGGGGCCAAGGTGAGGTACTCCGCCGGGCTCACCCGTCGGCCGCTGCGAAACAGCTGGCGGTACAAGCCCTTACCCAGACGGCCCTGCTGCTCGAGGACCACAGGGCCGCTGCTGCCCACAAGTTCGCCCCGAAGCAGGTAACCAGCCTCCCCGTGGCGCACCCAGCTTTGGGGCTTTCCAGAGCGGAAGGAGGTGAGGTTGCCGAGAACCGTGATGGCCTCCAGAAGGTTGGTTTTCCCGGCGCCGTTGGGACCCACCAGGAGGACCATCCCCTGGGGGGGATACCAGTCGAGCTGCGCCAGGTTGCGGAAGTTGCGGCAGCGGAACGAGGTGAGGATCAAGCGCCGGCAAACTTGATGGGCATCAGAACGTAAAGGCAATCGGCGGGGCTGTCCTGCTCCGGAACAGGGGTAAGCACCAAAGGCGCATCGGCCCTGGCCATCTGCACCTCCACCTGGGACTCGTGGCAGGAGGCAAGAAAGTCCAAAAGGTAAGTGGCGTTCACAAAAACCTTCATCGGCTCACCTTGGTAAGTGACCGCAAGTTCCTCCAACGCTTGCCCCAGCTCGAACCCGGCAGAGGCGACTGTAAGATGGTCTTGCTGGAATTCAAGGAACACACCATGGTTTCGGTCGGAGGTAAGGAGAACCACCCGGCGGAGCGCAGCGGTGAGCTCCTGACGCGGGAGGCGAGCACGGAGCGGGTGGGTACGGAGGAGGACCCGCTCGTACTGGGGGAACCGCGCCTCGAGGAGGCGGGAAAGCAGCACCCGCTCGCCCAAGCGGAACGCCAGGTGGCGCTCGCCCAAAGCGATGTAGACGGGGGTGGACCCACCATCGTCAAGGCGACGAAGCTGCTGCAGAACTTTGCGAGGCAAAAGCTGCTTTTCAAAGGGTGGTTCGCCGCCCTGGTGCGTGAGGCGAACAAAGGCAAGGCGGTGGCCATCGGTACCGACCATTTCGACACCGTGGGTTTCCAGGTTGAGCAGAGCTGCGTTGTACTGGAAGTGACCCTCCTCGGGAGAGACGGCGAAGGCAGCCCGGTCGATAAGCGTATGGAGGAGGGCAAGGGGCAGTGCGTAACCCTGGCCCTGGGGCAACTCGGGGAGGGTCGGGTATTGCGCCGGATCAAGCACCGCAAGCTCGGAGCGGAAGTTACCACTTTGCAGAAGCAGACGGGTGTCCTTAAGGGAAAGGGTAAGCGTGTCCGAGGGGAGCTGGCGCAGAAGATCGAGAAAGATTCTGCCGTGAACGGTCACTTTACCTTCCCGACGAACGCTGGCCGGAGCGGAGGTAAACACCGTGAGGTCAAGGTCCGTGGCTACCAGCTGAAGGCGATCCCCGGCCGCGGTGAGCAGCACGTGGGAAAGGATGGGGATCGTGGTTCGGCGCTCTAGGACGCCCTGGAGCAGTTGAAACTCCTGGGTGAGGTGGGTGCGGTTAAGGGTCACATCCATAGTTCGCCCCCCGGCGACTGCGGTACGGAAGAAAGCTTACACTTTTTCGGGTTAGCCGTCGAGGGTGTGGAAGGGCGTTGGCGGAGGCGAAAGGGGAAGGGATGGACAGGTTTGCGGGGGGAGAGGGTGTGAACGGTGGTGTGGGAAAGGTGTGGATCAAGGGGGAGGTTCAGGGTGAGTGGGGGTGTTGGGTCCTCAGGAGCGGAACTGCTCGATGAAAGAGGCGAGGGTGGCGTCGAGGTTGGGGTTGGTGCGGCGCTGCTGGGCGATCTGCTCGACGGAGTAGAGGACGGTGGTGTGATGCTTGCCAAAGAGGCGGCCAATTTCCGGGTAGGAGAGGTTACAGACCTCGCGGAGGAGGTACATGGCGACCTGGCGAGGGAAAGCCACTGTCCGGCGGTTGTCGCGGCTTTTGAGGTCAGCGACCTTGAGGCCGTAATGGTGGGCTACGAAGCGAATGATTTCGTTGGGTGTGGTGGTTCGCTCAGTGGGAAGCACTGGGGAGAGGGCGTCACGAACGGTTTCGAGGGTTGGTGGACGGTTGGTGAGGGTCATGAAAACGAAGAGCCGGTGAAGGTAACCCTCGAGCTCGCGGATGTTCTGGCGGCTGCGGGCAGCGAGGAAGTTCACCACGTCGTCGCTGAGTTGGTAGCCTTCAAAAAGGGCTTTTTCCCGGATGATGGCGCAGCGGGTCTCCAGGTCAGGGGGCTGGATGTCGGCCACCAGTCCCCAGGAGAAGCGGCTGCGAAGGCGCTCTTCCAGGCCGGAGATGGTATGGGGTGGTGTGTCCGAGGTGAGGACGATCTGTTTTTGAGCTTCGTGAAGCGTGTTGAAGGTGTGGAAGAACTCCTCTTGGCAGCGCTCCTTGCCAGCAAGGATATGGCAGTCGTCCAGGAGGAGCACGTCCACCTGGCGGTAGGTGGTGCGAAACTCGTTCATCTTCTGGAGACGGATGGAGAAGATGAGGTCGTTGACGAATTTTTCGGTGGGAACGTAGGAGACGCGGAGGGTGGGCTTGGAGGTGGCGAGATGGTGGCCAATGGCGTGGAGGAGATGGGTTTTGCCCAGGCCGGAAGCAGCGTAGATGAAGAGGGGGTTGTAGCCGGTGCCCGGGTTTTCCGCTACGGCGAGGGCGGCAGCGCGGGCAAAAGCGTTAGAAGGTCCTTCCAC
>Ga0197142_1004180_pt1 | contig 11776 bp, 10 predicted proteins | sample GBS60_MetaG_FD_148614 | JGI IMG/M metagenome (GOLD analysis project Ga0197142, IMG submission 148614) | Sediment microbial communities from Great Boiling Springs, Gerlach, Nevada, United States - GBS 60_MetaG | ecosystem: Environmental > Aquatic > Thermal springs > Hot (42-90C) > Sediment... | reverse complement strand
GTTGCCATTTAAAGGCAAACCTTCCGGATTACCGGAAACTGCGGTTAATTTGGCTCCCACAGTGCCGGAAGTGGCGGCTGAAGCAATATGGTATTTGACGCTTAAGGTAACTGATTGACCGGCAGGAATATTAATCGGGTCGTTGGCAAAACTGATGGTGACTTTATTATCGGCAAAAGTCACCACATTGCCATATCTCTTATCGCCATGTTCGTCAACAGTTACCAAAACGCCGCTGATATTGGAATCAACCGAATAACCGGTTCTCTCAATGGTCACGCTGGTAACAGTCCAAGCTTGAGAGCCTGCTGAAAGTTTGGCTTTCAAGACAGTGTTATAAGCAGAACCGCTGGGAATAACGGTTCCGGCAGGGTTATTGGAAGCCAACTCAACTTTGAAGTTGCCGGTGGCTGAAGGCGGTGTTTCTTCCTCTTCTTCGAATTCTTCTTCTTCCTCTTCGCCAATTGGCCCGCTTGTCAGAATTGAATTAAGTTTGGCTCGGGTTGAAGGACCGACAAAACCAGTACCGTTGGTTAAACCAAGGGGTGCCAAAATTTCAGCAGCGTATTTTTGCTGGAATTTGACAACAGCGGCTCTGGTTTTGGGACCAAAATAAATGGTTTCAAAACCGGGAGAACCAGCTCCGCTTGCTGAAACCTGAGTATCTGGCCACTGATTCAAAATCGCCTGAAGACATTTGACATCAGCGCCACGGCTACCCAGTGAAAGGTTGCGGCTAAAAGTAACTCCGCTGCAGACAGCAGGAGCATTACCACCTTCGCCGCCGCCTTGCACCTGATTCAACTGATTTTGAAGGGCTTGCAACTGAGCCAGTAATTGCTGGATTTGAGCTTCTAGTTCAGCTACGGTTTGGCCTTTCACAAAGAAAGGAACCACTGCCAAAACCAAAAGCAATCCAGCAACAACTGAAAAAATCTTTAAATTACTCATTTTTTTATTGTTTTTTATTTAACTGATTAGATTAATTAATGATTTTTAATTGCGGCCCGCTGTCGACCTTCCAGTTGGTTTAACAAAAACCACTGGAAAACGGCCTTCCATAATCATAATTAAGAATAAACAAAACACTTCTCTCGCTTCTCTTTCAAAAAATCCTTTTTGGGTTTTCTCTCTTTGTAATTTTAACATTTATTTTTACAAATCAAAAAAACTTGTCAAGTCTTATTTTGAATTAATCTTATTTTGAATTAACCGACAAAAGCTTTTCTAGGGCGGTTTGGTAATCTCCTTTATCAATTGCCTGCTGGGCTTCTTCTAAAACCGCCTTTTGGGCATCGTTTAAGGTCACTGCTTTCAAATCTTCCAAAAGTTCTTTTGCCAATGATTCATAATAAGGAATCGCGGCGTTTGCCAAATCTTTCACGCCAATTTCCGTTGCCAAAGTCTGAGCAACCTCATTTTCTTTTTCCAAAAGTTTTTCGGTTTTCTCAACCACAGTTCTTGCCAAATCTCTTTCTTTCACTTTGGTTGAGTCCTGAGCTAATTTTCTGGCAACCGAACTTAGGGCTTGTTTATACTCTTTGACTGCCGGCGCCAATTTCTGCACTTGATTGTTCTTTGCCACTGTTTCCAACTCTTCAAGCCGTTTCTGGGCAATTTCCAGTTCAGCTTTTGTCTTTTCTTTGGAAGGCAAAACCAGTAAAACTGTTTTTTCACTCAACTGCTTGACAGGGTACAAAAAGTCTCCGGGCAGAGAATTTTGCGCCAATGCCACAACAGCGGAAAAAATCATTATTGTCAGAGTCGTAATAAAAGCGCCGCGATATCTAAAAAGCAAAAATTCAGCCCCACTTTTTAATACCTCAAGCACCTGAGAAAAGGAAGAGTTGGGTTTTTCAGCAAAAAGTTCGCGTTTCAAGGAACTCACCCACTCTTGACGCGGTTTGATATTCCTTAAAACTTTGATTTTGGCAAGAAATTCTTGGGTTTCCATACTATGGAAATTTAAATTTTGGACAATTCTGGCTTTTTATATTTAAGACGGAGAATCCGGCTCTTTTATTACACCAAGTTCTGTTTTCAGGGCTTTTAAAGCCCGGGAAAGCTGGACCCTGACCGCTTCTTCTGATTTTTCCATAATTTGAGCGATTTCTGGCACTGACAAATCTTCAAGATAGTGCCAGATAATTATGTCTTGATAATCATCTGGCAGTTTTTGGAGAACTTTTTTAATTGACGCAATTTCTGTGTCACGATTCGCTTTTTCAAAATTTTTGTCATTATTGGCAATCATTGTCACATTTTCAAAAGAAATTATCTGAACTTTGGCTTTTTGACGGTAATAATCAATAATCAAATTTTTGGCTATCCGATACAAAAAACCTGAAAAATGCTTAATTTTCTTTCCATTGGACGATTGTTTTGAAAAAGCTTTCCAGCCGCGAAGAAAAGTTTCTGAAACAATATCTTGGGCAGTCTCAACTGAATTAGTTTTCAGAAAAACAAAACGATAAATCTTTTCAATATATTCGTCATAAATTTTGCCAAATTCTTCCTGAGGATTCTTTTTAAAAATCATTGTCACTTTTTTGTCTTATTCTTATTTTAAATGTCTTAATTTAATAAATAAGACAAAATAAAAATAAAATATGACATTATTTGTCTCATTTAATGTCGTATTAACTGATGGAGCTATTTTTTAGCTGAAACTGGTAAAAAGCACCCCGACCGCTGCCTGATTTTGCCGCATAACCTAATTTCATTATTTTCTCCAAATCTCTTAAAAGAGTTCTTTTGCTAACTCCCTGAATTATTCTTGCCAGTTCGCCTATCTGAATTTTTCTTTTTTCTTGCAATATCTTCAAAACTTTTTTCTGACGGCTGTCTAAAGCCAGAGAACTGTAATCAGGCAAAGCCAAAGTTTTGAAATTAAAATGAGAAGAAGTTTTTTCTTCTTGATTTTGCTGCCTCAATTCCTCAAAAGAATCGGGATTTGCTTCTTGAGTTTGGTTTTCAGTTTCAACTTGCTGGTTAAAATTCTGTTGAGAACTATTATTTTCAACAAATTCAGCGCCCAAAGTCATTATTTTAGCCTGAATAGTGGATTTAGCTAAGGTTTTTTGGGAAAGGTTTTCGGGTTCAGAGTCGGAAAATCCGCTTTCAAAACTTTGATTTTGAAACAATTCTTCTTTAATTTTAAGGTAATCGTTTTTCAAAGAAAGAATTTTCTCTTTTTTTAACCAGTTTTGCCGAAAAACAATTTGAAAAAAATTTTCCAGAAGCTCAAAACCGGTTTCAATCTTCCCCAGCAGTTTGTTTCTTGTTTTTAAATCGCCTGAATTTTTAGCAAAAATAACAATATTTGCAAGCAATTCAATCGCGGCCTCTCTCATTTTATAGCGCAACGGCTCTTTTTTGGGAAAAAGCAAAGTTAAATTATAAAGCTTGGCGGTTAATTTTAAAATTTTGTCGCCAATCATAACCATTATCTTAAATTATTTCAAAAAACAATCAAAACCTGATTAAATAATAACAAGATTGTCTTGATTTGTCCAGAAAGATAAAGTTGACAATATTAAAAAAATAAGATAAAAACAAACTATCCTATTTCAAAAAAGGAGGTAGCAATGATTGAATCTTCTATTACTCCTACCTGTAAGTCTTTTCAGCTCTACTCAAAATCGCTGAAATCTCCACAATCCGCTCTTGATAATAGGGAATAAAAATCAAGCGATACCGACCTACCACTTTGCGATATCGCCCTTGCCACTTCTTGCCTTTGAGCGCTCTAACATCGCCTCGGAAAGGATTTTCCCTCATCTCTCTCAATCGCTTGAGAATCAACTCCTGGCGATCAGAAGGAAGTCCTTCAAGTTGTTTTGCGGCTTCTTTTGAAAGCCTGACCATCCAGTCCATGTTCAAGTTGTTCTAAAGTGAGATACTCTCCCCGACGAAGCTGGACCTCTCCTTTTCGGACTATTGCTTCCTCTTCTGGGCTAAGAATATCATCGGGATCAACTAACATCTTGGGTCTAATAACCACAGCCCCTTTATTGATTCTGACCTCAACAAAGTCTCCCTCTTTCAGGCCCAAATCTTCGCAAATCTTCTTGGGAATGACCACTTGGCGACGTTGACCCAACTTGCTAATGACCATAGCTTCCCTCTTTAATAAAGTTGAAGATATTCTGTTAGTCATACAATCAGATTAACAGATAGAAGTAGCTGTGTCAAGACTTTACATTTTTGACGCTTTTATTGTTTTAATTATCTCTGTTTCTTTGGACTTTGATTGACCTTTTGAAAATTTATAATTCGACTTTCTTAAAGAAAAATAAAAAAGGGATGAAGCGGCATACTTGCCGTTCATCCCTCGGAGAGGTTCTGTCAATACTCTAATTTATATTTTAAAGACCGACGAGCGAGAAAACAAGCCCTAAAGGTTCTACCTTCTTTGCCGACAAAGTACTTAGCCACCTTTAAGGCTCTTCTTTCTCGCTCACATTTCTCGGAAAAATAAGTATGATAGCTTTTCTTGGCAGAACCTCCGCCAACTGTTATCCTCACCATCTTTTCCTCCTTATGTCCTTATGAGAGATCTAACCAGTATTAACTGGTCTTGTTCCGGGTCCGGCCCGATGCCAGACACACTTCAGAACAAGGAAAACAGTCCAATTTTTACCAATTTTTTAAATAATTAATTAACCTGTTTTCTTTGTTCTGAAACTTGGTTGGCTCTAAAATTTTTTCAAATTGCTAACATCTATATTCTAACATATCTTATTTAACTTGTCAAGAGAAGATTGAAAAAATTAAAAATCTTGATTTTTAACCGGCAATTAAACTAAAATAAATTTAGCACCTCCTTTAATCTCCTTCGGCTGGGGTTTTGCCGTGCCCCTAGTCCCTCTCACCTCCTCAAGAAAGGCACGGATTTTACCCAGCCTCTCCCCACTGTCCCGCTGAGAGCACTCTCCTCAGCGGGACATTTCTTTTTCAGGAAAGCTATTTTCCATGACACTTTTTGAATTTTTTGCCGCTGCCACAAGGACAGGGGTCATTTCTGCCAACATTCTTAAATTTCTCAGGAATTCTGGAAAGCTCCACCCGCTGATAGACAGGTTCTTTTTTTATCTCAACTTTTAAAATAGATCGCACAAGGTTTGATTCAAAAGTTTCTAATAAAATTTTAAATAAACGATGACCTTCGCTTTTATATTCAACCAAAGGGTCTTTTTGGCCCCAGGCTCTTAATCTGACGCTGTCTCTCAAATGATCCATTGCTGTTAAATGGTCAACCCAAAGAAAATCAATAATATTCAAAGCCAGCCATTTTTCAATCTGACGCATTCTTTCAAAACCTAATTCTTCTTCTTTCAGCGAATAAAATTTTTCAAAAAGACCCTTCAAAAAATTTTTCATTTCTTTAATAATCTCCTCATTGGAACTATTTTTAAGACAAAAATCGCTGAGGTTCCGCCGAATATCGGCTAAAGGCATTATTGTTTTGACTTCTTCAACAATCTCTTCAATATCCCAGTTTTGGGGATCCATCTCGGCGCAATGAGTATTTAAAATTTTTTCTATTTCTTTTCCGGCTAACTCTAAAATTTTTTCCTTCAAGCTGTTTTCCTGAAGAATTTCTTTTCTTTTGCGATAAATCACTTCACGGTGTTTATTTAAAACTTCGTCGTACTCTAATAAGTGCTTACGGATATCAAAATTTAAACCTTCAATTTTTGCCTGAGCTTCCTGAATAACTTTTGAGATAATTTTATTTTCAATGGGCTGATTCTCGGGAAAATTAAATTTTTCCATCAAAACCTTTATTCTTTCTGCGCCAAAAATTCTTAACAAATCGTCTTCCAAAGAAAGAAAAAATTGGGCAACACCCGGATCCCCTTGGCGACCGGCGCGACCTTGCAATTGATTATCAATTCTCCGCGCTTCATGCCGTTCAGTACCAATCACGCATAAACCTCCCAATTCTCTGACCTTTTGGGCTTCGTCAGCAGAAGGAGGATTCCCGCCTAAAATAATATCAACGCCTCTGCCTGCCATATTGGTGGCGCAGGTTACCGCGCCAAGTTTTCCGGCTTGAGCGATAATTTCAGCTTCTCTCTCGTGATTTTTGGCATTCAAAACATTATGAGGAATTCCTTCTTTTGTTAAAAGCCGGGACAGGTATTCGTTTTTCTCAATTGAGGTGGTGCCAATCAGAACTGGTTGACCCTTTTGGTGACGTTCTTTCACCTCCTTCACTACTGCCAAAAACTTTGCTTTCTGGGTTTTATAAACTTTGTCAGGCAAAATTTTTCTGATTAAAGGTTTATTGGTAGGAATAGGCACCACTTCCAGATGATAAACACGGTCAAATTCTTCGGCTGAAGTCAAAGCCGTGCCTGTCATACCAGCCAATTTTTTGTAAAGCCGAAAATAATTCTGAAAAGTAATGGTTGCCAAGGTTTTTGATTCGGGTCTGACAGGCACTCCTTCCTTGGCTTCAATAGCTTGATGAAGACCTTCGGAATAACGCCGACCGGGCAAAAGACGACCGGTAAATTCGTCAATAATAATTATTTCGCCATCTTTCACCACATAGTCTCGGTCTCTTTTAAAGAGAACTTCGGCTCTCAAAGCTTGTTCTAAATAATGAAGATAACGCATCCCTTTCTCGGCGTAAATATTGTCAACGCCGACGATTTTTTCAACTTTTAAGATGCCCTCTTCGGTCAAAGTCACCACCTTGACTTTTTCATCAACATTATAATCCTGGTTTTCTTTCAAAAGCGGCACAATTCTGGCAAATTCTTGGTATAAATTGGCTGCTTCCAAATCGGGTTGCGAGATAATTAAAGGCGTTCGGGCTTCGTCAATCAAAATAGAATCAACTTCATCAACAATGGCAAAATGATGACCTCTTTGAACTTGCTGATCTAAAGAAGTCACCATATTGTCTCTTAAATAATCAAAACCAAACTCGTTATTGGTGCCGTAAGTAATATCCGCCAGATATGCCTCTTTTCGGCTGACTGGTCTTAAAAAATCTTCAAAAACCTTGAAGCCGGCTTTCAAATCCCTTTCAAAATCTTTTGATTGACTATAACTTGGATCATAAACATAAGCCTGAGCATGAGTCAAACACCCCACTGATAATCCTAAAAGATGATAGATTTGACCCATCCAGACAACATCTCTTTTGGCAAGATAATCGTTAACTGTCACCAGATGAACACCTTTACCCTCAAGGGCATTTAAGTATAAAGGAAGAGTGGCGGTCAAGGTTTTTCCTTCGCCGGTCGCCATTTCGGCAATCTTCCCCTCATGTAAAACAATGCCGCCGATTAACTGAACATCAAAATGTCGCTGGTTTAAAGTTCTTTTTGCTGCCTCCCGAACTACGGCAAAAGCCTCAGGTAAAAGAGCATTTAAGGATTCGTTATTTTTCAACCGTTCTTTAAAAATCTCGGTTTGTTTTCTTAAAGCGGCGTCAGAAAATTGGGCAAATTTACCCTCCAGTTTATTAATTTTTTCAACCGTTAAACTTAATTTTTTCAAATAGGCAGCAATCGGGTCGCCAAAAATTTTGAAAAGAAAATTCATTTCTTTTTATCTTAAATATTAGCAGGGAAACAAAAAAACGCAAAAATTTTGCGCTCTTTAAAGAGAATTTAAAAAAAAATTGAATTTCTCTTATTCTCAATCAATTTTCAAAATCCTGTAATTTTTTTTGCCGTCAGGAGTTTTTAATTCAATTTTATCTCCCTCCTTTTTGCCCAAAATCTTGCTGCCCAAAGGCGACTCAACTGAAAGCAAACCCTCATCAATGTTTGCTTCTTCTTTTGCTACCAAGGTAAAAGAAAGAATTTCCTTGCCAGACGACAATTTAACCTGAGAACCGATAACCGCTCTTTCTCTTTTTTTCAAGTCATCAATAACTTTGGCTTTAGCCAGAAGTCGGCGCAATTCTAAAATTCTTCCCTCAATCATCGCCTGCTCTTCTTTGGCAACTTTATATTCGGCGTTTTCCGATAAATCACCAAAAGAAATGGCTTTTTGAAGCCTTTGACTGATTCTTTTTCTCTCCTCCTCTTCCAAGAAATGAAGTTCTTTCCTTAATTTTTCTAATCCTTTCTTGGTGAAGTATTTAGTCATCAAAAATTTTTCAAAGCCTTATCTTAATAAATCAAGCTCTTAAATCAGGAGATTCTCCTGAAGAAGATAAAGAAGCATTTGACGAATTATTAAACCCCTCGGTTTGTTCCAAAAGCTTTTTATAAACAAAGGCAAAACCAAGCCAAACAACAGGCAACGCGACCAATAAACCAATACCAAAAATTAATGCGCCGGCTAACATTATCAAACTGAAAATTAGGATGAGGAGAAAAAGCTTTAATTTGATACCTTGGGTTAATTTGGCGCTGGCTTTAAGAGCTGAAATCGGACCCATTTTTCTATCAATCACAAAATAACCGAAAAAACCATATTTTATACCCCAAATAAAAGCTGGAATTACCAATAAAAGAAAACCAACAAAGAGAATCAAGCCATAAAGAATCTGGGCAAAAAAATAAGGAAAAAAGAATTTATAGTTTCTGAAAAGCTCGGCAAAATCGGCTTCTCTGCCAAAAACAAAATCAAGCGAAATCTTAAAAACGCCGATGTTAAAAACAGTTACCGCCAAAAACAGAAAGATATCGCCCAAAAAAAGAAAAGAATCCACGAGTGGCGGTAATTCATACTTTGAAGAAAGCCAAGAACTTATTTGACTCAATAAAAATAAAGTTAAAAAAACCAAAATAATTCTAGCAAAAAACCAGAAATTCTTTTTAGTAGTTAACCAACCAAAAGAAAGAGCTTCAAGAATTGAAAAATTTTTAGTCATTTTTTGAGATAAAATTTTTAATATTAAAAACCGGCAAAATTCTTGATTTTTTGAAGCGGCATAATTTCCAATTTACCGTTTTTAGTAATTTTGGCAAGCCCAACAACTTTGCCGTTGAAATCAAAGACCGGGGAACCAGCCAGTTTCTTCTCAACCAGTAGATTAGTTTCAAAGCTGTCTTCTTTAATTTTTGAAATAATGCCTTCTTGAACCTCTAAATTATTTTTGTTGTCTTCAAAGAAAGAACTTAAAACAAATATTTTTTCGCCTAAAGAAATTTTTTGGTCCAAAAAATTGGGCACCAAAAAATTATTACCTTCAATCTTAGCCAAAGCCAGATTTTCTTTCAAATCTCTTTTGAGAATTTCAGCTTTCAAAATTTTGGAGTCCGCTGAAAAAGAAAAATTTCCGGATTTTGGCACCAAATCAGCCAAAGTGATTACCAAACCATCGGCTGTTAAGATTAAACCGGAACCGGAAAAAGTATTACCTCCCAAATTAGTATTGATAGCAATTACTGTTTTCTGAACTTTTTTAACCGCTTCTTTCAAATCGGGTTTTTCCTGAATAATTGTTTCTTTTCGTTCGATTATTCTTAATGGTTGGTCTTGTTTAAAAAAGAAATTTTTTTTAACAAACAAAGGCGAAAAAATAACTTCATTAAAAACAGCCGCCAATAACCCTATTAAAAAAATAATAAAAAATTGCGAAAATTTTTGAGCCATAAACTCAAAAAATTTTTGACTTTCAGCCTCTTTTTGCCTGGGCTAATTCTTTTACTTGACTAATTGAAGATTTTTTCACAGTTTCAAAAACCACTTTACCCTCCTTTGTATCAACCAGGATTGAATCTCCTTCTTTAACTTCGCCGCTCACAATTTTTAAAGCCAGCGGGTCAAGAATTATCTTTTGAATAGCTCTTTTAAGAGGCCGGACGCCCAAGTGCCTGTCAAAACCTTTTTCAACTAATAACATTTTTGCTGCTGGGGTCAGTTTTAAAGCAATTGATTTTTCAAGCAACTTTTTTCTCACTTTTTCAATTTCCAAATCAACAATTTTCAAAACATCTTCTCTGGTCAAGTGATTAAAAATAATAATTTCATCAATCCGGTTTAAGAATTCTGGCCGAAAACGTTCTTTCAGGGCTTCCATTACTTTTTCTCGCAAGTTTTTCTTTTCTTCGTTCTCTTTTGGAATGAAACCTAAAGAACCCATTTGGGAAATATATTCAGAGCCAATATTTGAAGTCATTATAATAATTGTATTCTTAAAAGAAGTAACCCTGCCTTTGGCGTCGGTTAAGCGGCCTTCATCCAAAATTTGCAAGAGCAAGTTAAAAACCTCAAAATGGGCTTTCTCAATCTCATCAAACAAAATCACGCTGTAAGGCCGGCGTCTGATTTTCTCGGTAAGTTGGCCACCCTCTTCATAGCCAACATAGCCCGGTGGCGAACCGATAATTTTAGAAATAGAATGCTTTTCCATATATTCTGACATATCAATCTGAATCAGGGCTGAAGGATCGTCAAACAAAAACTCAGCCAAAGCTTTGGCGGTTTCTGTTTTGCCGACACCTGTAGGACCCAGAAACAGGAAAGAACCCAAAGGTCTCTTCTCTTCGGCAATACCTGCTCTTGATCTTCTGATGGCATTGGCAATCGCTTTAATTGCTTCTTCCTGACCAATAATCCTCTTTCCTAAAATCTCTTCCATCTTCTTTAATTTAATGGCTTCGGCTTCGAGCAAACGGGTTGCCGGAATTCCGGTCCAACGAGAAACCACCCGCGCCACTTCCTCGGCACCCACTTCTTCCTGTAAAATGGGCTTTGTTTTCTGAAATCTTTGAAGGCGCCTCTCGGTTTTCTTTAACTCTTTTAACAAACTAGGAATTTGGCCATATTTAATTTTAGCTACCTGTTCCAAATCCGCTCTTTCAATCGCTTTTTCAGCCAAATACTTGGCTTCTTCAATCTGATTCTTTAAATCCTTGATTTTTTTAATTAAATCTTTTTCTTCTTTCCAACGCGCCTCAAAACTCTTAATCTTATCATCAAGGTCAGCAATGGCTCTTAAAAGCGATTTTTGTTTTATTTTAAAATCTTTCTGATTTTCGCCTTCTTTCAGCGCTGTCTTTTGGGCTTGCAATTCAATCTCCAGTTTCTGTTTTTCTTTTTTCAAAGCTTCCAGTTCCGCCGGTTCCGATTCAATTTCCAAACGCAGGGCGGAAGCGGCTTCATCAATCAGATCAACGGCTTTATCTGGCAAAAAGCGGTCGGTAATATAACGGTCAGCCATTTTTGCCGCTGCTATCAATGCCTCGTCTTTTATTTTAACACCATGATGAAGTTCGTATTTTTCGCGCAAGCCCCGTAAAATATTGATAGTATCTTCAACTGTGGGTGGCTGCACCAAAATCGGCTGAAATCTTCTTTCCAGAGCCGGGTCTTTTTCAATATATTTTTGATATTCCTTCAAAGTGGTAGCGCCAATCGCTCTCAGTTCGCCTCTGGCTAAAGCCGGCTTCAATAAGTTAGAAGCATCAATCGCGCCTTCCGCAGCACCGGCACCAACCAAAGTATGAAGCTCGTCAATAAAAAGCAAATAGCGACCCTTAGCCTTTTCAATTTCTTTCAAAAGCGCTTTGATGCGGCTTTCAAACTCGCCACGGAACTTAGTACCGGCAACCAAAGCACCCAAATCCAGAGCAATAATTTCTTTGTTTTTTAAACTTTCCGGTACTTCATTTTTCACTATTTTCTGAGCCAAACCCTCAACGATGGCTGTCTTTCCGACACCGGCTTCACCGATTAAAACCGGATTATTTTTGGTGCGGCGCGACAAAACCTCCATTAATCTTCTAATTTCATTAATCCGACCAATGACCGGATCTAATTTTCCTTTTCTTGCCAACTCTGTGAGGTTGCGGGTGTA
>Ga0197142_1004179_pt1 | contig 11778 bp, 10 predicted proteins | sample GBS60_MetaG_FD_148614 | JGI IMG/M metagenome (GOLD analysis project Ga0197142, IMG submission 148614) | Sediment microbial communities from Great Boiling Springs, Gerlach, Nevada, United States - GBS 60_MetaG | ecosystem: Environmental > Aquatic > Thermal springs > Hot (42-90C) > Sediment... | reverse complement strand
AATCGTAACAATCCCAATAGCTTGAGAAAAGAAAAGAAGTTAAAGTTTGGAGTGAAAAAGTCGCTAAGATGGCTATTAATAGGGAAAGGCGAAAAGTTTTGATTGATTGATTGATTGATTGATTGATTGAATATTCATATCAACCCCCTAAAATTTTTAGTAAACACTAAATTAAAAAAATTATTCTAAAATTCCAAATTTTTTTGTTTTTACTTTAAACTTTTGTTTTAATTATTCTCGTATTTTTGTTTTTTTTTATTAGTCTTGTTTGATATGATTGAAAAGTTTTTCCAGTTTATAGGTAAAAAGATAATTGGGTTTATTCAAGAATTTGGTGCCGTTGTTTATCTAATGTTCAATGTTGGGCGGTATCTTCCACGAATAATAAAAGATTGGCGATTGTTGGTTTATCAGATGGCAGTAGTTGGTTCCGATTCTTTGCCGCTTGTGATTTTGATTGGTTCGTTCACCGGAGCAATAGCTGCGTTACAGGCTACCAGTCTATTTACGAAATTTAATTTGCTTGAGCTTTCCCGACCCTATATTGGTTCTTCAATTGCAACAGCAGTGTTTACAGAATTGACCCCAGTTCTGACTGCTTTGGTGATTGCAGGCCGAGTGGGTGGAGCTATGGCAGCCCAAATTGGAGCAATGAAAATTTCAGAACAAATCGACGCACTGGAAATGATGGCAATTGATAAAGATAGATTTCTTGCAATGCCACGTGTTGTAGCTTCTTTTCTGATGATGCCCCTACTTGCCGTTTTTTCCAATATTGTAGCTTTGATTGGGGCTTTTATAATGATGATTATTAAATACGATTTTACCTTCTATGCTTTTTTCGATTCAGTACAAAGGTTTTTCCGGCCCAGTGAAGTTTACATAAGTTTGATTAAGTCAATGGTTTTTGGTGCTGTTACTGCTTTAATTTCATGTTACGTCGGATTCCGAACTTCTGGGGGTGCCGAAGGAGTTGGAAATAGCACAGTAAGGGCTTACACAATTTCAGCCGCTTCTATTCTAATCATAGATGCATTGTTTGGTTTGATTTTCTGATATGGAAATAAATTTCGAGGAACTAACGCGAAAGTATCCATTTCCAGAGAAAAGACCAAGACATCACATTGCACCATATTTGTATATTCCTTTTACGAAGCTAAAAGTTATTCCCTCGAATTATCCTATTCCAGTGGAAGAAGTTAGCTGGGGAGAAGTTTTTATCAACGGAAAAAAGCCCGATATGTTGGATATAGGCTCGGGTAGAGGAAAATTTCTCCTTGAGATGGCAATGCTCTATCCCCAAAAAAATATTCTTGGAATCGAGATAAAGCGAAATTGTGTGGATTGGTTGAAACAAGTTATCGTAGGAGAAAAGATACCAAACGCAGGTATTCTCTGGCATAATGTTTTAAATGGATTGCAATTCATTGATGCTGGAAGTTTGGAAAGCGTTTTTTATTTATTTCCTGATCCGTGGCCCAAGGCTCGACATTCGAAAAGGCGTGCCTTAAATGAAGAAGTTCTTAATGAGATTGCAAATAAATTAAAAATTGGAGGCAAATTTTATCTTGCTACCGATATTCAGGTTTTGCACGAAGAACATATTAAACTAATCAAGAATAACAAAGCATTTAAGGTTCAAATTATTGATTCAGAGTGTGATTGGAACTTACCTCTAACCAACAAGGAGATTAGTTGTATAAGACGGTCGATTAATTATTATAAAATTATATGTGAGAAGCAAAAATTAGAAACTAACTTATAACCTTACATCCCCAAAATTTTGATGTAAGTTGTTCCGATGTATCGTTTTCCTTTTGCACGTTTTTCAAGTGGTGGAGGGTTCTGAGGATCGGTTGAACTATTGCCCTTTATTTTGATTCTTTCGGGTTCAATTCCTTTTGAAATGAAGTATGACATTAGTGATTTGGCTCGTTCTTCTGTTAATTTTAGGTTTTCAGATGGATCCCCTGGAGCATCAGGATAACAAATAATTTCGAATGAAGAGCTTTTATTATTAATAAACTCGCGAACAAAAGGCTCCAGAAAAGATTCAATACCGAAACGCAATTTTGTTTTTTTCAACTCAAAAGGGGGCACGGGAACAGGTATTGCAGTTCCTTTTCGAAAAGGGATGAGAGCAAAATCTTTTGAATATTCTGTATATTTTGTTGTGTATGGAACGTATAGTTCATATGTTTCTTTGAAATAGTGGGGTTGTTCAATAACTATTTTGTATTTCGCACCAGGCTTTAATCCCGTTAAGAAGTAATAACCATTGTCGGAAGCGTTGCTTCGAGCAGTATTGACTTTTGTACCATCTTCGGTATAAGCAACAACGTATACGGTCAGAGGCTCATTTGTTAAGGCATTTTTGACAGTTCCGCTAATAGAAACTACTGTTCCAGTGAATTGCGCGAAACATTTAAAAGTTATTGTTGAAAATAATATCCCAATAATTAAGAGTGATAATTTAGTTTTCATTTTCTACCTCTTTTTGGTTTGCTATCAGAGGATTGTTGGGTTTTAGTCAAAAAACGGACGGAACCATCAGCACAACCTAAAATGATTATTGAAGCATCGGAAACTAAATCGACAGACCATAATTCAACCCCAGCGTCGAAGGTCATAAGGTTTTGGCCTGTCTCGGTGTCCCAAAGTTTAACTGTTTTATCGAGACTGGCGCTAACAAGGGTTTTGTTATCTTCGGCAAAAGAAATATCCTGAATTAAGTCATTATGTGCTTTGATTCGGCGTAGTAATTTTCCTTTAGGCATCTCCCAGATAATAATTTCACCAGATTGGTCGCACGAAGCCAATTTTTTTGAGTCGAAGGAATAAATGACACTTAATACAGGGGCGTTATGGCCTATTAAAGTCATTAAGGGCTCCTGCGAGGTTAAATCGGTTGACCAGATCTTTATTGTTTGATCATCACTGCAAGAAGCAATTGTTTTGCCATCATAACTATATGCAACATTATTTATTACAGAGGCATGGCCACGCAAGGTCTTAATTTCGACACCTTGGCGCCAATCCCAAAGTTTGACGGTTTTATCGAAACTTGTGCTAGCAACAAAATTTGCACTATCGTCCTGACTAAAATAGACTCCGATGACTTGATCAGTATGACCTCGAAGAACTTTTAATTGTTCACCAGAGTTTATATCCCAGATCCTTACGGTTAAATCACTTGAACCAGAAGCCAGCCACTGGTCATTACCAGAAAAAGAAACGTTGTTCACTTGGCCAAGATGACCTCTAAGAGTTCGAAGCTCTTTTCCATCGGGAAGGCTCCAGAGTTTGATTGTTTCGTCCAAACTACAAGTGGCAACCATTGTGTTTGCTTCGTTGACGAAAACACCCAAAACTTCATCGTCATGCTTCCCAGCAGTTTTCATCTGATACGAAGGATTATTCTGAGCATTTGTTGAAAGAAACATAAAAACTAAAAAGCAAAGGACCCCACAAAGCAACTTCATAACAAAACCATTAATTATAATGAAAAATCAAATTTAAAAACTAAAGTTTTTTTACAATTTCAAGTATTGAATTAAGTTTTAATCGTATGATTTTTAAATTTATTTTAATGGTCTGGTCAAAATCAAACAAGTTTGGTTTATCCAAAAGGACCTGCTCTTTTTTTGCTTTTATCGTTTCATTTCTTTCAAGTTTCCTTTTCTCAGAAATGTTTGTTCTTTTACCATAAATTTTTTCTAATTCTAAAGTTGCACCTTTGAGAGAAAGTTTTTGTTCTCGGATTAATGTTTTAATTGTGCGAACTATTTCGATATCTTTTTCGGAATATATACGATTACCTGCGCGATTTTTTCTTGGCTTTAACAAAGGAAATTCCTTTTCCCAATATCGAAGGACATATTGAGGTTCTCCAACTATCTGCGAAACTTCTCTAATTGAATAATATAATTTATTCATTGTTCAAAAAACAAATATAATCCATTTTTAAACAAAGAAAAACAAAATTTTTCGTAAAATTTTTCAAACTTAAAAGTTGTAATTTAGTAAATTATATAATCTACTTTACAATGGATTCGAAGCTTCCGTTATCAGTAGCGTTGATCTCATATAATGAGGAGAAAAATATAGCTAGAACTTTAAATTCGATAGTGGATATTGCAAGCGAAATAGTACTTGTCGATTCCTTTTCAACCGATAAAACTGTTGAAATTGCACAAGAATTTGGAGCTAAAGTTTTTCAAGAAGAATGGAAAGGACATATTGCTCAAAAAAATTCTGCTTTGAAGAAATGTACTCAACCGTGGATCCTTGCTCTTGATTGCGATGAAGTTGTTTCTCCAACTCTTAAACAAAGTATAATTGAAGTTGTTAATTCAAATACCAAATTTGGTTTTCGGCTTCATCGTAAAACTTTTTATCTTGGTAAACTTCTCCATTTTTCTTGGCAACCTGATTGGAAATTAAGATTGGTTCGCAAGGATTGTAATCCAAGATGGGAAGGAATAAATCCCCATGATTCTTTAACAGTTGATTGCCAAACCAAAAAAATCAAAGGATACCTTATACATTATTCGTACAAGAACCTAAGACATCATATGGATAAAACAATATATTATGCCAAAATTTCTGCTGAATCGTACTTTAAAATGGGTATACGGTTCAGTTTTTTTAAACTTATATTTAATCCAATCTTTGCATTTGTAAAGATGTTTATTTTCAATTTAGGTCTTCTTGATGGTTTTAGAGGTTTTTTGGCAAGTGTAAGCGCTTGGCTATCTACATTTCTAAAATATTTATTTCTGTGGGAGTTATATCATTCTTCGGAAGTTTAAAAATGAAGGAATTATGGCGAAAATTTTTTTATTCGTTATTAGAAAGAATTTTTAAGAATCGAGAGTCTGAGATGCCAATTAAGTTAAAAGGAAACGAAAAAGTTTTGATTTTCCGTTACGATAAAATCGGTGATATGGTAGTATCCTTGCCAAGTTTGGAATTTCTTCGTATAAAGTTTCCACAAGTTCAAATTTGGGTTTTGGCGTCCACCAGAAATAAGTTTCTACTTCAGCATTATCCTTTTGTGAATTCAACAATTGTTTTACCAAATAATATTTTTAAATTTATTTGGTTTATTCTCCATCTTCGACGACAACAATTTGATTTAATTATCAATTATGTATTTCATAAAACTACTAAAGCAGGATTGTTAGCCAACTTGATAGGACCCAGTGCAATTAAAGTTAATTTAGGGCACGAAACAAGAAATGACGTTTATCGAAAATTATTTAACTGTCTTGTTAACTCCGAAGTACGTTGGAAGGTTCCAATGAGCGAGTTTTTGGTACACTATCTGTGTCAAATTTTTGGATTGCCATTTGACAAAGGGTTTACAGAAAGTTATAATTTTTTTATACCGAAAGAAAGTTTAACTTTTGCGTCTGATTTTATCGAGAAAGTAAAAGGTAAAATTTATTTGTTAATAAACATATCGGCTGGAAGGTTGAAATGGAGAAGTGAGAATTACAAGAAGTTGGCTGAAAGAATTAGAAATCTATATCCTTATGTTGGAATTATTTTTGTTTGCCACCCTTCCGATAAAAAAGAATTAGCTAAAATTATTAATGGATTAAATGGTAGTGTTTATTCTTATTCCTCTTCAAATTTTTATAATGTAATCGCATTACTTAAATTTGTCGATATTGTTTTTACGCCGGATACATCGATAGTCCATTTTGCAAATGCATTTAGAAAAGTAATAGTATTTGTGCATCCTTCGAATAATGCATCAACTTATGAATGGCAGCCAAATTTATCTCCTCACGTTCGCTTGTCCTCATCTTCTAAAAAGGACTATAATGAAATAGGAGTTGATGAAATTTTCGAGTCAATTAAATTCTTTCTTGATCAAATGGAAGACCAAAAATTAAAGCTTGGTTTAAATTGAATTTTAGGTGTCATTTAGTGGAGTTCAATTAACATTTTCCAAAAGTTTGGTAAATTTGTAATTTATTTCTTTCACATAGATGGAAAACTTTCGAAATTTTTGTATTATTGCCCATATAGATCATGGTAAATCTACGTTAGCCGACAGGCTGCTCGAAAGGACGGGGCGTGTAACACCACGGGAGATGATTTTTGATCAAATCCTTGACGACAATCCTCTTGAACAAGAGCGTGGTATAACTATCAAACTCCACGCTATTCAGATGAATTATATAGCAAGTGATGGCAAAGAATATTTATTGAATCTTATCGATACTCCTGGACATGTTGATTTTTCCTATGAAGTATCTCGTTCGCTTGCTGCTTGCGAAGGTGCTTTGTTGGTTGTGGATGCAACCCAGGGAGTTGAAGCCCAAACCATAAGCAATCTTTATATGGCAATCGAATCAGACATTGAGATTATTCCAGTGATAAATAAGATCGATTTGCCAAGTGCTCAGACCAATCTTGAAAATGTTGTTACGCAAATAGTTGATCTAATTGGATGCAAACGCGAAGAAATTTTGTTTTGTTCGGCTAAGCAAGGAATAGGTATCGATGAAATACTTGAAGCAATTGTTAGGCGCATACCACCTCCAAAGGGTGATATCAACAAACCTTTGCGGGCGTTGATTTTCGATTCCGTTTTCGATAATTATCGGGGTGTGATTGTTTATGTTAGAATTTTCGATGGTGTTTTGAAGGAAAATGATAAAATTTTTTTGATGGCAACTCAACAAAGTTACGAAGTTGAAGAGGTTGGCGTTTTATATCTGAAGCGATATCGTACAGGGATACTTCAAGCAGGAAACGTAGGATATTTTATAGCCAATATCAGAAATCTTCAGGATACAAAAGTTGGTGATACAGTAACTCTTTTAAATAATCAATGTGAAGAGCCGATCAGCGGTTTTAGAATTGTAAAACCTATGGTATTTAGTGGAATTTATCCAGCCGATCCCGACGACTTCGAAGCTCTCCGCGACTCACTTGCTAAACTTTCTTTGAACGACGCTGCAATTACTTTTGAGCCCGAAACTTCCTCTGCGCTCGGGTTTGGTTTCCGCTGTGGTTTCCTTGGCCTTCTTCATATGGAAATTGTTCAAGAACGTTTGGAACGAGAATTTAAGCAAAACATAGTTACAACCGTTCCAAATGTTCGATATAAAATAATTAAAACAAACGGAGAGGAGGTATTTATTGAAAATCCTGCTCAACTACCACCTGCGGTTCAAATCAAAGAAATACAGGAACCTTTTGTTAAGTCGCAGATTATTACCCCCGATGAATATGTTGGGGCAATTATACAGTTGTGTATGGAGCGAAGAGGTAAGCACATTAATACAACATATCTTTCCCAAACTCGTGTCGACTTAGAATTTGAACTTCCTTTGTCCGAAGTTATTTTCGATTTTTTTGACAAGTTGAAATCTATCTCTCGTGGTTATGCTTCGCTCGATTATGAATTTTTGGAATATAGAACAGAAGATTTAATAAAACTTGATATTCTTCTTAATGGCGAGCCTGTCGATGCTCTTTCAACAATTGTTCATAGAACAAAGGCCTATCGTTGGGGACAGAAAATTTGCTCAAAATTGCGTGAATTAATTCCAAGACAATTGTTCGAAGTAGTTATTCAAGCAGCTATTGGGTCAAAAGTAATTGCACGCTCCTCGATAAAGCCTTTGCGAAAAAATGTTCTTGCTAAATGTTATGGTGGGGATGTAACTCGCAAGCGCAAGCTTTTGGAAAAACAAAAGGAAGGGAAAAAAAGAATGAAGCAAATAGGAAAAGTTGAAGTACCACAAGAAGCTTTTCTTGCAGTTTTATCATTAGATTCGAGTGATTAAAAACAATTAATTTAATTTTATGAAAAGTAAAGAAAATATTGGAAATGTTGAAAAGGATAGGAATTCAAAGCTAATTGGTTTTTTCAAAAAAGTTTGGCATTGGTATCGCGAATATAGAAAAAGGCAAAAGGAGAAGCGAAAAAAGCCACAAACCTTTGGCGAAACAGTTGTGTCTTGGGCAAAAACAATAGTTGGGGCATTGATTATTGTAATGTTCATTAATGGATTCCTCGTGGCTTCTTTTGTTGTTCCAACTGGTTCTATGGAAAACACCGTTATGACCGGTGATTTTCTTTTTGTGAATAAGTTTATCTATGGTCCTACTACACCACAAATTATTCCGTTCCTGAACATACCATTACCATACATAAAATTCCCCGGCCCGAGAACACCTCAACGAGGAGATGTAATAGTTTTTGTCTATCCGGGCGACCGTGATGAGGTTAAACCAAGAGAATTTCAATATTATCTCAAACGCTGTATTGCAATAGCAGGGGATACACTTCAAATTATCAACAAAAAAGTGTATGTTAATGGTATTGAATTTCCTTTGCCCCAAACTGGGAAATACGATTATAGTGAACCTCTATCGCCATATAACAAATGGGAAACATTTCCGCCCGGTAGAGGCTATACAAGAGATAATTATGGGCCTATTCGTATTCCCAAAAAGGGTGATACACTTTATCTTGATGCCCGAAACTGGAGAGAATGGGAGTACTTTATTAGAAAGGAAGGCCACGAAATTTTTTTCGATGGTTCTTTTGTTTATATTGATGGCAAACCTACCAATTTTTATATTGTTTCAAGAAATTATTGTTTTGCTATGGGAGACAATCGGGACCATAGCTCAGACAGTCGCTATTGGGGTTTTGTTCCTTACGAAAATGTTGTTGGAGCTCCTTTAATTGTCTATATGTCTTGGGATACGAATATTCCTCTCTACAATATTGTCGAAAAGATAAAATCGATTCGATGGGAAAGAATTGGCAAAACGATACATTGAAAAATAAATTTTATTAATTTGAAATTAATTTACAAAGGAGTTTGATAAAATGCTTAATTCTCAATTAAAAATTGCTGAAAGTGATGTTTTTTATAAGTGTTATACTTTTACACGAGCTGATGAAGTAAAGCAAAGAGGTTTGTACCCATATTTCCGTCCTATTCAGGAAAACGAAGGACCGGTGGTACAGATCGAAGGTAGAAAGATTATAATGGCTGGTTCGAATAATTATCTTGGATTAACTGCCCATCCAAAAGTAAAAGAAGCTGCTATAAATGCTATCAAAAAGTATGGAACTGGCTGTTCGGGGTCAAGGTATCTGACGGGAACCCTGGATTTACACATAGAGTTAGAAGAAAGGTTGGCTAAATTTCTTGGTTACGAGGCTTGTTTGCTTTTTTCCACCGGTTTTCAAACAAATCTTGGTGTTATTTCAACTCTGGTTCAAAAGGGAGATTATGTAATTTCCGATAAAGAGAACCATGCTAGCATTGTTGCTGGTTGTTTACTTGCAAAGGGGGGATATGCAGAATTTGTTCGCTACAAGCATAGTGATTACGAGGATTTAGATAAAGTTTTGTCTAACATACCAGAAGATGCAGGCAAATTAATTGTAACCGATGGTGTTTTTTCTGTTACTGGAGAAATTGTGAATTTGCCGTTGCTTCTTGAAATTGCAAAGAAGCATAATGCACGCGTTTTTGTTGATGATGCTCATGCAATTGGAGTTGTTGGTCCAGGAGGTAAAGGAACTGCTCACTATTGGGATAAGGTTGCCGAAACAGATTTGACAATGTGTACTTTTTCCAAAACGTTTGCGTCGCTTGGCGGTTTTGTATGTGGTCCTGAAAGGGTTATAAATTATTTAAAACACCACTCACCTGCCATTATCTTTAGTGCAAGTCCAACACCAGCCTCGTGTGCATCTGCGCTTGCCGCTTTAGAAATATTAGAAGAACAACCAGAGTTGGTTGAGAAACTTCGTAGAAATGCCGATAAAATGAGGAAAGGATTTAAGGAACTTGGTTTTCGTATTGTGGAAAATGAATCCGCAATTGTTCCTGTAATTATTGGAGATGTTGAATTATCATTCATTTTCTGGCGGAAACTTTTCGATAATGGGGTATTTGTAAATGCATTCATTCCTCCGGGTGTACCTCCTAATATGAGTATGATGAGAACTTCTTATATGGCATCCCATGAAGATGAGCATCTGGAAAAGATCCTCGAGGTTTTTAAGAAAGTTGGAAAGGAATTGAATTTAATTTAGTGTTGTGTAACTTTTTTGATTTTTTTTTATTATTGCTTTTTGGTAATAAAATTTTTCATAATTTTTTGAAAATTTAAATTTTCGATAAAATATGGGGGTTGTTATGAAAAGACTTTTCTTCAATTTGATTTATTTCAGTTTTCTGTTCGCTTTTTCTATTAGTGTTCAAGCAGGAGAATATTTCAATGACGATGATATCAAATCGATGCTGCCGAAAATGCTTGGGGCAAACAATGTTGGAAAAGAGTTTTGGTTTACCATTCCGCCTTGTCTCGAAGATGAATCCTATGGATATGCAAACTTTATCAAAGTCTATATAACATCACCCTACAGAACACTTGTAACAGTTGAAGTGCCCGGTAAATCCGTTTATCGGACACAGATGACCATTCCTAATGATGTTATTGTGTTTAATTTAACACCTACCGAGGGGCAATGTTACACCCGTTCCTACTATAGAAAAGAAGATCCAGATGACGTATTTATTGGTAATGGGGTGCACGTTTTTGCTAATGATCCCATAGTGGTGTATGTGGTGGTTAGATATCGTTGGACAAGCGATGGTTTCCTTTTAATTCCTGTTTCTTCATTAGGTAAAGAGTATATTGCCGCTGGATATCCTGTTGATCCTATGTTTGAATCTAATGGTGTTTATATCCCGGGTTTTGTAGGGATAGTTGGTGCCTATGATCAAACTACAGTTCGAGTTACCATTGGCGGAAATGCTTTTACAAAGACCGCGGGTGGGTTGAAAGCGGGGCAAACAGTTCAAAAAACACTTAATAAGGGTGATGTATATCTTATTTCTACACAGGGTCCTGCTTCTGACCTCACAGGAACCAAAATTATTGCCAATAAACCTGTTGCCGTAGTTACAGGTAACCAATGTACCAATATTCCTAACGGAAATCGATGGTGCGATTATACTGTTGAAATGGACTTGCCAACATTTACGTGGGGCTATGATTATCACGTACCCAACGTTGCTAAGATGCCAAGACGAAAGAAACCATCCCTGATACGTATTTTTGCTAAAGAGAGAGGTACAACACTTTATCGTGATGGGAAAGAATTTGCTTACTTGAAAGCAAACACTGGTTTCGAAGGGGATGGTTGGTTGGAAACACGAATGACTCCTGGAGATGTTCCCTATCAGCACTATCCTGTAGTTATTTCGGGTAATAAGCCAATTTCAGTGACGGTTTATAACACTGGTGTCGAAGAGGATGGCTATCCTCGACCTAATAGCGACCCATTTGTTATGGTTTGTACACCATATCAGCAGTATCAAAAAGAAATTACATTCTGCACCCCTGCTACTTTTGGTGGTGATCGATTTGCTGAGAATTATATAGGTTTAGTTTATCAAACTGATGAATTGGGCTTGACCCCTGATGATTTAGAATTTGCAGAAGTTAAAAGTGGCCAGTTCGTTTGGAGAAAGGTCAATATAATGTTTCCTGGGGTTGATGATCTTTATCGTTATAATGTTGATGGTAAGCAATACGCATATAAAGTTATTCAACTACCGAAGGATGGGGTTTTCAAAATTAGAGCAAAAAGACCGTTTGCTGCATATTCTTATGGTTTTAGTGATTATGACTCTTATGGTTATCCTACTAGTGCAGCTTTGGCGGATTTAGAGAAGCCGGACACATTGCCGCCTGTTCCGAGGTGGAAGGATTCTTGCGGGA
>Ga0197142_1004178_pt1 | contig 11782 bp, 4 predicted proteins | sample GBS60_MetaG_FD_148614 | JGI IMG/M metagenome (GOLD analysis project Ga0197142, IMG submission 148614) | Sediment microbial communities from Great Boiling Springs, Gerlach, Nevada, United States - GBS 60_MetaG | ecosystem: Environmental > Aquatic > Thermal springs > Hot (42-90C) > Sediment... | reverse complement strand
AGCGCACATTACGAGGGGGAGTTGGCGGAGCGGGAGCGACGGCTGGCGGAAGTGAGCGCACATTACGAGGGGGAGTTGGCGGAGCGGGAGCGACGGCTGCAGGAGCAGTCGACCCAACTCGCCAGTATAGCAGTAGATAAGCAGGAGCTTGAAACCAGACTCGCAGTCATACAGTCTAGTGTGTCGTGGTCAATGGCACGTCGTCTTCAGCGAGCTCGCCTGATGATCGCCCCGGTCGGCAGCTGGCGCGACAGGTTGATTAGACTCGGTATCCGCAGCCTCAGAATATGGCGGCGGAATGGGTTCGGCGCACTTGTCCGCCACTTGCTTGGCATTGCATACGAAGATTTGCGTTGGGCAATCGACACCCCTATTCCCGATGCGTTTGCGGTCGGCCGTGGTAATATCTTGGTGCTGCGTGGCTGGTGTTTCCACCGGCGGAAGAAGATTGCTCAAATCCAGGTGTTGGTCAACGACGAGCCGCACCCTGTGAACGCGATACACCTGCCCCGTTGGGATGTCTACGCCACGTTCTTTCCAGGGCAGGATCCTAACGGCCACAGTCTGCGCAGTGGATTCACAGCGTTTGTGCCGTTCACGCAACAGACAGCGCCAGGGCTGGCTCGTCTGTCGCTACGTGTGACGCTGCGAAATCGCCGCAGCTATCTGTGCCCGATCGGTACAGTCAAACTGATTGTGCGGGATGATCCGCTACCCGTGTTGTCATTGCCGACACACGCGACAGTCAGCCAGGATTGCCCACGAGTGGCGATCTGTATGACCACCTACAACCCACCAATAGAGCTATTCGCCCGCCAGATCGAGTCGATTCGTAATCAGACGCACACCAACTGGGTGTGCCTGATCAGTGATGATCATTCCGACCTTAAGATCTTCAAACAAATCCAGGAAATTACATCACAAGACGAGCGTTTCGTTGTCGTACGAAACGACACAAATCTTGGTTTCTATCGCAACTTCGAGCGTTGCCTGCATCTGGTGCCAAGGGAGGTCTCTTTTGTCGCACTGTGTGACCAGGATGATTTCTGGCATCCGGATAAGCTAGAGACTCTGATCGCACACTTCAAACCACATACAACCCTCGTCTACAGTGACATGAACATTGTTGATGAGCGTGGCAGAATTATCTCACCTACCTACTGGACAGTTCGTCCAAACAACTACACAAATCTGGCATCGCTGCTGATAGCCAACACTATCACTGGCGCGGCCTCTATGTTTCCACGTACGTTGCTGGATGATCTCCTGCCGTTCCCTGAGCGGCTTGGCGACATGTTTCACGATCACTGGATTGGTGCAATGGCGCTCGCCCTTGGCGAGATAAGATATGTTGATCGACCGCTCTACGACTATGTGCAGCACAGTAACAATGTCGTTGGTCATCATGTGCCGCACGCACCATTGCGGCAGCTCTACGGACTGATTGCCTGCTTATTTGCGATTGTATTCAGAAAACCTGACCGTTGGGATACTCTTGGACGATGGAACAACATTTATCAGTCCGATGTGCAGCGTGTCCAACTGATCGCGCAGATGATCTCTTTGCGAGGCAATGAACGAATTGCTTGCGACAAGCGCCGGACACTGCAGCGGTTCATGAATATCGATACCTCGTTGAGTGGACTGCTCTGGCTCATTGGCCGTGGACTGACCCGCAACCTCTTTCGCTACAGCGAGACGATGGGCAACGAGTTTTATTTTGTGCGTGGCGTCCTATGGCGCTATGTCGAGAACTTCCGTGGTTGGCGGTGGGAGTTGCGACGAGCGCTCGGACAAATGGATGCAGGCATTAGCGCAACACCACCGATGACAGAAACGCCCGTTCCACCAGGTACTGGCCACAGTTGGGCTAGTCCGAAGTCAACCGCCTTTATCCGTGCCAAGATCGCGCCGCTTATCCTGAAGCAGTCAACCAGCGCACCACGTCGTGTGAATCTGTTGGTGCCCAGCATCGATCTTCAGCATTTCTTCGCTGGCTACATTACCAAGTTCAACCTTGCACTGCGCCTGGCAAGGCGTGGACACCACGTACGAGTTGTAACTGTCGATCCGAGTGAGATGTTACCGTCAAACTGGCGTCAACAACTTCAGACGTACCAGGGACTCGAAGACCTGTTCGACCACGTTGAATTCGTGGATGCCAGCGATCGGTCTATTCCACTGATCGTAAATCCCAACGATGTGTTTATTGCTACGACGTGGTGGACAGCACATATCGCTCACAAGGCGGTGCATGAACTAGGAAAGCAGCGCTTCCTCTACCTGATCCAGGAAGTCGAGACCTTTACATTCCCCATGGGAGCCTATGCAGCGTTGGCCGATGAGACCTACACTTATCCTCATTTTGCAATCTTTTCGACTGAGTTCTTGCGTGATTACTTCCGCCAGCGCCAGCTTGGGGTATTCTCCCAACAGGAACGCGAATCTGGAGAACAACTGTCATTGGCATTTCAGAACGCAATTACGTCAGTTGGCAGCATCAGTAAGAGTCAGATCGCTAATCGCAAGCCAAGACGGTTGCTATTCTATGCGCGTCCAGAGCCGCATGCCGCACGCAATATGTTCGATCTTGGCATCCTGGCGCTCGGACAGGCAATTGAGGAAGGGCTCTTTGCTGATGATTGGGAATTCAATGGTATCGGAACAGTAGGCACCTCACAAAGTATTCCGCTTCCGCGTGGAAAGAGGATGATGTTGCTACCACGTCAGAGCCAGGCTACATACTGCGAAATCTTGCGATCACACGATATTGGCCTGAGCTTGATGTACACGCCTCATCCCAGTCTGGTACCTATCGAAATGGCTTCAGCAGGCATGCTTGTAGTCACCAACACATTTGCCAACAAGACATCTGAGCGTCTGCGGGAGATCTCCACGAACATTATTGCAGTTGAACCAACACTCAAAGGGATCCTGTACGGGCTACGTGAAGCGGTCGATAGAGTCAATGATTATGATCATCGAGTGAAAGGTGCGAACGTTAACTGGAGCACCAACTGGGATCTTTCCTTCAACGACTCAGTACTCGCACAAATCGACGTATTCATAGATCGCGCCGTCACACCCTACCGTCCCACAATCCCTGAGATAGTGCCACCACGCTGCCAGATTTTCTACAACCGTTCCAGTTATGAAGCATATCGTCAGCAACACCTTGATGAGATGGAACTTGTTCTACAGCCTCCAGAGCATGGATATTGCCCGGTCTGTCGTAAGGAGGTGCAGTTCCTGTTATACCCTGGGATCGGCTTTAGGCATAAGCAAAGTGGCATGTTCTATCCTAACCTGCGCGAGGGTTTCATATGCTCCATCTGCCGCTTGAACGGACGACAGCGCTTCCTTTACATCGTAGTGCGACATCTCATCGAGGTCAAGCCGCCGACCAAGCCATACATTGCTGAGCGCGTCACAACGCTGTATGCCCAATTGCAAGAATTGATACCGAATCTTGCTGGTTCTGAGTATCTTGGCGCCGACAAGCGACCCGGCGAGAGCTACCCGATTGCGGGGAACCACGGCATGACGACGTATGTAGAGCACCAGGATCTTACTAATCTTTCCTTTCCTGATCAATCGAAAGATCTAGTCATTACTGCGGATGTACTCGAACATGTTCCAGATTGTCGACAAGCACTTAACGAGATTTATCGAGTACTGGTTGACGGTGGTGTGCTGCTTTCATCTATTCCTTTCTCCGACTCACGCGACGTGACGATTGTCCGCGCCCGGTTGAACGCAGATGGCACAATTGAACACCTGCTGCCGCCAGAGATCCACGGCAACCCGCTCGATGCGTCAGGCTCACTGGCATTCTACTCCTATGGCTGGGATGTGCTCGATATGTTGAAGCAGACTGGCTTTAGCGATGCAGCCGTGATCTACCTGTTCGATCAACAATGGGGTTTCATGCATAGCAATTCGCCTAATCCCGATCATTTTCTAGGACCGATGCTCTTTGTTGCAATTAAGTAGAGTTATGTGTATCTAAACGCACGTGTGTTCTTCTCAGCATAGCTTCAAACAGGTGGAAGCAACATTCCTATGAGCACTTTGAGCAGCATCAGAGACTATCTATCTCTACCGACCAATAAGCGGGGTGCTAATACTTTTCATCGTTACTACGACAGCGTTTTAGCGGCAATCTTCCTGATACTGGTTTTGATGCTCTTTTACCGCGACGTTGTTTTTGGTGGACGAACGTTTCTAATTTTGAGTAATATTCGCGAAGATACCCCAGGGACTATCTATGCTTCTGTTGCCGATCCCGCTGCAATCGCCATGTTGCTTGAGCCATACAATTACCGAGCAAGCAACTTGGTGAAATCTGGATACTTGCCTCTGTGGAACCCTAGCGCAGGTCTTGGCAGTCCGTTTATGGCCGATGGCAATTCAGCAGCAGTCGAACCTCTCACGCTTCTATTCTATTTGCTTCCCGAATCGGAATGGGCTATCGCCATTGATGCCCAGGTTCTCTTGCGATTCTGGTTGGCTGGCTTTTTTTGTTATCTTTTCACAAGAAACCTTGGCCTAAGCATGATGCCATGCTTAGCTGCAGCATGTAGCTACATGCTGTGTAGTTATTTTGTAGACTTCGGTAATCATCCACAGATGAAAGCGGAGACATTATTACCGCTTATCCTCTATTTTTTCCATCGCCTGGCCCGTAGTCATACGTTGGGCAATGTATTGCTTGCAGGACTTGCGGTTTGTTGGATTCTTCTTGCGAGCTTCCCTCAAGCCGGATTTCTAGCGCTTATGCTTGGCGGTTCCTGGTATATCTACTATACAGCGATTACTGGATGGTTCACGCACTTCGATAGACGGCTCCTCATTGAGAAGATACTTTATCTAAGTCTCGCGCTAGTCATTGGATTTGGATTATCATTGTTCTTCGTAGCGCCGCTTGTTGAAAATATCAATCAGTCGCTTCATGTCCATAATCCCGGCGTTGGTATGCGGCACGTACCCTCCGAGCAGATCGTCTTTAGTATATTTCGCGGCACTGGGGGGTGGTCACCACATTTCTACATAACGACAATCGTGCTTGCCCTCATCGGTAGCATTTCTAGCATTTCTGGGTCAGGTATACCCAAACAACGATCATACGTCATGTTCTTTCTCATATACGGTTTGATTTTCTATCTTAAGATTTATGGCTTTGGGCTGGTTCAGTGGATCGGACAACTACCTCTGCTTAACCAGATCGGCCTTCTAAAATATAGTATACCCTCTGTCAGCTTCTGTTTCGCCACCATTGCGGCATTTGGTATTCAAGCGTTCATAGACCGAAAGGTATCGTTGAGAATATCTTTTGCCGTAACACTTGCTCTCTATGCGCTAACTTCCTATGTGAATGCAGATAAAAAACTAAACCCAAGTGTGATTGTGCTGATAACATTCGTTCTGAGTGCAATTTTCCTGGCTTCTATTGTAGTTCGTTTTTCTAGTAAGAGGTATATTACTTCTATCTTTTTACTTTTGATAACCCTGTCTGAGCCGTTTGTCTTGCATGCTCAATTCTATCGACCGCTTCGTTCCCATCCTTTTATTGGAAATCCCTTCATATCGTACTTGAAATCGCAAACCGAGACTCCATATCGTATTCTCGGTTTAAATCTATTTCCTCTGTATCCAGAAATATCGACGGGGTTTGATATCGATGACATCCGCTTCAATGCGGCATTGGCTTCAGAGCGTCGTTTCTTGTACTTTGCACAATTTATTGCGCCTGGCGCTACCATACCAATCTATCTCATGGAACCCGGAGATAGTATTTCCAGAGATGTTGTAACACTCGCTAGCGATGTTATAACTGGAAAAAGGTATATTTCTGATTTTTATTACATTGACCTGTTTGACCGACTGTCACGTTTTACGGGCTGGGAACGTCCGTACCTTGGTGCAAAAATTGACCTATTGAATACGAGTTACATCTTAACCAATCATGAAGGGTTACGATCTACTGTTAGCTTGGGAGAGCTTCCGAGTACAGCCGCTATTCTGAGCCGAGATTCATCTATTGTCCTTCGAGATATTAGTAATGGTGATAATCGGCAGGCTATTTTTATCCATCCAGTTCCGCAGATAAAATTACCGTTACTGTTACCCTCCGGATTCATTTCGCTCAAATTAGGTATTGGCATAGACCCACTTGCTTGGCAGGCAGATGGTGCCAGTTTTATTGTCACTGTAACCGATGATATAGGTGAGCACATTGTCTTGCAGCACTATATCGATCCAAAAAATAAGATAGAAGACCGTCATTGGAAGGATTTCACACTTGACCTGTCACGTTGGAGCGGAAGAAAAGTAATTCTCACTCTTCGCACAGAAGGTGGTTCAAACAACAATACATCAGCTGACTGGGCCTACTTTTCGATGCCAGTGCTGTATAATGAAGTTAGTATCAATCCATGGGCAAAGGAACGATTGACAAATATGGACCAGCTAAATCTCATTGGAGGAATTGTTTCTTTCAATAGAGACCGTCCATATTCCTTTCTCAGTGCTTCACAACTGGCCATCAATAATGATCTGCGTGGTACACTGTTCCTTCATGCCCCTAATTTTGCTGATCTAGAGGTACAGGTGCCGGATACACAAACACTATTGAGATTTGGCATCGGCATTGATCCACAGGCATGGCCAATCAGCGATGGTGCTCAGTTCCGGGTAGTCGTCATCGAAAATGATCAACACACCATTGTGTACGACAGATTTGTTGATCCAAAATACAACTTCATGGATAGAAGATGGATAGACGAGACTCTAGATCTGTCTAACTGGCAAAACAGGAGGATAAAACTTAGATTCATCACTTCTGCCGGCCCTTTTAATTATAGCAATAATGCAGCTGACTGGGCACATTGGAGTGATATTACAATCTTAGCGAAAGGAATAGGCCTGGCTAATCCCCAAATAGCACGTTTTCAGCCAGTCTATATTGACCAGGAAGTTCAAATATATCAAAACAACTTTGCCTATCCGCGTGCATTTGTAGTCCACGAGATTGCACCATCAGCTAGTATCGACGAAAGCATCCGTCTTCTTTCCCAACCTTCATTTGATCCGTCGCGAGTAGCAGTTGTGGAGAATGCTCCGGTAGAAGAATGGGACATGACGCTTACCGATGATCTTACACCACTACCCACTGCAGCTGAGGTGATCGAACGGACTCCACACAGTTTACGAATACGTACGACCACTTCACAACCTGGATTACTCGTCGTGTCGGATACATTTAATTATGGATGGAAGGCATACGTTAATGGGTTAAATGCTGAAATTGTACCAACCAATGTGTTTATGAGAGGTGTATATGTTAATAAAGGAGAATCGGAGATACTTTTTGTTTATGAACCTCTTTCATTCAAGACAGGTATTTTTATAAGTATTATATCATTTATTTCGATCATATGTACTGTAATCTTTAAATATTTTATCAAACCTGTGCTTGATCCAAAGAAGAAAGGGTAAAAATCAACCCTAAAATAATCCTTATCACTTGCAATCGGTATTCGGTCACGGCTTCGGATACTAAAGGCGCAGCACAGCTTTTGGCCGCGCATCATCAATCAATTCCCCGGACCCCGGATGCACGGGATTCGCGTGGATGAAGGATAGAAACAAGTGCGAGACGAATGGCTGCAAACGAACGCGGCAATACGCCTGAATATCATTGAAAAAACCACCGGGACAAACAGAATGTGTGGTCATTCCGCAGCTATGGGTAGAACGTGCGATTGAACGGGTGGAACGCCATCGTTTGGCAAGAAAAATGTTGTCCATGATTGTTAGAAGATATTTCAATCAATTTCGAAAATTATGAAATCCGCAATACGTTTCCATAAATCTCATCCCGAAATTCAGAGTAAATCGAACGTATCATATTGAAAAGTCAATAACTCATTCAATTGAGTTGATATGGATTATAATGATACCTTAGGGTAGAGATATGCAGCGACAACTTGACCTTCTTTGGTAACGACTGCATACATAGCATCCGTACTGAGTCTATAGGGGATTGATGATCATGGCACTAGTTTCACAAATAGAGGCGACTTCTTCTAAATCTACTTCGAATCCTTCGCAGGGTGAGGATAGTCGGCGACTAGTTGACAGTTGCCCGTTATGCAACAGTAAACGATTGCATTATGTCTTCTCCTTCCAGAGTTATCGCATCGTACGTTGTGACGATTGCGGCCTGATGCTGATGAATCCACAACCAAGTGCAGCGGAACTGAAACAGATCTATACCGCCGGATATTTTCTTGGTGATGACACACCAGAAGGTCGTGAACAAGTATCACAGATGAAACGGGCAACTGCGCGGATTTACTTGCGCCAGATTGGTCGTTATCGAGGTGCACACACCGGTCGTTTGCTGGAGATTGGCTGTGGTCAAGGTGAGTTTCTCGTGGAAGCGCAAGCCCTTGGGTATGATGTAACGGGTGTCGAGATTTCATCAACAGCCGCAAAAATGGTGTCCCAGAAGATCGGTGCCGGGCGAGTAGTGTGCGGCGAGATTGAGAGTGTTGCCCTTGGCGAGGGTCAGTTCGATGTCTGTGTGCTATCAGATGTAATCGAGCATATTCGTGAACCGTTTGTCTTTATGTCCACAATCCTCAAGCTTCTCCGACCCAATGGCATGGTGTTTATAGCGACACCGACTCTTAGCTCCTGGTCGGCTCGTTTGTTACGTGAGAGTTGGATGGAGTTTAAGCCAGAGCATCTGTTCTATTTTGATGACAATACTATACAGCACGCATTGCATCGCGCTGGCTTTCGCAATATCATTGTACAGCCAGGGCTAAAGGTTTTGAACCTGGACTACATAGTGCATCATTTTGAGCGCTTTCAGGTTCCAATAGTGACTCCGCTAGTGCGACTAACAGCCAGACTCACACCTAAGCGATTACGCTCGTTGAATGTGCCAGTCGTTGCCAGCGGTATGATTGTGTGTGCCCGTGTTGCGGCTTCATCCTCTCGCCCCAAGCTCTCGGTGATTGTTCCGGTATATAATGAAGCCGCTACATTTGAGACCTTGATGGAGGCGTTGCTCAAAAAGACCCTGCCCGACCTTGATATTGAGATTATCGTTGTGGAGAGCAACTCAACCGATGGTACGCGTGAAATTGCCTTGCGCTATCAGAATCACCCTCGCGTGCGTCTGGTATTACAGGATCGTCCGCAAGGTAAAGGGTTCGCGGTACGAACAGGATTTGAGTATGCCAGCGGTGATTTCATCCTTATTCAGGATGCAGATCTGGAATATGATCTTGAGGATTATGATGCTCTTTTAGAACCGCTCGTACAGGGGCGTGCAGCATTTGTACTTGGCTCGCGCCATGGCGGCGCGGCGTGGAAAATGCGCCACTTCGAGGATAACCGCGCACTCAGCTTTGCACTCAACGTCGGTCACTGGTTCTTTACGACTTTGGTGAATGTACTTTTCGGGCAACGGCTCAAAGATCCTTTTACTATGTATAAAGTATTTCGTCGGGATTGCCTGACGGGACTTACTTTCGAGTGCAATCGGTTTGATTTTGACTATGAGCTACTCATTAAGCTGGTTCGTAAAGGGTATCAACCGATTGAAATACCGGTGAATTACCGCTCGCGGTCATTCTCTAAGGGAAAGAAGGTATCGGTCTGGCGTGATCCGCTAACGTGGTTTGTCGCGCTGGCTCGATTGCGGTTTGCCAGAATAGACCCAATGGCAGTGGTTGAACAGTCACACCGATCTGAGGTTCATTCCTGATGCACGCATTCATCACCGGCGGCGCCGGTTTTATCGGCAGCAATCTGGTTGATCGGCTCCTTGCAGCCGGCCATACCATCACTGCATACGACAATTTCAGCACTGGCCAGCTTCGCTTTCTTGATGCAGCGGAACAACATCCCGCCTTCCGCCTGGTTGAGGGCGATCTGATGGATCTACCGCGGCTGACAGAAGCCGTCGCGGGACATGATGTGGTCTTCCACCTGGCGGCCAATGCCGATGTGCGCTTTGGCACGCAGCACCCGCGCAAAGATCTGGAGCAGAATACTATTGCGACCTTCAATGTCCTTGAGGCAATGCGCGCGAATGGCGTGCGCCGCGTGGCGTTCTCTTCCACTGGCTCGATCTATGGTGAACCTGAGATCTTTCCCACACCTGAGAACGCACCGTTTCCGATCCAGACGTCACTCTACGGGGCGTCGAAGCTGGCCTGCGAAGGGTTGTTGCAGGCCTACGCTGCTGGATTTGATTTCCAGGTCTATATCTTCCGCTTCGTCTCAATCCTTGGCGAGCGCTATACGCATGGCCACGTCTTCGACTTCTACAAGAAACTGCTGGCTGACCCGGGTCGCATCGAAGTTCTTGGCAATGGTCGGCAGCGTAAGTCGTACCTGTACGTGCAGGACTGTATTGATGCGATGCTGATGGTTATGGAACGTGTCCATGATCCTGTGAATATCTATAATCTCGGTACTGACGAATACTGTACGGTCGATGATTCGCTCGACTGGATCTGCGAGCATCTCAACGTCAATCCTGAGCGACGCTATACCGGCGGCGAGCGAGGCTGGATCGGTGACAGTCCATTCATCTTCCTTGACACGACAAAGGTGCGGTCGCTGGGATGGCAGCCGAAGTTGACCATTCGTATGGGTGTGATTCGCACGCTGGAATATCTCCAGGCTAACCACTGGGTGCTTGAACGACGATAGGAGATCGGTGATGCGTGTCACTGTTTATGGTCTCTGGCACCTTGGTTGCGTCACTGCTGCGTGCCTCGCCGCTGCTGGCTATGAGGTCGTGGGACTTGATGCTGATGAGTCAATTGTCACCGGATTGCGCGCGGGTCGCCCGCCGCTGTTTGAACCCGGCCTCGAAGCGCTGCTAAGCGAAGGTGTAAATGCTGGTCGTTTGACATTCACTACGGATGCTGCCGCCGCGCTCGCCGGAGCTGATGTGCTGTGGGTGACTTTTGATACGCCGGTCAATGAAGATGACGAAGCCGATGTCGCCTTTGTTCGCCGCCAGATGGAGCATGTTGTCGAAGCGCTGCGCCCCAATACACTGGTGCTCATTTCGTCGCAGGTGCCAGTGGGCTTTACCGGCGCGCTTGAACGTGACTGGCGCGAACGTGGTCTGCGTTTCGCTTATTCGCCGGAAAACCTGCGCCTCGGCAAGGCCATCGAGGTCTTCCGTCACCCTGAACGCATCATTGTTGGGTTACGTGACGCGGCCGCCCGTGAAATGTTGCAGGCGCTGTTCTCGCCTTTTTGCCAGCGTCTCGAATGGATGTCGGTCGAGTCGGCTGAGATGACCAAGCATGCGCTGAACGCATTTCTGGCGACTTCAGTGACGTTCGCCAATGAGATCGCGCGATTGTGTGAAGTGGTCGGCGCGGATGCGAAAGAGGTCGAACGCGGGTTGAAGAGCGAGGGGCGAATCGGTCCACGCGCCTATCTCGCACCGGGCGCGGCCTTTGCTGGCGGAACGCTCGCGCGTGATCTGCGCTTTCTCGCTGCTTACGGACGTGAACACCACGTGGCAACGCCGTTGGTTGATGGCGTCCTCGCAAGCAATGAGCAACATAAGCATTGGATGCGCGAAACCGTGACCCGGTTGCTGATCGGTATTGATTCGCCGATCGTCGCAGTGCTGGGACTGACATATAAGCCAGGTACCAGTACGCTGCGCCGTTCGGCGTCGGTAGAACTCTGCGTCTGGCTTGCAGAGCGCGGGGCGTGTGTGCAGGCCCACGATCCG
>Ga0197142_1004177_pt1 | contig 11783 bp, 9 predicted proteins | sample GBS60_MetaG_FD_148614 | JGI IMG/M metagenome (GOLD analysis project Ga0197142, IMG submission 148614) | Sediment microbial communities from Great Boiling Springs, Gerlach, Nevada, United States - GBS 60_MetaG | ecosystem: Environmental > Aquatic > Thermal springs > Hot (42-90C) > Sediment... | reverse complement strand
CTGTTCCACCATTGGTCTGGTGATGGCACTCAAACCCATCATGGACCTTTTTGGAATCGAGTTCGTGAACGTTGTGACCATGCAGGCTGTCTCAGGTGCAGGTTATCCTGGTGTGGCCTCGCTCGATATACTTGACAACGTGATACCCTACATAAAGAACGAAGAAGAAAAGATGTGCAGTGAGCCAAAGAAGATCCTTGGAAGATTGACGGAAGATGGCGTCGATCTTGCGACGTTCGACGTCGTCGCTCAATGCAACAGGGTGCCCGTCCAAGACGGTCACATGATCAGTGCTTACGTCGAGACGAGTGAAAAGGTGGATCTGGACGAACTGATAAGAGTCATAGGTAATTTCAACCCTCTGAAGGATTACAAGCTTTTCACGGCCCCGGACAACCCTGTTGTGTACCTACCAGATAAAGATGCCCCACAACCACGGCTCCACAGAGATCTGGGTGGCGGCATGACGGTGAGCGTTGGAAGGTTAGTGAAGGTCTCGGAGCGTGCTTTGAGATTCGTCGCGCTGGTTCACAATACCATCAGAGGTGCTGCGGGATGTGCCGTGTTGAACGCAGAAATCTACGAATTTCTTTACGGCAGGGGCGTGTGAGTTTCATCACGGTTCAGTTACTCATCTATTTGTTCGTTTCTCTGTGTTTCATCGCCATCGCGGGTATGTGTCTGAGCACGGTGATCACGCATTTCTTTCAGATCACGAAACGGTTGGAAGAAGATATCGATCTGATGATGGCGATCGATTTTCTCAGGTACGATTTTTGGTTCAAATCGATCAGCACCGCACAGGTGAGCTCCTCCACGATGAGTTTTTGGGAGAAGGTCGATGGCAAGGAGAAAAAAGTGTGGTACAGGGTGGAAATGGATCAAGGAGATTACGTGTTGAAAAGGGTTGCAAATGATGGCACCAACGTGGTCTACAGATCGAAAAAGCCAATCAGTTTTTACGAAGAAACGGGGATCTGGGGTGTGAAGATCGGCGAGCTCTGTTTCGACATGGTGAACGCGACACCCTCGGACGTGAGGGTAAGATTGAACCTCAAACCAGGTGAGTTGCCATACTTCCTCAGGCCGAAACAGGTCGACGTCTCAGAATGACAAGCTCACTGTCACCGTAACTTCTCTCTTTCAGAACTTCGAGTTCTGTGGGGACGATGATCTTTTCTCTCTTCGATTTTTCCACGACGATCGTTTCGGCAACCTTCTTTTCACTGAGCAGTCTTACCGCTTCGTTCACGAAGCCAAGTTCGTACGGAGGATCGATGAAAGCTACATCGAAGCTTTCTGAGTTCTTCTCCAAGAACCTTCTGTAATCCATGCACAGAACGGTCAACTGCACCCCCAGTTTCTCTGCGTTCTGTCTTGCAACCTTGGTGGCGAGTTTCGAAACGTCTACTGCGACGGCCTTCCTTGCACCCCTGCTGATGGCTTCGAGCGAGACCACTGCGCTGCCACAGAACAGTTCTAAAAAACTTTTATCGGTCACATCTACCATGCTGAAGAGTGCCTGGCGCACCATGGAGCTCGTGTATCGTGTTCTTGGATCTGGCACAGGCTGCACTTTCCTGCCTTTCAAAAAGCCTCCAGTGATTTGGAGCAAGGACAGCACTCCTTTTCAAAGAAGCTCGAAGTACTCCCTGTTTGCCTGGCATATCTCTTCCAGAAGTTCTCTCACGTTGTGCGATCTGGGACCGAGAGGGTGCAAAAGTAACGCCTTGATCGCCTTAGCCTTTGACTTTTTCAAATAGGCCTCGATGGTGAGTCTTTCGTACATCTTGACGGTGTGGATTAAGCCAACGGCGAACGGATCGGCACTGCCCTCGGTGATAGGCAAAACTCTATTGGCTTTTGTCAAGCACGGCACTTCCAGCACGTAATCGTCCGGCAAGTTAGCGATCGCACCGTTGTTCCTCGTGTTGACGATGTGCACGGAGTTGTTCGAGAGTGTCAGATCTCTTATCAATCTCGCGGCAGCGGTAGAATAGAAGCTTCCACCTCTTTGTGAAAGTTCTGCAGGTATCTCGTTCTCCGTTTCATATTTCCTGAAAAGCCGTTCTTCGATCTGGATAACCTTCTCTGCACGCGTGCCCTCTTCGTAAATCTTCTTGAACATTTGTTGTGTCGAGACGTAGTAGCGAAGGTATGGGTTCATCAGAAGCTTCGCAGAGAGGATCAACCAACTTGGAAGCTCAGGACTTTCGAACTTGGAAAGCATTTGAAAGACCTTTTCGGTAACATCTTCGTTGTTCATCCAGATCCTTTCAACGAAGCTCAAGTGGTTCAGACCATAGTACTTGACGAAGATTTCTTCCATCTCGCAGGAAAGAAGGCTCGCGAGATGATTGAGAAAATTGATCGGTACGTTGCACAGCCCGATGAATCGCTGAAAACCGAGATAGTTCAGTACAAATTCGGTCACATGACCAGACGGGTTCGTGAAGTTGATCACGATCGCCTCACTGTGTTTGTCCACAGAGTCGACGTACCTCTCCATTATAGGGAATGCCCTCAACGCGGCTGCAAATCCACCAACGCCGGTTGTTTCTTGACCAATCAAACCGTACTTGAGTGGGATCTCCTCGTCCAACTTGCGCGCCTTCAATCCACCCGGTCTGAACTGGAAGACCACGTAACTCGATTCTCTGACGGCCTCGACGAAATCCTTCGTTTCGAACAACTTGAAACGGTCTTTCACCAATCTCTGACAGAAACCATACATGATCTGAAGTTTTCTCTCATCGATATCGTGCATCCAGACTTCTCGCAAATCGATCTGCTCGGAAACGTCCAAAAGACCAGAGATCAGTTCCGGCGTGTAACTGCTTCCGGCCCCGATGACCGCGATCTTCATGTTTGATCCCCCCAGAAACCTATCAATTTTTCAATGGCACGATCGCTGAAACTGCATCCCACCAACTCACTGGCCAAGAGCACCGCACCAACGACGGGCGGATGTTTTGGAACGATCAAGCGATAATCTCTCCCCAGTGCACTACAGATCATGTTCAAGAGTATCGGATCTGCGTTCTTGAAGAAGCTTCCTTCGAGCACGAGTTTTATGGGAGGTGTGAAGTTCAATTTCTTTCTGAACGCTTCGACGATGCGGACAACCTCATCGACAATCTCGCACAGTATCTTCAAAGCAACGAAGTCGTGATCACGTGCAGCAGAATAGAGTGTTCTTATCAACAGAACAGCGTAGTCTCTCATTTTTTCATAGTCACCTTCGTATTCATAATGCATGATATCTTCAATCTTTGAGGCAATTTGTGATTCGAACATTTCAACCATCACGGTGTTTTCGGACCTGCCATCCTTCGCCCTCAGGATCGCGGAAGCCACTTTCCCAGCGATGATGTAAGAGCCCAGGCGCTCGCCAAAGAAGGACGAAAAACCTCCGATCCTTTCCATCCTTTTCCCGTCGCACGCATAGTTGATGCCTCCTGTACCACAGCTTATCATGATGCCAACGTCGTCAAAAGTTCCAGATCTGAGGGCGATTCTACCATCGTTGTCGAAAGCGTATCTCTTCAGTCCGAGTCGCTCCAGTATGGACTGAACTACCCTGTTTTCATACTCGAAGTCGGCACCAGCAACACCAAAGAAAGCCGCATCCAACTCGTCAAGGCTCAAAGAGGCACTTTTCAAAGCTTTCTCAATCAATCGTTTCAGAGTCTGGTATGCTTTCTCAACACCAACTCCTTGATAGTTGGCTCCGGGACCTTCTTCAAAAACGATCACGTTGCCCAGTTCATCCACGATCAAGATGTGCGTCTTCGTCCCACCAACATCTACGCCAAGAAGGCGCATTCGAATCACTCCAACACAATAACAGTTGTATAATTTTCTCGAGACCCCATCTTGGGAGCGATTGACATGAGACGCAAAATCACCGGCGTTTTATTCATATTGTTGGTTGTTCTCATGGCTTTTTTCACATTGATATTCTACTGGATCGTGTTCATGTTTCCAAGATTGCAGAAAACGCTACTGAACTATCACATGAACAGCTTGACCCATCAGCTGGATCTGGCCATCTCCATGGTGAACATTCACTATTCTAATTTCGTGCAAGGTTTAGAAGACGAATCGACCGCTAAACAAAACGCTATGAGACATCTGAAAAGCCTCTTCTACGGTCCTGAGGGGAAGGATTATTTCTTCGTGTTGGACTTTAACGGCGTACTGCTCGCGCATCCGTACCGTTTGGACCTCGAAGGCCAGAGAGCTTTCGACTCCAGTAATGTAGTCTTTGCGAACGCGATTCGAACCATCGTTGAGGGTGCGAAGGAGGGCAAGAAGTTCGTAGAGTACGAGTGGTATGTGTATGGTGAAGAGAAAGTTGAAAAGAAATTCTCTGCAATCAGAGTCTTCGAACCTTGGGGATGGATAATCGGAACCGGTCTTTACAGTGAAACTTTGATGGAACAGTCGAAAAAGATCGCGCGAGAGTTTCAGTCTGTGGCGATCCTTTTTATGACTATGTATTCGGCCATCGTTGCGTTCTTGCTGGTTTTGTTGAATCGTCAGTACAAAGAGAGGGAAAGACTTTTGACGTTGCATTTGCAGGAAGGAGAAAGGCTGAAAACCATTCTCAGTTCGATCCCGCAACCTGTGGCGGTGTTGAAAGATTCGCAGATCATTTTCATGAACCAGTCCTTTGAGGAGACGTTCGTGCGAGAAGCTGAAAGTTCACCTGCGCTGAAAGAGAAGATCTCACAAGTGATCGAAGAAACCTTGAACGAGGTGAGAAAGACCAAGAAAGGCTTGGTCAAAGCGCTGGAGATCGCGTTGGGGCAGGAGAAGAAGTGGTTCGACGTACACGCCGTGCCCCTGTTCAGTGATGAAAGTGTCGTGGAAACTGTGTTGCTTTTTGTGGAGACGACACATCAGGTGAAACAGATTGAATTCTGGAGGTTCAGAGCAGAGACCGATCCGCTCACCGGTTTGGCCAACAGGAACGTTCTTGACGTAATTTTGAGCGATCAACACGTACTCGGTGAGAAATTCTGTGTGATCATGCTCGATGTGGATGGTTTCAAAGAGATAAACGACAGATACGGACACAGCGTCGGTGATGAAGTGCTCAAAGAGTTAGCACGGAGACTCAGCAACAATGCCAGAAAGGACACCATCTTGGTGCGTTTCGGTGGTGATGAAATGCTTGTGATCGTTCCCAACGCTGACAGAGAAACCGGTTTGAAAATAGCTCAGAGGCTTCAAGAAGTGTTGAAAAAACCGCTTCACCTTGAGAATCTGATCTTGAACTTGAGTGCCTCGATGGGGCTCTCAGAATTCCCAACCGACGGAAACGATCTTCGAACGCTGATAAATGTTGCGGACCAGCGGCTCTACAAGGCGAAGAACATGGGCAAGGGCATGTTGTGTGTGGATTGACAGCTCGAACGGGCACGTGGTAAAATTTTATAGGGTCTGCCGAGGTGGTGGAATTGGCAGACACGCATGGTTGAGGGCCATGTGGGTTTCGGCCCGTGCGGGTTCAAGTCCCGCCCTCGGCACCAGAGGGAGCGAAGGCTCCCTCTTTTTGTTATACTTTGAAAGGTGATCTTCTTGATCAAATTGGTCTGCATAGACCTGGATGGAACGCTACTGGACAACGAGAAGCGCATCTCACAACACAATATCGAGGCCATCAAGCGTGTGGTCGATTTGGGCGTGCACGTGACGATCTTCACAGGTAGAAGCTTCGGCTCCGCCGCACATTATGTGAGGGAGCTTGGCATCAAAATACCGGTAGTCTTTCAAAACGGTGCGCTGATAATCGATCCGGTGAGCATGAAGGTCTTTCGGAACATCGAACTTGAATCCGGTTTGGCGAGACATTTCGTAGAGGAGGCGCGAGAGAATTCAGTTTATCCAGTGGTCTATGAGTCATTCTTTTTTGAGAGGGACATGCTCGTCGAGGGACCATACGTGGGTGCCTTTGAAAGATACTTCCAGTTGAACTCGCACCGCATCAGGATGGTTGAAGATCTGAGCAAAGAACTGAGCCAAAGGAAAAGCGTCGTAGAGGTTGCGCTCGTTGGGAAGATTGAGAACGTAAATCGCGTGATCGAGGAAGCGTCTGCAAAACTGAAAAATGGTTACACGGTCGTGGAGAACCAGAAGAGAGATACAGAAGCGTTCGTTGAGATCTTTGGACCCGGTGTTGGAAAGGAAAGGGCGCTCGAATTCTTCCTCGAAATGTATGCCGTCACGCCGGAAGAGGTCATGTACGTAGGAGACAACCTCAACGATGCGTCGATCATGCGCATGGTGGGAACCTCCGTGGCTATGATGAACGCACCCGACGAGATCAAGAGGATCGCCACACACGTTACCGACAGCAACGACGAGTCCGGTGTCGCTAAAGCTTTGGAAAAACTCGTACTTCGGGAGCGTGTTGAAGAATGAGTTTTCTCTTTCTCGTGCTTTCGAGTGTTGTCACGGCTCTCTCCATGCCAGGCTTTCTCTTTGGCTTCCTCGTTTGGTTCAGCTTGATCTTTCTTTTCATCGCTTTGGAAGAAAAGAACGTTCTCACAAGCACTCTTTACGGTTTTCTGTACTTCTACTTCTTCAGCGCGATCAATTTGTACTGGGTCTTGCCCGTACTGGTGAAGAATTTGCCGAGGACTTTTTCAAGGTTTCCAGGCTGGCTGGGTTTCTTCGTTTTCTTACTCATGCTCACGATTGAAGCGCTGCCGTTCGCACTGTTTGGTCTGCTGTACTCGATCGGAAAAAACTCGATCAGAAACCGTCCATGGCTGGACACTCTGTTTGTGGCGTCACTCTACACTCTGATGGACTTTCTCAGGGGTATCGGTGAGATGGGCTTCACGGGAGGAACACTCGCAGACGCACTTTACAAAGATGTTGGATTGCTTCAGCTTGCCCCGTTGATAGGTTCGTACGGTCTGACGTTTTTGATCGTTTTGACGAACAGGCTGCTCTACACTATGATGAAGAAGAGTTCCAGATCTATCGAAAAGATAGCCTTCGTCGTTCTTGCGATCGTGCTCATATCGTACACGGTAGAACGTACCTTACCATTTCCAGCGAAGGGTGAAACGAAACTCGTCGCTCTGCAAACTTACGTCAGACCGGAGGAAAAATACTCTTCTTCCTCGATAGATCTTTATTCGAAACTCGTAGAACATCTGGAACAACATTCGAACGGGCTGATAATCCTTCCCGAGGACGTGTTTTTCACCGATCCAAGGAACAACGAAATTGGAGAATTGCTCCGAGAATTGACAGAGAGAAGAAACATCAAGATTCTCCTCGGAGCGATATCAACAGACAGTGGAACGAAAAACAGCATCTTTCTCGCGGATGAATCGGGTGTGCGACGGGTGTATTCGAAGGTGAAACTCTTTCCTTTCGTCGAAATGTTGCCGTACGAAAGGATCTTTTCTGTGTTCAAATTCCTGCGGGGACTGGTCTATCTTCAACCCGGCGAAGGCTTCTTTCCTTTGAAGATTGAAGGATATCCCACACTCGGAATTCAGATATGCTTCGAGTCTTACTTCAGCGAGCCGTCGCGCCAACTTGCGAAAAAAGGTGCGGAAGTTCTCATAGTTTGTACGAACGACGGATGGTTCGATTACAACACCGCCCTGATTCAGCATTTTTCGAAATCCGTTTTCAGAGCGGTGGAGACGAGACGTCAGGTGATTCAGGTCTCCAACGCTGGCGTGACGGGAGCGGTGGATCCTTACGGAAGGATCGTCAAGACCCTGCCCGTGAAGAGGTACGATTCCATGGAAATAGAACTTCTTCCGAAAAAGAACGAGACGTTTTACACGCGCTACGGTGATTTGATCGTCTGGTTCTGTCTCGGCGTTGTGTTGCTAACACTACTGCTGCCGCGCGAGAAAAGCGTACGCGTGAGGAGGATCTGGAGATGAGGGTTATTGCGATCGTTCTCGACAGCGTCGGTATAGGAGAACTTCCTGATGCCCACCTCTATGGAGACGAGGGGAGCAACACTTTAGTCAACACGGCGAGGGCCGTCGGTGGGCTGAATCTGCCGAATTTGGCCAAGATGGGTTTGGGTAATCTGGACGAGATCATGGGTGTGCCCAAGATGGACGCAATCGGTGCTTACGGCATCATGATGGAAAAGAGCCCAGGGAAGGATTCAACCACCGGACATTGGGAGCTTGCAGGTATTGTGCTCAAAAAACCGTTCGACCTTTTCCCAAACGGTTTTCCAAAAGAGCTGATAGGAGAGTTCGAACGAAGGACGAATAGAAAGGTGCTGGGCAACAAGCCTGCGTCCGGTACTGAGATCATCAAAGAACTTGGTTTGGAACATGAAAGAACGGGTGCTTTGATCGTGTACACCTCTGCAGACAGCGTCTTTCAGATTGCAGCAAAGGAAGAAATCGTCCCAGTTGAAGAGCTCTACAGATACTGTGAGATCGCGAGAGGGTTGCTCGACGAAATGGGGTTCAAAGTGGCAAGGGTCATCGCAAGGCCCTTCACGGGTGAGTGGCCCAACTACGTGCGTACGCCTCGAAGACACGATTACTCACTGCCACCGGAAGGTCGAACGCTTCTGGACATCTTGACGGACAGCGGGATCGCAGTGTACGCAGTGGGTAAGATTTACGATCTTTACGCAGGAAGGGGCATAACTGAGAGTTTCAAAACTGAGGACAACATGGACGGGGTTGATAAAACAATCTGGGTGATGAGGAACAAAAGAGAAGATTGCATGATCTTCACCAACCTGGTCGATTACGACATGAAATACGGTCACAGAAACGATGTGAAAGGCTATGCGAAAGCACTCGAAGAGTTCGATGTGAGGTTGCCCGAGATCTGGGACTCAATGGAACACGACGATGTGCTCTTCATAACCGCGGACCACGGGTGCGATCCCACAACGCCCTCGACGGATCACTCGAGGGAGAGAGTGCCCATCCTGGTGTGTGGTGAAAAAGTCTGTCGAAACGTGAACCTCGGCATTAGGGAATCTTTCGCTGATTTCGGTCAAACCGTGGCCGACATCTTCCAGGTTGAAAAGCTGGCTAACGGAGTTTCGTTCAAAGATCTTCTGTTCGGTTGTCCATGATATGAGTAAGAAAAGTGTCGCGTACGGCAAGTTCGTCAGATTCTTCTGGAACAAACCAACGGTGGCACTAAATCTGCTCACTTTGGGATTGAAGCTCGAAAAGACGAGACGCAAGGTGGTCGCAACCACCAGAAATGACTTTTCAAGCTGGGTGGACTTTGCGGCACTTTCCATCGTTGCGTCGGCGTTCAGCGGTGAAGAGGTCGCTTTGGTGAATCTGTTCTTTCCGAGTGAGATCATGGCTGGTTTTGCTTTGAAGAGCGTTTCGGCAGAGGGATTGTCAGGAATGCTTGCGGCCATGCATTTGGAAGACTTCGCACTCGCGCGTGCCGAGTCGATCGGTGTTTCGAAGAACACTTGTTCTTTCCACAGGGCTGGGTTGGGTTTGAACCTGTTGAACATGATGAAAAACGTGAGAGCTGTTGCGGTAACAAACATGCTGTGCGATGGAAACGTACCGATTTTCAGAACGATCGCATCGCTGTACGGACTGAAGCTCATCGTTCTGGATGTTCCAAGAAATCTGGATGAATTCAACGTTGATTACGTTTCCCAACAGCTTGAACAAGCCGTTTACGAACTTGAAAACCAGTTGAACAGGCGGTTCGATTGGAAGAAGTTCGAAGAACAGATGAAGATCGAGTCAGAGATCTTCGAAGCGCTGAGAGAACTCTATCCAAAGCTGTGTGAAAAACCGATCAAGATGCATCTTTATCAGCATGTGAATCTGTTGTACACGATCCATGTCAGACCAGATTTTCACCTGCTGAAAGCCGTTAGAGCTCTCGAAAGGGATCTGAAGGCAGAAACGAGCGAGTATGCTAAGAGAATCCTTTGGATGCATCTGAGCCCCTACTACGACAACGTTCTCAACGAGATCTTCTCCAAAGACAGTCCTCACACGGTGGTGGCGAGCGAACTTTGCTGGGATTGGCTCGATTGGAGAATAGATGTGCGACGTGGTTTCAAGAGCATCGCTGAAAAGCTGTTGCTCAACCCCCTGCTCAACGATGCCAGAAAGAGGGCAGAGTTCGCGGTGAAGCTGGCCAAAGATTTCAGAGTCAACGGGGTGATACACTTCAACCAATTCGGTTGTAAACAGTCCTCAGGCTCCATCGAGCTGATCAAGGGTGTCTTCGACGAATTGAAAATTCCTTTTCTCTCTCTGGACGGAGACTGCGTCGATCACACCAGCAGTTCGTCAGAGCAGTTCAAAACCAGAGTCCAAGCCTTTCTGGAGATGATCGAATGATCGTTTACAACTGTCCTCTGGTACCCTTCGAGTTCTTCCATGCACTCAGAATTCCATTCAAAAGGATCGAACCCATCTCGATTGAGTTTCAGAAGCTCCATCCAAACGTCTGCTCTTTTTGTAGGAGCGCTGTTTGCTCCGTGAAGCCCACCGACGTTTTGGTTTGGACCAATTCGTGTGATTCGATGCGCCGGGCATACGATTTCTTGAGCCAGAACGTATCGTTCTATCTGCACATACCTGTGAAGAACGATGAACTCGCCGTGCTGTCACTTTCGAGAGATTTGAAGAGACTCTGGGAATTTCTCAAAACCGTTTTCAACAGCGAAGTGCCTCTGAGCGAACTTGAAAGAGTGCACAGGTGGTTCATTGAGAAGTCGATCCATCTGGAAAGGCTCATCGAGAAAGATTTGAACGAAGCGAAAACGATCTTTGAAGAGTTATCGAACCAAGAGTGGGTAGGTTCAGTTGCCAGGAAAGGTAAATCTGTTTTGTTGCTCGGTTCTTGGGCGAACAGCAAGTTGGTGGAGATCGTGGAGAAGGCGGGAGGTTTCGCACTCAATGCGACATGTTCTGGGCCGTACAGTTTGATCTTTGAGACAGAACCAGCTCGAGACGTCTTCGAATCCATCGCGAGAAGAATCTTGAACAAGAGGCTTCCCTGCGGAAGGTTCGCTTCAACCAGGGAATTGAAGATGCTGATAGAACGATTCAGACCGGAAGCGATCGTCTTGCACACGGCGAAGTTCTGTGATTTTTACCATTTTGATGAGCGACTCTTGAGAGAATTGAAAATTCCGTTCGTCACGATCGAAAACGATTTCACCAACGCCTTAGAACAAGCCAGAACCAGAATAGAGGCACTTCTCGAGGACACAAAAGACAGACCACGAGTTTCCGTCAAGGCCTTTCACTTTGTTGGGATCGACAGTGGTTCTACCAGCACGAAGATAGTGGTTGTGAACAATCGCGGCGATATCTTATTCGAACAGGTGTGCAGGACGGGCGCAGATCCAAAAGAATCAGCAAAGCGGTTGATGATTCAGGCTATGAAACATCTGAAATTCGATCCGCAGGAGAGCTTTGTAGTTGCCACGGGCTATGGACGTGACGCGATCGATTTCGCACACGCAAGAGTCACAGAACTGACTTGCCACGCCGTCGGAGTGAAACATTTGTATCCAGACGTTAGAACGATCATAGACGTCGGTGGTCAGGACAGCAAGGTGATGAGAATCGAAGAGGGCAAGATCGTCGACTTCGTCATGAACGACAAGTGCGCCGCTGGAACTGGGAGGTTTCTGGAGATCGTTTCCTCGATACTCGAAACACCTTTACAGATCATGGGCAAAGAATCTCTGAAAGCGAAAACTCAGTTGAGTATCAGTAGTGTTTGTGCGGTTTTCGCCGAAAGCGAGATCATCTGTCTACGAAGCA